>ENA-UOJR01000061-UOJR01000061.1-human-gut-metagenome-genome-assembly--contig:-C115P-NODE-61-length-156953-cov-39.759710_pt1 | contig 156953 bp, 120 predicted proteins | sample MGYA00242354_ERZ723901 | MGnify/ENA metagenome assembly ERZ723901
TCGGCTTCAGAGCACGTTCAGTAATCGGAGGATACTGGATGAAGGTATTAATGGATAAAGTTCAGAATAATCAATAAAGTTATCATGACGTTTATTTCAAATTTATACAGAGGAGATCTTTAAAGAATATTACTATAAAATCAAAGGCTTACAAAATATAGGCTAAACGCTGTATAGTAGAACTTTATTCAGGACAGAAAAAAAGAAATAAGAATGTTTTTTATACACACAACTTTTTAACGTTATTACTATGAAACATCAAAACTTGGAATTTAAGTGGATGTGTCTACTTTTTCTAGCTCTACTACTTTCTCCTCCTTTACTTTGGGGACAGAATCATAGCATTAAAGGGCAAATTGTAGATGCAAAAAGCAATGAACCTTTAATAGGAGTAAACATTACTGTTGAAGGAACTTCGAATGGTACCATTTCTGATATAGATGGTCGGTTTACGCTATCTGTAGCTACTAATGCCGTACTTAAAATTTCTTATATCGGCTATCAAGAAAAGAAAATCAAAGTGAATGATCTGAAAAAAGAGACTATCATTTCTCTGGAGGAAGATAGCAAGCAACTAGAAGAAGTAGTGGTAGTGGGTTATGGCATTCAGAAAAAGGTATCAAGCGTAGGCGCTATTACCCAAACTAAAGGAGAAGAATTGTTGAAAGGAGGTAATATTACTTCTGTATCAGAGGCTTTACAAGGTAAACTAAATGGTTTGGTAGCTATCAATACTTCAGGCAAGCCTGGAGCAAGTGATACAAAAATGTACATTCGTGGTAAGGCTTCCTGGCAAAACTCTGATCCTTTAGTCTTGGTAGATGGTATAGAAAGAGACATGAATGATGTTGACATGAATGAAATCGAGTCTATATCTATTCTAAAAGACGCTTCTGCTACAGCCGTATATGGGGTTCGAGGTGCAAATGGTGTAATATTGTTAACAACCAAACGCGGACAAGATAAGAAACCAAACATCAATTTTTCTACAAGCTTTGGTATTAAACAGACTACTGCAAATATGGAATGGGCAGATTATGTTACATCCATGAAAATGTATAATGAAGCTGTAGCTAATGATAATAATTGGAATCAACAAATTAAACAATCCGTTATCAATGCTTGGTCAAATGCTTTTGATACAGGCAACTACGGTCCTTATAATGATGTCTTTCCACAAGTAGACTGGTGGGATGAATTGGTTAAACCAGGTTTTTCCCAGCAATATAATGTGAATATCAGCGGAGGAACCAATTTCATGCGTTACTTCGCCTCCATCGGTTATCAAAATGACGGTGATATTTATGATTTACAGAAACAGGAGAATTTTGATCCAAGGAACTACTATCGCCGTTATAACTGGCGTTCAAATTTAGACTTTAATCTAACTAAAACAACTTCCTTATCAGTAAATATTGCCGGAAAAATGGGATACCGCAATGACAACTTTGCTGATGATGTATACACTAGAATCATTGCGGCACCAACTAATTCCTTCCCGATAAAGTATAGTGATGGCTATTGGGGAGATGGATCTACTGCCGGCTATAATCCTGTTTGTAATATGAATACAAATGGGTCACAACTGTATAAAACCTTTCAGGGATGGTATGATGTTCGTTTGGAACAAAAACTGGACTTCCTAACTAAAGGGCTGAAAGCTGCCGCTAAAGTTTCATACACCTCTGCTTCCACTACTCGTTCTAGTATAAAGACTGGTGAAATTTGGGGTAACAATGATTTTGAATCCAGAAACAGTATTATTAAATACCATCGCGAATACGATTATTCTAATCCGATAGTCAATGCAGATGGTTCCCTCACTTATCCCATGATTTTGGAGAAACGATGGCCAAATGATGAGGATATTGAACTCCCTCCCAACGTTTCTTATGATAATTTGGATGGTTATAACCGTAAGTTATATTACGAATTCTCCGTAGAATATAATCGTTCATTCGGGAGTCATAATATAACAGCATTAGCTCTGATGAATCGTCAAGTGTCCGATTCAAAAGATGATAAAGTTATCAAATTCCCAAGTTATCGTGAAGAATGGGTAGGACGTGTTACTTATAATTGGAAAGAACGTTATTTGGCAGAGATGAATATCTCTTATACAGGTTCGGAAAAATTTGCCCGGGGACAACGTTTCGGTCTGTTCCCTTCCTATTCTTTGGGATGGCGTGCTTCAGAAGAACCTTTTATAAAAAAACATGTTGGAGATGTGCTGACTAACCTAAAATTCAGATATTCATACGGCAAAGTCGGCAGTGATGCAGCCGCTGCACGTTGGAATTACATCCAATTATTTAATTCACTAGGAAGTATTGAATTAGGAAATACACAAGGAGTTACACATAGCCCGCTCTATACTGAAGGAGATATTGCTAACTTGACTTCAACTTGGGAAAAAGCAACAAAACATAACTTCGGAATAGAAATTGGCTTATGGAATAAGTTAGACTTAACTTTGGATTTATTTAAAGAGAATCGTAAAGATATTCTAATGACCCCACAAACCACATCTTCTATTGTAGGAGCTACTTTTAACGCTATCAACCGAGGAGAAACGAAAAATCATGGTTTAGAATTAGAGTTACGCTGGAATGATAAAATCGGACGTAATTTTAATTACTGGGGAGCTTTAACTTTTGCAACCAGCGAAAACCGGATTGTCTATAAGGATGATCCAAGAAATGCGGATGAGCACTTGAAAGCCGCAGGTAAACCGATTGATTATCAAAACCGTTTTATTGCGATCGGTAATTATGGTTCGATAGACGATGTGTTCAATTACGCACAAACGGCCATAAATGGTACTACAGCATCGCAAGTAATTCCTGGAGATCTTATTTATATAGACTTCAATGGAGACGGGATAATCAACTCAAATGACAAGGTAGTTGTAGACGAATTGAATTACCCATTGACTACTATCGGATTTTCTTTCGGCTTCAATTGGAAAGGACTTAACTTCAGTGCAATGCTCTATTCGCCACGCAATATATACAAGTTACAGTTTGACCAATATCTGTGGGATTTTCCCGCTTCAAATATACGCGTTCAACCAAAGTCTATGGAACGATGGACTCCGGAAACAGCTAACTCATCGGGTGTTATGCGACCTACTACACACTTGAACAATACATACAATAAAGTGGAAAGTACTTATCGTTATTCCGACTATTCATATATACGATTAAAGAATATGGAGATAGGTTATACATTCCCTAAAAAATGGTTGAGTGAAGCACATATTTCCAATCTTCAAGTTTACATGAATGGAAATAACTTACTGACTTTCTGGAAAGGCGACAAACGAGTAGACCCAGAAACAGGAGGTGTAGGTAGCTATCCGATTGTCCGTACTTATACCTTAGGACTAAGAGTTTCATTTTAATCATATTCAAAAGAAATAAAGATGAGAAAAGTATTATTATATATCTGTTCAGTTTTCATTCTTGGCGGGATGACAAGCTGTGAAGACTTCTTAGACAAAAGGGAAGATGTAGGATTGACAGAAGATGATATCTTCAGAGACTACTATTCTTTACGAGGTTTCTTAGATCAATCTTTCAACCAATTGGAAAATGTTATGGTAATGGATAATTGGGAAAATGGACGCGCATTTGTCGGTCTCTTTGCAGACGAGATGGCAACCACGGATAATTCATCTGCCGTTTTTACCTTACATTCCGGAAACTGGTTAAGTAATGCCAAATCAAGTACAACTTTTGAGATTGGCAACGGTGGAAGTACAGCCATATCTCGTTCTTATAAAGCGCTACGTATCAATAATCGCATAATTAATGATATCGATAAGGCTCCTTTGACACCTGAACAAAAAAACGAGATTCTGGGACAAGCTTATTTCTATCGTTCGTGGTTCTACTTTCAGATAATTAAAAGATATGGGGGGATGCCTATTATTGACAAGGTCTTTGAAGGTGGAGATGATGATATTTCCCGTATAACCTACCATGAATCACATGACTGGATGATGGAAGATATACAAAAAGCAATCTACATGCTACCAGACAGTTGGGATGATCCAAACTATGGAAGACCCACAAAAATTGCAGCAATGGCACTTAAAGAATGGGCACAGTTATTTGATGCAAGTCCATTGATGCAAAATGATTTAAATTCTACAGAAAACAAAGGCTATGACACGGAACGCGCAAAATCAGCAGCAAAATCAGCTTATGAAGTAATACGTTATATGGATGGAAGCAAGTCTGCCCCTTATCCTTATGGTTTGGCTAGTAAAGAAGAATATACGAATGTTTTCTATTTTAAATATCCACCAGTACATCAACCGGAGTACATTTGGGTCAAGCGACAATTTCCTAATGCTGCTAATCAAAACCAAAAACGTACTATCCGCACATTCTGGCAATATGAGGATCTTGCATTCGGTTCGGGACCAGATGGAAATTCCATGTGCTGCCCAAGTTTGAATATCGTCAACATGTTTGACAAAAAGGGAGCAGACGGTATTTATTACCCGATTGATGACCCACGAAGCGGCTATGCGCTTGATTATGATCATAAACCATTTGAGGATCGTGATCCCCGTTTCTATAACAATATCCTTTTACCAGGAACAACTTGGGGACATTACGCCGATGGACGTACCTATTACATTACAACCTACAAAGGAGGAGCAGCCTATCAGCACATGCTAACTCAAAAAGACTGTAACAAACGAATGTTTACAGGATTTATGTGTAAGAAGTTCATGTGGCCGGAATGTAACCAATATCTTGAAAAGAACAATCCGAATTGTTGGTGGGACTATCGCTTCCTCACCATATATATCCGTGCTTCGCAAATTTATTTAGATTATGCAGAAGCACTATTCGAGGGTTGTGGAAGTGCTACGGCAACTATTGAGGGATGTCCCATATCAGCAGCAGAAGCTATTAATATTCTCCGCAGACGAATTGGCTTAACAGATCTGCCATCAGATATTGTAGCCGATCCTGATAAATTCCGTGCAGCTTATCGCCGTGAGCGTGCTGTAGAATTAATGTTTGAAAATCATCGTTGGTGGGATATCCGCCGTTGGATGATCTTAGAAGAAACATTCAAGGATACTTATCCTATTAAGGGAGCATTATTCACACCACGAGAATCCAATCATGGAAGTATCACGGACAAGTCTACATTGACTTATGATTATGAACAAATCGATATAACTCCGGAAGTGCGTTCTTTTACAAAGAAGAATTACTGGTATCCTTTGCCTCAACATGATGTAGACGCATTGAATAATTTGCAACAAAACCCATATTGGTAATTAAAATGGCTTAATCAAATGAAAAGATATAATAAATTCATATTTATTCTGTTTGTCACTGCTATATTATCCGGCATAGCCACTTCGCTAGAAGCACAGGATAAACCCAAAAAGAAAAAAACAGCCCTTATTGAAGTGAAAGGGCTGGTGACAGACAACAGTGGTAAACCGCTAAGCGGAGTAACAGTATTGAGCGGTGAAGGTTCTATTATTAACTATACAGATGCAAATGGAAAATTTGCATTCAAAACAAAAGCTGATGGAACCTTATTAATTGAAGCGTTCGGTTATAAAGATGTTGTAATAAACCTCGCAAAAGAACAACCCACTGTTATTAAATTACAAAATGAAGATCTATATGCTTCAGAAAGAGACATACACGAACGTGCAGACGGTGGAAAAACGTATCAGCGGGATCTGGTAGGTACAGTATCCAAGTTATCTATGGAGAATGTATTAAAATACCCTGATTTACAATTATCCAATGCCTTACAAGGACAAGCTGCCGGACTAATTGCTATTTCCGGTGACGGCGGCTTGGGCTATAACGCATCAACATTATATGTCCGCGGACAACACAATAATGGAACAAATACAGCCTTAGTCATTATTGATGGAATAGAACGCCCAATAGATGATATTTTACCGGAAGAAATAGAATCCATCGAAGTTTTAAAAGATGCCACAGCCAAAATCCTGTATGGAGCAGCTGCCACAAACGGAGTAGTCTTAGTACGTACAAAAAGAGGAGAGGCACATAAACGAATTGTACGTGTCGGGGTAGAATATGGCGTACAACCCACTACACGTGTACCTAGCTATCTGAATTCCTACAATTATTCAAAACTGTTTAACGAAGCTCGTATAAACGATGGTATGAATCCCTACTACACTGACACACAATTAGAAGGATATAGAAATAGTAGCGGAATCAATGACGTATTGTATCCAAATGTTGATTATTACAATGAGTTCTTATTGAACCAAAATATCTACCGAAAAGGTACAATTGAGTTTAATGGAGGTAATGAAGGTGTGAAATACGCGTTAGTTGGTGGATATACCGGCGGTTCCGGATTAGAAAAAGTTGGAGAACGTTCGGCCTTACACCGCATGAATGCACGTGGTAATCTGGATATTAAAATCACAGATTTTCTTACTGTAACAGCAGATGTTGCAGCTCGTGTGGAACTGAAAAACTGGGGTGCCAAAGATGGCGCAGGTATATTCAGCACATTATCTTCTAATCGTCCCAATGAGTACCCTTTCATCATTCCTAATGAAACATTATCGGGACAGTTTACCCCCAATGAAGACGGGACGCCATTCTTCGGAGCCAGCACACGGATAGTAGACAATTTATATGCAGATATGGTTTATGGAGGTGACACTTCCGAAAGGTATGTAAATAGCCAGACAAACCTTGGAGCAAATTTTGACTTCAATAAATACGTTAAGGGATTGACATTTAATGCTTATGTAACTTTTGACAATTATAGTTATTTACGTCAAGAATTAAGGAATACTTATCCAACCTATGCTATTGACACTTATAGTGATTTAGACGGTGAAACTATCACCCGATATACACAGATGAAAAAGCTGGATTTGCCCAAAACGCAAAAGATAGCCTCCAATAATACCTACCGCTATTTTGGTATGCGTGCAGATATAGGATATGAACGTACATTAGGAGTGCATGACTTTTCAGCAATTGGAGCATTCCGCTATACAAAGAATGAGATGACAGGAATGACACAAGATTTTAAAGATGCCAATATCTCTCTGCGTCTAAACTATAGTTATGACAAACGTTATCTAGCCGAGCTTACTCTGGCTGGTATGGGGTCTAACAAATTTGATAAAAACGATCGTTTTTTCTTTTCTCCGGCTATAGGAGCTTCATGGATAATTTCTAACGAAAGTTTCATGAAAGAAGTAAAGGCAGTTAACTTCCTGAAGCTAAAAGCAAGTTACGGTGTGTTAGGCTATACAGGTAATACAGGATTCTTCTTGTATCAAACTGGTTGGAATAATAATGGCAACTATAATTTCTTTCAGGATCAAACAGATCATAAAGTTAGTTTAGCTCGTTGGGGAAATCCTGATTTAACATGGGAATACTCTCAAGAGTTTAATATTGGTATCGAAGGGTTATTCTTTAATAATCGTTTAAGCACAGAACTTAATTATTTCCATGAATGTAGAAAAGACATCATTGGAGTGAATAATGCCCAATATGCCGCTACAGCAGGGAATTATACAATATATGAAAATATCGGTCAGGTGACTAATCAAGGTATAGATATTGCAATCAACTGGAAAGGAAATATCGGGCGAGACTTTTTATACACAGTCGGAGCCAATATGACTTATTCGAAAAATAAATTAGATAAATGGAATGAAATAGAAGGAGTGGAAAGCTATCGTAAAGCCATTGGGCGACCTACTAGTACTATTTTTGGCTTACAAGCACTAGGATTATTTGGAAAAGACATTCCATTAGAAGGTCACTCATTGCAATCATACGGTATATATCAAAATGGCGATATTGCATACGCTGACTTAAACAACAATGGGATTGTAGATGATAATGACCGTATGAGTCTAGGACAAAGTTTTCCTGTAACTACTTGGGGAATCAATGTAGACCTCAAATACAAAGGGTTTGGACTTTATATGTTAGGAACTCTTCATACAGGTATTACTCAATTATGTACAAACGCTTATTATTGGAATAATGGTCTGAATGGATACTCTGAATTAGCATTAAATCGCTACCATGAGGTTAATAATCCTTCAGGTACAATGCCCCGATTAACAACAACGACAGAAAGCAATAACTTTCGTGATTCCAGTTTTTGGACAGAGAATGGATCATTTTTCCGTTTGAAAAATGTAGAACTTAGTTATACATTTGAAAATAAAGCTGGTAGATTCTTTGCAAATAAATGTAAACTATTCGTTCGTGGTACAAATCTGCTTACTTTCTCTAAAATAAAGGATCTGGATCCGGAAAGATTAAATGCCGGAATCACAAATTATCCAGCCTATATGACTCTAACCGGCGGTTTATCCGTCTCTTTCTAAACTTAAAAAATATAAAAATATGAAAATAAGCAAATTAATACTGTTAACTTGTGTTTGGGGAAGTATTGTTTCTTGTGAAGATCTGCTTGACCCTAAATTGACGAATGAATGGTCCAGTGAGACCGTATGGACTAATCCAGATATGGCACAAGCCGTTTTGACTCAAGCATATGCTGATTTAATGGTTGTTCCGGATCATTATGATGATAATTTCTTAGATGCTGCAACAGACAATGCACTAACCCGAAATTATGGTTCGAGTGTATACCGAGCTAGTATGGGAGCATTCAGCCGATCAACAAATCCACTTGGAAATTGGGACAATATGTATGATAAGATACAAAGCATCAATCTATTCATAGAAAAAGGAGTTACAGATGATGTGATATACAATCGTGTAAGTAAAGAAACTGACCAGGCAATAAAGACTCGTTTACTTGGTGAAGCCTATTTTTTAAGAGCATGGTGTAGCTTCAAATTGTTACAAACTTATGGAGGACGAACAGACGAAGGAGAAGCATTGGGATATACGATCACCAACCATTTCATTAGCGATAAGGAATCTGCAAAGCCAAGTCTGTTTAAACGTGACTCGTATAAAGATTGCGTCAGCCAGATTGTTTCCGATTGTGAAGAAGCTGCCAGACGTTTACCTGTAACTTACACAGGAGATGATGTAGTTGTCGGAAAATCTAAAATTGGTAGAGCTTGCGGATTAGCGGCAAATGCTCTTAAAGCAAGAACTTTGCTCTATGCAGCAAGTCCGGCTTATCAGAACATAGATGTGATTCAAATAAATGGCATGGGTAATTTTACTGTATTGAATGAAGCTACTTATCAAGCAGGTTGGGAGCGTGCTGCTCTTTTTGCCAATGAAGTGCTCAAAAACGCAGGGATAAACTATACCTTTACAGCGATGGCTGCTAAAGACTTGGCTGATGCTGGCAGTGATACCCCGGCCGATTTTATTTTCCGCACCTACATGGGACTTGTACATGGTATGGAGAGTCGACACTATCCTCCTTTTTATTTGGGAAATGCACAAACAATTCCCTCCCATAATTTAGCAGCCGCCTTTCCCGCCAAAAATGGCTATCCAATAACAGATTCACGTTCATTATATGACGAGCAAGATCCGTATCTGATAGCTAGAGATAACCGATTCAATATGAATCTATATTATCAAGGAAAAAAGTTTGGAGCTTATAACTCAAACATTGATGTATCTGAAGGTGGAAAAGATTCAGAGAGTTTTCACATTTATGCCAGTCGTTCGGGATATTATTTATCCAAATTCTTGTCTACTACACAAAAAAATATGCTGGATCCGATTCAAACATTGAATTCTCGGCACTTTAACCCATTATTACGTAAAACAGAAGTTTGGCTGAATTATGCAGAAGCCGCCAATGAAGCATGGGGACCTGAAGGTAAAGGTGACGACTGCAAATATAGCGCTTATGATGTCTTAAAAATCATACGTGAAAAATCAGGTGGTATCACAGATGCTACCTATTTGTCAGAAGTAGCTTCTGAAGGTAAAGACGCATTCCGGAAATTAATCCAAAATGAACGTCGTATAGAATTTGCTTTCGAAGATCACCGTTTTTGGGATTTACGCCGCTGTTTACTTCCCCTAGATACCACTATTGAAGGAATACAAGTGACAAGAACGGATAATGGTCTTTCTTATGAAATAAAAGAAATAGAACAACGTCCGTTGGATGCACTTCGCTATTACTATTTGCCGTTACCTAACGACGAATTATTAAAGAATCCAAACCTCAAAAATAATATGGGGTGGAATAATAACTAATATTATATACGATTATGAAAATTGCAAAAATAATATTGCTCGCTTTGACGACTTGTTTAGTGTCTTGCTATGAAGATTATACCCATGATTATGAAACAACAAATGTTGGTTTTGCTTTACAAAACCCATTGCGTACAGTTATATCAGACCGTGATATGCCTATATATGTGGGAGTATCATTAGGAGGTAAACGGGAAGTTGACATGAATGATTGGGCTAAATTTACCTTGGATGCTTCTTTATTAGAGGGTACTCCTCTTACACTTCTCCCCGAAGAATATTATACATTGGAAGATCCGGAGATATTTAAAGTGCGGAAATCTAATTTACCTGTAGCAGATGTTGAAATCAAGTTTACAGATGCTTTTTATACAGATCCATTAAGTCTGACTACACATTATGCCCTCCCTTTCAGAGTTATAGAAAGTTCCATGAACTCTATTCGCGAAGGAGCGGATTATTCTATTGTAGCAATAAAGTATGTCAGTTCCTTTTCCGGCGTTTACTATCTTCAAGGTGAAGTAAGTGAAGTGGATGATAATGGAAATATTATAGAAAGTACCACTGTGGTGTATAAAGAAAAAGACTTGATAAATAATAATACTCTGGAACTAAGCACTCTCGCCCAAAATAAATTATTAAGACCCGGAGTAGCGAACTTAACGAAAAGCAATGCCAATCGTTTCCAATTGACAATCGACAACAACGGCGAATCAGGTCCGGACTACAATGTTCAAATAGAAGGTATAGAAGGAGGAGTCACAATCGTTGAAGGAAATGGCAGCTACATTGCCCAAAGTCCGACTTACACCTTCAATAGTGGAGACAAACCTTGTCCGGAAATCAACTTGAATTACACCTATGAATTAGCAGGCAAACGTTATAAAGTGAAAGAACAATTAGTGTTACGTCGCGATCCTGTGAACGATTTACGAGTAGAATCATGGAAGTAATTTAAAACTTGAGACATGAGGAACTATATCGGTTTTTCATGTCTCAAAAAGATAACAGTAAAAGCAAAAAAGTATATGAAAAAAGAATTAGCTGTATCAGTTGTCTCCAGCATACTCTGTATAACCACAGGAGTTGCCCAAACTAACAAACCCAATGTTGTTATTATCATGACTGACCAGCAACGGGCAGATTTATGTGGTCGTGAAGGCTTCCCAATGGCTGTAACTCCTTTTACCGATTCTCTTGCATTGAGTAATGTGTGGTTTGACAAGGCATATACGGTGGCTCCTGCCAGTATGCCTGCGCGTTGTTCCATGTTTACAGGACGTTTTCCTACTGCCACTCATGTCCGTACCAATCACAACACTCCCGACATGTATTACAAGAAAGATATGCTTGAAGTATTTAAGGAACAAGGGTATAAGACTGCACTAGTAGGTAAGAATCATGCACATGTGAAAGGAAAAGATTTCGATTATTGTGAGGAATATTTCCATTGGGGAAAAAATCAGCGAGATACACAAGAAGATAAGGATTTTGCATTCTTCCTAAATAACAAAGCTCGTGGACAATATTTGGAAGCCACTCCTTTCCCGTCAGAAGCGCAGAACCCGGTAAAAATTGTCACTAAAGCTTTAGCCTGGGCGGAAGCGCAAAAAGACTCAGCCTTTTTTATGTGGGTTTCAATGCCTGAACCGCATAACCCTTATCAGATATCGGAACCTTATTTTTCGATGTTTTCTCCGGAAAAGATACCTGCAACTTTGACAAGCCGGAAAGACCTGTCTAAAAAAGGAGACAAATATGCTATCTTGGCAGAATTGGAAGATACTGCTTGTCCAAACCTTGCGACAGATCTTCCTCGTTTGCGTGGTAATTATTTGGGGATGCTCCGCCTAATTGACGATCAGACTAAACGTCTGATTGAAGGATTTCAAGCTGCCGGGCTTTATGAAAATACCATTTTTGTAATCTTGTCGGACCATGGAGATTATTGCGGGGAATACGGTTTGATTCGTAAAGGTGCCGGAGTTCCTGAATGTCTGACTCGTATCCCGATGATTTGGGCGGGATGTGGTATTCATCCTCAAAGTGCCCCTATGGATGCACATGTCTCTATTGCCGATGTCTTTCCTACCATTTGCACGGCTATTGGTGCGGATATACCACTCGGAGTGCAGGGACGTAGCCTTTGGCCTATGTTGACTGGCAAGTCATACCCAAAGAGAGAATTTTCGAGCATAATAGTTCAACAGGGTTTTGGCGGTGAAGATTTCACTCGGGATGAACCTCTAACATTTGTTAAAGAAGGTGCCTTGCAACCCAATAAAATAGCACACTTTGACGAACTGAATACTTGGACTCAGAGCGGAACAGAACGAATGGTTCGCAAAGACGACTGGAAATTAGTGCTTGATAACTATGGTCGTGGCGAATTGTATAATTTGAAAACTGACCCTTCCGAGATTAATAATCTTTATAATAAAAAGAAATATACTTCCAAACAAATGGAATTACTGGAAGAGTTGATGACTTGGGAGTTACGTATGCAAGACCCGTTGCCAGTACCACGGAATCGTTATCATTTCAAAAGAAATCCTTTTAATTACCATTTCACAAAAGAAAAGGAAACCCTCTGATCCTGTCTATAAATATATTGATGAAAATATTAATGGACAAAGTTCAGAATAATCAATAAAACTACTATGGTGTTAACTCAAAATTTATACGTATGAAGTTCTTAAGAGAAATTTTGTTAGTTGGACTATTACCCGGTTTTCTTATAAGCCAGGCACAAAATGTCCAAAACAAAGAAGATTTACCTTTAGATTTAGGTTATCGTGTACTTCCTATGGGAGATTATAACGGTTCAGCCTACACTATCTCGGGTAAACAGTTACGTAATCTACCCGTTACAAATCTTTCGGCAGTATTAGCAGGATTGGTACCTGGTTATTTTGCCCGGCAGGTCCAAGGTGGTGGATTGGTGAATGAACAGAATTCATTCTGGATAAGAGGACAGAGAAGTAATTCATCCGATGTGCTAGTACTGGTTGATGGACAAGAACGGGATTTTGCTGTTTTGTCATCACACGAAGTAGAATCAATTACCGTATTGAAAGATGCTGCAGCAACAGCTTTATATGGAATGCGTGCAGGCAGTGGAGCTATTCTGGTTACAACCCGTAAAGGAATAAAAGGGAAACCACAGGTTGAATTAACAGCTCAAATAATAGCTCAACAGCCACTTAAAGAGTTAGAGTCATTAAATGCAGCCGATTACGCAAGACAGCATAACATTGCCCGTCACAATGACAATATGGATCCACTGTATTCCAACTATGACATTATGAATTATGCAAACAATGACCCTAATTCCATATTGTATCCCAATGTAGATTGGGCCGATAAATACTTGAAAGATACCCGATGGAGCCAGCGCTATAATCTTAATATCCAAGGAGGGACTGAAAAAAGTACATATTTCGTGAATGCAATGTACACTCGTAACAATGGCTACTTCAATACGGATGATTCACATGATTATAGTACCAATCACTCTGCCGAACGGTTTAATATCCGTTCCAATATTGATTTTGCTGTAACTCGCACCACCCAACTGGACGTAAATTTGTATGGCTGGTATCAAAGCCAGAACGGGCCTGGCAGTGGAGCCGAAAACATTTATAAAAACCTGGTCACATTACCGCAAGGAATCTTCCCTGAATGGTACAGTGATCAAGGGTATACAGATCAATACGGCAATATTATCAATACAGAAGATGGAAAAATTGTAGCAGGAAATGCATTCCGTGAAAATCCATGGGCAATGCTAAACCGCTCCGGTTACTTCCAGGACAAACAATTGTATGGTTCTTTCCGTACGAAACTCTCACAGGATCTTTCCTTCATAACAGAGGGATTAAAAGCTTCTATTGCTTTATCTATGGATTCACGCACAGTTTCTTCTATCAGACGTACAATAACTTTCGCATATTACGAAAAGGACGCCACGAATGAGAACGTTCTCCGCCGGACCCGCGAGGATGACTCGATGATAAACAAGGTAGATAATACCAGTTCTTTCCGCCGGACCGGTATCGTGGCTCAATTAGATTATAACCGTACCTTTGGAAAACATGGAGTTTCGGCTTTAGCTTTCTATGAACAATATGAAAGCAATGATGAAATGGTATTACCAACCCGCTTCCAAAGCGTAAACGGTTGGTTCGGCTATAATTATGATAAAAGATATGGCATCGATGTTATCGGAGCTTATCAGGGTTCTCACAAATTTGGGCCGGGACACAAATTCGGTTTCTTCCCTACAGTATCTGCCGGATGGACTGTTTCTAACGAATCCTTTTGGAAAGATGTCCAAAAATTAGTGCCCTACCTGAAACTAAAAGCATCTTATGGACAAGTCGGCAACTCATCGGGTGTAGATGCCTTTTATTACAGGGGACGTATGTGGCCGCAAAACGATGTCTACATCACAGGGGTAAACATGGGAACAAAACTTGGAGGATATATTCAGGATATACTTCCAAATCCCGGACTGACTTGGGAAAAAGCAAGAATTCTGAACATCGGAATAGATACCAGACTATTTTCAGACCACCTATCTGTTACAGCTGAATTTTTCAAGGACAACCGTCATGATATGTACGTAGTTAATAATAAAATCAGCTCTCTTGTCGGTAATGTAAAAGAATTTAAGCAGAATATAGGCAAGATCAATAGCCATGGAGTAGACTTATCTGCCATGTGGAATTCAAATATCGCAGATTGGAGCTATTTCATAGGAGGTACATTCTCTTATTCCACGAATGAGCTGATTGCAAATGGCGAAGTAGATCAGCCATACGAATGGTTGAAGAATCAGGGACGTCCTTTGGGAGAAAACCGAGGATACATCGCAAAAGGCTTTTTTAACTCTTGGGAAGAAATAGCAGCCTCTCCTGTACAAACATTCTCTGATGTCCAACCAGGCGATGTACGTTATGAAGATATAAACAAAGACGGACAGATCGATGTAAACGATATGATACCTATCGGATATGGAGATATTCCCAGAATGATGTATGGCATTAATCTAGGAGTCGGCTACAAAGGATTTTCGATCACCGCATTGTTTCAGGGAGCAGCAAAAGTCTCTCATCAATATTCGGACATCGTAATGAATCCTTTTACAGACAACGGAACCATATTTGAGCATCAACTTGATTATTGGACACCCGAACACCAGAATGCAGCATTCCCACGTTTAACAACACTGGACAATGCCAATCTTAACAACAGGCAGATAAGTACATTAAATGTGAAAGATGCTGATTTCTTAAGATTGAAAACGTTGGAAGTTTCTTATGACTTTCCTGTAAAAATGATACAGAAAATCCATCTTAAGGGATTGAGACTTTTCCTTAGCGGAACGAATCTGATTACCTGGACAAAATATAAATGGGTTGATCCTGAAGCGCCTTCACTGGCGGCTCCTTTGACGAGAAACATGAGTATAGGTTGTTCCTTAAAATTCTGATAGCATGAAAAAATCGATAATTTATTTAGCAATAAGCGTAACACTTACACTTTCCGGTTGTGATTATCTGGATGACATGCCCTATGACTGGGCACAACCTGATGATATTTTTACGAATGAGCAGAACTATCTGAAACCTATCAATCAGGTTTATGCATATATTCCCGAAGGCTTCAACCACGTAGGAAATGCCTTTTTAGATGCAGCCACTAATGATGGAATAAGCACAATCATAGATTCGGATATCCATAAGTTGTCTCGTGGATATATCACTTCTTCAAATCCGATTGAAGAATGCTGGAATAATTCATACAAGGGAATCCAACAAGCTGTTTTTGCTCGCAAGTATTTGCGTGAAGCCGACTTGGTGTTACAAAATAAGACAGAAGAAGATATCCAGGCATTTAAGGACACTTATTGTGCGGAAACTGAATGTTTACAGGCCTTATTTGAGTTTAACCTGTTAAGACACTACGGAGGTTTTCCTATTGTCGATCGTATTTATGAAGTTGACGATCCTGAACTGCAAACAAAAGCAAGAGACTCTTTCAAGGACTGTGTCAATCACATCGTACAGTTGTGTGAGAGTGCTGCCGCTGTGTTGAAAGTTGACCCGGAAGGTGGGAATGGTTCTTATGGCCGTATGACTAAAGGAATGGCACTTGCCATTAAAGCCAAGACGTTACTCTACGCCGCAAGCCCACTCTATAACAGAACAGATAATAATGACCCAGTACTAGGGTATACTGACGGCTCGGATGTGACAGAACGCTGGCAACTTGCCGCCAAAGCTTGTGCAGATGTAATTAACCTGAATGCAGATGGAACTATAAACCCAAATGGAAATAAGAAATATAGCCTGATAGCTCTTACTGCTGCTAAAACGTATGATAAGATCTTTATCCATGCTAACCCTAATCAGGAATACATATTGTTCTACACAGCTGCCAAAGACAATGCTCTGGAAAACAGGCATTATCCCCCTACTATTTCCAAAGATCAGGGAGGAGGTACAGTACCTTCACAGCAATTAATCGATGCATTTACTATGAAAGATGGAAGTAATTATACCCATTCTTCTGATGGCGAGAACATGTATAATAACAGAGACCCACGTCTGGCAGCAATTATTGGATATGACGGTTCGGTTTATGGAAAGAATACCATCTATACGCGAATTAGTGATAATACAACCATAGACGGACTCAACCAAGTGAAAAACCGTTCGACCAATACTGGGTATTATTTGGCTAAGTTCCTGGACAAAACCCTGAACTTCGGACAGGCTAATGTAGGTACTGTTTTCCACTTATTCCCGATGATTCGCTTATCTGATATCCTACTTTCCTACGCAGAAGCCATGCATCACGCTTACGGCATGAATGCGGACCCTGAAGGCTATGGTTTGACAGCAATAGAAGCCGTACAGAAAATACGTTCCAGAGCCGGATTCGGAACAGATGATAAATTTCTTAATGGGGTGACAGATGATAACTTCATGGAAAAGGTGAAGCAAGAACGTCGTATCGAACTCTGTTTTGAAGAACATCGTTACTTTGATTTGCGACGTTGGATGGATGGCAATCAACTAAGAGAACCTATTGTCGGAATGAAAGTAGAAGAAAATGTTTCCGGACTTCATTATACTCGCTTTACAGTAGATGAAGCACGCAATTTTAAGGATTACATGTATTATCATCCCATTCCTCTGAAAGTAATCAAGGAAAGCCCTTCCATTCAACAAAATCCGGGTTGGTAATGGGGATCAAAACTATTTAATAGATAGAAAACATGAAAAAAATAATAATATTATTCATATGCTTAACCAGTTCCATCTGGCATGTCTATGCACAAACCAAAGTTAGCGGAATTGTCAAAGATGCCCAAGGAATGGAGATGATTGGCGCTACTGTCCTTCAGAAAGGGACTAATAATGGAATAGTGACTGGTTTGGATGGCAAATTTACTCTTACATTGTCCAACGAAGCAGAACAGACAATTCTTATCTCAATGATTGGCTTTATTGAACAATCTATTGCCATAAAAAAGAATCATCCTTTTATCAATGTCACTTTAGAAGAAGATGTTGCGCAATTGGATGAAGTCGTTGTTGTAGGATATGGCACACAGAAAAAAGTATCTCTCACCGGTTCCATTTCTAATGTCGGGACGCAAGACTTGAAAAGTATGCCTGTATCAAGTGTCACAAATGCTTTAGGCGGCCGCATCCCGGGACTAGTAACCCGACAGGAAAGCGGACGTCCCGGTGGCGATCAGGCTACGATGTTTGTTCGTGGTCGCGCTTCATTGAACGATTCTAGCCCCTTGGTACTGATTGACGGGGTAGAACGCCCTATGGCACAAATCGACCCTGATGATATTGAAACCATCTCCGTGTTAAAGGATGCTTCTGCAACGGCGGTATACGGTGTACGAGGAGCAAATGGTGTGATACTGGTGACTACCCGACGAGGTCGTGAAGGAGAAACTCAAATTTCTTTCTCGTCTGAATTCGGTGTTACTTCCTTCAATCGTATATCTCAAACTCTAAGTGCAGAATCCGTTTCAAGATTCATGCGTGAAGGTGCTATCAATGACGGCTTTGACCCTTCCGATACAGGTAATACCCGAAGCCTTTTTCTTTCAGAATACGATAACTATCTCTATCGTACCCAAAAAAGTCCGTTCACACACCCGGACAATGACTTTGTAGATATGTTTACGAAGAATGGTTTCCAACAAAAATACAACGTCAACTTATCCGGTGGAAACAAGACAGTACGCTACTTTGTCTCTGTGGGATACTTTACTCAAACAGGTATGTTTGAGACAGATGTGGACAAAATTAAAGAACACGAAACGATACAAGCTCTTTTAGCAGCCTCACCAGATGTAGCAAAAGGCTTGTACAAAGAAGGCTATAATTCAGAATACAAGTACAATAGGCTCACTACCCGTTCAAATATCGATATCAATCTGACTGAAGATTTTAAAGTATCCGTGAATCTTGCTTATCGTTTCGGAAGTCAGAACCGTCCCTATGGCTACGATGCTGATGGACAGGAAGCCATGCGTTTGTTCGGTATGTTCTACCGCAATTCTCCTCAAGCATTCCCCATCTTGAATGCGAATGGTACCTATGCCGCTGCCGATGGGATATGGAGACAAAATCCACTCGTAACGTTATGTTATACAGGTTTTTTTCTTGATTTCAACAATAAGCTTGAGACAGATTTTGCTTTCAAATATAACCTAAGAAAACTGTTAAAAGGATTAAGTATAGACGGAAAGTTCTCTTACGATGCCGGTTGGAGCAATAACCGCAGCATACAGCAGCGTCCCAATATCTATCAATATAATCCTGTTAACGAAACCTATAAACAAGGGCTTGAAATGGTGTTGCCAACAAAAGCCACTAACAAAACGGCAGCTACACACCGTAAGTATATTGAAGCAGCAGTTCGCTATAAACAGTCCTTCTCCGGACATAACGTATCCGGACTGGCACTTTATAATATGAGTTACACCTCCACCCCCGGCGGACGCTATTCTTACGTGCCTCATATCTATCAGGCTTTAGTAGGACGTGTAAACTATGATTATGAAAATCGCTATCTGCTCGAAGTTAACGCAGGTTATAACGGTTCAAACCGTTTTGCGGAAGGACACCGTTATCAGCTCTTCCCTGCAGCATCAATGGGATGGGTACTGACTAATGAACCTTTCTTTAAAGAAAACCCTATCTTAAGTTTTACTAAACTACGCTTCTCTTATGGTGAAGTTGGTAATGACAAGCTGGGAGGCTTCTCTTACTATTATCGTTCAGGATATGATGAAGGATTAGGGTACACTTTTGGAGAGACACACAATCCTGCGATTAAAGGTCTGATTCAAGGAAAAAGTGCCAATGAAAACATCACATGGGAAGTTGCACGGAAATACAACTTAGGACTTGAGACAAAATGGCTGAAAGACAAAATATCTGCCAGTATCGACTTTTTTAAAGAACGTCGCAGTAACATCTTATGTGAACCGGAAAGATATTCTCAGGCAGCCGGTTCAAACGGACTGGCTCCCATAAACTATGGTGTCGTAACAAATCAGGGATATGATCTGGAAATAGGATATCAAGATCAAAAAGGAGATTTTGGATATTCCGTAAAAGGGATTTACGGATATGCCCACAATGAGATTGTAGAGAAAAGTGAATCAGTGAAACCCTATTCCTATATGTCACAAACCGGCAATCCTATCGGACAGTTTATCGGCTATATTTCCGACGGATTCTTCAGTTCTTATGAAGACATAGCAAGTTCTCCCGTTCAATTCGGACAAGTAAGCCGACCAGGAGATATTAAATACAAAGATTTGAATCATGACGGAGTGATCGATTCCAACGACCAGGCTCCTATCGGTTACAATCCGGTGCCCGAGATGACCTTCTCTCTTGCCGCCGGTTTGAACTGGAAAGGATTTGATTTTAGCATATTACTTCAGGGAGCTGCCCGTTCATCTATCTATCTGCAACAAGATATTGCATGGGATAATTTCTGGGGGAATTATTACGAAGAGCATATCGGAAGATGGACACCGGAGACAGCGGCAACAGCAACATATCCACGTTTCACAAAAGCAGCCACTGCCGCACATCCTAATTATTATAAATCCGACTATTGGTTGAAAGACTCCAAATACTTGCGTCTGAAAAACATTCAGTTAGGCTACACTATACCTCGCAAACTATTGAAAAAATTCGGAGTACGTTCACTTAGAGTATATGCGAATGCCTACAATCTCTTTACATGGGATAACGTAAAAAAGGTAGACCCTGAATCATCGAACAATAGCAATGGACAATTCTATCCACAACAAAAAGTAATAAATTTTGGTATCAACCTGAATTTCTAATGTTTGAAATGAATAATTTATGAGAAAACTATTTATATCCTTTGTAACGGCTGTCCTGCTTACCAGTTGTAGTGCAGATAGCCTGATGAAAGAAACCGAACTGGATCTTACAGATACAGAGAAAGTTTATTCGGACATTACCTTGACCCGCAAAGTTGCATACGACTTGTATGCACGTATGCGCATGGGGAGAGACCGCCTGGGCAGCTTTGGCTTTTTGGCAAACATTGGCGGTTCACCTTGTATGCTTGACAACGCAACAGACGATGGAGCCGGAAATACAACCCGTGCCGGAGGTGCAGTCATTCCCGAACTCGAAAAATTTATCAAGGGAGGAATTGATGCTTCCAAAGGTTTGATTGGCGGTGACCATCCCTGGATATTCTACTATAAGGCCATTCGTTCTGCAAACACCTTCCTAAACAACGTAGACCGTTCACCTCTGGAGGATGCAGAGAAGATCTCCTTGAAAAATCAAGTACGTTTTCTGCGTGCATTGTATCACCACGAACTGTTTCGTTTCTACGGAGCATTAGTAATCGGAGACAAAGAACTCGATCCGTTGCTTTATGATGAAATCAAACGTGAATCGTTAGAGACCACCGTCCGTTGGATTACTAATGAATTCAAAGAACTTGCAGAACCGGGAGTATTGCCGGACAAATACGATGCGGCAGACTACGGAAGAGCTACCCGGGGAGCAGCCCTAGGCTATCTGGCACGCACATTACTTTATGCAGCAAGTCCCTTACACAATGCGTCCGGAGTGACCTGGAGGGAAGCTGCTGATGCTGCCTACGATATGATTGAATATTCTGACAACGGAGATTTCTATCGTTTATATGAAGATCCGACCACTCCGGAAAAGAGCTACACACGATTATTCAATACTCGTGCCAATGGTGAGGTAATCATGGGATTTCTCCGCGCACCGGCAAATGATCTTTACGGAATGATGCCTGCCTTTGACCCCTGGAATGTAAATAAGGAGCTACTGACTTGCCCGGACCAATGGTTGGTAGATTGTTATGATATGCTCGACGGTTCACAGCCCATTCTCGGTTACGAATCAAATACGAAAGCCATCATCAACCCGAATTCCGGTTACAATGAAAATTCTCCTTATGCTAACAGGGATCCCCGTTTGGCGCAAAGCATTCTATGTGATGGTGCTACCTGGCCTCTGGTCAACGGTAAGCCAGCTACAATAGACCTGTCAAAATCATATAGATGGGGAAGCGGATACTTCCTGACAAAGTTCCTGGATGACCGTATCGATCATCGAAAAGGTGGTACCACTTACATGGACTTTCCAATGATGAGATATGCAGAAATCCTGCTTGATTATGCAGAAGCCGAGAATGAAGCTGAAGATACGAACACAGCCAGAGAGAAAGCAATAGCCCAACTTAACAGGATCCGTCGCCGTGCCGGTATCACGACAGACTTACTGGCCGCAGATTATAATCAGGCAACCCTTCGGGAACGCATACGCAAAGAACGCCGTGTAGAACTTTGTTTTGAAGATCATCGATTCTTTGATATAAGAAGATGGCTGATAGCAAAAGATGTAATGAGATTACCGGCTGTCGGAATAAAGAAAATTAACGGTGAATATCAACGGGTAACTTTGGATACACGTAATTATAACGAGCGCATGAACTTGGCTCCAATACCACAGGATGAAGTTAATAACTGCCCGAATATCTACCAGAATCCGGGATACTAATCTAAATAGAATGTTTACTTAAAAAAAATAAAGTCATGAAAACAAATAGTATAATTGCATTAATTTTATCAATCAGCTCATTCGGACTATTTAGCTGTGCAGATAAATATGAAGTTGATTATGAAGCACCTGTTAAGATTGAATTTGCAGGTGTCGATCAGAACAATAGAGTATCATTAGAGAAAGGAGTTGCAGAATACACAGCAACTGTCAAAGTTCAGGGAGAAATCATGAGTTTTGAAATCTACCAGGCAGATTCTAAAACCGGAATGCAAGGAAGTCTGATAGAAGAAACTGCCCAGTCATTTGCAGACGGAACCCCTAATTATGAGACAACTTACCAGTTTACTTCTTTAAAAGAAAATGCCTGTATTACAGTAGTCGTTCTAGGTGCTGACGGTCATACGTACCAACGTAACTTATTGGTAGAGATTACTCCTTCTGTCTTATTCTCCGATCCGGATTACGGAAAAGATGGAGAAATAGTGGAAACAGCCTCGGCCTACTATGGTTGTTATTATGCAACATGGCTTCTTGGACGCACCTATATAGCTGCTGATGCCATGAAATATACAAACGAAGTAGATTTCTCACTCGGAGATGTTATCCTGTCTTCGGGAAGTGAAGCAGTACCTGCCTTTGTTTCACCAGCTAAAAGAAGTGAGTATGGTTTGATGACAATTAGCGGCTTGCAACACACATTATTTGCTGAAACCTCTTTATCACAAGCGGAGTTTAATGCAATCTCACAGGTAGATGCAACCCCAATAGAAAGTCTGGCAGATCCGACCTCCGAAGTTTTAGCTATTCAAGCAAATAAAGTTTACCTGTTCAAAACAGCCAATGGAAAGAAAGGATTGATTTGCATACAAAAAATAACAGCAAAAACAGGTACGATCGAAGTATCACCGGATAATTGGGTAGAAAACACAAAATACTCATGGGTACAATTACTGACTAAAACCATGGTAAAGTAAAGTTCCCATTTAAGATACTTTCTCCAATGATAGTATCATAGAATAATTAGAAAAATAGAGAAGTTTTTGGTTTCTACAAGCTTCTCTATTCCTGTTTTATTAACAGAAGAAAGGAGAAATCTATCATTCTACCATTTTTTTTCCTTTATTGATTAGTATTTTTCCTTCCTTCTCTGATATCTTCCCTACTTTTGTGCAACATCATGAAAAACAAAGTTAATTAAATCACAATAATTATGAACCTAAAAAAACATTTACCCTGGCTGGGAGCCCTACTCCCCATTGCTAACACACAAGCAGAAACAAAACCTAATGTAGTAATTATCTATATCGATGATATGGGTATCGGTGACATAGGTTGTTATGGAGGAAAATTCGCTCCTACTCCTAATATTGATAAATTGGCACAGGATGGACTATTATTCAACCAGTACTATTCTTCTGCACCAGTTAGTTCTCCATCCCGCTGTGGACTGACAACAGGTCTCTTTCCTCTTGAAGTGGGAATCAACACTTTCCTGAACGACAAAGCTGCTAATAAGAGATGCGAACAACGTAATTTTCTTGATGATAAGTTGCCTTCAATGGCACGTGCCTTCCAAAATGCAGGTTACTCAACCGGACACATCGGAAAATGGCACATGGGAGGCGGACGTGACGTGCACAATGCTCCTTCTATTAAGAATTACGGTTTTGACGAATACATATCAACCTACGAAAGTCCGGACCCGGACCCGACAATCACTGCAACCAAGTGGATATGGTCGGATAAAGACAGCGTAAAACGTTGGAGACGTACTGAATACTTTGTAGATAAAAGTATTGAGTTTGTAAAAAAGCACAAAGACGAACCATTCTTCCTAAACCTATGGCCGGATGATATGCATACCCCTTGGGTACCGGAATTCAAACAAAAGGAAAGAAAAAGCTGGGAAACACAAGAAGCGTTTGCTCCTGTACTTGCAGAAATGGACAAACAACTCGGACGTTTCATCAAAGCTTTGGATGAGTTGGGAGTGGGAGAAAATACAATCATTATTTTCACTAGCGACAATGGTCCCGCACCTAGCTTTAAATCTGTACGTTCCGCATATTTGAGAGGAACTAAAAATAGTCTTTATGAAGGAGGTATCCGTATGCCGTTCATCGTTAGATATCCAAAGAAAATTAAAGCCGGACAGGTAAATAACGAGTCCGTATTATGCGCTGTAGATTTATATCCGACTTTGTGTTCTGTAGCCGGAATCAAAACAGAAAAAGGTTACAAAGGTGATGGACAGAACTATGCAAAAATTCTTCTCGGTAAATCGGAAGCTAAACGCAAGACTGATTTAATGTGGGACTTCGGACGAAACAAACATTTTGGCTTTCCAGGAAATCCTTATGACAGAAGCCCTCATTTAGCTATACGCAGCGGAAAATGGAAATTATTAGTGAATGGCGACGGAAGTGATGCACAACTATATGACATGGAAAAGGACAAGTTTGAAAAGAGCAATATCGCAAGTGAGCATCCTGATCTGGTTACCAAGTTGAGCAAAAAGGTATGCCAATGGTATGCCGAAAACAAAGACAAAGGACTACAAACCTCTAATTAAACAATAATATTCATGAATTCTAAAGCTTTTATTCTGCCGGCGGCGCTAATGATAGCCGGCAACACTGCAGCAAACGCCAAAGGAAAAAAGTCTGATCAGAGACCTAATATCCTGGTAATTCTGGCGGATGACCTCGGTTATTCCGACTTGGGATGCTACGGTAGTGAAATCCACACACCTAATCTGGACAAACTGGCAAAACAAGGAGTACGTTTCAATCATTTCTATAACACCAGTCGGAGCTGTCCGACACGCGCTTCCTTATTAACAGGACTTTATCAACATCAGGCAGGAATCGGACGAATGACTTTCGATGACCACCTGCCGGGATACCGGGGTACACTATCACGCAATGCAGTTACCATTGCTGAAGTATTGAAAGAATCAGGATATGCAACCAGCATGGTAGGTAAATGGCATATCGCCGAGACTCCCTTACGCAAAGACCAACGCGAATGGCTCGCACACCACGTATACCACGAAACCTACTCTGACCTCTGTCATTATCCGGTGAATCGAGGATTTGACACCCATTATGGTACGATTTATGGAGTGGTAGATTATTTTGATCCATTCAGTCTAGTAGAAGGAGAAGTACCCGTAAAAGAAGTACCCGACGGATATTACATCACACAGGCACTTTCAGACCGTGCAGTGAAAGAAGTGAAAGAGTATGCCAAAGACGATAAACCATTCTTTATGTACCTGGCTTACACAGCACCACACTGGCCGTTGCACGCATTGCCGGAAGATATTGAGAAATACAAGGATACCTATAAAGTAGGTTGGGAAGCCATTCGTAATGCACGTTACGAACGTCAGAAACAACTGGGTATATTCCCTGACATGGATAATTTCCTGTCTGACAGACAGTTCAAAGATAAATGGGAAGATAATCCACATGCTGAATGGGATGCTCGCGCCATGGCTGTTCATGCAGCCATGATCGACCGTATGGACCAGGGAATAGGACAAGTAATCGATGCTCTGGAAAAGACAGGACAGCTTGAAAACACATTGATTCTATTCCTTTCCGATAACGGATGCAGCAATGAAAATTGTCAGAACTACTCTCCTGGAGAAAACGACCGTCCTGACATGACACGTAAAGGGGAGAAAATGGTTTATCCTCATAACAAAGAAGTACTACCCGGACCGGAAACAACTTATGCTTCACTGGGAGCACGTTGGGCAAACGTAGCCAATACACCGTTCCGTTTCTGGAAAGCTAAATCTTATGAAGGAGGTATCTGTACTCCGATGATTGCTCACTGGCCGAAAGGTATCAAGAAGAATGTCGGCAAGATGACTCCTGAAATCGGGCATGTGATGGATATTATGGCAACCTGTATCGATATGGCGGGAGCTACTTATCCTACCAAATACAAAGGAAACGACATCATTCCATTAGAAGGTAAGAGCTTGGTTCCTATTTTCAAGAACGGACATCGTGAAGGACACGACTATTTGGGATTCGAGCATTACAATGAACGTGCATTTCTTTCTAAAGATGGATGGAAGCTGGTTCGTCCGGGAGAAAACGCTAAATGGGAGTTATACAACCTGAATGAAGACCGGAGCGAAATGCATAATCTGGCAGCGCAACACCCTGAAAAAGTAGCGGAAATGACAAAAGCTTACGAAGCGTGGGCGAAACGTTGTATGGTAGAACCTTATCCGGGACAAAAAAAGAAATAAAAAGCATTCAATTGATTATTTTATAAAAGACTCCTGCCGCAATATCATAAGATATTTCCCGGCAGGAGTCTTTTTATATGCTTTATGCAATCTATCACTCCTCACCTGAAACCGGAGGCTGACCATTATATTCTTTAGGTAATACGCCATATTGCGCTTTAAAACATTTCGCAAAATAAGAAGAAGAAGTAAATCCCACCTGTGCTGCCACTTCAGAAATCCGGGTACCGCTCATAATCAGTTCAGCAGCTCTATTCATACGAAGTGTCTTCAAATAATCATTAGGTGACATTCCGGACAAAGCCTTGATCTTCCGATAGAAATTGGAACGGCTCATATTCATCTGTTCAGACAAGGTATCTATCGAAAAGTTCTCATCTGCCAGCTGTTCGGCTATCACCCCTTGTATCTTCGCAATGAATTCACAGTCTTTCTGCGACATCGCAAAGTCCGTTGTCGAAACAGCCACCGTATCCCCAGCCAGGCTCACCATCAATTTATGGAAAGACTGCCTCAACTTCAGCAAATTCTCGATCTGCATATGAAGTTGTTTGATAGAAAATGGTTTCTCCACATATACATCTGCTCCACATGTAAGTCCTTCGACTTTAGACTCCAAAGTGGTTTTTGCCGTCAATAAAATGACCGGAATATGGGAATAAGAGATTTCAGACTTCACTTTGCAACAAAGTTCCAGACCATCCATCTCCGGCATCATAACGTCGCTTACTATGACATCTACATTTTCCTGCGCAAGCACTTCAAGTGCTTCACGACCATTGGAAGCCCTCAACACACGGAACCATTCTGCCAACGACTCGCGAGTCAGATTCAATAAATCAACATTATCCTCAACCAGCAGAACCGTAAACTTCTTCCCTGAATACTCCGAAGATACAGCATCAGAAACATCCACATGTTCCGGATGCATTTCTACAATATCAGCCGTTTTCTCCGTCTCCCACTCTTTGACCGGAAGAGACAATATAAATGAAGAACCGCCTCCAACATTATCTTCCAAGTACAAATCTCCCTGGTGAGCCTCCGCCAAAGACTTTGCAAAAGCCAATCCGATACCGGTACCTACAGCCGTAGCCACCTTATCATCAGGCAGTTGATAGAAAGCTTCAAATATCTTTTGTTTCTGTTCATCCGGTATTCCGGGACCATCATCATTCACCTGTATCTCATATCCTTTATCAGTGACAACTAGTTTCAATTCAATATGCGCATGAGCATATTTGATGGCATTTCCCATCAGGTTAACAAGAATCTTACTTAATTTCTCCCGATCCACCGTAGACACCAGCTCTTGTTCTGGAACAGTCAATTGTAAATCAATTCCCTTTAATTCAGCAGGGCTTGTAAATTGGTTATAAACATCACTGACAAGTTCCTTAATATCACTCTTCTTCAAATTCAAATGCAGCGTGCCACTCTCCATTTTCTGGAAGTCAAGCAATTCATTAGTAATTCCCAACAGATAATTTACATTCTTATCTATCACAGACAGATACTTGAGATCTTTCCCTTCACGCTCTTTCTCCAACAGTTTTTCCAAGGGAAGACGTATCAAACTAAGCGGAGTACGTATCTCATGCACCAAATTGATGAAGAAGCTAATCTTCGACTTATAAACTTCCTGTTCCTTGGCAGTCTGATATTTTTCCATCCGCCGTTTATATTTGCGTTTAACGCGGAGATTCCATCGCCAGGCCATCCAGCCGATCCATCCCAATAACATGAGAACATAAACAACATAAGCCAAAGTACTACGCCACCAGGGAGGAGTAATCACCACCTTTAAAGTAGTAGTCTTCTCATTCCACTGACGGTCATTATTAGAACCTCTGACTTCGAACAGATACTCACCGGGAGGCAAATTGGTATAAGAAGCCACATTATTCTCGGTATTCATAATCCATTCCTTATCCACTCCCCGAAGTATATAAGAATATCGATTCTTTGCCGGATCTTCAAAACTAAGAGCGACAAATCGGATGGAGAAACTGTTGTTCTCATAAGATAAAGTCACCTTATCGGCCATATAAAGCGGTTTATCCAACTGAAGCAGTTTCTTTACTTCCAGTTCATCAGTCTGATAAGGCAACCGGATGTCGGTCACATAAACCGGAGGAATGTATTTGTTATCCACAAACTGTTCGGGCTGAAATACATTAAAGCCATTTATTCCACCAAAATACAATTTTCCTTCGGATGATTTCAATGAAGATCGAGCCATAAACTGATTTCCCTGCAAACCATCATTAATCGTAAATTGTCGGAAATGATCTTTAGTGAGAGGATTAATCTTGAAAATTCCGGCATTACTGGATATCCAGAAATCACCTCCCTGATCTTGTTCAATCGCATAAATAACCTTATTAGGTAATAAGGTATTATGCGGATCAAATTCAATGAATGTTTTCGTTTTAGGATCAAAGGAACACAACCCTCCTCCATTAGTACCAAACCACATGGTTCCTTTCGCATCTTCAAACAGAGTGATGACCGAATTGCTGGTAATTGTGGTCGAGTCTTCCCGTTCATGCTGATAATGCTTCCAATGGGCATTCATCGTGTTGTAAGAAAACACACCACTATTGGAAGTCGCAATCCAAAGATGATTGTACATATCCTCATATATATCGACAACAGAAACCATTGAACCGACACTTGTGATAGTCATAAAGTTATCTTTCGCAGAGTCATAACAGCATAATCCCCAACTCGTCCCTACATAGATATCTCCTTTCCGTCCTTTATAGATACATAACACATCATTGCTACAAATTGTATTCGGGATTCCACGAGAGTGAGTATAAGCCTTCACTGCTCCTGTGTGCAAATTAACAACCCGTATTCCTCCGGCATAAGTCCCGATCCATAGGTAGTCGCCGTCCAACATTAAAGAACGAATATCATATTTCTGACTTTTAGCTCCTCCAATAGCATAGGGAGAAAGCTCTTGGGTAGCAGCATTAAAGAAATACAAACCGCTTTGAGTTCCAATCCAGATATTCCCATCTTTACTCTCACAGAAAGGAGCAACCACCTCCCCTGCTCCCGGCACCCCGGACAAATAGGCAGGCGAATAATAATCAAAGCGTTTAGTTTGCTTGGACATATAGTTGATTCCTCCCAGATTGGTCAACACCCAAAGAGCTCCTTCAGCATCCCACATCATTCCATTGATGGTCTGATCGCTCAAACTTCTCGGATCCGCCGGATTATCCGCCCGCTGGAATGTGTTTGTATTCTGATTGAACAGATAAAGCCCGTTATCAGTCCCTACCAACAACTCTTTGTCCGTATACTTCAACAAGCAATGAACAGCTCCGAAATTAAACGCCGAACCACTGTAGTTATCTATAGCTTCGGTTCGTTCATCCAAGCGACTCAGCAGATTGCTTCCTGCACCAATCCAGATTTCTCCATCGATATTCTGAATGCAGTTCACCTTATAACTATCGGAGGCATTTGTTTCCAATGAGATTTCGTATGCCCGGAGAAACTTGCCATTCTCGTCAAAACACAACAATCCTTCCTGTAGAGAAGAGATATACACCCTCTTTTGATCGGCACTCTGACAAAGGTCCCACACAAAAGAAGTCTGGACACTATTTTGAGTCAACACCTCTGTTTTCGGATCATAAATAAAAAATCCCTGTCCCAAAGTCGCAATCCAGATAAGACCATTTTCCGTCTTTATAATCTTTTTAATCTCACTACTGATATATACACCATACTGCGTAGTTTTATCAAAATAAGAAAAACGATCGGTATCGCGGTCATAAATATAAAGTCCGGAGTTCGTTCCGACCCAGATAGTCTTGTCCACTTCTATCAAGGCTTCTACGAAATTATTTTCTAATGAAAATTTATCGTTGAGAACATTCCGGTACACTTTATTGCCTCGTCCGTCATAACGGTTCAATCCGTCACTGGTACCCAGCCAGATAAAGCCATAACTGTCTTGAAGGGCACACCACACGGTATTATGAGACAACCCATCCTCCACCTGGTATTTCTTGAATGAAAAATAAGGAGACGCAGATAATGTTCCGGCCCAGAAGACCAGCAAGCATATTAGTATTTTAGTTAACTTCATTCTCTGTGTGTGTTTTTAATTCAATTATCGATTCAGCCAAGGTTCAGGGTTCAGCTTTTCTTTCTCCCTGCGCAACTGGAAATGCAATACCGTCCGCCCATTATCCGTAGCGTCGGAAAAGACCTGGCCGATAGACTGCTTCGTCTTCACCGTGTCACCAGCCTTAACGGAGGCAGAAGAAAGATTGCAATAAACAGAAATATAATCACCATGACGAATGAGAACGTTAAATAATCCGTTCAATTGGAATACAGCCGCCACCTTTCCATCAAAAATGGCACGTGCCTGTGCACCCGGTCTTCCCTGAATATCAATACCCTTGTTATCCAGTTTCACGTTGCGTAAGCCCTCTACAGCATATTGCCCGTAACGGCTGGTAATGATATAAGCTCCGGATATAGGCATTGGCAGTTTTCCGCGGTTAGCAGCAAAATTACCCGATAATTCCCGATCCGCCTTGCTCATGGTATAAGCATCAAGAGGTTTCGATTTCGCAGCCGCTTCCGTTGCAGTGGATTTCCCCTCCTTACTTTCCTCTTTCTTACGTGCAGCGGCTTCACGACGGGCTTCTTCCTGTGCACGCTTACGGGCACGTTCTATTTCTTCCGCAATTAATTTATCAATACGGGCATTCAGTTGATTGGCTTCCCTGCGTTTTTTATTAATCTCATTCTGCAATCCTTTCTGTTTCTTTTGCAGATTAGTCACCAACGTACGCTTCTCCTTTTCCTGTTCCTCCAGCTTGACCTTTTCGCTCTCGCGTTCCTGCAGCAGGCTCTCCTTGGCAGCTTTCACCTGTTGCCGTTCCGCTTTCTTCTTGCGTATCTGTTCTTGTTTCTTCAGGATTTCCTCCCCTTGCAGACGTTGATAAGTAGCATATTCACGGACATAGCGCATACGGCGGTAAGTCTGTCCCAAGTTCTTTGCCGAAAAAATAAACATCAGCTTCTCCTCTATCGACTTATTCTTATACAAGTACTGGACAGAAGCTTCATATTTCTTCTTTTTATCTTTCAAATCCTTCTCCAACCCTCTCAACTGACGTTCCAATGACGCCAGTTCACGCTGGATAGCTTCCACATCATTGTTTATAGCCATGATATAGCGTTTCCGTTCTTCAATCTGCCCCGTCAACACAGCCAAGCTGTTCAACTGGCTTCCCACATCTTTCTTTGTATTCTTCAATATAGATTCCGATTCGGCAATCTGTTTTTGCAGCGTGCCGCGTTTACTTTCCAGCTCACGAATCAACTTGTTCGATTGAGCGAAAAGAGGAACTGCCAACCAAAGGCAACTGATTAGAATAACAAAGAAACGTTTCATCATAATAAAGCTACCAGCATTTTTACTAATTCTTCCAAAGGAATTTGGTTATACTTAGACGTCAGTTCCGTCGGAGTCATTGAAAACTCCTGTGTCGAAAACTCATAAAGTTGAACTTTAGCCTTTTCCAATGAGGGGATTCCTATATCCTTTCCTGTCAGTTCTGTCTTTCCGCCAGGAAGAGAAGCATCCATCAATATCTTTTCCAAACGGGAGAATTCCACATTCTTCGATAACACATTCTTCAATTCAGCCTTTGTTGCACGAACGAAGCGTTTATTCATCCGGTCTACAAGCAGCACTTCGTCGGGAGTTACTTCTATACGTGCCACTTCCGTACGGAGAATAGGCATCAATAAGGAGATTTGTACCCGCTCATGAGTTTTCATTTTTAGGGTTCCCCCTACAGACATACTCCCCTTCTTACCGGGAATGGTCAATTGAAGCTTGGAAGCCAAATAACTGGAGGTCTGCGTCTTTGTCGAAGTCTTAGTTTCCGAGGTCGCTAAATGCTTCGAACTCTTACAGCCTGCCAACACTACCACCACCAACAATAGATAAACTATTCTTTTCATTCCGCAATATATTTCTTCTTTTCTATTTTCTGTTTCAACATCTTCGACTCGCTACCCATTTCCAGTGCCTTCTTCCAGTATTTCAACGCACCTTCCACATCACCGGTCATAAAATAAATATCTCCGCAATGCTCCACAATCACATCACTTTTCTCACCATCGTTCTTCATCGCATTATCAATGTAGATACGGGCTTCGGCATAGTTTCCCTTTTCGAAAAGAATCCAGGCATAAGTGTCGAGATAGGTTGAATTATTAGGTTCAGCTTTCACCGTTTTGTAACTCATCTCCTCCGCTTTGTCCAAATCACGACGTTCCACAGACAGATAATAAGCATAATTATTTAATGCGCCAATATTGGAAGGATTATATACCAAAGCCGAATCGTAAGCAGCATAAGCCTCCGCCATCTGTTTCTTGGTATGATAAATATCCCCCATGATAGAATAAAAATCTGAAACGACTTCTTTCCTCGTATCAGGAGCTATATGTTCCAATGCTCTATTACAAACACTCAATACACTATCTCCCTGTTCTGCCTGATGATAAGCGATAGCCAGATAATAATAAAGTTCCAACGCATCCGGAGTGGCTTCAATGCCCGGTTCGCAGACCTTGATAATTTGCTTGTAATCTTCCTTCTTCACCGCCGCACTGACTAGCATCAAACGGGCAGCCTTATTAGTAGGATCCAGATCAACCACCTGCTCCAATACCGGCACAGCTTCCTGTTCCATATTCTTCGACAACAGGTATTGAGAATAAAGCATCGGTATCTGCGGATCATCCATATCCTGCTTCATCATCCGGTCAAACAACTCAATCACCTGAGTGCTATCTTTAGCGGATGACTGTTCATTTTCCGCAATCACCTGTCTCATGACACTGATTTTAGTATCAGAAGTCACCTTTTTGTTCAATAACAACGTATCCAGTTGCTGTTGATACAATTCTTTCTGACCGGTCTGTTCATAATAAGAAGCCATCGAGAAAAGAGCCATCGGATTATCAGGTTCTACAGCCAGAACTTTCTGGTATACATCATAAGCTTCCTGCTTTTTCCCATTCTGAAGATATACATCTCCCAGGATCACCTGATAACGCATATCCATCGGATATTCCTGTACCAGACTTTCTATTTCCTGAAATGCTTTCTTATCATCTTTCATCTGAAGATAAATCCGGAATTTCTCCATAGACAGCTGCTCATTCTTACCCAGACGTTTCTCTAAACGGTTCAATGTGGAAATGACATCATTATACTTCTCCTGGCGACTGTAAATATCAAGAAGGCTGAACAAAGGGTCCTGTTTCGACGGGAAACGGGTGACCATCTTCTCAAGCAAAGCCGCAGCCTTATCCAATTCATTTTGTTGCTGATACAGACTGACCAATCCCTGACTATACCAATAGTTATCAGGCGCAAAAGCCACTGCCTGCTCCAGAGCAGCCTGACCTTGCGGCACCTGGCGAAGGAACATATAATATTGCGATATTTCATAAAGCGCAGAAGAAGCAGTGGGGTTGATATCCAGACAATGCTGTAGCAATCCAAATGCCGCATCATACTCATTCTTTCCTTTCATCCGCATGGCTTCCAAGAAGAAGTAGTCATATTTACGCTGTTGTTCAGCAGAAAGCCATGTTTCCTTCATCAAAGAAGCTCCATCTGCTTTCGCTGTTGTTTTTGCTGTACGCACAGACCGGATTCCCCCACACGAAGTGAGCATCAATACCGTCACGAACAGCCATCCTATTTTTATCTTCATTCTATTTTCTCCATTAAGCATTCATCATACTCCGGTATGTCCGAAACCACCGGCTCCCCGTTCTGTTTCATCCAGCACCTCTACTTCCTGCCATGCAGGCTGTTCGTGCTTCGCTATCACCATCTGCGCGATACGTTCACCGTCTTCAATCACAAACGTTTCAGAGGAGAGATTGACTAAAATGATACAAACTTCCCCACGATAATCCGCATCAATCGTACCCGGAGAATTGAGCACCGTAATCCCTTTCTTGATTGCCAGTCCGCTACGTGGACGAACCTGTGCCTCAAATCCCTTCGGCAAGGCGATATACAGTCCTGTCGGCACCAGACAACGTTGCAACGGTTCCAGTGTGATAGGTTCAGAAAGATTAGCACGGATATCCATTCCTGCGGACAATTCAGTGGCATAAGCCGGAAGCGGATGCTTCGATTTATTGATAACTTGAATATTCATAAATGCATGTTTACTATTTAACGGGCGAAAATACACATTTTGAACTGAAAAATAGTTAAGTTTGCAGTTAAATAATGTACCGTTCCCTAAATTGTAAATAGTAAATATAGTCAAATCGTAAATAAAATGATGAATTGGAACCAATTAATATCAGCGAAACGTTTCGGAATGGAAGAATTCCATGAGGAACGACAGGAAAACCGATCCGAATTCCAACGGGACTATGACCGTCTTATTTTTTCGGCTCCTTTCCGCAGATTACAGAACAAAACGCAAGTATTCCCTCTACCGGGCAGCGTTTTTGTACACAACCGCCTTACGCACAGTCTCGAAGTCGCCAGCGTCGGTCGTTCACTCGGGGACGATGTTGCCAAAGCACTTCTGGAACGTCATCCGGAACTTCAGGATTCTTTCCTGCCGGAGATCGGCTCTATCGTTTCAGCCGCTTGCCTGGCACACGATTTGGGCAACCCGCCTTTCGGTCATTCAGGCGAAAAGGCCATTTCCACTTTTTTCTCTGAAGGGAAAGGAGTTCGTCTGAAAGAGAAACAGCCCGACGGAGAGCAACTTTCTCCGATGGAATGGGAAGATTTGACACATTTTGAAGGAAATGCAAATGCCTTCCGGATACTTACACATCAGTTCGAGGGACGTCGCAAAGGCGGATTCGTTCTAACATACACCACCTTGGCTTCTATTGTAAAATACCCCTTTTCATCGAGCCTTGCAGGAACAAAATCCAAGTTTGGCTTTTTCGTCAGCGAAGAAGAAAGCTTCCACAAAATTGCAACAGAATTAGGACTGATATTGCTCAACGAACATCCTTTGAAGTATGCGCGCCACCCGTTAGTTTATTTGGTTGAAGCAGCAGACGACATTTGCTATCAGATGATGGATATTGAGGATGCATATAAACTGAAGATTCTTACCACAGAAGAAACCAAGGAGCTATTAATGGCCTATTTCAGCGAAGAACGACAGGAACATCTCCGGAAAACATTCCTGATCGTCAACGATGTCAACGAGCAAATCGCCTACCTGCGTTCTTCCGTCATCGGTTTATTAATCCGGGAGTGTACCCGTGTCTTTTTAGATCATGAACAAGAAATACTGTCCGGCACGTTCGAAGGATCACTGATCAAGCGCATAGCCGAGCGTCCGGCAGCAGCCTATAAACACAGCGTCGAAGTATCTATCAACAAAATCTACCGTTCACGGGATGTACTGGACATCGAGCTGGCGGGGTTCCGCATCATCAGCACCTTACTAGAATTGATGATAGATGCCGTAACTTCACCCGAAAAGGCTTATTCCAAACTCCTGATCGACCGGGTTTCCAGCCAATACAATATAAAATCGCCCGTACTCTATGAAAGAATACAGGCGGTACTTGACTATATATCTGGAATGACCGATGTCTTTGCTCTTGATCTTTATCGTAAAATTAACGGGAACAGTCTGCCTGCGGTGTAACCACTTTAGGAGTAAACACTTCTTCCCCTCCACAAGAAGACAATCTCAACGCATCCGGATGGCTTTCAATAAACGTCTGGATGTGTCGAATCCGTTTATCCTCGAGAATTTCGTCTACAGCAATCAGAATACCGGTTTCTTCCACATCGCCGAATTCATAATTGATAGCTGTTCCGAACATACGCATCGTAGGGCTTAGGCTCATATATGCATTTACCAACGGAGGTATATTATACCCCAGTTTACGGATTTCACAATTCAATATTTTATAGTCTTCCTTGAAAGAATGCTTGCAGAAGAGAGATTTCAACTCTGCCTCGGAAGTTTCAAGTTTCAGAGGCTCGATCGGAGTGACAAGTTTCTCTTTGTCATAAAAATGCTTCTTAAGGAAATGAAGAATCATATCACGCCCACGACGATGATAGCTCGGATACATGGTCACTTTACCAAAGAAATATTTCACATTCGGCATAACCACGGTCAACGCTCCCAATCCATCCCACAAGTTATCTAAGGCAAACAAACCTTTGCTTCCGGCACGGGTAGACTGATATTCAAGCGTAACGAACGAACGCCCCAATTCAATTGTCTGCGGCAAGTATTCTTTAATAAAAGCATCAGAAAAATGAAACATATGGGAAGTAGCCAGAATCGGAGCACCTTTTTCATCAAAACGCACGTCCGTACCTAGCAAATACCGGTAACCACCCAGAATTTCTTCCGCTTCCGGATTCCATACAATCAACTGCTTATAGGGGTGTTCCATCGTGTCGTATTCATCGATATCCATTGACAGACCTGTACCTCCACCAGCAGCACGGAAAGCTATCTCACGCAAACGACCAATCTCTCTCATTACATTAGGAGCATTCTGATGAGTAATAATATAAATCTGATTATTACTCTTATTCGTCATTCGTAAGCGCCTGTCTTCCGTCAATTCTGCTTTTAGCAGTTCTTTGCTTACCGGTTTAATAATCTCTTCCATATTCCTTGTTATAGTTGTTCTATCAGTTACAGTTTATAAACAATATCCTTTACGTATTCAGCCCACTGCGCAGGAGTTTTCGATTTATCAAAAGTCTGCCAGGGTATGGGCTTTCCAAAAGTGACAGTAAAAGTTTTGTGGCGATTCTTAAACATTTCATCCGCAAGATACAACATAGCAATGTTAAACTTAATGCCCAGTGCCTTGCAAACATTTGCCAGATTGTAAAAGAAGTCAGAATTCCTACCCCCAAAATGCACGGGTATTACATCACGTTTTGTTTGTATGCTCTTTACTACAAATGTCTTTTTCCATTCCACGTCACGAATGACTCCATTGTGACGGCGCGAACACAGTCCGGCAGGAAACATAATCAACTGATCGTCGGAATGGAATCCGGCTTCCACCATCTTCGGGAAATCCTTTGCTTGCTTGCCGGTTTTATTAATAGGTATGCAAAGGGGAGCCAGCCCGCGTAGATTCATCAACAAATCATTCACCAGGTATTTCACTTTCCCATCATAATGTTTTCCTAACACATAACCAAGCGCAACACCATCCTGTCCGCCCAGCGGATGATTGGAAACAAAAGTGTACAGACCATCCTTAGGCAAATTCTCAATGCCTTTTACATCCACTTTCGCATCCAGAAAATCCATACACGCTTCCAGAAAGTCCACTCCCAGTTTATCCTTCGACTCATTCAGGAATACATTAATTTCATCCTGATGAATAATTTTCTTCAAGTAAGAAATCACGAACTTAGGGACGTACTTATAACGCTTCGGAGCCTTTGTCCGAAGTATCTTATCGACATCGATCAAAAATAAAGAGTCATCAGTCATTCTTTTCAAATAAAAATGATGGCACAAAATTAACGGTTCTTTTTTATTAATCGCAATAATTTGGTAGAAAATGCAGGATTTAAGTTCAGAAGATAAAAAAACACCACCCAAAAACTATCAAAAATGACCTAAAAACTATCCGCGGATAGTTTTCGGGTAAAAAGACGTCTGTTTTTCCCCTACCGGGTTTCAGAAATTCATGTAAACTTGCAACATCGAAAATAACAAACGAATATTCACCTTTAAAAAGCAACACATTATGAAAAGTTTAAGCTTCAGAAAAGATTTAGTAGGAGTACAAGATGAATTACTACGCTTCGCTTATAAACTGACAACTGACCGTGAAGAAGCAAACGATTTGTTGCAGGAGACATCATTAAAAGCATTAGATAATGAAGATAAATATACCCCTGATACAAATTTCAAAGGATGGATGTATACCATCATGCGCAATATATTCATAAACAACTACCGCAAGGTAGTCCGCGACCAGACATTCATCGACCAGACTGACAATCTTTATCATCTGAATTTGCCACAGGACGGAAGTTCTGAAAATACAGAAAGAGCATACGACCTGAAAGAGATGCACCGTGTAGTCAACAAACTCCCCAAAGAATACAGGGTCCCGTTCGCGATGCACGTTTCAGGATTCAAATACCGTGAAATTGCGGAAAAATTGAACCTGCCGTTGGGTACAGTGAAAAGCCGTATTTTCTTCACGCGCCAGAAATTACAGGAAGAATTGAAAGACTTCCGCTAAACCTTAACTATATAAAACTTAGTGATTTTGAGTCACATATTTCTTTAATACAGATTTTTAGTTTTGATAATGATTAAAAGGCAGAAATACTCCGGTATATTCTGCCTTTTCTTTTATTGCAAAGATTAGTTGTCCGACACCCGGGTGTCAGTCTATTTATTATTGCATAGAAATAAAACTCTTTTCTCTATATTATCAAATTTTACCTATACAGACATTTTTTTCGTTCTGCGGGCACAAGCTCCCCACCAGTAAAGCATTCTCGAAGGCACATCATTTTCAAGCAAATAGACATTTAACATTCTGTTGAAAACTTCTCTGAAGTTTTTTTATGGAAAGTTGTGGGGAATTGTGGGGAATTTCATACTTTTACGGTCGCTTATTATAATAAGGTAATGATACGTTTTTTAGGAAATATTGAAGCCAGGGCGGACGCCAAAGGAAGGGTGTTCATACCCGCCACCTTCAGGAAGCAATTACAAGCCGCTTCTGAAGAGAGGCTTATTATGCGTAAAGACGTATTTCAGGACTGTTTAACCCTGTACCCCGAGAGCGTGTGGAACGAGGAGTTGAACGAGCTACGTAGTAGACTTAACAAATGGAATAGCAAACACCAACTTATTTTCAGGCAATTCGTGAGCGACGTTGAAATAGTGACACCTGATAGCAATGGGCGCATATTAATTCCGAAACGGTATTTACAGATTTGCAGTATCCATGGGGATATCCGCTTTATCGGCATCGACAACAAGATAGAGATCTGGGCGAAAGAACGGGCAGAACAGCCTTTCATGTCACCCGAAGAGTTCGGTGCAGCATTAGAAGAAATTATGAACGATGATAATAGACAAGATGGAGAAAGATGAATTGACATATCACGTACCTGTATTGCTGAAAGAAAGCGTTGACGGTATGAATATCCAACCGGATGGAACGTATGTAGACGTCACATTCGGAGGAGCGGGACATTCGCGCGAGATCCTTTCACGGCTCGGAGAAGGCGGACGTCTGCTGGGTTTCGACCAGGACGAGGACGCTGAACGGAACATTGTCAACGATACTCATTTCATCTTCGTGCGCAGTAACTTCCGCTATCTGCACAACTTCCTGCGTTATCACGACATCGAGCAGGTAGATGCGATTCTGGCCGACCTCGGCGTATCTTCCCATCATTTCGACGATAGCGAGCGTGGCTTCTCCTTCCGTTTTGACGGGGCACTGGATATGCGCATGAACAAGCGTGCCGGAATGACAGCAGCAGATATCGTGAATACTTATGATGAAGAACGCCTTGCAAACATCCTCTACCTGTATGGAGAACTAAAGAATAGCCGCAAACTGGCTTCTGTCATCGTTAAAGCCAGAAGCGGACAGTATATCCGGACCATCGGTGAATTTTTGGAAATCATCAAACCGCTTTTCGGTCGTGAACGCGAAAAGAAAGAGTTGGCAAAAGTGTTCCAGGCACTGCGAATTGAAGTAAATCAAGAGATGGAAGCATTGAAGGAGATGTTGCAGGCTGCTACGGAGGCATTAAAGCCGGGCGGCAGACTGGTAGTTATCACCTATCATTCGTTGGAAGACCGTATGGTGAAAAACATCATGAAGACAGGCAATGTAGAAGGAAAAGCGGAAACCGACTTCTTCGGCAATCTGCAAACACCTTTCCGCCTTGTCAACAATAAGGTAATCGTTCCCGACGAAGCAGAAATAGAACGAAACCCGCGGTCGAGAAGTGCCAAATTACGAATTGCAGAAAAGAAGTAAAAAGATATGGAAGAAGAAGTAGTAAATAAGAAAGCAGAAGAGGGCAAGAAGAAAAAACGTACCTCACTGAAGAGTATTCTGGGTGGAGACATTCTGGCTACCGATTTTTTCCGCCGTCAAACGAAGTTGCTGGTACTTATCATGGTATTTATCATCTTCTATATTCATAATCGCTATGCCAGTCAACAACAGCAGATCGAAATAGACCGGCTGAAAAAAGAATTGACAGATATTAAATATGACGCGCTGACACGCAGTTCGGAGCTAATGGAAAAGAGCCGCCAGTCGCGCATTGAAGATTATATATCAAGTAAGGAAAGCGATTTGCAGACATCGACGAATCCTCCCTACCTTATTAAATAAGTGAGAGTGGATAGTTGATAAATGATAGTTAAAAAAGAAAGGCGCTGTGGCAGTTAATAAAAAGAACATAATGACCCGTTACTTCTTCGTCATCCTGTTGATGGCGTTAATAGGAGTAGCTATTGTTGTAAAAGCGGGCATCACCATGTTTGCCGAACGACAATACTGGCAGGATGTGGCTGATCGTTTCGTAAAAGAAAATGTGACGGTGAAACCCAATCGTGGAAACATTATTTCTTCTGACGGTAAACTAATGGCCAGTTCTCTGCCCGAATACAGAATATATATGGACTTTATGTCTGGTGAAAAAGATGAAAAACGCAGGCAGAAAGATCAGGCACGACGTGATTCTATCCTCAACGCGAACATGGATTCTATCTGTATCGGACTTCACAAGATATTCCCGGACAAGAGCGTGGCACAATTCAAGGCACATCTCAAAAAAGGACGCCAGGCAAAAAGCCGCAATTATCTGATTTATCCGAAACGTATCTCCTATATACAATATAAAGAGGTAAAGAGACTACCTGTGTTCTGTTTGAACCGGTATAAAGGCGGATTCAAAGAACAGGCTTACAATCAGCGTAAGAAACCGTTCGGTTCACTGGCTGCCCGTACATTGGGAGACGTGTATGCAGACACAGCCAAAGGAGCGAGAAATGGTATCGAGCTTGCTTTCGACACCATCCTGAAAGGACGGGACGGATTGACACACCGTCAAAAGGTGATGAACAAATACCTGAACATTGTCGATGTGCCGCCGGTTGACGGTTGCGATCTGATTAGTACTATCGACGTAGGTATGCAGGATATTTGCGAGAAAGCGTTGGTGGATAAACTAAAAGAATTGAATGCCAGTGTGGGTGTGGTGGTATTGATGGAAGTAGCTACCGGAGAGGTGAAAGCCATCGTCAACATGATGCAAGGCAAAGATGGTGAATACTACGAAATGCGCAACAATGCCATCAGCGATATGCTTGAGCCGGGGTCTACTTTCAAAACTGCCTCTATCATGGTAGCTCTTGAAGACGGAAAGATCACTCCGGACTATGTGGTAGACACCGGTAACGGACAGATGCCGATGTACGGACGTGTCATGAAAGACCACAACTGGCATCGCGGAGGATACGGAAAACTGACTGTCACGGAAATCCTGGGAGTGTCGTCCAACGTCGGTACCTCTTATATAATAGACCATTTCTACGGCAGCAACCCGCAGAAATTTGTAGACGGATTGAAACGGATGAGCATCGACCAACCGTTACACCTGCAAATTTCGGGAGAAGGAAAACCGAATATACGCGGTCCGAAAGAACGTTATTTTGCAAAGACAACTTTGCCGTGGATGAGTATCGGCTACGAGACACAGGTTCCGCCGATCAATATTCTCACATTCTATAATGGGATAGCCAACAATGGAGTCACCGTACGTCCGAAGTTTGTCAGAGCTGCCGTGAAAGATGGGGAAATCGTGAAAGAATATCCGACAGAGGTGATCAATCCCAAGATTTGTTCGGATAAGACTTTGGCACAGATCCGTGAGATTCTCCGGAAAGTGGTCGGTGAAGGACTTGCCAAACCTGCGGGAAGCAAGCAGTTCCACGTTTCAGGAAAAACAGGAACGGCGCAGATCTCACAGGGAGCAGCCGGATACAAAACGGGAAGAACGAATTATCTGGTTAGTTTTTGCGGATATTTCCCGTCAGAAGCGCCTAAATATAGCATGATTGTCTCTATCCAGAAACCGGGATTACCGGCTTCGGGAGGTTTGATGGCAGGTAGTGTGTTCAGCAAGATTGCAGAAAGGGTGTATGCCAAAGACCTGCGGTTACCGCTGACCAATGCGATTGATACTAATTCCGTAGTCATTCCGAATGTAAAAGCCGGAGAGATGCGCGAAGCGCAACGGGTATTGGAAGAGCTGCAGATTAATGTACAAGGCAAAATTGCTGATTCGGGCAAAGAAGTTTGGGGAAATACCCATTCTGCCCCACAAGCTGTAGTTCTTGAAAGCCGGAGCAATATGCAGAATTTTGTACCCAGTGTGATAGGTATGGGAGCGAAAGACGCTGTGTACTTGTTGGAAAGCAAAGGATTGAAAGTCAACCTGGTCGGCGTGGGCAAAGTAAAAAGCCAGTCGATAGCCAACGGAACGATTGTAAAGAAAGGACAGACGGTGACGCTTACGCTTCATTAAAAATTAAAGATTAAAAATTGAATAGAGTGATGTTATTAAATGAGTTACTGAGAGCAATCCAACCGGTAGAGATAGCCGGAGATTCAAACATAGAAATCACCGGTGTCAACATCGACTCCCGTCTAGTGGAAGCCGGACAGCTATTCATGGCAATGCGTGGCACACAAGCCGACGGCCATGCTTATATACCTGCTGCCATTGCAAAAGGAGCGATCGCCATCCTCTGCGAGGATATGCCGGAAAAACCCGTAGCGGGGATCACCTATATACAAGTAAAAGACAGCGAAGATGCGGTAGGAAAGATTGCCACTACCTTTTACGGAGACCCGACTTCCAAGTTGGAACTGGTCGGTGTTACCGGAACGAACGGAAAAACAACAATCGCTACCTTATTATATAATACATTCCGTTATTTCGGATATAAGGTAGGATTGATTTCTACCGTTTGCAATTATATCGATGACGAACCGATTCCGACAGAACATACTACTCCTGATCCAATCACGTTGAACTGTCTGTTGGGACGGATGGCAGATGAAGGATGCAAATATGTTTTCATGGAAGTCAGCTCCCACTCGATTGCACAGAAACGTATCAGTGGATTAAAGTTTGCAGGAGGGATCTTTACCAATCTGACCCGCGACCATCTCGACTATCATAAAACAGTAGAGAATTATCTGAAAGCGAAGAAAAAGTTCTTTGACGATCTGCCGAAAAATGCATTCAGCCTGACCAATCTGGACGATAAAAACGGACTGGTAATGACGCAGAACACACGTTCGAAGGTCTATACTTATTCATTGAGAAGTCTTAGCGACTTTAAAGGACGGGTATTGGAGTCTCATTTTGAAGGGATGCTGCTCGACTTCAACAATCATGAACTGGCAGTTCAGTTTATCGGAAAGTTCAATGCTTCCAATTTGTTGGCGGTATTCGGGGCGGCAGTTCTGTTAGGTAAGAAAGAGGAAGAGGTGCTTGTAGCTCTTAGCACACTTCATCCGGTAGCCGGACGCTTCGATGCGGTCCGCTCACCGCAGGGAATTACGGCGATTGTTGATTATGCACATACCCCGGATGCTCTCATTAATGTACTGAACGCTATTCATGGAGTGCTTGAAGGAAAAGGAAAAGTGATTACTGTGGTAGGCGCCGGCGGCAACCGCGACAAGGGCAAACGCCCCATCATGGCAAAAGAAGCTGCCAAAGCGAGTGACCGCGTCATCATCACTTCCGACAATCCGCGCTTTGAAGAGCCGCAAGACATCATCAATGATATGCTTGCCGGACTGGATGCGGAAGATATGAAGAAAACACTAAGCATTGCCGACCGTAAAGAAGCAATTCGCACGGCTTGCATGCTGGCAGAGAAAGGAGATGTAATTCTCGTTGCCGGAAAAGGACATGAGAATTACCAGGAGATAAAAGGAGTGAAACATCATTTTGATGACAAAGAAGTACTCAAAGAAATTTTTAAATAATGAATAGACTGTGCTAATATGCCGACCGGCTTCGTTATCTATCCGACAGCAACCGGCATAACAACACATCAATAAATTGGCAAATTATTTATGTTATACTATCTATTTGAATGGCTACATAAGCTCAATTTTCCAGGAGCGGGAATGTTCGGATATACCTCATTCCGTGCTTTGATGGCAGTTATCCTCGCGTTACTGATTTCAAGTATCTGGGGAGACAAGTTCATCAACCTACTCAAAAGGAAACAAATCACAGAAACGCAACGTGATGCTAAAACCGACCCGTTCGGAGTCAACAAAGTAGGCGTCCCGAGCATGGGTGGTGTTATCATCATTGTAGCCATCCTGATACCCTGTTTACTGTTAGGTAAACTGCATAATATATATATGATACTGATGCTGATCACCACCATATGGTTGGGATCACTCGGATTCGCAGACGACTATATCAAAATCTTCAAAAGAGACAAGGAAGGTTTGCATGGCAAGTTCAAAATCATCGGTCAGGTTGGTTTAGGCTTAATTGTCGGAATGACTTTATACCTTAGTCCGGACGTAGTGATCCGCGAAAATATCGAAGTTCATAATCCGGGACAGGAGATGGAAGTAATACACGGAACGAATGACCTGAAATCTACCCAGACAACGATTCCTTTTTTCAAGAGCAACAACCTTGATTATGCCGATCTGGTATCTTTCATGGGAGAACATGCGCAAACAGCCGGATGGATATTGTTCGTCATTGTCACCATCATTGTAGTTACCGCCGTATCAAACGGCGCCAACCTGAATGACGGTATGGACGGAATGGCAGCCGGGAACTCGGCAATTATCGGTGCAACGCTGGGGGTACTGGCGTATGTATCATCGCACATCGAATTTGCAGGCTACCTGAACATCATGTATATTCCGGGTTCGGAAGAACTGGTAATCTATATCTGCGCCTTCATCGGTGCACTGATCGGTTTCCTATGGTACAATGCCTATCCGGCACAAGTATTTATGGGAGACACAGGCAGTCTTACTATCGGTGGTATTATCGCAGTGTTTGCCATCATCATCCACAAAGAGTTGCTGATACCGATTCTTTGCGGTGTATTCCTGGTAGAAAACCTGTCGGTCATCCTGCAACGGGCTTATTATAAGGCGGGAAAACGAAAAGGTGTGAAACAACGATTGTTCAAGCGCACACCGATTCACGATCACTTCCGCACTTCGATGAACCTGATTGAACCGGGATGCACGGTGAAATTCACCAAACCCGACCAACTGTTTCATGAATCAAAGATTACCGTCCGTTTCTGGATTGTAACGATTGTATTGGCAGCAATAACAATTATAACGCTTAAAATAAGATAAAAAGAAGGCACAGATTACACGGATTAACGCGGTTTTAACTGCATATCCCTTAAAACCGTGAAATCCGCGTAATCCGTGCCTAATTAAAGATATAGAGAGTATTAACCCGATTATTAACTTTTAAAGATGTGCACAGCTAATAAGATCAATCAATTAGAAAATAAGGGCACATTATTGTAGATGAAAAGAATAGTAATTTTAGGAGCTGGCGAAAGCGGTGCAGGTGCAGCCGTACTCGCTAAAGTCAAAGGATTTGAGACGTTTGTTTCGGACATGTCCGCCATCAAGGACAAGTATAAGGAACTTCTCGACAGCCATCAGATTGCCTGGGAAGAAGGACACCATACCGAAGAACTCATTCTGAATGCCGACGAGGTGATCAAAAGCCCCGGTATCCCGAATGACGCCCCGATCATCCTGAAACTGAAAGCTCAAGGCACACCGGTGATCTCCGAGATAGAGTTTGCCGGACGCTATACTGATGCCAAAATGATCTGTATTACAGGTTCTAACGGAAAGACAACAACAACTTCCCTGATCTACCATATTTTCAAAAGCGCAGGTCTGAACGTAGGTTTGGCAGGCAACATCGGCAAAAGCCTTGCTTTGCAGGTAGCCGAAGATTACCACGATTACTATATTATCGAACTTAGCTCTTTCCAGTTGGATAATATGTATAACTTCCGTGCGAACATCGCCGTATTGATGAACATCACGCCGGACCATCTTGACCGCTACGACCATTGTATGCAGAATTACATCGACGCCAAATTTCGCATCACCCAGAACCAAACACCGGACGATGCTTTCATCTTCTGGAACGATGACCCTATCATCAGACAAGAACTGGCGAAACATGGTCTGAAAGCCCACCTGTATCCTTTTGCCGCTGTAAAAGAGGATGGAGCGATTGCATACGTAGAAGATCACGAAGTGAAAATCACCGAACCGATTGCCTTCAACATGGAGCAGGAGGAACTGGCCCTGACAGGACAACACAACCTGTACAACTCTTTAGCCGCCGGTATCTCGGCAAACCTTGCCGGCATCGCCAAAGAAAACATCCGGAAAGCCCTCTCCGACTTCAAGGGAGTGGAACATCGGTTGGAAAAGGTGGCACGTGTGCGCGGAATTGATTTTATTAACGACTCTAAAGCCACGAATGTCAACTCCTGCTGGTATGCCCTGCAAAGCATGACTACCAAAACGGTATTGATTCTCGGTGGTAAAGATAAAGGAAACGACTATACTGAAATTGAAGACCTGGTACGCGAAAAGTGTTCAGCACTGGTATATCTGGGACTTCATAACGAAAAGCTCCACGAGTTCTTCGACCGTTTCGGCCTGCCGGTAGCCGATGTGCAAACCGGCATGAAAGATGCCGTAGAAGCAGCCTATAAACTGGCAAAGAAAGGTGAAACGGTATTATTAAGTCCTTGCTGTGCTTCTTTCGACCTCTTCAAGAGTTACGAAGACCGTGGCGATCAATTTAAAGAATGTGTCCGTGCCCTTTAATTCTCAATTTTTAATTCTCAATTCTCAATTTAAGAAGTGGATTTATTAAAGAACATATTCAAAGGTGACAAGGTAATCTGGATTATCTTCCTCTGTCTCTGCCTCATCTCGATCATCGAGGTGTTTTCGGCAGCGTCGACGCTGACTTACAAAAGCGGCGACCATTGGGGACCGATTACGCAACACTCCATCATTCTGATGGTAGGAGCTGTGGTAGTCGTATTTCTGCATAATGTTCCCTACAAATGGTTCCAGGTATTTCCGGTCTTTCTATATCCGGTATCTCTGGTTCTACTGGCATTTGTCACGCTGATGGGTATCATCACAGGCGACCGTGTCAACGGAGCAGCCCGCTGGATGACCTTTATGGGATTGCAATTCCAGCCATCGGAATTGGCAAAGATGGCGGTAATCATTGCCGTCTCATTCATCCTGTCCAAAAAACAGGACGAATACGGGGCCAATCCGAAAGCCTTTAAATATATCATGATTCTTACCGGACTGGTATTTCTGCTCATCGCACCGGAAAACCTTTCAACAGCAATGCTGCTGTTCGGAGTGGTATGCATGATGATGTTCATCGGGCGGGTATCTTCCAAGAAGCTGTTCGGAATGTTGGGAATATTGGGACTTATAGGTGGGGTTGCGGTAGGTGTACTGATGGCTATTCCCGCCAAAACACTGCATAGCACTCCGGGACTTCACCGCTTCGAGACGTGGCAGAATCGTGTTTCCGGTTTCTTTGAGAAGGAAGAAGTGCCGGCAGCCAAATTTGATATTGACAAAGACGCACAGATTGCACATGCGCGAATCGCCATTGCTACCAGCCATGTAGTAGGCAAAGGTCCGGGAAACTCGATACAGCGTGACTTCCTTAGCCAGGCATTCTCCGATTTTATCTTCGCGATTGTGATTGAAGAAATGGGATTGGTAGGAGGAATATTTGTGGTGTTCCTCTATTTATGGTTGCTGATGCGAGCCGGACGAATCGCCCAGAAGTGCGAGCGAACCTTCCCCGCCTTTCTCGTTATGGGTATTGCGCTGTTGTTGGTATCACAGGCAATACTGAATATGATGGTTGCCGTCGGGTTATTCCCCGTCACAGGACAGCCTCTGCCTCTGGTCAGCAAAGGAGGTACAAGTACGCTAATCAACTGCGCTTATATCGGAATGATATTAAGCGTAAGCCGATATACCGCTCATCTGGAAGAACAGAAAGCGCACGATGCACAGATCCAACTGCAAATAGAGGCGGATGCCGCAGCCAATTCCGAAGCACAGGCTGCAGCCGAACCGACAGCGCAGATTCTGAACAGCGACGCTGAATTTGAAGATGAGCATGATAGCAGAAACAACGAACGGTAAATGTTGAGAAAGAACGAACAGAAGAAAACAGTATGATGGAAAAAGAACTTAGAATTATCATCAGCGGTGGAGGAACAGGAGGACATATCTTTCCTGCCGTCTCTATCGCAAACGCTATAATAGAGCTACGCCCCGACGCAGAGATTCTCTTTGTAGGCGCTGAAGGACGTATGGAAATGCAACGGGTTCCCGATGCAGGCTACCGGATTATCGGACTTCCGATAGCCGGATTCGACCGCAAACATTTATGGAAAAATGTATCCGTATTGATTAAACTGATGCGCAGCCAATGGAAGGCGCGCAAAGTAATCAAAAACTTCCGTCCGCAAGTGGCGGTAGGTGTAGGCGGATATGCAAGCGGGCCGACACTAAAGACTGCCGGCATGATGGGAGTCCCCACATTAATCCAAGAGCAAAACTCATATGCCGGAGTTACCAATAAACTGCTGGCACAGAAAGCTCGTAAGATTTGTGTCGCTTATGACGGAATGGAAAAGTTTTTCCCCGCCGACAAGATCATCATGACGGGCAATCCCGTCCGCCAAAACCTGACAAAGGATATGCCGTCCAAAGAAGAAGCGTTACGTTCCTTCCACTTACAGCCCGGCAAAAAGACAATACTGATTGTAGGTGGCAGCTTGGGTGCACGCACCATCAACAATACGCTGACAGCCGGTCTGGCAATTATCAAGGAAAACACGGACGTGCAATTCATCTGGCAAACGGGCAAATACTATTACCCGCAAGTGACAGAAGCCGTAAAAGCGGCAGGAGCACTTCCGAATTTATATGTAACGGATTTCATCAAAGATATGGCAGCCGCTTATGCTGCCGCCGATCTGGTCATTTCCCGTGCGGGAGCAGGTTCCATTTCTGAATTCTGCCTGCTGCACAAACCTGTTATCTTAGTGCCCTCGCCCAACGTGGCGGAAGATCACCAAACGAAGAATGCCTTGGCGTTGGTGAACAAGCAGGCAGCTATCTACGTCAAAGACAGTGAAGCGGCAACCACTTTGATGGACGTAGCCCTGTCCACTGTCAACGACGAGCAGAAACTGAAAGAACTAACAGAGAATATCGCCAAACTGGCTTTACCCGATTCAGCGAGAATCATCGCACAAGAGGTCATTAAGCTGGCGGAAGCAAAAAACAATAATAACAATTAGGCACGGATTACGCGGATTACACGGTTTAAGAATGATACACGAGAAATTGACAAAAGAGATTATAAGTGCTTTTTATGAAGTACACAGCACATTAGGATTCGGATTCCTAGAGCAGGTCTACCAAAATGCACTTTATAAGGAACTCTTAAAAAGAGGACTCTTCTGCCAAACTCAAAAAGAGATGAAAGTATATTATAAAGGTGAAATTGTAGGAAGGTATATTGCAGATATGATAGTAAATAATGAAATCATTCTTGAATTAAAAGCAGTAACAACTCTTCGTCCAGAACATGAATGGCAATTAGTAAATTATCTAAAAGCAACAGGAATAGAAGTTGGATTACTACTAAATTTTGGTGTAACAGCAGAGATTAAACGTAAAATATTGACACATCATGAAACCGTGAAATCCGTGTAATCCGTGCCTAAAATAAAAAAATAAAAAGAAATGAATATAGAAACGATAAAATCAGTCTATTTCGTAGGTGCCGGCGGCATCGGTATGAGTGCACTTGTACGCTACTTCCTTTTCAAAGGAAAGGTAGTGGCCGGATATGACCGCACTCCTACTCCATTGACTGAAACGCTGATTGCCGAAGGCGCACAAATACATTATGAAGAAAACGTCGACCTGATTCCCGAAGCCTGCAAAGACAAGGAAAGTACGTTAGTCATATACACTCCGGCCGTTCCGCAGGAACACGAAGAACTCGTTTATTTCCGTAACAACGGATTCGAAATACAGAAACGCGCCCAAGTATTGGGAACAATTACCCACTCGAGCAAAGGTCTGTGTGTGGCAGGCACTCACGGGAAAACAACCACATCGACTATGACAGCCCATCTGTTTCACCAGTCACATGTGGAATGTACCGCTTTTCTCGGAGGAATCTCGAAAAATTACAGCACCAACCTGCTGCTCTCTCAAGCAAGCCCTTACACAGTGATTGAAGCGGATGAATTCGACCGTTCTTTCCACTGGCTGTCGCCTTATATGTCGGTAATCACGTCTACCGACCCCGATCATCTGGACATCTACGGAACAGAGCAAGCCTACCTGGAAAGTTTCGAACATTACACCACGCTAATCCAACCGGGTGGCGCACTGATTATCCGCAAAGGCATCTCCCTGCAACCCAAAGTGCAGCCGGGCGTTCGTGTCTACACTTACTCACGTGACGAAGGCGACTTCCATGCAGAAAACATCCGCATCGGAAACGGAGAGATATTCATCGACTTTGTTGCTCCGGACACCCGTATCAACGACATCCAACTGGGAATTCCGGTAAGTATCAACATAGAAAATGGCGTAGCCGCCATGGCATTGGCACACCTCAACGGGGTGACCGATGAAGAGATAAAAAGAGGTATGGCAAGTTTCCGCGGAGTAGACCGCCGGTTCGACTTCAAACTCAAGAACGACCGGATTGTCTTTCTAAGTGACTACGCACACCATCCCTCTGAAATCAAACAGAGCGTGCTGTCTATGCGCGAACTTTACAAGGACAAGAAGATCACAGCCATCTTCCAGCCTCATCTCTATACCCGTACCCGCGACTTCTATCAGGACTTTGCCGATAGCCTGTCGCTACTCGACGAGGTGATTCTGGTAGACATCTACCCGGCACGTGAAGCACCAATCCCGGGCGTCACCAGCAAACTGATTTATGATAATCTCCGTCCGGGTATCGAAAAAAGTATGTGCAAAAAGGAAGAGATACTGAACATTCTGAAAGATAAAAACATTGAAGTATTAATAACTTTAGGAGCCGGAGACATCGACAACTATGTCCCCGAAATAAAGGAACTATTAGAAAAAAGATAAATAAATGAATAATCATCCGGCAGCCTGTCCGAAACAGTGCAAGCATTTTAATTTTTAATCTTTAATTTTTGATTATGATTAAAAGAATCCTTCTATCCATCGTCATGCTGGTGCTCATAGCCTACCTTGCCGTAGCTATCACCGCTTTCAACCGCAAGCCTGCCGACCAGACCTGCCGTGACATGGAATTGGTTATCAAGGATACCGCATACGCCGGCTTCATCACCAAAGAAGAGCTGAAAGGTATCCTTCAGCAGAAAGGGATCTATCCCATCGGGAAGAAGATGGAGCGCATCTCCACCAAGTCACTGGAACGGGAACTAAGCAAACATCCGTTGATTGACGAAGCCGAATGCTACAAAACACCCAGTGGCAAAGTGTGCGTGGAAGTGACACAGCGTATTCCTATCCTTCGCGTCATGAGTGCCAACGGCCAAAACTACTACCTTGACAACAAAGGAACTATCATGCCACCGGAAGCAAAATGTGTCGCTCATCGGGTAATTGTCACCGGAAACGTAGAAAAGTCGTTTGCAATGAAGGATTTATATAAGTTTGGTGTATTTTTGCATAATAATAAATTCTGGGACGCCCAGATAGAGCAGATCCATGTGTTGCCCGACCAGAATATCGAATTGGTGCCGCGTGTGGGAGATCATCTGGTCTATCTTGGAAAACTGGAGAATTTTGAAGATAAACTGGCACGTTTGAAGGAGTTCTACAAAAAAGGACTCAACCGGGTAGGCTGGAACAAATATTCACGTATCAACCTCGAATTCAGCAACCAGATTATCTGCACAAAACGAGAGTAGATGATAAATGATAGGTGATAGATGATAGGTGATGAGTGAATAGTCTTTTTTCAATCGTAAATTGTAAATCGTAAAATCGTAAATAAATATATATGGCAACAACAGAATTTATCGCCGCTATTGAACTTGGTTCATCGAAGATAACCGGTGTGGCCGGAAGAAAGAACAGTGACGGAAGCATGCAGGTATTAGCGTATGCCCAAGAAGACTCTTCTACGTTCATTCGTAAAGGAGTAATCTTTAATCTGGACAAGACAGCGCAAAGCCTGACTTCAATCATCAACAGACTGGAAGGTGAGTTGAAAAACTCAATAGCCAAGGTATATGTAGGCATCGGCGGACAATCACTCCGCACCGTCCGCAATGTAGTAAGCCGCGACCTGGAGGAAGAAGCTATCATATCCGAAGAGCTTGTAAGCGCTATCGGTGATGAGAACATTGCCATCCCGGTGGTCGATATGGATATATTGGACGTAGCTCCACAAGAATATAAGGTGGGCAATAACCTGCAAGCCAATCCGGTAGGTCTGGTAGGAAGCCACATCGAAGGACGTTTCCTCAATATCGTTGCCCGTGCTTCCGTACGTAAGAACCTGGAGCACTGTTTCCAACAGGCTAAAATTGATATTGCCGACCAACTGATCGCTCCGTTAGTAACCGCAAATGCCGTACTGACAGAAAGCGAACGCCGTTCGGGTTGTGCACTGATCGACTTCGGAGCAGACACAACTACCATCTCTGTATACAAGAATAACATTCTCCGCTTCCTGACTGTATTGCCTTTGGGAGGCAACAGCATCACGCGTGACATCACCACCCTGCAAATGGAGGAAGAAGAAGCCGAACGCCTGAAAAAAGCCTACGGTGACGCCCTCTATGAAGAGGACCCCGAACAGGAAGAAGCAACCTGCAAACTGGATGATGACAACCGTATCATCAAAGTGGCGGATCTTAACAATATCATCGAAGCCCGTGTCGAGGAAATCGTTGCCAACGTATGGAACCAGATACAACTATCGAGCTACGAGGACAAACTGCTGGCAGGAATCATCCTGACAGGAGGAGCCGCCAACCTGAAGAATCTGGACGAAACCTTGCGCAAACGCAGCAAGATAGAAAAGATACGGATGGCGAAACTCCCACGCAATACGGTTCATGCGCCCAGCAACATACTGAAGAAAGACGGTTCGCAGAACACTTTGTTCGGACTCCTGTTTGAAGGTAACCAGAACTGCTGCCTGACCGAAACTGCTCCACAAGCTCCTGCACCATCAGTCTCCAAACCGGAGCCGGAAGTGCATACAGTAGATATGTTTGAGGACGATCAGGAACTGAAAGAACAGGCCCGCATCGCCCGTCTCAAGAAAGAGGAAGAAGAGCGGGAAGCCAAGTTAGCCGCCAAAGAAGCGGAAAAACTTCGCAAGCAAAAGGAAAAGGAAGAGAAAGAAAGACGGAAAAGAGAAGCGGGTCCGAGCTGGATTCAACGCAAGATCGATTCGTTGACGAAAGAAATCTTCTCCGACGACGATATGAAGTAACCTTCAGCAGCTTGTTAATCAATATTCATAATTCGTAATTCATAATTCAATCAAGATATGGACGAGATAGTACAATTCGATTTCCCGACAGATTCACCGAAGATCATCAAAGTGATTGGTGTAGGTGGTGGTGGTGGTAACGCTGTAAACCACATGTACCGGGAAGGCATCCATGATGTAACGTTCGTTCTTTGTAACACGGACAACCAGGCACTAGCCGAATCACCTGTCCCGGTGAAACTGCAACTGGGTCGTAGCATCACGCAAGGGCTTGGAGCCGGCAACCGTCCCGAACGGGCACGCGACGCCGCCGAAGAAAGTATAGAAGATATCAGAAACCAGCTGAACGACGGCACCAAAATGGTATTCATCACCGCCGGAATGGGAGGAGGAACCGGAACGGGAGCTGCCCCGGTCATCGCCCGCATTGCGAAGGAAATGGATATTCTGACTGTCGGTATCGTCACCATTCCCTTTATCTTCGAAGGAGAAAAGAAAATTATCCAGGCATTGGACGGTGTTGAACGTATCGCCCAGCACGTTGACGCCCTACTGGTTATCAACAACGAACGCCTGCGTGAAATATACGCCGACCTTACCTTTATGAACGCCTTCGGCAAAGCCGATGATACTCTTTCCATTGCTGCCAAGAGCATTGCCGAGATTATCACCATGCGGGGTACGGTCAACCTTGACTTCGCTGATGTGAAAACCATCCTGAAAGATGGTGGAGTAGCAATCATGAGTACCGGATTCGGTGAAGGAGAAAATCGTGTGACGAAAGCAATCGACGATGCCCTGCATTCTCCGTTGCTCAACAACAATGATATCTTCAATGCCAAGAAAGTAATGTTGAACGTATCTTTCTGCCCGTCGTCCGAACTGATGATGGAGGAAATGAACGAGATACACGAGTTCATGAGCAAATTCCGCGAAGGGGTGGAAGTGATTTGGGGTGTTGCCATCGACAACTCACTGGAAACAAGAGTAAAAATCACCGTATTGGCAACAGGATTCGGTGTGGAAGACGTTCCCGGAATGGACAGCCTGCACGCTGCACGCAGCCAGGAAGAGGAAGAACGCCAACTGCAACTGGAAGAGGAAAAAGAAAAGAACAAGGAACGTATCCGCAAGGCATACGGTGAAAGTGCCAGCAACATCGGAAGCAAGAGCCTCCGCAAACGCCGCCACATCTATCTTTTCAACACGGAAGATCTGGACAACGACGACATCATCGCCATGGTAGAAGATTCTCCCACCTATATGCGTGACAAGACTACTCTTACCAAAATCCGGACGAAAGCCGCTCTGGAAGAGGAAGTAGCCACGGAAGAAGCTACAGATGACAACGGTGTGATTACGTTCTAAACAAAGAACTAAGAACGAAAATTATAAACTCGCAAAATCAGGCTTCAGATCTAATTTTTAATCTTTAATTTTTAATTACAATAGTATGGATTTATTCGATCAAGTCAGCGAAGACATTAAAACCGCAATGAAGGCGAAAGACAAAGTAGCCCTTGAAACTTTGAGAAATATAAAGAAGTTCTTCCTCGAAGCTAAAACAGCCCCGGGAGCTAACGATATATTGACAGATGATGCTGCTCTGAAGATTATCCAGAAACTGGTGAAACAAGGAAAAGATGCTGCTGAAATCTATATCGGACAAGGTCGTCAGGATTTGGCGGACGTAGAATTAGGCCAGGTAGCCGTTATGGAGAAATACCTGCCGAAACAAATGACCGCTGAAGAACTGGAAGCTGCCTTAAAGGAAATTATTGCTGAAACAGGTGCAACAAGCGGTAAAGATATGGGTAAAGTAATGGGAGTTGCCTCCAAGAAGTTAGCAGGTCTTGCAGAAGGACGTGCCATTTCTGCAAAAGTGAAAGAGCTTTTGGGATAACTTCCGGAACTTTCACGATACCGTTGCAGATGTGTGCAAGATGTTTTATCTTACACACATCTGCAACTTTCTTTAAATACGGCATTCACCACCTTCACCACTCTGAAACATCGATGAATAAAGGGATTCCGGGTGAAGGTCTACCTTTCACATAAGTTTCACCCGATTCACCGCATTTTTTGCAAGATTAAAATAAACAGCCTTATGGTTTTCTCATAGTCAAATACCATCCCTTTCCTCTTCTTGGTTCAAGATAAGCATTCGTTCTGATTGTCCCATATATTGTGGGAAAGTATTCCTATATATTCAGGGAATTTGTTCCCACAAAATAAGGGAATACTTTCCCTATTAACTGGGAATCTTTTCCCACAACATATGGGACAAAGGAAATATATAATGAAAGCCAAGCGGAGGATAAGTTTAATCCATTTCCGTACTGAAAGAAAAGAGGTGAAAGCTATATTTGAAATAAAGTTCATGTATGAGACGAACATTAATAATCTTCATCCCTCAAATTAAAATAATCTCCTATCAAAAGACACGAAATAAAGAAAATGATTATTTTTGCAACAAAACTGAACCGCGACAGACAAATGAAAAACAGCATTGGCATAATTATAATATCCATATTAGTACTATCAGGATGCAACAAACAATCCATGTCCGACAGTCTATTAAATGAAGTGGAAAAAGTCATTGCTGTTAATCCAGACAGTGCATCCAATCTACTAAAAAGCATATCATCTCCTGAAAAACTAGACGACAAAACTTTTGCACGCTGGTGTATGTTATCAGGTAAAATTACAGACGAAATTTTTAATAGCATCCTACCAACTTACCAATTAGAAAGAGCTTATGACTGGTATTCCTCGCATGGTAGTCCTGACGAACAAGTGCAAATCTTGATTTATTTAGGTCGATCCTTTTTTGCAGATGGAGATTATGATAAAGCAATGTCAATATATACTAATGCTTTGGATATTGCAGATAAGAATAAGCTCAATAATCTCACCGGATACATCTATAGCTATATAGGCGATTTGTATAAAGAGAGATTCATGTTCACAGAAGCAATTAAAAGATATGAGACTGCTGCCGAATGCTTCAAAAAAGAAAAGAATATAGATAGTTATGCTTGTGCATTAAGAGATATTGGACGTGAATATGCACAAATGGATTCATTATCACATGCTCTAAATATTCTAACTATAGCTGATTCTGTAGCTGCTAATACTAGTAATATTAACGTTACTGCATCAATAAGTAATGCCTTAGGAAATATCTATTCCATGCAGGACAAATACGATAAAGCTGAAAAGTTCTTTCTCAAAGCATTGGCTGGAAAAAATAAAATGCCTAATTATATTGCGTTGATAGACCTATACACTGCATCTGACTCTATAGATAAAGCTAAAAGATTATTATTTAGCATACCAAAAGATAATCCAGAATATACATGCAGCATTAAATTTTTATATTATCAAATCTACAATGCAGAGAAAAATTATATAGATGCTCTTACTAACTTAGAAGAATATGTTAACATGTTAGATTCTATTGTATATGCCGACAACCAATCCAGGATATTAAATATAGAGTCAAAATATAATCACCTAAAAAACAGTCAAGAAATAGATAAATTAAAGATTAAGCAACAAGGCTACATTATAGTTTCAGTTATCTGCATAGCCTCCTTATTATTGCTAATAATAGGGTATCTCCTATATCGCAAAAAAGCGAAAGAAAAAATCCAAAGACAACAAGATGAATTAAATCAAATAAAAACAGATTTGCTCTATGTTTCTTTAGAATTGGAAAAGAAAAAAAGATTGCTAGATACATTTAAAGAAAAAAATGAAAACTATAATAAAATGCAAGAAGAAATAAGTCTTCTGACTGCTAATTACAAGGAATTACAAAATAAATCTCTAGAGAACTCACCTCTATTCAAAGAATTAACATACCAAGCCAACCAAAATAAACCAAGAAATGATAAGCCATTAATAACAGAAAAACAATGGAAACTCATCTCAGATGAAATAACACATATCTATCCAAGTCTCCATAAATACATATATAGTCTATGCCCAGATCTATCAGAACAAGACTTTCTATATTGCTGTCTTTACATGTATGGGTTCGACACTAACACTGAAGCAAAATTATTAAATATAACAGTCGACTCAGTAAGAAAAAAACGCCTCAGACTTAGAAGAAAACTAGATATAACATTAACAGATAATAATTCTACATTATATGAATATTTAATCGAAAATATGCACTAATAATCATGTTTTCTAAAAAAATAATCTACAGCATAAGATAATGTCCACGTAAAATTCCATAAATAACTGATTATCAATATCTGTTTGTCCACGTTCAAAAATGCACTTTACTTGCTTCCCCCCTCATCTCTCCGTAAATTTGCAAAAAACAATTAAAGATATGAGGAAACTAAGTATTGTACTATTATTAATTAGTATTTCATTCATGACAATGAAAGCTAACAATCTATCAGAGCATAGAACTAAGAGTTTAGTTCTCAAAAGATGGGATTACCCACAAAAAACACCTATTTCTATTCCCTTAGAAGCCATTCTCGACGAAAACTCTATTGAAATTCATTTCCTTGAAAACGTAGACAAACAGATCATCATCCAAGTAAAAGATCAGCAGGAAAATATCATCCTCCAAGATGTGATATTAACTCCTAATGAGCAAAAGACTTATAAAATTGATTTAAAAGGCTACAAAGCCGGTCATTATAAGCTTCTTTATATAGAAGAAGACATGACTTTAGTTGGAGAGTTTGAAATTGAATAATCAACGATAAATAATAAAAACATCATACTTTATAAACTCTATAAAACTAATAATTATGGGAAACATTTTCAAATTCTTATTAGTGGTGTCTTGCATCACATTGTTATTATGCTCTTGCGAAAGCGAGATTGAAAATGAGATTCAGTCATCTACAGAAAAACTGAACTTATCAAGATTGGAATCGGACAGCCTTCAATTAGGAAGTTATGAATTGTCTAAAATGACAGATGAGCTAAAAGCGTTAAAGGAAAGGATGGATGAACTAAAGAAAACGAAGACACGATCAGTAGCTTCAAGTAACTATAGCCAATATTTTTCTGAAAACATGTGGGCTATTAGAGAGTTACCCTTCACACTTAGCACTGGAGGTGGATATTTATCATGCACTGGTTGGGGACAGAGAGTGACTTATGAGGGATATAATCCTGGCTCTTATGGTAAATTCTATGTCCAAATTCCCTCATCAATTACCGGCATACCCTATTTAATTTATTCAAACTACTCGAAAACTCGTCTAGCTGTAGGACATTACACTAGTAATCCAGAATCAAAAATATTACTTGCAATGAACAGTAATTCTACTACAGGAGCCATGGATTCTTGGGACATTATACCTGCTACTAATAATCCAGGAACTTATGTCCTCCAAAATGAATTATATATTGGCCAAGGAAGTAGTGGTTCATGGTGGGATGTATTCAATTATGTGGTAGATATACAAGCTAATAATGTTGGTTTCAGCCAATATACACAAAGAACCCAACAGGAATTTACTATCACTCCTGATGCTGTATTCACACTGAAAAGCCTGGAATTTATCAATCCATATTCCGCAACTGTGACCCAAAGGGACAATGTCTCTATCAAACGAGCCATAACAAACTCTTCATCCCAATTTATACGAGAAAACCTCGTATTTGAAAAGACTGTACAAGAGGACTCCTATTTTAAAGAAGAAAAGGGAATAGCATTTAAGGTTCCAGCCTCAGATACGCTATTTGCACGACCTACAGTTACATTAGGCGAAATAGATCTTGTTCCTAATGCAAGTATACCAACTGATACAAAATACCAGCCCAATGTACGCAGAGTATTAGAAAATACATTAAAACATATAGAACCCGTCAAAGTTTCGCCACGTACAAAACTTACAGTGACCTATTATTTTAAAGAATATGATGTATCAGTAGACTATGTAGCCACAATTGAATATAAAGAAGACGGTAAAGATGCTAGAATAGCCAAATTGCCAGGACGTTGGAGCGGAAGGATTCATGTAGATGAAATATCTGATGTTGATTTTGAAGAGACAAACTTGGATACTCAACAAAGTGTAAAAGGAAAAGTGAACATCAGAAATGCAAGCCAATCATCACCAATCATATTTTAAAAATATACCTATATGAGAAAATCTACTATATTTTCATTTATCATACTGTTTGCAATAGCATCATGTAACAATGAAGACGAAATAAGTTATGCTGATTCGCTAAACAATCAGGATGATTCAACATCAGAAATCATCTTGCAAGAACGTGACCCAAACCTACCAAAAGTTTGGTCTAAAAAAATAGCACCCAGACCCAGTACTAGGGCATCATTTACCGATGCTACAGATTTTCTTGGAAATTCTTATGCCATAGAAAACGGAACATCAATTATCGGGGACTTTTCAAATGCGAGATTTCCAATTGTTAATATGGAAAAGCTACTTGAAAGATATCCTTCATACAGAGTTGCTAAAGAGTTGAGGACAACCTCAACAGAAGCTATGTCATACTCTAGCTTTGAACGCTTAGAAACTACTTCATCGTTTACTAAAACAGTCAAATCAGGATTCTCACTAAATGTTGGTCCGTTCACATTTGGAAGAACGAAAACTGTAACCGATATTTTCAAGCATAATACCAATGATTCCGAACAAGCAGTACATGGAGAGCTTAGTGTTGAGGTCGTCAATACAATGATATCTCTACAAACCGCTCCTAGTGCATTGAAAAGAATTTCAGCAGATTATTTAGACGAATTATTTGTGGATGCCCTTTATAATTCATCAATGGTTGAATTAATGCAAAGCTATGGAGAGTTTGTCTTAACATCTTACTACACAGGCGGACGAGCATCGGCTTTATACTATGGCCTTGACAAGCAAAGTACAGATTTCAAAAGTAAAGAACGTGATATGGATAAATCAATAAATGCGTCCTACTCATGGGATAAAAACTCTGCGTCAGGAGATTTCTCTATTGGAACAAAAGATGGCAATTCTTCCACAGCAAACGAATCTTTTTCAGAACTGCGCGTCTCTATTAAAACATTGGGTGGAGCCTATGGATATAATGTTGCAACACCTCCTTATGACGTTAAAAACACTTCCATTAATTTAACAAGTTGGCTTCAATCATTAAACGATTCAAGAACACATACAATGATTGACATTCAAGATGGCGGGCTTTATCCCATATCGGATTTTATTTTGGAAGAAAACTTTAAGCAAAGATATAACGACACCCACATGGATTTTCAGCACCAAGAACAACTTGAAGAACCGTATATAGAAATAATGAAAGTATACGTCCGCAAAAGTAGATCGGGAGAGAAATTATATGATATTGTACCCGTGCTAAGCACAAGACAAGGAGATAAGCTCATTTTCTCAAATTCAAGTGCAGCAAGTCAATCCGATGCAGAATTAAAAGCGAACAGTGTTGCCGCAACCTTTACCGAAAAAAGTAATGCTATAAAAAATGAAAAGAGCAAATATTATAAACTAGCTATCAAATCTAATCCGAATAAAGTAATAAATCCTATCCTACAAACCACATTATCATTTTCAATAAACGACGTAGACGAAGCTGGAATGTATAAGTTTAAAAATGCAAATACCAATATTTGGTATATCTACAATCCGACATCGTTATATTGTTTTGCATACTACGACGATGATTATATTCTTGATGCATACGGGATCTTAGACTGGGTAAACAGTATACCTGTAAAATCCGTTTCAATGACGACTTTATATCAACGATATAGAATATTCGGTTTGTAATGAAGAGCATTAATAGATATTCACCAATAAAAAAGACAATCCTTTTAAGGAAGAGGTAAAATACGTATCATTTATTAATTCAAATTATTCGCTTATGAAAAAATTATTATTACCTTTGACCATTCTGCTGTTTTTCGGATTAGTCATATCATCATGTTCTTCAGACGATATACTTCAAAGAGAAAACAACGAACAGCCAAACATTGTAAAAAGAAACAATGAGAAAGCTCGTGAGGCTGGCATAAGATTATTAGAATCATTTGGAATGACAAAAAGTCGTTCATTAAGTACTAGTGACTATCCGGACTATTATGGAGGAAGTTATATTAACGGGGATGGTAAACTTGTTGTTTTTCTTAAAGGAGAAATAGAAAGTACCAAAGCTACTCTTATAAGGTTAATAGGCGAGAATGATGTCATATATACGCAAGGCAATTATTCTTATACGGAGTTGAATAATATTCTAACCAAAATAACTTCATTTATTAGTAGTAATAAAGATTCTCAAATTGCTAAGAATATAAAATACTATTATCTAAATGATTTTGAGAATAATGTCGTGGTGGAACTTAACAGATTTAATGAAATGGAAATAAAAGAATTTAAATCAGAAGTAGTGAACTTTTCAGGAATTGTATTTAAACAATGCACTAGAAAATTTCAAGACCACTCATTATCGCCTGGAAGTTCTATAGGCACACCTAAAGGCACTGCGTCAATGGGCTATAGAGCTACTAGATTTAACACTGACGGTTTTGTTACCGCAGGACATGCTTATAACACAGGCGACCCGGCATATTATAATAATACACTAATCGGTAGTTGTGATCTTTCAATCCAAGGAGGTTCTGTTGATGCAGCATTCATTAGTATAACAAATTTCTCCCTCGTTCCCAATAATGGAAATCTTACCGGAGAAGAATATAATATTTGGGCAGGAGATAATGTAACCAAGTTAGGAGAGACTATAGCTCAATCTGAAGGTTATATTACGAGTACCAATGCAAATGTAAATGTCGGAGGAATAAGTTATACAGACATGGGAGAAGCTACATATTTGAGTGCTTCCGGTGATAGCGGAGGTCCAGTATATCTGACAAATAGTAAAAAAGTAATAGGCATACATAAAGGAAGCACAGCTTTTACATCTATATTTGTTAAGGTTGATAATATAGCATCAAAACTAAATGCTCATTTTAACTAATATTCATCAATGGATTGGATAAGTAACTTATCCAATCCATTTCATATTTAGCTTATGTTCAAATTAATATCTATTTTGATAACCAATGGAATTGTTTTATTCATGCTAATCAGTTGTCATAATAAAACAAGCAATTCAAGAAACACTATAAATCTTGAATATGAAAATAATGCCGACTCTCTAAATTCATATAAAATGGATATATCACATTTCATTCATTCCATCGAGCCAGGAGAAACGATTGTAGAAGAAAAACAAATGCAAGGGAAAGAATTGATCACAAGAAAAAATGAGAATATAAAAGTCTACTTTTTATTACAAGACTCTTGTTCAAAAGACGGATTCTTGAATACTGAAATTACAAATGATACAAATGATACCATTTTTTATATGAACGATCTCTTTTCATACTATAAGGAAAGTAATGATTCATGGCTTCCTCTCGTTTATCCAAGTAATTATGTAAAAAATGATATTGGATATTCAATACCTTCTCAAAAGAGCATCCAAATCAAGTTCTTTTTACCTCCTCAAAAAGAATACCCTAAGGGGAAATACAAACTACAATTGCTATTTCATAGCGCTTCGAAAGATACTTACTATTATATTAATAAATTTTTTCTAAGTAACGCATCCAAATAAGTTATTAATTAATCAATCCATTTTTTATTATTATGAATACGAAAAAAATTATTGGGATTTCTTTATTATCCCTTTGCATTACATTCTTCATGAGTTGTAGTGATGATGACACTCCAAATGATCCGGCAGACACCATCACACTCAATATGCTTAATGAGCACAATGGAAAAACTTATTTGGGCGAATCAGGAACTTATATCAATGAAGCTAATAACTTCGTCACATCTTCTAATTTCATTTCTGACGTAGGAAATGGCGCAGGAGTTGGAGCAAATATTCTACCCTCGCTAACCAACCTCACACACGAAGTAGCGGTTACGCCGGGGCATATTTATCAGATTTTTGATAAAAATACACTTATAGATTTTCCGTCAGGTAATCGTGCTATTCAAGTAGAAGCAAGTTATTACCAAGCCTATGTTGTATCTAAAATATTAAATAGCGACATGACTATCGGTGCAATTGTAAAATACATACCAGTTGTCCCTGACAATAATGAACTGCCTGCATATAAGTATAATATTGGAAGTCTTCACTACATAGGTGAAACGGTTGAATTAGCATTATCCCAAAATATTGAGTTTTTCTTGAAAGAACATAGTGCAGGAAAAAAAGGATTAAATGTAACATCTGCCAATAACAAATTAAGAATAACCCTAACTAAAGCACCTGACATAGTCAACGGACCTTATGGAACATTCGACCTTTATATCCGTTCAAATAATGTCTTTACAGTCGTAGAAGTGAATGTGAAATAAGAGCTTTATTATCCAGTAGAACTAAGGGAAAAGGAGAGGAATAAACATCTCTTTAATTACTGGTATCTTCATACAGTTGTTCTGAAGAGCAGTCGTACGAACCTGAAAAGATTACCTCTTTAACCCTAATGTATGACGATAAAACAGAGAAATTCGATTTTAAATTTGCTACAAAAATGTCATACGGATATATTCTACAGAGTGATAAAACATCAGAATATCAGCAACGATATCCTGACGTCGGTATCACAGAAGTAAAAGTGAATCATGTTTGGAAGGACAATGGGATAATCCAATTAGGAGGACTTACATTTTAATCAAATTGAAAAAAGGAGGTTATTAACAAACGAAGATTGCCCTTTCATCGTTTGTCATGGAATCTATATCCAAGTCCCAGCATCAAATTGCTGGGGTCTTTAAACTTGCTCAACTGATATCCCACGTGCAAAAACAAATGCCGGGTGACATAAGTTTTGAGAGCCAGAATCTGGTAGAACCCTTTTGTATCATCCCCACTGTATATCAGGTTCCGACCGACGCCGACATTGATAGAGAAAATAGGCATCACCAGTTCTGCCCGAAGAGATAACCCCATGGCAAATTGCTTACGGAAAGGAGGACGATGAAACTTCAAATCACCCGAGTAGAACTCGCCCACTCTATACTCCTTAAGATTGGCACTCTCATCATATTGCGCATCTGCAGAAAGCCCTGCCCGAAAATAGTTATTGAAATTATACATCGGGGCGAAATTGATGCCCGCCACTCCGAACGAACCGGGAATCAGACTCGACACATCGTCTCCAATCAGTCCTCTTTTGCGGGTGGCTCCGTAAATCACCAAGTCATAGCTGACGTGAGGCTTTATAAAGAGCCGTCCGGGAGTGATGGAACCGGGCGCCTCATCCGCGCCCAAAGTACGTACGATGCCGACTCTTCCTCCAATAACATTAAGACCGCCATTAGGATAATGCGTGTTTCCATTGGAGAAATGGGTGAGATCTACGCCTGCCGCCAGTTTCCAATACCTGTGAACTTGCCAGTTCAGCAAAAAGCCGAGATTGATGTATGCATTGATCTTGGAGCCAACCAACACGTTTTGCGGATTGGATAGTTCGTCATATTTCTTCCAGCCAAAAGAAGCTCCGAAGTTCCATTCGTAATCGAGCGATAGGCGGGGCAACAGTTGCGCGATACGTGACCCTTGAAAAGCGTATACCGACACCGGATTTCCCAATTCAACGGGACTAAAGAAGGTATGGTAGGAAACGCCAATACCCTGATAGGTATGAGGAAAGAGCCTGCCTAGATTGGATTCTTTGCCGAATCTGAAAGCGTACTTGAAATGGAAAGAAAGCGATTGGTCGATTTTCTTTTGTTGCGCATTGTCTCCTTGCAGAAAACTATGGGTGGAGACGATATAGCCCGGACGGATGTCAAAGCCGAGCTGATGGCGGATCAAGGGATGGCTGACGCTGTCGTTCCGTTGTCCGATGATTGTCTGGGCTTCCAGATTTACGTTGATTGCCGGATGTACCAGGAGGCAAAGGAGGCACAGCAACCGTATGGCGTTCCTATTTCTAATCATTGATATGCTAGTTATTGAAAGGGATATCCTTGTGTATTATGTTATATTTTACAGGCATTCTGCTTTGTAACGTGCCGGTTACGATTCGTTGTTTCTTGGATTTGGAGTGAGAAACATAGAGGGTATATCTGGTTTCCAGCCAGTCATACATCATCAATAAAGTGTAATATCGAGAAGTTCGGGGAGGAATTATGTCTTCTTTCTGTTCCGTATTGGAGGAAGGCAACATTTGTTGCTCAGAAATGAATGGCACCCGTTTGCCGTTCATCACTAAATATCCGTCTTTCATACTTGGTATTTCCACTGTCAGACCGGCTTCGCCCAGTAGCTGAAAAGCTTCGGGCACATCGCTTTTGAATTTTATAAAATGGTAAAAAGACTCGAAAGGAAAAAACGTGTATGTAGACGAAACACTTGTTAAGTTATGAAAGGAGACGCCTTCTTTTTTCTCTATCTTGTTTTCCGGATCGTAAGAATATGCATCCAAAGAATAAATAATACTGTCCATTACATATCTGTCTGCCGGAGAGATCTCGACGTGTATCTCCTGCCACTCATACTCGTTGCTTGCCGTGAGTTGAAATTGAAAAGGAGCGGAAAGGGCATTCTCGCCCACCGTTATCTTCACTTCTTCGGGATGAACACGTTCGATGGTGAAATCAATCATCTCCCCGACACACACAATCTTGCCTAATCCGTTCAGCAATGGACCTTGATCATTTGTTACCAGGCGATTGTCCGCATCATATACTTTATATTGAAAGGGAAAACCGGAAGCTGTATACATTGTTAACCAATCCCAATTGGCAGCTGCAAATTGAATAGTGGCAACATCCCCGTTCCCGTCCAACATCAGTTCGGAATCGGAAGGACGGAAGTCGTCGACAAATACGTCTCCGTTACAACCATAAAACTCCCCCAGGATAAGAAGACAGATTGTCAGGTATAGGAATCTTTTCATATTGTTTTCTCTCTTGTTCATGCTCTTTTATTCTCTACGGACAAAAGTAACATATATTTTCAGGAACAGCATACAAACCCACATTAAGAAGTGTTATTATCACCTGATTAATTACCATATACAGTGGCGGACGCTAAAACGGAGCTAAAACAATATATAGCAAGCAGATGGAGAGAAGTTACTAATTAATCAAACAGTTCTTTCAATACCTCCAGTGATTTCAATGCCGGAAAGTCCGGCAGATGCAAACGATAATAATCATTCATGATCGTCAGGCAGCGAGTACGCTCCGCACGGCTCATACCGAAAAGATGCATGGTCTCATAGTTCATGCGCATCAACTGACGGAGACGGGCGGCCTCTTCAGGATTGATATAAGAAGAATGTAGCTGGGGACGAATGGAAGTGAAACAGGCATTCAATAAATCGAAGTAATCGCCGGTATGATAATCTTCCAGATTCGGGTAAAGCCCTAGAAAACGCGAAAGACGCATCAGGAAAACCAGATGGAAATTGGCAAATCCCTCTCCACACTCGTCCAGCCAAATGATAGAATGTTGCAGATAGGCGAATAACGGACGGTTCTCCGCCTCCTCCCGGATAGCCCTGTAAAGAAACTCCGACAGGAAAAGTGCCATCGAAGACTTATACGGATCATAAGGTATGGAAGAAAATGGATAAAAGGATTTCGCTTCCTTCACACGATAGAGTGTTGCATTGGGCCGATAGTCGGCCTCGAACTCGATAAAAGACAACGGTTGGAAAAGTACGGATTTTACAGCCGCCTTCCGTGAACGGGGTACTGTTACAAGGAAAGAAGCCCTGCCGGACAACTCTGTATACATATCTACAATGATAGAAGTATCATTGTATTTTAATGTATGAAGAACTATTCCTTTCGTTTTTTGCAACATAACCAAATAACCTCGTTTCCAATCCGAAGCAAAACTACAAAAAATAGATAGTAATCAGAGAGTTTTTAAAGGCATTAACAACAAAAAAGATAACTACTTTTGTTATAGTCCCTGAATAACAAGTAAAGATAAACAAGCTTATGAAACGAAAAAGTAATAAAAACGGATTTACCGGATGCGCCAAAGCATATATCCGGAATTTACAGGAAGAAGGTCGTTATTCGACAGCACATGTGTATAAGAATGCAATTCTGTCATTCACGAGGTTCTGCGGTACTCCCGGCATAGCTTTCGGACAGGTCACCCGCGATAGTTTGAGACGATACGGACAGCATCTCCACGAACATGGGTTGAAACCAAACACTGTTTCGACCTATATGCGTATGTTGCGCAGCATCTATAACCGTGGTGTGGAGGCAGGTATAGCCCGCTTCATCCCCCGGTTGTTTCGCGACGTATACACTGGCGTAGATGTACGGCAGAAAAGGGCACTCCCTGTCAGCGAACTGCATACACTTCTCTACAAAGCTCCTCAATCCCAACACTTAAGTCGTACGCAAGCTATCGCACGGTTGATGTTCCAATTCTGCGGTATGCCGTTCTCTGATTTCGCACATTTAGAAAAATCGGCATTGGAACACGGAATCCTTAGATACAATCGCATAAAAACAGGCACACCAATAAGCCTTGAAATCCTGGACACCTCCAAGAAAGAGATAAACAGACTGCGTAACAACAATCCGCCGAGAGAAGATTGCCCAGACTACCTATTTAATATAATGAAAGGAGATAAGAGACGAAAAGAAGAAGGCATATATAAGGAATATCAGTCAGCCCTCCGCCGATTCAACAATCAATTAAAAAGCCTGTCAAGAGAACTAAACCTAAAATCACCTGTCAGTTCATATACCATCCGGCATTCTTGGGCAACAAATGCCAAATACCAGGGAATCCCTATTGAAATGATCAGTGAATCATTAGGACATAAATCAATAAAAACCACACAAACTTATCTGAAAGGTTTTGGTTTGAAGAAAAGAACAGAAGCCAACCAATTGAATTGTTTTTACGTAGAATCTTACAGCACAAGTCATCAATAAAATATAAGCAGCTATCTATCAGCAATCTACCTTATCCATTACTTCTTAGGTAACGGATATAAATACTGCACAAAGATATATAAAAAGAGTATTACATTCCAAATTAATTATAGATTATTTTATTCAACTTCTTCCGAAGAATAAAATAAGATATGAGAACACGAATCACTTTTAGTTCATGTTCCAACTATCTATTGCCAATCATCGGACCGTTTTTTCTGTCCGAAAGCTTCCAGAGACGTATATCAATAAAAGACCACTGTCTTTTTTACTTTTCCCCCATGTGCTCCTGTCATTAAACAGGAGTTCCGTTACCTAAGAAGTAACAGATACACATAAACAAATAATTATGACACACAAACCCGATATCAGTAAAAATGAAAGGCCTGCTGCCAGCAACAGGTGGAGATATGCGGCAAACATTAAACATGGGCTAGCCATCATTGCCTTTGTTACATGTATTCTGCCTGCTTCAAACCTTTGCGGACAAAATATAGCCCTTAAAAGCAATCTGCTTTACGATCTAACCACTACTCTCAACATGGGAGGAGAAGTGCGATGTGACGATACACATACCATCAGCCTTTCTCTCAATTACAATCCCTGGGACTTCGGAGGGAACAAAAAGATGAAGCATTTCCTGTTGCAGCCGGAATACCGTAAATGGTTTAATGAAGCATTCACAGGAAATTTTATCGGCTTTCAGCTACACTATGCTTTGTTCAATTATGGAGGAATGCTCCCTTGGGGATTCAGCGATGGGAAAATGCTGGGTATTGAGAACAGGCAGATTGCTCATAACAGATATCAAGGCAATCTGGCGGGTTTTGGCATTTCCTACGGTTATCAATGGATGATCAGCCCTCAATGGAACCTGGAAGCAGGAATCTCACTCGGATATGCACACCTTAATTATAAACGCTACGGACAGTCTGAAGGTGCAGCCCTATTGGAAAAATCAAGCTGCAACTACTGGGGACCTACACAAGCAGGGATATCAATCATATATTTCATCCGATAAATCAACCTAATAATAACCACATAAAATGAAAACGAAAGCATTCATATTTTTCAGCTTATTGATATGCAATCTACTCCCGGCACAAAACATTAAACTGGATATTACTCCACACTTTCTCGGAGTGCGGGCAGATTCATTACTACTCTCCATGGATGTATCGGTAGAAATAGAAAATATGGAGTCTAAAAATGCCGTCAGACTAACGCCCATCTTAACCGGACAGGAAAAGAAAATCTTACTGCCTTCCATCCTATTGAACGGCAAACAAAAACAGAAATTATATCTGCGCAACCAGATATTACGAAAAAAAAGCGGGCATAAAGAAGAGGATGCAACCTACCTCGTTGCCGGTATCGGCGAAAGTCATTCCCGCACCATCGCTTACCGGACTTCGTTGCCCGCAGAAGATTGGATGAACCACGCAACTCTCCTCCTTCGGAGAACAATCATCCGTCCTGAAAGCGAACAAGCGTTGAAAGACACTTTACTCATTACATCTCAACCTGCTGCACTCCCATCCCTCCAAAAGAATCCGGACGAGGCTACGTCAACAGCAGAAAACACGTCTCAGGCCGATACGACAACCACAAAAATGAAATATAAAGGTTCGTATGTTTCTCCGGCTACGGATGATGTAGATATACGAAATCAGAAAGAGTTGAATTTTAATCTTGAAGAGGCTAAGATTATGGCTGACGTCAATCCACAAATGTTGTCGCTCCGCGAACTCTATACCGTAGCTCTGTCGTATGCAGATAACAAAGCCAAGTTTTACCAAATTATTAACATCAGTGTCAAACTGTATCCTGTACACCCCATCGCCAACCTGAACGCTGCCGCTGCCGCCATCGAACAAGGAAATACTCAATCAATAAGCAAGTTTTTATCGATGGCTCCTCATGACAACCTTGCTTACAAGAATTGCCGGGGTGTATATGAGCTAATGACTGGAAACACATACGAAGGCATTCGTATGTTAAAGGCCGCTAAGACAGAAGGGTCAGAAGAGGCTTCTTACAATCTGAATGTATTTTTTGAAAATAATAAACGTCCTTAACGAGCAGATACAATGAAATATTTCTTATTCTTATTCCTGTTCTTATCAGTTGGTTGGCTCCACTGTCACTCACAGAAAGTAGCAGTCAGGGTGAATGCGCTTCCTGCAATAGATGGGGCTCTCGAGGTCGGAGTCTCATATGCCATCGGAAATAAAAGCACAGTTGAACTGACCGGCAGTCTGCGACCATGGAAACGGGAAGAGAAATATGTGAACCGCTATTGGCTGATACAACCAGAATATAAATACTGGACTTGCCAGAAGTTTAACGGCTTTTTCTGGGGTACTTACCTCAATGGGGCACAATTCAATATCGGAGGGAAAAAACTGCCTTTCGGTATATTCGCCGGGTTGAAAAAGTACAGATATGAAGGATGGCTGGCAGGCGGAGGTATCAGTGCCGGATATCACTGGATGCTGAATGATCATTGGAATATAGAAACAAGTCTGGGAGTAGGATACGATTTTATCCGCTACAAGCAATACAACTGCGTCAAGAAATGCGCCGGATTACGGGACAAAGGTGATTATCATTACATAGGGCCTAGTAAGGCTTCAATAAGTTTAGTTTATCTATTTTAAAATAAAACAGGATGAAAAGTTTATGGAAAGTCTGGTTCTCCAGAAAAAGAAGTATCTACATACGAATAGCACGTCAATGCCGTTCTACCCCATGGAGAGTATATTATCTAGGACATGGAGGCATCAGCAGATCAATAAAGGACATGAAGATATTGAAAGCATTGCAGCAGCAAGGAATCATTTCACGAATTTATCCATGGTGAGTTATGATTGCTTTTGTTACGGATAAGGAGTCATTTAGTTATAAAAATATGAAAACAGGAGGAACTTTTATCATTGCAGCCATCTTATCTCTTTCTCTTCAGGCACAGACACCTGTAGCAGGAGATGATGGCACTGTTCGAGCCACTTCCTCCAGCCTGCACAAGGCCGGGAAAGAATTACTGGTTTCTATTGGAATAGAAGTCACTCGTGACTTCCTGCCCAATGAATCAATGACATTGATACCTGTTGTCAGTGACAGTCTGGAACACCGGTTGGAATTACCACCGATCTATATCAACAGCCGAAAACAACACATCATATTTTTGCGCGAAGCCGGCAAGAAGGAAAAAGAAGCCGAAGCATTGCAAAGAAAAAACGGAAGTCGGCAGACAATACATTATCTGCAATCTGTACCTTTCGAAAGTTGGATGAATCATGCCACTCTCTCACTCGTTGAGAAAAGCTGTGGCTGTGGGATTCCGGGTGAAGAAAATTTCACTTGTATCGCCCGTTTACACCCACAGCCAACCCCTATTCCACAACTCGTATTCCTGACTCCCCAAGTGGAAACCTCGAAAATCAGAGAAGAAAAAGGGTGTGCGTTTATTGATTTTCCTGTCAATGTGACTGCTATATACGAAACATACAGCAACAATACAGTAGAACTGAATAAAATTATTGAAACAATCAACACCATTAAAAATGACACCAACGTTACCATCACACACATCAGCATTCACGGCTACGCTTCACCCGACGGACCTTACCGACTCAATGAGAAGTTGGCCCGTGAACGTACTCAATCTGTGAAAGAGTATGTAAATCAGCTATATGCATTCGACGGAGCGCATATCCGGACAGACTATACTCCCGAAGATTGGGAAGGATTTGAAGCTCTTCTCTGTGATACGACTTTTCAAGAGAAAGAAGCGATAATAAAAACCATAACAAGCGACATTCACCCCGACAGCAAGGAGAGAAAGTTAAAAAAACACTTCCCTGCATTCTACGATTTTGTCCTGAAGCATTGGTTTACTCTACTTAGACATTCCGACTACACTATTGAATATCGTGTACGCCCGTTTACTCTTGCAGAATCCCGGAAAGTCTTTACTACAAACCCTAAAAATTTGAGTCTTGAAGAAATGTTTCGTCTCGCACTTGCCAGTACACCTGGAAGCGAAACTTATAATCAGATTTTCATGACTGCCGTACAACTATTTCCCGATAATCCCACAGCCAACTTGAATGCCGCCTGTATAGCCTTGATGCAAAGAGACGTCCAAACAGCTGCCACTTATCTGGAAAAAGCTCCGGAAGTACCGGAAACAATATTAGCAAAAGGAGTTCTATGCTTTCTCAAAAATAACTATGAGGAAGCAGAGTACTTATTCAGACAAGCTCAAAAAGCAGGACTATCACAAGCGGATAATAATCTGCAATTAGTCCTTGAATTAAAATAAATACTCATTAAAATCAAATGTAAAATGAAAAGATTCAGTAAATTAATGTCACTGCTTTTATTCGCGGCAGTCACACAGTACAGTTGCATCAATGATGCAGATGTGGTCATCGCCGATGACACTCATTCAGAGTCAAATGGTAATCTCGCCTTGTTCTTCGAGATTCCAAACGTTGCTACCAGCCGAAGTGCCGAATCATCCGGCGTTACCACCGAAGGTTCGAAAGAAGAATATGCGGTAAAGAGTCTCACAGTTTATCTATTTGACTCGACCACAAAAACGCTCAAAGATCAGCAGGAACTGAAGAACATCAACCGGACAATTACGAGCGGTCAAAACATACAGTACACCGCTGACAAAATCACTGTAAATCCGGGAACTTATAACATCTTTGCCATAGCTAACGGAAAAGCAATCACTGGAAATATCAGCACACAAGAGGCTTTTCTGAATGCAGTTGATGCCGTTACTTACAGTGCAGGAAAAATTCCAAGCGTACCCGAAAACGGTTTCGTTATGACCAATCGTGGAGCTGCCAATCTGAACGTTGAAGTGAAGAAACCTACAGATTCCGATAAAGTGACCAGTGTATCTATTGGTCTCGAACGCGTGGTTGCCAAAGTCGAACTGACTCAAACACAGGAAATTTTCCCGCTAACAGACCCAGCCGGAAAGACCTACTGTACAATCAAACTGAACAATTTCAGAATGTTGAACCTGGCAACCCAGTTCTATACTTTCCGCCATACAGCGGTACTGAACAGTTTCCAGGAACCAGATTCATATACTGATGAAAACTTCGGTGATATCAACGACAACAATGGTTATGTTATCGATCCCTATTTCTTCAAGAAAACAGTGGAGAATGCCGGGGACTTTACAAACGCCGATGGTTTCTTTGCACAAGCTCTAGTACAGTTGGATATCAACGACGGCAACTGGGCAGGTATGGCGCAAGCTAACAGTTGGTCACATATCTACTGCCTGGAAAACTGTATGTTCCTTGACGCCCAACTGAATGCATACAGCACGGGAGTTATGTTCAAAGCCAACATGGATATTGCCCCCGACCGCGTTTTCAATGAAAATGGCGATGTAGTTAGCAATCAGTCCAACTGGCCGACTAATATGTTCTACTTCAATTACAACTTTTATACCAGCGTAGATGCAATCCGTAAACTAGTCCTTAATAATTTGCCCAATGATGTCACTGACAACTCGACAACAGAAGAACTAGCCCGATATAGTATCAAACGTTTCAAGAAAACGGAAAACTACTCTTGTTATTACAATTACTGGATCAAACACCTTGATAATAATTCTCCGGAAATGGGTGTTATGGAATTCGGTATCGTACGCAACAATATATACAGATTGTCAGTCAACAAAATTGCAGGACTCGGTAGCGGCGAACCTTTCATCGACCCGGATCAGCCGGATGAATATAAAGCCGAACTAGACATCAATTTCAATGTTTTTCCGTGGGCCGTACGTAATCAAGATGTAGAACTTGAATAAGTATTGGCCACCCGAACTAAATTTATTATAAATGCGTCCATTTTTACTCTATATTATCAGTGCCATCGCCTTGTTCTCATCCTGTGACTGGGTGAACGACGACTTGTCAGACTGCCCTTCCGGGACTTGGCTGAAAATCTCGTATACCTATAATATACTAGATGTGGACGCTGCCTCCACACAAGTAAGCGATATTACCATCCTTGCTTTCGACAAGGATGATAAATATGTGGATCGAGTGGACGTAGACAGCATTACATTACATCAAGGCTACTGTATGGTAAAAGTACCATTTCCCGAAGGAACTTATCGTCTGCTTATATGGGGAGGGACATCCAACCATATGTACCAGCTCCCTAATCTCAAAGCCGGACAAACGGAACGAAGGTCCCTGAATATATCACTGGCATGCGACAATAAGAACCAGTCGGACAGGAAACTGAATGCACTCTTTTACAGTAGCCTTGAAAATATTACTATTAGTCAAAAATATCAGGTTATTACCGCCAATTTAGTGAAAGATACTAATTATTTCTCATGCATTCTTCAAGATGAAGCAAATGCTCCTCTACGCCAAGAGGACTTTTCCTTTACGCTAGAATCTGGCAACGGAATAATAGACTACACAAACACACCGGTCGGTACAACTCCAGTCTACTATCTTCCATATCAGAAGGAAGTGGCTGTAATGTCCGAGCAAACTCCGGTCATTCATGCGAGATTAAATACATTACGTATCATGAAAGGGGATCAGACAACCTTATCGATCAAACATATACCAAGCGGCCAGAACATTCTTCGTCTCCCACTCACCCAATATCTGTTGTTATCCAAAATCTACAATGATATAGGTGAAATGAGTGACCAGGAGTATCTCGACCGTCAGGACTCATATACGCTTTTGTTCTTTATCCAGTCATCGGATACCGGGATTCCGAAGATATGCCCAAGAATGCAAGTTAACGGATGGATTATACGCCTGAACAACTCCGAACTGGAGTCTTAAAAACGTATGGCGAAATAGTATGTGAACAATATTTAGGTGAGATGTATTTACAAAGGCTACTGCGAAGTACCCTAGCGGGCTCTTTTGCCCTCTGCTCATGTAATGTTTCCCACTACATGTAGCATCTTAATAAAACGATTTTTCAAAGAAAATATCGTTTTATTAAAATTGTTTGTTTTGTTTGTGTTTCGTGCATTCTGTCCAAGCGAGGAGAGAATGCACTTTTTTTTTGTTACAAGAGAAATCACAAATAAGTAGCCTTTTTAGTTCATTATAATATAATAAGGTATATGAAAGAGGACACCTTCCAGTTTTTTTACCGGAAAGAAGTTTTTTTATAAAAAGTAAAGCATTCTATTTCATTGAATATCAAGATAAAAGAATGGTCAATTTGAAAAAAACGCATATTCCACGAAAATTTTCCTATGAATCATTTGTCAGTTTCAAAAAAGTTCCTACCTTTGCATCCGCAATCGAGAAACAAACACTGATTCGAGAGAGCAAAAAGCAGAAATGCAACAACAGGATGGCCCGTTCGTCTATCGGTTAGGACGCAAGATTTTCATTCTTGAAAGGGGGGTTCGATTCCCCCACGGGCTACAAGTTAAAAGAATAAAGAACTAAAAAAATAGATTAGTCGAGATGGCAAATCATAAATCATCACTGAAAAGAATCAGACAAGAAGAGACTAGAAGACTTCACAACAGATATTATGGCAAGACCATGAGAAATGCTGTTAGAAAGCTTCGTGCAACTACTGATAAAGCAGAAGCAGTTGCAATGTACCCAGGCATTACAAAGATGTTGGATAAGTTGGCTAAGGTGAATATTATTCACAAGAACAAAGCCAGCAATCTGAAATCTAAGTTAGCTCTTTACATCAACAAGCTCGCTTAATAGAAAGAATTTTATAATTCTACATAGCATCCAGGCTGAACTTTTAAGTTCGGCCTTTCTTGTTTAGAACCCATTGAATATCAAACTTATCAAGATAGCGGAGAATCCACTCACATTCTTTATTTTTCACTGATTATTCTTCGTCAAGTCGACAATTTTCACTATATTTGCTCTGTTATTAAAGTTAGAAAGGCAATTATGAGCGAAGAACAAATCACTCCCAATAACGGGTCTTATTCTGCGGATAGTATCCAGGTATTGGAAGGTCTTGAAGCAGTAAGAAAACGCCCTGCGATGTACATTGGTGACATCAGCGTCAAGGGACTTCACCATTTGGTATACGAAATCGTTGACAACTCTATCGACGAAGCATTGGCCGGATATTGCGACCATATCGAAGTAATAATCAACGAAGACAATTCAATCACAGTACAGGACAACGGACGCGGTATTCCGGTGGACTATCACGAGAAAGAAAAGAAGTCGGCACTGGAAGTTGCCATGACTGTACTGCACGCCGGAGGTAAATTCGACAAAGGATCTTACAAGGTATCCGGAGGTTTGCACGGTGTAGGTATGTCTTGCGTAAATGCGCTGTCTACCCACATGACTACGCAAGTATTCCGTAATGGCAAAATCTACCAGCAGGAGTACGAGATCGGTAAACCGCTTTACTCTGTAAAAGAAGTCGGTACAGCCGACATCACGGGAACCCGCCAACAATTCTGGCCGGACAATACCATCTTTACAGAAACGGTATACGATTACAAGATTCTGGCTTCACGCCTACGTGAATTAGCTTATCTGAACGCTGGTCTCCGTATTTCCCTGACCGACCGTCGAGTTGTGAACGAAGACGGAAGCTTCAAGGGTGAGCAGTTCTATTCAGAAGAAGGCTTGAGAGAGTTTGTACGTTTTATCGAGTCTTCACGCGAGCACTTGATTAACGACGTTATCTATCTGAACTCGGAAAAACAGGGAATCCCTATTGAAGTGGCTATCATGTACAATACCGGATTCTCCGAAAACGTTCACTCATACGTTAACAATATCAACACCATTGAAGGTGGTACACACCTGGCAGGTTTCCGCCGTGCGCTGACCCGTACGTTGAAGAAATATGCCGAAGACAGCAAGATGCTGGAAAAAGTGAAGGTTGAAATCTCGGGAGATGACTTCCGCGAGGGTTTGACTGCCGTTATCTCCGTAAAAGTGCAAGAGCCACAGTTTGAAGGACAGACTAAAACGAAGTTGGGTAACAACGAAGTGATGGGCGCTGTCGACCAGGCAGTGGGGGAAGTATTGGCATATTATCTGGAAGAGCATCCGAAGGAAGCAAAAACGATTGTAGACAAGGTGATTCTCGCCGCTACCGCACGTCATGCAGCAAGAAAAGCCCGTGAAATGGTACAACGCAAGTCCCCAATGTCAGGAGGCGGTCTACCGGGTAAATTGGCTGACTGTTCGGATAAGGATGCAACGAAATGTGAATTATTCCTCGTCGAGGGAGATTCGGCAGGTGGTACTGCCAAGCAGGGACGTAACCGTATGTTCCAAGCTATCCTCCCATTGCGCGGTAAGATTCTGAACGTAGAGAAAGCCATGTATCACAAGGCTTTGGAAAGTGATGAAATCCGTAACATCTACACAGCCCTCGGTGTTACTATCGGAACTGACGAGGACAGCAAAGAAGCGAATATCCAAAAGCTGCGCTATCACAAGATCATCATCATGACCGATGCCGACGTCGATGGTTCTCACATCGACACACTGATCATGACGTTCTTCTTCCGCTATATGCCACAGATTATTCAGAATGGCTATTTGTACATCGCTACTCCCCCGCTCTACCTCTGCAAAAAAGGTAAAGTAGAAGAGTATTGCTGGACAGATGCACAACGCCAGAAGTTTATCGATACTTACGGTGGCGGTTCGGAAAGTGCTGTTCATACACAGCGCTACAAAGGTTTGGGTGAAATGAACGCACAGCAATTGTGGGAAACAACTATGGACCCCGAAAACCGTATGTTGAAACAAGTAAATATTGACAACGCTGCAGAAGCCGATTATATCTTCTCTATGTTAATGGGTGAAGATGTAGGACCACGCCGCGAGTTTATTGAAGAAAATGCAACGTATGCAAATATCGACACATAATTTAAATAATTACGTTTTATAAACCAACCTCACATCTTACAACGAGGAAACGCCGATGGCGAAGGAACATCCTTCGATCGGCGTTTTTCTTTTGCCCAAAGGGTCTTTATGTTCGAATAGTTCAACTGCCTATCTCTTAATAAAAGCTAACAGCAGAAACGTTTTCCATACAAAATCACTATCTTGCATAAAAAGCAAAGAAAACATAACTATGAAAATGAAAACTACTGCTCCTAATCCGTTATTTGCAAAGATCAGGTTGTTTCTTATTGTATTGACTTCCTGTGTGATCGCCACTTGTATCTTCTTGATTATTATTCATCCGGAAGTATGGATGATACCGGCATGCGGAATAATAATCGCATTGTGTATTTTACTATATCAAGTATATTGCATACGCAAGAACCGGAAGAGAATTTAAATATATTGTTGCTTTTTCAGTTCTTCGGCAACAGTAACCAGTTCTTTGTACCATTCTTCACCGAACTTACGGATTAAAGGCTCTTTCAGAAACTGATATACGGGAAGATTCTCTTTTTTTCCCAGCAAAACCGCTGCTTTGCATATGTCCCAACGATTATAATTCACCGCTTTATAAGGTCCGTAATCTCCAATCCGGATAGGGTAAAGATGGCAGGACACCGGTTTATAGAAAGCAGTCTTTCCCGCTCGATAGGCCTTTTCGATTGCGCAATAACAACAACCGTTCTCATCATAACAAGTAAACACACAGTCCTTATTATTGACAATAGAAGTCACCAAATCACCTTCCTGATCCGTATATACCACTCCTTGCTTTTCAATCACCGCACGTGCCTCCGGAGCCAGTTCATCCCAGATAACCGGCAAAACTTCTTCCAACTCCATCACCTCATCCAGCTCTACCGGAGCACCGGCATCACCTTCAATGCAACAAGCACCCTTACAGGCACCCAGATCGCAAAGAAACTTCTCCTGAAATACATCAAGAGATACTACTACATCACCTATTTGTATCATCTTAAATTGAGAATTAAAAATTGAGAAATAAATGTTTTGATAAAACAAACTCTTTTTCAGATCCTACTAAAAACTTGTATGCGTTTACTATACGAATAGCAAACGCATACGATTTAACATGAATAGCATTATTCTTAGCTATCATTTTTTAATTTTTAATTCTCAATTCTCAATTTATCAACACTTTTCCGTCCATTTCAGCCGGAACAGCCAGCCCCATAATCTTGAGAATAGTCGGAGCAACATCTGCCAGACGACCGTTTTCTACTTTCGCTGCTTTGTTCTCAGTTACGTAAACACAAGGAACAGGGTTCAAAGAGTGAGCAGTGTTCGGAGTGCCGTCTTCGTTCAAAGCGTGGTCAGCGTTACCATGATCAGCAATGATAATTGCTTCGTAATCCTGTGCTTTGGCAGCTTCAATTACATCTTTCACGCAAGCATCTACAGCAATAACAGCTTTCTCGATTGCTTCATAAATACCGGTATGACCTACCATGTCACCATTAGCGAAGTTCACTACGATGAAATCATATTTGTTCTCGTTGATGGCAGCCACCAGTTTGTCTTTTACTTCGAAAGCGCTCATTTCCGGCTTCAAGTCGTAAGTAGCCACTTTGGGAGAAGGAACAAGAATACGATCTTCTTTGTCAAACGGAGTTTCACGTCCACCATTGAAGAAGAATGTTACGTGTGCATACTTTTCTGTTTCAGCGATATGAAGTTGGCTCAAGCCTTTAGAAGCAAGATATTCGCCCAATGTATTAGATACATTATCTTTGTCAAACAGGATATGAACACCCTTGAAAGAAGCATCGTACGGAGTCATACAGTAATATTGCAGGCCCGGGATGGTGTGCATACCGGCTTCCGGCATATCTTGTTGAGTCAATACAACAGTCAACTCTTTGGCACGGTCATTACGGTAGTTGAAGAAGATAACCACATCACCTTCTTTGATTATTCCGTCACAGTTGGCATTCACAATCGGTTTGATAAATTCATCTGTAACACCTGCATTATAAGAGTCCTGCATGGCCTGAACCATATCGGTAGCTTTCTCACCTATGCCGTTTACAAGCAGGTCATAAGCTTCTTTTACACGTTCCCAGCGTTTGTCACGGTCCATAGCGTAATAACGGCCGATGATAGAAGCAATCTTGCCTGCAGATTTCTCACAGTGTGCAGAAAGTTCTTCGATAAAGCCTTTACCGCTCTTCGGGTCAGTGTCACGACCATCCATGAAGCAGTGGATAAATGTATTGTCGATGTTATATTCTTTAGCGATATCGCAAAGTTTGAAGAGATGAACGAGTGAGCTGTGTACGCCACCGTTAGAAGTCAGCCCCATAAAGTGAACACTCTTTCCGTTTTCTTTCGCATAAGAGAAAGCAGAAACGACTTCAGGATTTTTCAGGATGCTATTATCAGCACATGCACGATTGATTTTTACCAAATCCTGATAAACCACGCGTCCGGCACCGATATTCAAGTGACCTACTTCCGAGTTACCCATCTGTCCGTCGGGCAAACCTACGTTTTCACCGCTTGCCTGAAGTTGAGAGTGAGGATAAGTAGTCATCAGATAATCCCAGTAAGGAGTGGGCGTGTTGAAGATTACGTCGTCTTTCTTTTGGTCACCTAATCCCCAACCATCGAGGATCATTAAAAGGGCTTTCTTACTCATAATATTTCAATATTTAAATTATCACTCTGATTTTCGGGCGCAAAGGTACAAAAAAGATGGTTACGTAAACGTTTAATCTATGTTAAGTTACAGGGCAGAAGTGCACCAGGCTATGGATGTTTTTCTTACTTTGTAAAAGTACTTTCAATATATTGATCGAAAAACACGATACAAAAGGCGGAACCTACTTCATTTTTCCGTACCTTTGCATCGCTTTAAAAATAAAATCATAGAAATATGGACGATTCAAACCCGCGAACGTGCACAACTAGTATTAATTAAAGCGAACAGAGTCATTGAAACCTGATGCCTCTGCTCGTGTCAAACAAACGAAAGGAGGCAATAAGATGAGAACGTATCTTTATTGTGAAGCTGGCTTTGTGGAAAAAGCTCAATGGCTTCCTAACAGCTGGGTAAATGTAGTATGCCCGAATAACGATGACTTTGAATTTCTAACTCAAACTCTCAACGTACCCGAATCATTTCTTAATGACATAGCCGATACGGACGAACGTCCGCGTACGGATACGGAAGGTAACTGGCTATTGACCATTCTTCGTATCCCTGTACAGATTGCGCAAAACAGCACTCTGCCTTTCAGCACCGTACCAATTGGTATCATCACCAACAATGAGATCATTGTGTCCGTCTGTTATCATAACACTGATCTATTACCGGATTTTATTGAACACACCCGCCGAAAAGGGATTGTTGTGCGCAACAAACTGGATCTGATTCTCCGGATCATCTATTCTTCTGCCGTGTGGTTCCTGAAGTATCTAAAGCAGATAAACATAGACATCAGCGCCGCAGAAAAGGAACTGGAGCGAAGCATCCGCAACGAGGACCTGCTCCGGCTGATGAGACTGCAGAAAACACTTGTCTACTTCAACACTTCCATCCGCGGAAATGAAGTAATGATAGGAAAGTTAAGAACTATCTTCCAGGATACGGATTATCTGGACACAGAACTTGTGGAGGATGTTATTATCGAATTGAAACAGGCACTTAACACGGTGAATATTTACAGTGATATTCTCACGGGAACAATGGATGCTTTTGCCTCTATTATCTCCAATAACGTGAATACGATCATGAAACGTATGACAAGTTTATCCATCGTCCTGATGCTCCCGACATTGATTGCCAGTTTCTATGGTATGAATGTGGATATTCATCTGGAAGAGGTACCCTTCGCTTTCTCTTTGATTGTACTCTTCTCCATTGGATTGTCAACTCTTGCATTTGTGATATTCCGGAAGATAAAATGGTTCTAATACAAAAAAACAGCTCACCATCTGTGATCCTTTAGAGGACTCTAAGACGGTAAGCTGTAAATTATACGTTTTTTATTCGATAGAGAATTAATTAAAAGAGAATGTTTAGAGAGAGAAATTAAAATATCTTATCCTTCTTTATTTGCTTTTCTTCCGCCCAACGGAATAGAAACTCCAACGAATCCGTTCACAGAGTTAGAGTTCTTACCTAAGAACATATAGTCAGTTCCGACAAACAGAGGACCTAATTTCAGACCCAGACCGAAAGATTTACCTGCTGACTGGATAGCTGAGTAGCTAAGTGCTACATTGAACCAACTTTTCGGACGGTAGTTTGCAGAGAATGTTAATTCTGTAAGAGCATCAGGCTGTACAAAACGAGTTGTTGACAATACACCTACTGCTAATTTGTTATTGAAGAATCCATATTCTGCACCTAATACTAGGGTAGAAGCAAGACGAGATTTACGGGACTTGCTTGCTTCTTCCGTTCTAAGTTGCAACATTTCATAGTCAAGTACGTCACCGCCACTAACACGCTCCATATATCCATTAGCATCCGTCTGCAAATCCTTTATGTTATTTTCAATAGCAGTAATACTTCCAGGGATATTATTAGGATCAATACCTGATGTGTAGTCACTTCCCTTCATATCAATGCCTGCTGCTTTAGCATTAGCTATTTGAGTGCTACTTTTCGACCATGATATAAACCCCAAGTCCAAAATAGAAGCAGATACAGTCAGATTATCCATAATCTTGTAAGACGCTCCCAAGTCAATACCGAAGCCGTAACCTGCGATTCCCATGTCTTTGCTCTCAAATTCGAAATCACTAATATAATCCTGCCCATCTTCCTTTTTCAAATTCAATCCTTTGAAAGAACTTTCCAAATGAGCATCTACTGCCAGATTAGCATGGTAGCCCTCAATTTCACTTCTTAACTTCGTAATATCGTCAACACCCAAACTAGATAAATATGCTGGATCCTGTAATTGATTAATACGGGCATCACTAGGCAAATTAGCATTCATCGCAACTTTATTAAGTTTCAACTCCATGTTGCCAATACCCAATAAAGCTTTCACTCTAGCACCAACCGTCAAACGGTTATTAATCTGACGTGAAAGTCCTAAACCAACTTCAGTATAAGCATTGATATTCAATTGCTGACCACTAATATCATAGTTACTATTTCTCCAGTTTTCTTCAACTGTTTCCATCTCATTCAAGAAGGTAAACATATTCTTTGTCAGGTTAGCACCAATATCTGTACGAAGACCAATATTGAATGACCAGAAGTTTTTTCCTTTATACCATCCTGCAGAAAGAATTTCTGTACTGAAGTTTACATTCAGTTTATTATTATCTTTCAGACGATTCATGAAATCCGGTTTAGTGTAGAAATCATCGCCATCATCAATAATGTCAATGATATCCTGATAACCTAACGAAGTAGAACCAACCGTTGCATTGACAGCACCGATCACCGGAAGATTGAAGTAACCTTTAGTCGGTGTTAAAGCCGGATTCAGTTGTTGACGATAGTGAGTACCTTCCATGAAATAGGAAGTACGTAAAAACTGTGCATTTGCAGAAAGAGTGCAAACCAACATAATAAAAAATACCCCAATGAGCTTAGAAGACCATAATAGCTTGTTCGTTGCCATGATTTTAAACTTTTTAATTCTTATTATTGTTCGCAAAGATATAGCATTTCAATAACAAATAAAAGCACTAGGCAACACTTTTTTAGCCTAAACGGAACAATTTCACGGTTATCCGTAACAAAATCGTGCTTATTCTGCAAAAAAATGTAGAAAATATGTGCAAAATGAAATAAAGCGACCTTAGAAGTTCAAAGTCAACTGTCCATCTCCCAAAAGGTTGAACGTCATGCGATGGTAAGGAGTAGTGCCACGTTCGGCAATGGCGGCACGATGTTTCTTAGTTGGATAACCTTTATTGTGGTCCCAATCATAATACGGAAATTCTTCGTGAAGGCGGTTCATATAATCGTCTCGATATGTTTTGGCTAAAATAGAAGCTGCTGCTATTGAAAGATATTTCCCGTCTCCTTTCACTACTGTAGTATGAGGAACACCGGGGTATTTAGTGAAACGATTACCGTCGATCAGTAAATGTTGGGGACGGGTGGACAACTGGTCCACTGCACGATGCATCGCCAGAAAAGAAGCCCGCAGGATATTTATTTCATCAATTTCTTCCGGTGACACAATGCCAACCGCCCAAGCAATCGCTTCTTTCTCTATTACCTCACGTAATGCATAACGTTGCTTTTCCGTCAGTTGTTTGGAATCATTCAACAGTTCATTCTTAAAATCCTTCGGAAGAATAACTGCAGCAGCATATACCGCTCCCGCCAAACACCCACGACCGGCCTCATCACATCCGGCCTCAATCAGATTCTCGTTCAAATAAGGTAATAACATATTTATTGCTTCTATTTTGACACAAAGGTAATTCAAATAAGAAAAAGGAGACTTGTTTTGTCTCCTTTTTCTTATTTCTCTTCTGCTTTTTTAGAATAAACTCCAAGCAACAGTAAGTCCTGCCATCACAATGGCGACCATACTCATAAGCTTTATCAAAATATTCAAGCTCGGACCGGAGGTATCTTTAAACGGATCACCTACTGTATCTCCTACTACGGTTGCTTTATGCACTTCACCGCCTTTTCCACCAAAGTTACCTTCTTCCACATATTTCTTTGCGTTATCCCATGCACCTCCGGCGTTAGCCATAAAGATAGCCAATACGAAACCACTGCTCAAGCCACCAATCAGCAGACCGAGTACGCCGGGAACACCAAAGATAAATCCTGTAAGAATCGGAGCAACAATAGCAATCAAGGAAGGAATAACCATCTCACGCTGCGCACCCTTTGTCGATATTTCAACACAACGTTCGTAATCCGGCTCGGCCTCTCCAGTCAGAATACCCTTTATGTCACGGAACTGGCGGCGCACTTCGTCAACCATGTGTCCTGCCGCACGTCCTACTGCATTCATTGTCAAACCACAAAACAGGAAAGCCATCATTGAACCGAGGAACATGCCCGAAAGTACTTTCGGATTCATCAAGTGTACTTCGTAATAATCCATGAAGTCGATAAAAGTGGCATTTGCTACGCTGATAGAACTTCCATCTGCAAAAGTCAGGTCCACATTACCAAGACGTGTCAGACCGATTCGGATTTCTTCAATATAAGAAGCCAGCAAAGCCAAACCTGTCAGTGCAGCGGAACCTATAGCAAAACCTTTTCCCGTGGCGGCAGTTGTATTACCCAATGAATCGAGCGCATCAGTACGTTTGCGAACTTCAGCACCCAGGCCGGACATTTCCGCATTACCTCCCGCATTATCCGCAATCGGCCCGTAAGCATCCGTTGCCAATGTGATACCTAAGGTAGAAAGCATACCGACAGCTGCAATACCGATACCATACAGTCCCATACCGACATTGGCAAAATCACCTGCGGAAGCTAACAAATAGGAAGCTATGATACCGACAACCACTGCGATCACAGGAATAGCCGTTGAAAGCATACCCAAACCAATACCGGAAATAATAACGGTAGCAGGTCCAGTCTTACCGCTTTCACTTAGTTTTTGGGTAGGGCGATAGGATTGGGAAGTGTAATATTCCGTAGAACGTCCGATGACAATACCTACCAACAATCCGACTACTACGGCACAAGAAATCAAAATCCAGTTATCAAGCTGCAAGAACCACAGGATTAAGAATGTAGCTGCAACAATAAGCACGGAGCTAAGGTTCGTACCGAAAGCCAACGAACCGAGCAAATCTTTCATAGTTGCATTCTCTTTAGTACGGACAGCAAATATACCTATAATAGAAAGGATAATACCAACAGCTGCAATCAACATCGGAGCAATAACCGCCTTGAATTGCATCACTGTATCTGCCGAATGGATAAAAGCAGCAGCACCCAGTGCAGCTGTTGCCAGAATCGAGCCACAGTAAGATTCATATAAGTCGGCTCCCATACCGGCTACGTCACCGACATTGTCACCGACATTATCGGCAATGGTGGCAGGATTACGAGGGTCATCTTCCGGAATTCCGGCTTCTACTTTACCTACCAAGTCGGCTCCAACATCGGCTGCCTTCGTATAGATACCACCGCCTACACGGGCAAAGAGTGCTTGCGTAGAAGCACCCATACCGAAAGTCAGCATGGTAGTAGTAATTACACAGAGTTTATGAGTAGGTGTCAGCGCATCAGCAGGAATCACTGCATTCAACAACAGATACCAGAAAGATATATCGAGCAATCCCAGACCAACTACAACTAATCCCATCACCGCGCCGCTTCGGAAAGCAATCCTCAACCCTGCATTCAGAGAAGTGCGGGCAGCATTAGCGGTACGAGCCGATGCATAAGTCGCCGTCTTCATCCCTAGAAATCCGGAAAGTCCGGAGAAAAATCCGCCTGTAAGAAAAGCAATGGGAACCCATGCATTCTGTACATGAAAGCCATAGGCCATAATTGAAAACAGAATAACCAACCCCAAGAATACCCAGCCTACTATTTTGTATTGCTGTTTCAGATAAGACATAGCTCCTTTGCGCACAGCAGCAGCTATCTTTATCATTTGGGGTGTACCTTCGCTCTCTTTCATCATTTGCTTATGAAAGTAATAAGCAAAGCAGAGGGCTAACACGGAAGCGACTGGAACCAGCCAGAAAAGAATGTTGTCCATAGGATCAATTTTTAAAGGGTTTACGAAGGCTAAAAGTATGGAAATCAAACGAAATAAGCAAGTAAAAAAGAAAGAATTTATAAAGCTGAATCATTCTATCTTTTATACATCTCTTTAAACAAATGAACATGCTGTGGTTATTTACTTTATCCCTTATTTCCGCACTGGTTATGAACATTTCTATTTCACCACAGAGGACACCGAGTATACAGAGGAAAGAAATAATCTGTGGCGAAATGATTCATTTCTATGCCATTATAATTATCTTTGCGGCATTCTATGCCCACAAACTAACTAATACCTGATTAATTATTAAAAAACCATGAAGAAACTTTTCGTATTACTTATGGCATTGTTTACCCTGGCGCAAGTGGACGCCCAAGAAAAGAACGTTATCCGCATCGCAACGGACAACACTGACTTAATTCTCCAAGTAGCTCCTAACGGACGACTCTATCAGGCTTATCTGGGCGATAAGTTACTGAACGAGAAAGACATCAACAACTTTTCTCCTTACGTAAAAGGAGGAAGTGACGGTAGCGTATCCACCCGCGGATGGGAAGTATATCCGGGCTCCGGCGCCGAAGATTATTTTGAACCGGCTGTAGCCATCACGCACAATGACGGGAACCCGAGTACGATTCTCCGCTATATATCATCCGAGCAGAAGGCAGTGGCGGGCGGAACGGAAACGATCATTCAACTAAAAGACGATCAATACCCGGTGGAAGTCACACTGCATTACATCGCTTATCCGAAAGAAAACGTCATCAAGACGTGGAGTGAAATCAAACATGCAGAAAAAAAGCCTGTGACCTTATGGCGTTATGCTTCCACAATGCTTTATTTCTCCGGAAACGAATATTACCTGACAGAATTCAGTAGCGATTGGGCAAAAGAAGCACAAATGAGCACACAACCTCTGTTGTTTGGTAAAAAGGTGATCGACACCAAATTGGGAAGCCGTGCTGCCATGCACACCCACCCGTTCTTCGAGCTTGGTTTTGAACAACCGGCACAGGAAGCACAGGGACGTGCCATGCTAGGTACTATCGGATGGACAGGAAACTTCCAGTTCACTTTCGAAGTGGACAACGTAGGTAACCTCCGTGTAATCCCCGCCATCAATCCTTATGCATCTGATTATGAACTGAAGCCGAATGAAGTGTTTACAACTCCTGAATTCATCTTTACTTTCAGCAACAACGGCACGGGCGAAGCCAGCCGCAACCTTCACGCATGGGCACGCAACTATCAGCTGAAAGACGGACAGGGCGACCGCATGACTTTATTAAACAACTGGGAAAATACTTACTTCAAATTCAATGAGGAACTGCTTGCCGAACTGATGAAAGAAGCTAAACATCTTGGTGTAGACATGTTCCTATTGGATGACGGTTGGTTTGGCAACAAGCACCCACGCAACAGCGACAATGCCGGACTGGGTGACTGGGAAGTGATGAAATCCAAACTGCCGGGCGGTATTCCTGCCCTTGTGCAGTCTGCCAAAGAAGCCGGAGTAAAATTTGGCATCTGGATTGAACCGGAAATGGTCAACCCTAAAAGTGAGTTATTCGAGAAGCATCCCGACTGGGCTATCCAACTGCCCAACCGCGAAACATACTATTACCGTAACCAACTGGTACTCGATCTTAGCAATCCGAAAGTACAGGACTTTGTATATGGTGTAGTGGATAAGATCCTGACAAAGAATCCGGAAGTAGCTTTCTTTAAATGGGACTGTAACTCTCCAATCACAAATATTTATTCTCCTTACTTAAAAGATAAACAGGGACAACTTTATATCGACCATGTACGCGGTATATACAACGTATTGAAACGCATCAAAGACAAATATCCGAACGTGCCAATGATGCTTTGCTCCGGCGGTGGCGCCCGTTGCGACTACGAAGCTCTGAAATATTACACAGAATTCTGGTGCAGCGACAACACAGACCCGATAGAACGTCTGTTTATCCAATGGGGATTCTCACAAATCTTCCCGGCAAAAGCCATGTGTGCACACGTAACCAGCTGGAACAAGAAGACAAGCGTGAAGTTCCGTACGGATGTGGCAAGTATGTGCAAACTGGGCTTTGACCTCGGACTGAAGGAACTGAATGCAGATGAACAGACTTATTGCCAGAACGCGGTTGCCAACTGGACGCGTCTGAAAAAAGTGATTCTGGACGGTGATCAATACAGACTGGTTTCTCCCTACGATGGCAATCACATGTCTCTCATGTATACCTCACCGGATAAGAACAAAGCTGTACTTTATACCTACGATATCCACCCACGTTTCGGTGAGAAACTGCTCCCGGTAAAACTTCAGGGACTGGATGCGAAGAAAATGTATAAGGTGAAAGAAATCAACCTGATGCCGAATTCCAAATCGAATCTGGCTGCCAATGAGAATACTTATTCAGGAGATTATCTGATGAAAGTGGGAATCAATGCTTTCACAACAAATCAAGCTTTCAGCCGCGTAATTGAGCTGACTGCCGAATAAAAAGAAATGAAGTAATCAATAAAAAAGGGGATTCGCTGTTATGAGCGTTTCCCCTTTCTTTTTACACACAATAATATTCAATTCATCTTCAATCGTTACAGCTGTTTCAATGGTTACAACTATTCCATTAGACGGGGAAGTCCCCTAAAAAAGTTGCAGCTACACCGTATTTTTTTACGATATAGCTGCGATTAATGTTAAAGAGAGAGAATTTATATAATATAAGCATGGTCTCACGACCCTCCTGATATTCAATGAACATTTTGTTTCTTTACTTATTAGACGCACGAAAGTCCCAATCACTGCACTTGACTGCATCTTTTTTTAGTTAAAGAATAAAAAAGCCGCTACTCCGCAGGAATAGCAGCTCATATCTTTAAAACATCTTGCTGACACGTTCAATCCCTGCCACCAATGTGTCTATTTCCGATTTGGTATTGTACATGGCAAACGAAGCACGTACAGTTCCCTCTATGCCAAGACGTTGCATGAGAGGTTGTGCACAATGATGCCCCGTTCTCACGGCAATACCTAAACGATCCAGCAACGTGCCAAGATCGAAATGATGGATATCTCCCACCAGGAAGGAAATGACCGCTCCCCGTTCGGCTGCTTCACCGAATATACGCATATGGGGGATTTCTTTCAAGCGTTGCAAAGCGTAAGTTGTCAGTTCATGCTCATGGGCGGCTATCTGTTCAATGCCATGTCCGTTCACATAATCAAGGGCTTTTGCCAATCCGGTAGTTCCGATATAGTCGGGCGTACCCGCTTCAAACTTGAAAGGAAGTTCATTAAAAGTGGTCTTCTCGAAAGAGACATGCTGGATCATCTCTCCTCCTCCCTGATAAGGAGGAAGGCGATCTAACCATTCTTCTTTTCCGTAAAGCACTCCGACACCTGTCGGACCATATATCTTATGGGCGGAGAATACCAGAAAATCGGCATCCAACTCCTGTACATCCACTTTCATGTGAGGAATAGACTGTGCAGCATCTATCAGGCAAGGTACACCATGCGCATGAGCTGTTGCGATCATCTCCTTCACCGGATTCACTGTACCCAGTACGTTCGATACATGAACCACACTGACTATTTTCGTACGTTCGGAAAATAGTTTTTCATATTCATCCAGCAGAAGTTCACCTTTATCATTCATCGGAATCACTTTTATGGCAATCCCTTTGCGGGCAGCCAACAGTTGCCAGGGAACGATGTTACTATGATGTTCCATCACGGAAACAATCACTTCATCCCCTTCTTCCATAAACTCGTCGCCAAAGCTGGAAACAAGCAGGTTGATACTTTCTGTTGTTCCGCGTGTAAAGACAACTTCATTCGTGCTACGGGCATTGATGAACTGACGTACCGTTTCACGGGAAGCTTCATGCAGTTCCGTAGCTTGCTGGGAAAGATAATGTACGCCGCGATGCACATTGGCATTGACGGAATAATATTCATCCACCAGCGCATCAACCACCAGACGGGGTTTCTGTGTTGTCGCACCGTTGTCGAAATAAACCAAAGGTTTACCGTAAACCGTACGGCTCAATATCGGAAAATCTTCACGTATCTTTTGAATATCCACGTTCATTATTTTTTAGTGGTTACTTACAAATAGCACAACCCTGACATCTATTCAACTCGCCACGGAAACGTTTCTCTACCAATAGATGCAAACGATCTTTCAGCGCTTCCAAACGAATGGTATCGATCACTTCGTTGACAAATGCGAACATCAGCAGCAGACGGGCTTCTTTCTCTGCAATACCACGCGAACGCATGTAGAATAATGCGCCTTCATCCAACTGGCCTACTGTTGCTCCATGCGAACATTTCACATCATCCGCATAAATCTCCAATTGAGGTTGTGTATACATTCTTGCATCACGCGTAGCACACAGATTCCGGTTAGTCTGTTGGGAATTCGTATGTTGTGCATCGGGACGCACGAGTACCAATCCGGCAAACGCACCTACCGACTGGTCGTCGAGTACATACTTGAACAGCTCATTGCTGGTACAGTTCGGTACGGCATGGTCAATACTTGTATGATTGTCTACGTGCTGGTTCTTGTCAGCAATCGCCATACCACAAAGATTTATTTCGGCTCCTTCTCCTGCCAGCAGCACTTCGGTCGTGTTGCGGGTAGTACCATTATGCAAAGTCATTCCGTTGAGCAATACATTGCTGTTGGCCTCTTGCTTTACATACAGGTTACTGATACGAACTGTGCTTGTATGTGTTTCTTCCAGTTCATACATATCGAATACCGCATTCTCACCTGCAAACACTTCAATGACTTGTGTCGCCAGAAAGTTCACATTATCCATTGCATGGTCACAAATCAGCAAACGGGCTTGCGCGCCATCCTCCAGAATAATCAGTACGCGACGGTTCACCATAAAGTTAACATCTGCACGCAGGATATTTACCAACTGGATCGTTTTTTCCACCACCACGTTCTTCGGCACATAAAAGACAACGCCATCTTGTGCAAAAGCGGTATTGAAAGCAGTCACACCATCCTTGGAAGTATCTGCCAGTTGACCGTAATACTTCTTCACCAACTCCGGGTGTTGCTCGGCCACTTCTTTCAGGCTGCCGAAAATCACACCTTCCGGCAGATTTCCTGTGGGAAGTGCTCTATTATAAAATGTGTCATTTACCACAAAATACAAGGAGGTACTCATATTCGGCACATCACACTTAAACACCTCATACGGATTGACCGGAATAGCCAAACGATTCAAGTTCAAACCGAAATCCGGTTCAAAGTACTTGCTCACATCCGTATATTTGTACTTCTCCATCTTACGGGTCGGAAATCCGAGTCGCTCAAAATCGGCAAATGCTGATGCACGAGGCGCATTCAGCACTTCGGCACTATGCTTGCAGATCATCGCTTCCGTCTGTGAGAAAAGTTCTATATATTGTTGTTCAACCATCATAGCTTATATTTTTTATTTACAGGCACGGATTACACGGATTTCACAGTTTAAAATACATGAGCAAAACCGCGTTATCCGTGTAATCCGTGCCTAAAATTATTCTCCTACTTCTTTCTTGATCCAATCATATCCTTTTTCTTCCAGTTCCAGAGCAAGTTCCGGTCCGGCAGTTTTTACGATACGACCTTTATAAAGGACATGCACAATATCAGGCTTGATATAATCGAGCAAACGTTGGTAGTGGGTAATAACGATTGTACTTGTTTCAGGAGTTTTCAGCTTGTTCACCCCTTCCGCAACAATACGGAGTGCATCAATATCCAAACCGGAATCTGTCTCATCGAGGATGCTCAAACGCGGTTCCAGCATAGCCATCTGGAAAATCTCGTTCCGTTTCTTCTCACCACCGGAAAAGCCTTCATTCACCGAACGGTTAGCCAGTTTATTATCCAACTCCACCACCGCACGTTTCTCACGCATCAGCTTCAGGAACTCACTGGCGGTCAGTGCAGGCAGACCTTTATATTTGCGTTGCTCATTCACAGCAGCACGCATAAAGTTCACCATGCTCACACCCGGAATTTCTACGGGATACTGGAAACTAAGGAAGATTCCTTCATGGCTACGATCTTCGGGGCTCAACTCCAATAGATCCTTTCCATAAAAAGTGACCGAACCTTTTGTTACCTCAAAAGCCGGATTACCCACCAATACGGAGGAAAGCGTACTTTTACCGGAACCATTCGGTCCCATAATAGCGTGCACCTCACCGGGATTCACCGTCAGGTTAATACCTTTCAATATCTCTTTGCCATTAATACTGGCATGCAGGTCTTTTATTTCTAACATGATTATATTTACTATTTTTTCATTTACTATTTACTATTAAAAACCTATACTACCGACAATTTACCTCCAATAAGCACACAGCCAAATAGTAAATCGTAAATTGTCAAATAGTAAATCACCCCACGCTTCCTTCCAATGAGATGGTAAGCAGCTTCTGTGCTTCTACCGCAAACTCCATCGGAAGTTTATTCAACACTTCCTTTGCATATCCGTTCACAATAAGTCCGATAGCATCTTCTGTCGGAATACCGCGCTGGTTGCAATAGAATATCTGGTCTTCACTGATCTTGCTCGTCGTAGCTTCATGCTCTACCACTGCCGTCTCATTGTGAATATCCATATACGGGAAGGTATGTGCACCACACTTATCTCCCAATAACAGAGAGTCACACTGGCTATAATTACGGGCATTATCCGCTTTCTCGGCCACGCGTACCAACCCACGATAGGAGTTCTCACTATGTCCGGCGGAAATACCTTTACTTACAATCGTACTACGGGTGTTCTTACCCAGATGAATCATCTTCGTTCCGGTATCTGCCTGCTGATAGTTGTTCGTTACAGCTACGGAATAGAATTCAGCAGTCGAATTATCGCCCGTCAGGATACAGGAAGGATATTTCCAGGTGATTGCCGAACCGGTTTCCACTTGTGTCCAGGATAATTTACTGTCCACTCCTTTACAGTTACCGCGTTTGGTCACAAAGTTGTATACACCGCCCTTGCCTTCCGCATCTCCCGGATACCAGTTCTGAACGGTACTGTATTTTACTTCTGCACGGTCGTGCACAATGATCTCAACGATAGCGGCATGCAACTGATTTTCATCCCGCATCGGAGCCGTACATCCTTCCAGATAAGAAACATACGAATCATCATCCGCTACAATCAGCGTACGCTCAAACTGTCCCGTATTACGGGCATTGATACGGAAATAAGTGGAAAGCTCCATCGGGCAACGCACTCCTTTCGGAATATACACGAAAGAGCCGTCAGAGAACACTGCGGAATTCAACGCTGCAAAGAAATTGTCCCGATAACCTACTACCGAGCCCATATATTTCTTCACCAGATCCGGATGCTCCCGCACGGCTTCACTGAACGAACAGAATATAATTCCTTTCTCCATCAGCGTTTCCTTGAAGGTAGTCTTTACGGAAACAGAATCCATAACGGCATCCACTGCCATTCCACTAAGAGCCATTTGCTCTTCCAAAGGAATTCCCAGTTTATTAAACGTCTTTATCAGTTCAGGATCGACTTCCTCCATGCTCTTCGGTCCTTCTTTCTTCTTTGTCGGATCGGCATAATAAGAAATTGCCTGATAATCAATTTCAGGGATACGGAGATGTGCCCAGGTAGGCATTTCCAGCGTCAGCCAATGGCGATACGCTTTCAGTCGAAACTCCAGCAACCACTCCGGTTCGTCTTTTTTCGATGAAATCAGACGAATGACATCTTCATTAAGTCCACGCTCAATGATGTCCGTATGCACCTCTGTGGTGAAGCCGTATTTATATTTCTCCTCCGCAAATTTCCGGACAAACTCATTATCAGTCTTCTTTTCAAGTTCGTCTTTCTGATTGGGTTTCATTTTATTGGGTTCTTGTTGCATCTTTATCTTTATTCTCTAATATATATTGTTGCGTCATATTCTTCGCAGCAGGGAAAAAGATCCCCGCAAACGTTTCCATCGGATAATATAACAAAGATTCCTCCTTTTTTGTTGCACTAATTAACTTATTATCGCTGTCCACAAACTCTATCGCACCAATCACTACACTCGTTAACAACAGAAACTTAAGTGCTCCCAGCCCACTTCCTAACCAGCGATTCAGCCAGTTCAGCGAAATAGCCTGCATTGCTTTTGTCAATAGCGAGGCAATCAATACAAAGATCAATGGTACGGCAATCCAGATCATGATAAAAGCCAACACTTGCGCAACTGTCATTGAATCCGTCACTGTCGGGCAAAGCTTCTCCGCCAAAGAGGCATACAGAGCTTTCGCTGCCATCAGACCGACTATCAACCCCAAAATAGAAGCCAACTGACGAATGAAGCCTTTTACAAAACCTACAATCGCTCCGGCGCCTATTACAATAAGGATAATTATATCAATCGTTGCCATATTCTTCTATTCTATGATATAATTCAGGCACGGATTTCACGGATTACACGGATTTATTAAAGAACCGTGAAATCCGCGTAATCCGTGCCTGATATTGATTCAGCACTGCCTATTACAGTGTCTGTTTCACTTCTATTTCTTCGAATGTCTCGATCATATCGCCTACCTTCATGTCGTTGCAGTTCACCAGACTGATACCACACTCGAAGTTTGTACCTACTTCCTTCACATCGTCCTTGAAACGTTTCAATGCGTTGATGTTTCCGGTAAAGATTACGATACCATCGCGGATCAAACGAGCCTTGTCGCTGCGTTTCACCTTTCCGGTCTTCACCATCGCTCCGGCTACCAGACCGACTTTCGTGATATTGAATACTTCGCGGATTTCGATGGTTGCAGTAATCTGTTCCTTTACTTCCGGAGCCAACATACCTTCCATAGCAGCCTTTACCTCTTCGATTGCATCGTAGATGACAGAATACTTACGGATGTCAACACCCTCTTGATCGGCCATCTTACCGGCAGCACCCGAAGGACGTACCTGGAATCCGACAATAATCGCATCCGAAGCGGCAGCCAGAGAAACATCAGATTCAGAAATAGCTCCCACACCCTTATGGATAACATTTACCTGAATTTGTTCCGTAGACAACTTAATCAACGAATCGCTCAACGCTTCCACAGAACCATCCACGTCACCCTTAACGATGATGTTCAATTCCTGGAAGTTACCCAAAGCAATACGACGACCCAACTCATCCAATGTAAGGATCTTCTGCGTACGCAAACCTTGTTCACGAGCCAGCTGCTCACGTTTATTAGTGATTTCACGAGCTTCCTGATCGCTTTCGACTACATGGAATGTATCACCTGCAGCAGGAGCACCATTCAATCCCAGGATCAATGCCGGTTCGGAAGGTCCTGCTTCCTTGACGCGTTGGTTACGTTCGTTGAACATAGCCTTCACACGTCCATAGCTGGTTCCCGCCAATACGATGTCTCCCACTTTCAGAGTACCGTTAGATACCAATACAGTAGCTACATATCCACGTCCCTTATCCAGTGAAGATTCGATGATGGACCCCGTAGCATTACGGTTCGGATTTGCCTTCAGGTCGAGCATTTCTGCTTCGAGCAATACTTTTTCCAGCAAGTCTTCCACACCCATACCTTTCTTGGCAGAGATATCTTGTGACTGATATTTACCACCCCATTCTTCAACAAGGTAATTCATCGCAGCCAGTTCTTCTTTAATCTTATCCGGATTTGCAGTCGGTTTATCGACCTTATTGATTGCAAATACAATAGGTACACCGGCAGCCATCGCGTGATTGATCGCTTCTTTCGTTTGTGGCATCACGTTATCATCGGCAGCCACAATAATGATAGCAATATCCGTTACTTTGGCACCACGAGCACGCATAGCGGTAAACGCTTCGTGACCCGGAGTATCGAGGAATGTAATACGACGACCGTCTTCCAGTTGCACGTTATAAGCACCGATATGCTGGGTAATACCTCCAGCCTCACCGGCAATTACATTCGCCTTACGGATATAGTCGAGCAAAGAAGTCTTACCGTGGTCAACGTGTCCCATCACCGTTACAATCGGAGCACGCGGTTGCAAATCTTCCGGAGCATCTTCTTCTTCAACAATAGCTTGTGCCACTTCCGCACTTACATATTCAGTCTTGAATCCGAATTCTTCAGCCACCAGATTGATGGTTTCCGCATCCAAACGCTGGTTGATGGAAACCATGATACCAATACTCATACAAGTAGCGATAACCTGATTAACCGAAACATCCATCATCGTTGCCAATTCGTTAGCCGTAACGAACTCGGTCAACTTCAATACCTTGCTGTCTGCCATTTCCTGATCTTCCAGTTCCTGCATACGGTTGGAAGCCATTTCACGTTTCTCTTTACGGTATTTGGACGTTTTATTCTTACCTTTGGTTGTCAGACGTGCAAGGGTTTCTTTTACCTGTTTTGCTACGTCTTCCTCGCTCACTTCCTGTTTGATAACCGGCTTCTTGAAGCGATCTTTATTGTTGTTATTTCTTCTGTTGTTATTTCCCTGTCCGTTGGCCTGACCGCCCTGACCGTTACCATTGCCGCCTTTACCCTGTACATTAGGTCTCGGAGCAGCAAAGTTGGAAGTTGCAACATTGTTAACGTCCACCTTCTCTTTATTGATACGGTTCCGTTTCTTCTTGTTTGCAGCTGCTTCCGCACTGTCCTTAGGTCCGCTCTTCGCCAATTTAGAATCATCCTTACGGATTTCCTTGATGATAGCTTCCTTCATCAACTTCTTCTGATCCTGACGGATTTTTTCCTTTTCTTCACGTTCGCGACGTTTCTCTTCCTTCGATTTCTTCTTGGGGCGAGTAGACTGATTCAATGCAGCCAGGTCGATCTGACCGATCACATTAATCTTCGCGCCTAATTCCGGTTGACGGATTTTGAAAACACCATCATCCTCCGGAGCCTTTTCCGCTACCGGGGTTACTTCAGCCTGTGCAGTTTCCACCTTTTTTTCTTCTTTATGTTCTTCCGCCTTCACAGGTGCAGTTGCTACTACCTTCGGCTCTTCTTTTTTCACTACTTCCACTACTTTTTCAACTTCTACCGGCTTCGTCTCCACTACAGGTTCCGGCACTACTACGGGCTCAGCCACCACTGGAGCAGGCTCTACAACAGAAACAGGAGGTGTCACCACCTCTTCCTTCTTCACCTCGGGTTCTTTCTTCTCGGGCTCCTTTTCCACTTCGGGTTTAACGACAGGCCGTTCTACAACAGGTTCTTCCTGTTTCTGTTCCGGTGCTTTCTCTACCTTTTCAGGTTTACGACCGTTCAATTTATCCAAATCAATTTTTCCGACAGGTTTAAACTTCGGACGTGCATCCTCAGGTACGACTGTCTTAATCACATCTTCCGACTTCGGCTTTTCGGGCTGCTTTTCGAAGCCTTCAATCGATACCGACGCCTTATTACGTTCCTTATTCTGACGTTCCTGTATGAAACGCTCCGATTCAAGTCTAAGGTTCTTATCTGTACTAAACTCCTTTACGAGTATAGCGTATTGCTCCTCGCTAATTTTGGTATTAGGATTAGCCTCAACGGTATGCCCTTTCTTTTGCAGGAACTCAACTACCGTCGCGATTCCTACGTTCAAATCTCTTGTAACTTTGTTTAACCTTATCGTCATATTTTAAAATTAATGAATAAATGGAGCTTGTTTAATTGAGAATTGAGAATTAAAAAATAAAAGTCTGCTACATTATGTTGTATCGCAATTTTTTAATTTTTAATTTTTAATTTTCAATTGAAGAAGGATCTTCTTCTTCAAACTCCGATTTCAAAATGCGTATTACCTCGTCCACTGTCTCTTCTTCCAAGTCCGTCTTTTCAATCAACATCTCACGAGGAGCATTCAACACAGCCTTCGCTGTATCGATGCCGATAGCTTTGATAGCGTCGATCACCCATCCGTCGATTTCGTCTCTGAACTCGTCGAGATAGATATCTTCGTCAGCTACATTCTCATCCAACTCACGGAACACGTCGATAGTGTACTCAGTCAACATACTGGCCAGTTTGATATTCAAACCGCCTTTACCGATAGCCAGCGAAACTTCTTCCGGTTTGAGGAATACCTCTGCTTTCTTCTCTTCCTCGTTCAGACGAATAGAAGAAATCTTAGCCGGGCTTAAAGCGCGCTGTATAAACAATGAGATGTTCGATGTGTAATTGATTACGTCGATGTTCTCATTGCGAAGTTCACGAACAATGCCATGAATACGACTTCCCTTTACACCTACACAGGCTCCTACAGGGTCGATTCTGTCATCGTAAGATTCCACCGCGATCTTGGCACGTTCGCCGGGGATACGGGCAATCTTCTTGATGGTAATCAAACCATCATTAATTTCGGGTACTTCCATCTCGAACAAGCGTTGCAGGAAAACGGGAGAAGTACGTGACAAGATAATCTTAGGATTATTATTCTTGTTATCCACGCGGGCAACTACTGCACGGGCCGTTTCACCTTTACGATAAAAGTCGCTCGGGATTTGTTCGGTCTTAGGTAACAGCAATTCGTTTCCTTCATCGTCTAAAAGCAACATCTCTTTTTTCCAGATCTGATATACTTCCGCATTGATGATAGTACCTACCTTATCTATATATTTATTATAAATACTGTCTTTTTCGAGTTCCAGAATCTTGGAAGCCAGCGTCTGGCGAAGATTCAGGATCGCACGACGTCCGAACTTGGCAAAGATCACCTCGTCAGTCACCTCTTCACCTTCTTCGTAAGAAGCATCAATTTTCTGTGCCTCGCTCAACGAGATCTGCATATTCGGGTTAGTCAGATCTTCATCGGCCACAACTTCACGGTTACGCCATATCTCGAAGTCACCCTTGTCCGGGTTCACGATCACGTCGTAATTTTCATCGGTGCCAAACATTTTCGCGATTACGCTACGGAACGACTCTTCGAGTACGCTAACCATCGTCGTTCTATCGATATTCTTCAGTTCCTTAAATTCCGAAAATGTATCAATCAAGCTGATTGTTTCTTCTTTTTTGGCCATAACTATTTAAAGCTAATTAAGTATTTAGTATATTTTATTTGCTCATAAGTGAAGGTTTCGTCCTCTTCTACCAGTTTCGGACGCTTTGATCCTTCGGGTTTTACTTTCTTTTGTACGCCTACCGTAAACTTCTCTTCATCGGCATCTTTCAGTATGCCGGCCAACTTCCGTCCGTCTCCGGTCAGCACTTCCACCTCTTGTCCGATGTGGATATAATACTGTTGCAGAACTTTAAAGGGTTGTCCGATCCCAGCCGACCCTACTTCCAGTTCATAATCTTCCTCTTCGCGGTTCAGTTTCGACTCTATGAAGCGGCTAAGCTCCACGCAATCTTCGATCCAAACACCTTCTGCATGGTCTATTTCAACCACAATCTTGTCATCCGGGCTCACGGTTACCTCTACTAAAAAGTAGTCTTTTCCTTCCAGCCACTCTTCTACAATCTGACAAACAGTTTTCTTTTCTATCATAGATTAACCATTAGGAACAAAAAAGAGGAGCTTAATCGCCCCTCCACCTTTCATCCGTTTTCGGTTGCAAAGATATAAATAATCTGTTCGACTACAAAACATTAAAGAAAAAAAGTATGAATTAACAGTGCTATATTCGTATCTTTACGCCGTAATTCAAAAAATAACGACTATGGCACATCGTCTCAACACAAATAAACAGTTTATGGTAGGTAACGGGCTGCTTGCTTTTGCCGTCATTTTTGTCGTAGTTATTTTTGTCTATATGAGCATGCGACTACAACGGGAAAAGCAGGAAGAACGTCATTTTATCGAGAGCTATACAATCAGTCTGGTAAAGGGGTTTGCCGGAGATTCCATCTCTTTGTTTGTCAATGACAGTCTGATCTCCAACAAAACCATGTCGGAAGAACCTTACACAGTAGAAGTGGGACGTTTTGCCGAACAGAGCGCCTTGCTGATTGTAGATAATAACACAGAATTAGTGTCTACGTTTGATCTTAGTGAAAAAGGAGGGACTTATCAGTTCGAAAAAGAATCAGACGGAATTAAACAATTAGCCAAACAATAAGGGCATATTAACTAAGTTTGTGCCACCACGTTGGCACAACTATGCCATCGCATTGGCACGACTGTGCCAACGTGGTGGCACAAGTGTGACAATACGATGCCACTAATCCGGCAATGAAACATTCTAAATTTCCGTACGGTACTTTCTTAATTCTCCCCTTAAAGCCAATGCTTTTCCTTCTGTAAGCTGATTTAGCAACGCCCAAAATCGTTCGCTATGATTCATCTCACGCGTATGACATAATTCGTGCAACAACACATAGTCTATTAAATGAGAAGGCAGTAAAATCAGATAATAGGATAAATTAATATCTTTTCGAGCCGAACAACTTCCCCACCTGCCTTGACTGGAGTTTATTTTCACACTTGAATAGGGAAGTCCGCATTGCTTGGACAAGGAGGCCAAACGTGAAGGAAGGATACTTTTCGCATTCCGCCTCAACGATTCTTCGATTACCTTATGCAACCAGCTTTGCAGTTTCTCATCCGTAAAATCCGCATGAGGCGGACAAACTATTTCCATAACTCCCAACCGGGAATTAGCCAGAAACTGATCTTTTTCACCGGAAACCAAGGATAGTTTAAAGTGCTCCGCATCAATTTTATAATTCAGATCAATCAACGGCCGGGCTAGTTTTTGTCGGGAGGCCAGAAGTTTACCACGCAGATTCTCGACCGCCTGCTTCACTTCTTTCAATGTAGTGCCGGGAGGAACCGAAACATAAACAGCATCACTCTTTGTACGGAATACAAGACTCCTCGCACGTGAATTGACGCGCACTATCAGACGTCCCAATTCGTCATCTTCTATGATCTTATCCATTATAATCCTCCTATCAACAGCCACAAAAGTAATAAAAAAGAAGATTCTAATGAAAAACTTCGCGGAAGATGCAACTTTATATCAGACTCTTCCGTCTAACTGCCATATCAATCATAGAAAAACATAATTATGAAAACAAGTTTATTGCTCGTATTAGTCACCGGATTGTCTCTAGTACTTACTGCCGGCTCTTGCTTGCAGGGAAAACACGTAGTAGGCAGCAAGAACTACATCTCCCAAGAAGTAAAAGCCGACCACTTCAATGAAATCAAACTATTGGGAAGTGCCAATATCAGTTATCACCAAGATACACTCAGCCACGTTGAGATACATGGCTCCGATAACATTATACCACTTGTAGAAACGTATGTAGACGGCAATACATTAATTATTAAATTCAAGAAGAATGTCAGTATCCGGAAAGGGAAACTGGAAATAAAAGTTTTTGCTCCGGAACTGAATAAGCTAACGATTAATGGTTCGGGAAATATAAAATTAATCAATGGAATACAAACTTCTAAAGATATCGAGTTCCATATAAACGGATCGGGAAACATTCAGGGAGAAGGACTTAACTGCCGAAGAATGGCTGTTTCAATTAATGGATCGGGAGATGTAAGACTGCAACAAATTGGGAGTCAGGAATGTCAGGCAGGAATTTCCGGTTCGGGCAACATCAATCTTAAAGGCAAAGCCATTCAAGCAAAATATTCTATTAGCGGATCGGGAAACATTCAGGCTGCAGATTTAGAAGCAGAAAATACGGATGCAAGCATCAGTGGATCCGGAAACATCAGTTGCCATGCAAGTCAGAAGCTGGTTGCCCGCGTGAAAGGAAGTGGCGATATTGCCTATAAAGGCAATCCACAAGAAGTGGATGCTCCACGGAAAAACATACGGCAAATCAAATAAAGACAGTCTAAAACACATAAAAGGGCTACTGCATCGCGCGGTAGCCCATTTATTTAGTTAGTTTTAATCTAAAAATTTGAGAGAATTGAAAACTTCACAGTTTCGCCTTCGTTGTTGTTTTAATTAAGCACACTAACTATATTATATGTTTAAAGCAAATGAAAATGTCTATTCGTTTATAACTTGCACCTTGTGGTTGATCTTCGCCAAACTATCGGCTAAAACCTGTTCCGCTTTCACATCATTCGAGATAGCGACCGATGGTGCAGTTACTTGTTTACCAATGGTATCCGTTGCCAATACACTTCCGTCATCTCCGGAGAAAGAATGTTGTGCCACATTCCCCAAAGAAAGGATGATTGCAATCACGGCAGCGGCTTTGAACAGAGGAATAAAACGACCGGCCAGCGTCAAGCGTTTCGCTTTTACAACCGTAGGCTCCACCTCTGCCAGAATACGTGCATCAAAGTCTTTGCCCAGTCCTACTTCCTGCTGAACCTGTTGATAAACAAACAGGCTTTTATAGCGAAGCAAATGAGCCGGAACTTCCTCCTTTGCGAAGAAGTCGCGCAATGTTGCTTCCTCCTCAACGGAAGTTTCGCATTGCCAGTATCGCTCCAGGAGCTGTTCTATATCCTTATAATCCATATTCGTCAATTTCTAAGTACCTTTGTTTTACTTTTTGTCTGGCTCTGAAGAGGTTCACTTTGACTTGTTCCTCTGTCAGATTCAGCAACCCTGCAATTTTCTTATAGCTTTCACCTTCAATGTCCCTCAGTTGCATGATAAGCCGCTGTTTTTCGGGAAGTTCGTTTACCAGTCTATTAATAATGTTCATTCTTTCATCATGAATCATCTGGTCATACGGACTGTTTGCATCAGGTTCTTCCTCCATCTCGGGGGTGAGTTCCACGTTTTGAGCCTCTTTCTTTTGACTTCGATCTATCGCCAGATTCTTTGCCACTGTCAGGCAATAAGCTTCGACCGATTCAATTTGAGACCACTCATCACGCATCTTCCACACTCTTATCATGGTGTCCTGAACGACATCCTCGGCTTCGGCCCTATCCAGGGTGATTCTGAGAGCCAATCGAAAGAGTTTATCCTTCAACGGCAAAATATCGTTTCGGAAGCTGATTTCTTGCATCTCTATAATAATGACGGGCTAGGATATGAAAAGTTACAGTCGCCCACTACTTTTTTTTGAATTATTTTTTTATTCTTGTTCCACCAGTATCGTTAATCGCTGACGCTAAAGTGATTACCACTTCAGAGACTCCTGCATTTATTGCTTCAAAAGAATTCTCCAACTTGGGAATCATACCTCCCTGAATAACGCCATCAGCTACATATTGTTCAAATTCGGCACGGGTGATTTGGGGAATCACACTGTCATCATCATTCTCGTCACGCAACACGCCTTTCTTCTCAAAACAATATACCAATGTCACATCAAACAGCGTGGACAACGCTTTCGCTGTCTCCCCGGCAATGGTATCTGCATTCGTGTTCAGCATATTACCGTGTCCGTCATGTGTCAATGGAGCCATTACCGGAACCACTCCCTTATGTATCAAATCCGACAACAAAGTAGCATCCACCTTTTCCACATCACCCACAAAACCATAGTCCACCTCTTTCACCGGGCGTTTTACCGAACGGATCACGTTCATATCCGCTCCGGTCAATCCGAGTGCATTGACTCCGCGCGCTTGCAGGCCTGCCACAATATTTTTATTCACTAATCCGCCGTATACCATCGTTACGACCTTCAAGGTTTCGGCATCGGTAATCCGACGACCATTTACCATTTTGCTTTCAATACCCAGTTGTGCGGCAATCTTTGTAGCCGAACGGCCGCCGCCGTGAACCAATACTTTATGCCCAGCGATAGCGGCAAAGTCATTTAACAACTGACGAAGGGTGGCTTCCTCTTCTACGATTTTGCCACCCACCTTAATAACTGTTAGTTTTTCTCTCATTTCCTATTCTTATTTTTAGGCACGGATTACACGGATTTCACGGTGGCTTCGCATAATTTCACGGTTGCTTTACGTTCTCACACAACTAAAACCGTGAAATCCGTGTAATCCGTGCCTACTTATCTATTCCAAATAAGTATATCCGTAAAGCCCTGAACGATAGTTGGAGAGGAATTCTTTTCCTTCTTCCAAAGAAATCTTTCCCTCTTTCACAGACTTCGTCACCCAGGTTTCGAGTGTACGTACCAGTTTCTTCGGATTGTACTGTACATAGTCCAACACCTCCGCTACCGTTTCTCCGTCAATAATCTGTTCGATATTATATCCTTTCTCATTCACCGAAACATGCACGGCATTCGTATCACCGAACAAATTGTGCATATCTCCCAGAATCTCCTGATAAGCACCGACCAGGAACACAGCTACATAGTAGGGCTCCGTTTTTTTCAGTGTATGTACGGGCAGATAATGGGAAACGTTACGGGTAGAAATAAAATTAGCAATTTTACCGTCCGAATCACAGGTAATATCCTGCAAAGTAGCCGAACGTTCCGGTTTCTCATCCAGTCGCTGGATAGGCATGATCGGGAATATCTGGTCGATCGCCCAAGAGTCGGGAAGCGACTGAAAGAGCGAGAAGTTACAGAAATATTTATCGGCAAGCAATTTAGACAGTCCGCGGAATTCATCGGGCGCGTGCTTCAAACCACCGGCAATCTGATTAATCTCACGCGTAATAGACCAATACAGACGCTCAATTTGTGCACGGGTTTTCAGATCTACGATTCCATGACTGAACAAGTCCAGCGCTTCCTCCCTGATCTGCTGCGCATCATGCCATGCTTCCAACATCTTGTTCTGATTCAGTGTATCCCAGATACCATACAGTTCCTGCACCAGTTCATGAGCATCCGGAGCAATCTCTTCCTCGTCATCCCATTCGGGCAAGGTAGCAGTTTCAAGTACCTCAAAGATAAGAACGGAATGATGTGCCGTCAGTGCACGTCCACTCTCCGTTATGATATTCGGGTGTGGGATGCCATTTTTATCGCTCACGTCCACCAGAGTAGAAATAGAGTCGTTTACATATTCCTGAATGGAATAATTCACGCTACCTTCACTATTAGACGAACGGGTTCCGTCATAATCCACTCCCAGTCCACCACCAATATCGACAAATTCGACGTTGAATCCCATCGAATGCAGCTGCACATAGAATTGTGAAGCCTCACGCAAAGCCGTTTTGATACGACGTATCTTTGTCACTTGACTGCCGATATGGAAATGAATCAGTTTCAGACAATCCTTCAGCCCTTTGCTATCCAAAAAGTCGAGTGCTTCGAGAAGTTCACTGGAAGTCAAGCCGAATTTGCTGGCATCCCCTCCCGACTCTTCCCACTTTCCGCTCCCGGAAGAAGCGAGTTTGATACGTATGCCGATGTTAGGCTGCACATTCAGCTGTTTTGCCATCTTTGCAATCAGCTTCAGTTCGTTCATCTTCTCTACAACGAGGAAAATACGTTTACCCATTTTCTGGGCAAGCAAAGCCAGTTCAATATAGCTTTCGTCTTTATATCCGTTACATACAATTAATGAGTCAGAATCCGTATTGACAGCAATCACCGCATGGAGTTCCGGTTTGGAACCGGCTTCCAGTCCGAGATTGAACTTCTTTCCATGGCTGATAATCTCTTCCACCACGGGGCGCATCTGGTTGACTTTAATCGGATAGATAATAAAGTTCTCGGCTTTATAACCATACTCCTCGGCTGCCTGTTTAAAGCAGGACGACATCTTCTCAATACGGTTGTCCAAAATATCCGGAAAACGCACCAGCATGGGAGCTGCCACATCACGCAATTGTAACTCATCGACCAGTTCTTTCAAATCGACAGACACCCCGTCTCTACGAGGTGTAACAACAACATGACCCTTGTCATTAATACCAAAGTACGAGGTGCCCCAACCTGTGATGTTGTAGAGTTCCTCAGAATCTTCAATACGCCACTTTCTCATTTTCTGTTATTCAGTGTTTTTAGTAAATAATTGGACGGCAAAAATACGGATTAATCTACATGTTGGCAATTAATTAGACATTAAATCTTTCAAACGGTCCAGATAACCACTATTTCCGTTACGGGCGTCATAGCGATGTGCCAGCTCCTCTGCCTGTTGATAGAAATAATTGCGAAGTTCGTTTACCTGATAAATTCCATCCGGACGATAAAGAGGAAACTCTTCCGGCAAAGACAACGAGACTTCCGGACGAGTTTCATACTTCAAAGCCTCTACCATATCACAGGAGAAACGATAACTCTTCAACGTATTCGTACGCAAACTCCAACCGATACACCGTTCGACATATTCCCAAGCCCTTTCCGGCTTCGTCATCATATAATAGGCAATAAACAATCCCAGATAGAGCAAAAGATATTCATCCTTCTCCCTTCCTACCAACGCTTCTTCGGCACGTGCACACATATCAGCGGCAATTTCCGGTTTACCTGCTTTCTGCGCATAATAAGAAAGCTTCAAGTAGGTCCGCAGATTAGCCTCATAACAAGTGACCTGCTTATTAATCAACGGTTGCGCGCGGCTGTAAGCCTCATCAAACTGTCCTGTTTCCAGATAATAATCCAGCATAAAGTTCAATTCACAAGCCTCACACGACTGATCGTCTATCTTCTCATTCAACATTTTATCAATGTATTCTTTCGCCTTGTCATACTGCCGCATCCAGACACATTCCACAGACCAGCGGTGAAAATAACTCCGCAAAGAATATCCGTTCCGGAGGATACGTTTTTTATAATCCTCCCCGACTGCCTGCACCTGTTCCATCGGAATCTCCGGAAGATCGAACGTACAAGCCCATATCCACTTATATTTCCACAACAAGTCATCTTCCTTGATCACATCCTTATGATTCTCGTAATCATCCAGAATTTTAGAGAACACGGTAATCTCCTCAGCATCCGCCGAGAGAAGATTCAGTTCATAAATAAGATCCAGTCTCATCTCCGTAGCCCATTCCACATCTTCGTTCTCATCAGCGATACGGATGGCTTCTTTCAACAGATTGGCTTTTTCGCGGGGATGCAGGTTCTTATTCTGTGTCTGCAACAGCAATTTTTGTATTTCAAGTGTGTATCTCATTCTCTTTCTTTAATTCAGGAAATTTATAAAATCATTCATTTTCGAAGTCATCAGTTCACTTAGCGAATGGTTGAAAAGCTCCATTTCTTCGCTGTTTACCGGATATTTACCTTGCAGAAGCGACTGTACATACAATATATGCACCACATGCTGAAACAGTTTATTGTCTCCTTGTATTTGCAATAAGGTCTGCACCATTTCATTATCCGCATTGAAAGTGAGTGTCGGCGGAATCTGCTTTGCAGTATTCACAGCCCCCAACACAGCCGCCAACGGGTTATTAGCACTTTTAGCGGCATTCTCCTTTTCCTCCGCCACAAAAATAACCGGAATATCTACCGGAGTAAAATGCTTCAGACGACAGATACAGCCAAACCGTTTCAACAGTTCGTTCGCTTTCACCTCAAAAGCCTGAGATTCCTGGTTCGCCTCCACTTCACCAAACTGCTCCAGCAACCGTGAAGGAGATATTTCATCCAAAGTAAGTTCCGAATTCAAACGGACATACTTTTTCAACAAAGTTTCATCAAACGTATAAGCAGCATTCACGACCAGCCAACCCTGTGCTCCGGCTATACGCCGTACTTGCCGGAAATCCTCCAGATTCTTGGTATAACATATCACATTGCTTGCCGAACGAATATTTCCAAAGCTACGCAACCCCTTATTGGTTTCAAAAGGAAGGTAATCCATAAACAAACGGAGCAATTCATTATCCTCCGAAGCAATCGCCTTGATATGAAAGTGATGAACATCCAGAATCCGGTTGAACATGGCACGGTCATTCTGCACCAATCCCCGCAGATAATCCTTGATAGCCACCCCGATTTCTTTTCGGGCATCCTTCAGCTGATCATTACTCACCAAAGACTCCCGGGAAGCAGTAGACAGCAACCCGTCCGCATTCACCAGACAACGGATAAAGAAAGCCCACGACGGCAACAGATTGCAATCATCCTCGCTCAACAGCATACGCTTGAGATAGACCTTATGAGAGTTGCGCACTGAAAATTGCGTACGGAAAGGCAGGACATAAAGCACCCCTTCCACTTTGCCGCTTTCAGTATAGATCCGGAAAGCATCGAGAGCAGACGACTGAAACACTTTCGCCCCATAATCCAGCAACTCCTTACGAGTCGCCTTCGGGTCAAGCCATACAGGTGAAGGCGTATTTACCAACTCCTCCTCCCCCTGATAATGCAGATAGATAGGATACGGCAACACTTCCCCGTAACTCACCAGTATCTTCTTAAACGTTTCATATTCAAAAAGATGCATCCAGTCTCCTTTCGGGTGCAATACCACCTGCGCCCCGATGGGCCGTTCTTCGTCTGATAAAGTCAGCTGATACGTCCCATCCACTTTTCCACACCAGCAAACAGGTTGTCCGCCCATTGCCGAACGGCTCTCTACGGTGATTTCATTAGTCACCACAAAACAAGACAACAATCCGATACCGAACCTTCCGATAAAATCGTCCGCATCGGGAGTATCCCGCTTTGAACTCTCCCCGATAACAGTCAGAAAACGATAAACTTCCTCCTCTTTCAGTCCGATACCATTATCCCGGAATACCACTGTCTTGTCCTCATTCAGAAAGACATCGATGCGACCTTTGTAATTCTCGTCAATATTGCGTAGTGCCGTGATGGCATCTACACAATTCTGCAACAGTTCGCGAACAAAAGTATTCGGATTACTATAAATGTGCTCTGATAACAGGGCAATCATACCTTTAAGATTGACCTGAAACAGATTATTTCCTTCTTTTTCCATGTTCCTCTTCTACTTCCTCCTCCTTCCGGTGATTTTAAGAGCTTTCTCATTGCCATTCTCTGCGGCCTTTTCGAACCACTCCATGGCTATTTCATCGTTTTCTTCCACACCATTTCCTGTCAGATAGGCATTTCCAAGTTCAAATTGTGCTTTATCGTTGTTTTTCTCGGCAGCTTTCAGCAACCATTGCACCGCAGCTTCCGGATCAGGGTTACAACCTTCGCCATACATCATCATCTTACCCAGATAATAAGTCGCAGCGATATTCTCATGCCCCGCCGCATCCGTAAACCAGCGATAAGCTTCGGCATAATTCTGCTTCACACCTACTCCGTTATAATAGCAAAGTCCGGTACGATACATACTCATCGTATTCCCATTATCCGCAGCCAGTGTATAATATTTAAAAGCCTCCGTTTCATTATCTTCCACTCCGATACCCATTTCATAACAGATACCCAGTCCTTCACTGTACCATTCATACTCGGCAGCTTTCTTGAAATAAGCAAAAGCCTTTTCCGACTCATTCAGGCTGTCATAATCATACAGATAATACTCACCCATACGCAACATAGCCATCGGAATCTCATTAGCCACCGCCTTGTCATACCATTCCACAGCCGTTTTATTATCTTCCAGACAGGGACCGCAACCGAAGAAATAATAATCTCCCATCTTAAACTGCGCATAACCATAGTCCTGCTCGGCAGCCTTCATCATATATTCCACTGCCTTCTGAGGATTCTCTTCCACGCCATTGCCGTTCTCATAAGCCATCCCCAATTCGGTCAGACAACGGGCTTCATTCTTTTCCGCCCCTTTACTAAACCATTCGAGTGCCTTATCCCAGTTTTCTTCCGTCCCGATACCCTCTCTATAGCAACGTCCCAAAGCAAAGATCGCATCATTATCGTCCGCTTCAGCCGCCTTTGTATACCAAGCGAAAGCCTCTTCCGGTTTCACTTCGCCAAGAACGCCCTTTTCCATATAAAGTCCTACACGGAACATTGCATAAGGATAACCCTGTTCGGCCGCCTTGCTAATCAGTTCAAAAGACTTTTCATAGTTCTTCTCCACTCCATCGCCATTCTCATATAAGAATGCCAGTTCCACAAGGGCAAAGCAAGCACCCAGTTCGGCCGCTTTTTCATAATATTCCCTTGATTTTACAGGGTCCTTCACACCACTATATCCATTAGCCAGATAAAGAGCCACACGGCAATACCCATCGGCATTATTCAGCGAAGCCGCCTTTTCATAATACTCTAAAGCCTTCACATAATCCGGTTCTTCAGACAAGAAGCCACGTTCATACATCCAGCCCAAACGATAAGCTGCACTTCCCGAACCCAATTCAATGGCTTTCTCCAACAACTCTTCCGCGCGATTCATGTCTTCCGGCACCAAATCACCGTTGAAATAGATATTGGCCAGTCCTTCGATACCTTGTATGTAATCATCCTCCACGCAGCGGTTCAGACACATCAGTCCACGTTCCACGTCCTTATATTCATCATTATACAGGTAGATCAATGACAGTTCATACGCACTGTATGGTTCACAATAAAGCATGCCCTTTTCCAACCACTCAATCGCCTTAGGTATATCCAGCCATTCCTCTTCCTGATAGTTATATCCCAGGAAATTGGCGGCAGACCACACACCGGCATGCCAGGCCTTTTCCCAAAGTTCGAAACTCAGTTCTTTCGGTTTATTCAGTTCCGGATAACGGAAATAAAGCGTAGCCAGATTTTTAAGACTATAAAGATTGGGAACAATTTCCAGAGCTTTTTCGTAGTAAGCAGCTTCCTCTGCCACGTTACCTTCCGCCCTGTCGAGCGCATCTCCCAACGACGCATATACATGAGCACGCAAACGTTCACCTTCAGGCAGTTCGGCAAGCAGGTCATTCCGTATCTGTAATGCCTTTGCTTTATCTCCTGTAAATTCTTCGACAAAAGCACGATAATGCTTTCCCCACCAAATAGCTTCGGGAGAAGTGAGAGCGGCAAAACGCCGTTCCCCCTCTTCTTTATCTTGTTCACAATAAAATCCCATGTATCGCCAATAGGCAACAGTTGCTTCCGCTTCAGCCCACCCCATATCGGCAGCTTTCTCGTAGTATGGAAACAAATAACTCATATCCCGCTTTCCATAACGGGCTTCAGAATATTGTGCACCTTTCTGCGCCCATCCCGCACCGCTAAACTCTGCTACACGGTCGCATACCTGCATCACCTTTTCCCACCAGAATTCATATTCTTCCGCATTGAGACCGACCTCTACGTTACAGTCAAAAGCACTGAATATCAGTTCAAAAAAATCTTCTGTTAATTTCTCGTCTTCTTTTGTGTCCAAAGCATATTCACATACAGCCAATGCTTCCCACCAGTTTTCCGCACTTAATAATGAAGCCGGTGTATACTGCGGAAACCATACCCTTGCAGGTTGTCCGGATGCTTTAATTTTAGCGGATAACTCCCCAAATTTCTCTTTTAAAGTTTTCATGATATAGACTTTACCTTAATTTTGTGTCACTAGTCAATAAAAATCTCATAACGAGTGCAAGGTACAAATATTGACCGAATGCACAAACAAGAGTCTTAAAAAAGATAAGACTGATATACTATTTAGGCACGGATTACGCGGACTGCACTGTTACTCTATCATACAGATATTTAGAGGAACCGTGAAATCCGTGTAATCCGTGCCTATTTTATAATCCCAAAAGTTGTCGTAACCGTTGCACCGATGTTTCAATCTGCCAACGGTCTTCCAATTCGTCTGCATTAAAGATATATTGAGCCTGGTGATAAAAAGGAGCCCGCTTCTCCAGTGCCTGAATAATGAACGCTTTCAGTTCTTCATCCTCTTTCCCTTGAAGAATAGGACGTTGCTGCTTAGCCACACGCAAACGCCTGAAAAGCACATCCGGATGCACATCGAGAAAAACCGTCTTTCCGGTCCGGTTCATAAACTCCATATTATCATAAAAACAAGGCGCTCCACCTCCCGTCGAGATTACCACATTCTCAAACTCGGCTACTTCATGGAGCATATTTCTCTCCAGCTCCCTGAATCCTGTTTCGCCTCGTTCAATGAATAATTCTCCAACGGTTTTGTGAAAACGCTCTTCAATATACCAGTCCAGATCAATGAACGGTATATCCATATGCCGGGCAAAAGCCTTACCCAACGTCGTTTTTCCGGCACCCATATAGCCGGTAAGGAAGATACGAACCATAAATGATTAATTTTGCTCACAAAATTAATCATTTAATGAAGAATGAAGAATGAAGAATAAAGAATTTTAGCCATTATGTCATCCAATTCTTCATTATTCCTTCTTTATTTCCGATTTATTTAAAGATTCTCACCCGTTCTTCAAGCGGCTGGAATTCTTTTTCACCCGGTTTGCCGACAGGAAGTCCGAACGGCATTTCCGCAATCAGATGCCAATGTTCCGGCAAATCCCATGCACGGCGCACTTCTTCATCAATCAACGGGTTATAGTGTTGTAGCGATGCTCCGAAACCTACATCTTCAAGCATTACCCAGATAGCTAACTGGTGCATGGCAGAAGTCTGCAATGACCATCCCGGGAAATTCTCCTGATAAGACGGGAAAGCCTCCTGAAGCCCTTTCACAACCTTCTGATCCTCAAAAAACAACACAGTGCCATAACCACAGGCAAACGAATGATCTATCTTCTCTTCTGTCTTGACAAACGCTTCGGCCGGCACAATCTTCTTCAATGCATCCTTCACGATCTGCCACAATTTCTGATGCGATTCTCCCAATAGAAGTACCACACGGGTAGATTGCGAATTGAATGCCGACGGCACGTGGCGCACAGTCATATTAACGATACATTCGATCTCCTGATCGGATATAGGTGACTGATTAGTAATTGAATAGTAAGTTCGACGTTGTTTCAAAGCTTCACTAAAAGATCTTTCCATCATGGTTCCTTTCTTATTTTATATTCTTAAAACTCTCTTTTTTTTATAACAAGTAGCCCCCCTAACTTGTTCAGTTAGAGAATATATTTGTACCTTCGCAGCGTCAATTCATTGACTATCTAAAATTATCGTCGGAAAAAAATGGCTAAACAGAAATTTTATGTAGTATGGGAAGGTGTCACCCCCGGAGTTTATACTTCCTGGACAGACTGCCAACTTCAAATCAAAGGATATGAAGCTGCCAAATACAAATCATTTGACACGCGCGAAGAAGCGGAACGCGCGTTGACAATGTCTCCCTATGCTTATATCGGCAAGAACGCAAAGGCTAAATCAGGAGGTCCCAAACCTTCTTCAGATACTTTACCTTCTTGTGTGATCGACAATAGCCTGGCTGTCGATGCGGCCTGTAGCGGTAATCCGGGACCGATGGAATATCGCGGCGTACACATTGCCAGCCGTCAGGAGATTTTTCATTTCGGCCCGATGAAGGGAACAAATAATATCGGTGAGTTTCTAGCCATCGTACACGGCTTGGCTTTGTTGAAGAAGAAAGGTTTCGATATGCCCATTTACAGCGACAGCGTGAATGCCATCAGCTGGGTGCGACAGAAAAAGTGCAAGACCAAACTTCCCCGGACTCCGGAAACAGAAGAACTGTTTCTACTAATTGAACGGGCGGAGAAATGGTTGCAAGGAAACACGTATACTACTCGTATCCTGAAATGGGAAACCAAAGAATGGGGAGAGATTCCGGCCGACTTCGGCAGAAAATAAAAGAACATAAATTTCAATATAAGAAAAAGATGAAAACATTGACTTCAAGCAAAGCTTTCTGGCTGTTACTAGTCATTTGCGTAGTTACCATCCTGCCTTTCCTCGGTTTATCGGAGTACCACACCAAAGGGGAGCCTCGCGAATCTATCGTCTCCTACTCCATGCTGGATAGCGGAAACTGGATTTTACCCAGAAACAACGGAGGAGAAATGGCTTACAAACCGCCTTTCTTCCACTGGAGCATTGCTGCTGTCTCGGCAGCAGTAAACGGAGGGCAAGTCACAGAAATGACCTCCCGCTTGCCGTCTGCCATCGCCTTGATTGCCATGACTCTCTGCGGCTTTCTGTTCTTTGCCAAAAGAAAAGGAGTGGAACTGGCGCTGTTAGCCGCCTTTATTACCCTGACTAATTTTGAACTGCATCGGGCCGGAGCAAACTGCCGGGTAGACATGGTATTGACAGCTCTCACCGTTGGCGCTCTTTATTGTCTCTACAAATGGTATGAGAAGGGGCTTAAAGGTATTCCCTGGCTGGCCATTCTCCTGATGAGTTGCGGCACACTGACTAAAGGGCCGGTAGGTACTATCATTCCATGTTTGGTTGTAGGCATCTTTTTATTACTCCGGGGTGTCAACTTCTTCAAAGCATTCCTGTTACTTTCCGCTTGGGCCATTCTTTCACTCATCCTGCCTTTCTGCTGGTATGTCGCTGCTTACCAACAAGGCGGAGAAGAATTTCTGGCATTGGTTATGGAAGAAAATCTCGGTCGTATGACCAATACCATGAGTTATGATTCATGTGTGAACCCCTGGCATTATAATTTTGTGACCTTGTTTGCCGGATACGTTCCCTGGACACTGTTAGTCGTGCTCTCCCTGTTCAGCCTGACTTACCATAAATTCAGCATCCAACCTGCCGCGTGGTGGAAACGTTTCACCACATGGATAAAGAATATGGATCCGGTGGATTTATTCTCTTTCACCAGCATCGTCGTAATCTTCGTCTTCTACTGTATCCCGCAGAGCAAACGTAGTGTATATCTGATGCCGATCTATCCTTTCATTGCTTATTTCCTTGCCAAATATCTATTCTATCTGGTTAAGAAGCAATCCAAAGTCATCAAGGTATACGGAAGTATTCTTGCAGTAATCAGCCTGTTACTGTTCACCTGCTTCATCGTATTAAAATGCGGACTCATCCCCGAAACGATTTTCCACGGTCGCCACGCACAAGACAACATTAATTTCATGCGTGCCATACAGAATATCAACGGAGCAAGAGCCTTGATACTGATTGCCATTCCTACCATTCTCGGTATCTACTGGTGGTTCTATCAACGGAAAAATGCATTAAGCAACCGCTTCCTGTATGCCCTCGTTGTGCTAACAATGGGATTATACCTTGCACTGGACGGTGCTTACCAACCGGCGGCATTAAATTCGAAATCGGTGAAATTCATCGCTGCAGAAATAGAAAAGGTTGCGCCGGAAAACGAAGGGACTATGTATGAGTTCATTGAAGAAAGTCTGCATGCAGCAGGTGACCCCGTACATTACTTCGAACTCAACTTCTATCTGCGCAACCGTCTCGACAACTTCTACCGGAAACGTCCTTCGGAAGGTTTCTTGTTAATCGGCACGAATGATGCAGAGAAATATCTTCCCGAATTCGAGAAAGAAGGGTATCAGTTTGAGCAGGTGTATGAATCTCCCAAACGAGTACTCCGGCAAATAGCCAAGGTATACAAGTTCGTTAAAAAACAACAGCCTGAAAATACCGAAACGACTACTCCTATTGTTGAGTGAAAGGTATAGAATTAAGCGTTTTTCCATGCTTCACAAGGAACTCCGCCGATTGGAGCATGGAAAAACTATATTCTTTCAAAGGCAAAAAGCTATCATCCATCGGAACAGCATTCAATTTGCCGTTACCTATATGATAAGTAAGTTCCTGCTGAGTCTCGTAATTATAAAGATAGAGTAACGTATCATTGCGTCCCACCACCATATTGTCAGCAGTATAGAACATACAGGGACGTTCTTCCTTCAACAAGTCTACCCCAAAATTATTCTGTAAATAATCAATATTCAACAACCCTAATATCGTTGGCTGTATATCTACCTGACCGCCAAATGTAGTTTTCTCTTCCGGCTGAATACGGCTGGAGTAAATCATCAGCGGAATATGGTTATAAGACTCCGGCAATTCACATTCGGCGTCTCCCACCAGTTTGCCATGATCCCCTTCCAATACGAATATCGTATTATCAAACCAGGGTTGTTTACGCGCCTCTTCAAAGAACTGGCGCAAAGCCCAATCCGCATACTCAACGATCTGCGTCTCCGGTTCACTTGTTTTCGGATGGAAGAAAGGAGGTATCACATACGGCGGATGATTACTGATGGACAGTAACGTAGCAAAAAACGGTTGTCCGGTAGCAGCCCGCTGATTCAATACCGGAATTGCGTAGTCATACAAGAAATCATCCTGCACTCCAAAGCTATTCACCACCTTATCAGCCGGATAGTTTTCTTGTGAGAACACTTCATCATAGCCGTTTGTCCGGAAGAAAGCGTTCATATTATCATACTGCCCTTCATGCGTCATAAAGAAAAGGTTGTAATAGCCGTTTTCTTTCAATACGGTAGGCAGTCCCGAATAGCGGGGAATGACAGAGCCTTTCATCAGGTTCCGTTTCATCATAGCGGGAAAAGAATACAAGGTAGCATACAAACCGTGGTTCGTATGGATTCCTGCGGAATAGAAATTGCGGAAACTGATAGAACGGGTATACAGGCTATCCAGGAAAGGAGTCAAGGTCTCCGATTGCCCGAAATGCTTCATAAACTTGCAGGACATAGACTCCATCATAATCAATACAACATTAGGACGGTGCCGTTGTACGCTATCCGTCATCGAAGGATGCCTATAAACAGCCAGCGGTGACACATTCGCTTCCCCCGGCCGGTTGAGCAGAGCCTGCGCCTTAGTGATTGCTTCCTGTTCATCCATCAGATGCAAGTATTTATTTTCAGGCCGCATATCATCCATCACGCTTGTCAGCAGATTAAAGGTAGGGCTTACTCCCAGCTGATTGAGAAAAGCGTCCTGACAGAAATATGCCGCACTCACTTTGATCGGATTATACCCTGTACGTCCCCGGATTCCAAAGATGCAGAGTCCGATTAAACAGGCTCCGATCAGAACCGCCCCTCCTCGCTTCCAATAAGGAAACGGAGCGGAAATGGTAAGGCTACGATGATGGAAATAACGCGCCAGATAGATAAGCCAAGCTACGAATCCGCCCAGAAGGAGAAGAAATAATCCGATGGACAGATAATAGGCACTTTCACCCAATATCATTCCGGCGGTAGTTCCCGCATAACCGAACCATTCGAATATGGAAGAATTGATATGTTTAAAGAAATAGGCAAAATAAGGAATGTCTGACGCACTGATTAAATAAACCAATCCATAAAAGACACTGAAAAAGATCGTAAAGAAACGGAACAACGCTTTCCCATAATAGTTGCAAACTCCACACACCACTGCAACTACCAGAGGCAACAGAAGTATGTAACAGCCTATCACATTGTCAAACCAGACACCATGCACAAAAGCAAGCATCGAAAGTGTCTTATCCGACAAGGCTTCAGAGGTCAACTGATGATAAGATGAGATGAAAAGTACCAGGCGAAACAGTCCTGCGACCAGCAAAGCCGAAACATGTATGGCAAGTATATATACAACAAGATTTAGAAAACGTTTCATAATAGCCTTTTCTTTTTATGAATTAAATAAAAGGGGTTGAATAGTGTTATTTCCTCCCTTTATAGATATAAACGAAATGAAGAATCAGGAAATTGACAGGCACCACGATAATCATTACCAGTATCGGTGCAAGCAGTTCACCCGCGCCTATCCAAAGGAAGAGATTCAGCAAACCGATCTCAAGCAGGTAATTAATCAGATGACTAAAACCAAAGCCAATCGCATTATGCGAGGATGGCTTGGAACGAAAGGTAAAGAAAGTTGTCAGGAAGTAGTTGCAGACAAATCCCACAGCATAACCGGCCGTAAAGGAGATATTGGCATTCGCAACCAACAAGACCAGGCAATATACGCCGTAATGAATGGCCGAAGATATAGTGCCGACAACTCCAAAACGAACAAACTGCCAGAACTTATCCCGCCAATCCGGGTGCTTCTCAAGTATAGCCTTACTTATTCTGATCATCGTACAACACTTCTTCCACGTTATAGAGCGGACGACGTTTTACCTCTTTATAAATCTTGCCAATATACAGTCCGACAGCTCCTATGGATAATAAAACAACTCCGCCTACAAACCAGATTGATAACATCAAAGAAGCCCAGCCATGTTCCGCAGTACCCGAAATCAATGCGTAAAGAACATAGATTCCAATCAAAATACTGATAAAAACAAAGATACCTCCCAGATAAACAATTCCGTAAATAGGCTTTACCGAGAAAGAGGTTATCCCGTCCAAAGCCAGACTGAACATCTTTCTCACTGTATATTTGGAAGTTCCGGCTGTCCGTTCCCGGATCACATCATCTACCGTAGTAGAAGGGAAGCCGAGCAACGGGATAATACCACGCAGATAGACATTGCGTTCCTGATAATGAGACAACTGTTCCAGCACTCTCCGGCTTAGAAAACGAAAATCCGCATGATTGTAGATAGTCTCTACTCCCATCCGGTGCTGTAGTTTATAAAAAGCAGTTGCGGAAAGACGTTTCAGCATCGGGTCTGCCTGACGGGATACTTTCACCCCATATACTACATCATATCCTTCCGTATAGGCATCGATCATCTCCTCAATCGCATCCAGATCATCCTGCAAATCGGCATCCATGGTAATAACGGCATCACTCCAGTCTTTAGCGGTCATCATACCCGCCATGATTGCATACTGATGTCCTACGTTCCGTGCCAGATTCATTCCTTTTATATAAGGATTCGTCCCGTGCAGTTTCTTAATGATGCTCCATGTACGATCTTTACTGCCATCATTCACAAAGAGCACAAAGCTGTCGGCACTGATCTTCTCTTTCGCCACCAGTTCATCAAACAAGGCTGTCAAACGGGCGGCCGAATCTTCCAACACTTCCTCCTCATTATAGCAGGGGGATACAATAGCCAATTTTATCATTTTTCGTCCGGTTTATTCAGTTCAGCCAGTTTTATCTGTGCAAATTCCGAGTAAGTCATAAAAGCATATCCTTTTTCTTTCAGTTTGCGGATCAGCCTATCCAGACGTTCCTCCATTCCCTTACCGGAATGATTGCGGATAATAAAAGGCATCTTAAATTCAGGATGTTCACCCAACGGGTAGAATTCCCACGGGTGGAAATAAGTCACAAAATATCCGTCATGCTTCAATACCCGGTTTACCAGGAGTTGATACAGCCACATCGGCAGATTATGACAAGACAACCAAAATAGCGGGAAGCGAATCCACGGAGTTACAGAAGCCGGGATTTGAAGTAACTTACCCGTCATAAAGCAGGTACGCGGCTCCGACAAATGCATATATCTTCCGGGGATAAATGCGGGATTCAATGAGGAGTTATATACATACCCCATCCGTTCAAGTTCCGTATCTGATACGGGGAACATACGCGGCTGGCGATAGCCTTGTATCGTCCTGCCGGTAAGGCGTTCCAGAATTTCTTTTGAACGACTGACATCCGAAGCCTGTGGCCGCCAATGGTCACATCCGTGCGCAGCAACTTCATGTCCCTCGTCCATAATGCGCCGCATCACTTCCGGCGCATTTTCTGCAAAATTGCTTGTACAAAAGAAAGTAGCTTTCACCCCGTTGTTTTTCAGGCAGTCCAGTATCCGGTTCGTACCATAGACTGACACTTTCATTGCTTCGTCCAGTGGAAAGTCTACACCATGCTCACGAGGTACATCAAATTCTTCCGTATCAAAACTTAATAATATCATTGCAATATCAAGAATTACAACTGCTGCATATCATGCAGACGTTTATAGTAACCGTTTAACTCAATGAGTTCTTCATGCTTACCACGTTCCACAATCTCACCCTCATACAACACACAGATTTCATCTGCATTCTTAATTGTAGAAAGACGGTGGGCAATAGCAATCGTCGTACGTGTTTTCATCAAACGTTCCAACGCTTCCTGCACAAGACGTTCTGATTCGGTATCCAAAGCAGAAGTAGCCTCATCAAGAATCAGAATCGGAGGATTCTTCAGAATAGCACGCGCGATACTGATACGCTGGCGCTGGCCACCGGACAATTTTCCACCACGGTCACCGATATTCATATTATATCCTTCCGGTTTCTCCATGATGAAATCATGCGCATTGGCTATCTTTGCCGCTTCTACAACTTGTTCCATTGTAGCATTCTCCACACCAAAAGCAATGTTATTGAAGAATGTATCATTAAACAGAATAGCCTCCTGGTTTACATTACCAATCAAACTGCGCAAATCCGCAATACGTACATCACGAATACTTGTTCCGTCAATGGTAATATCACCCTCCTGCACATCGTGATAACGCGGCAATAAATCGACTAATGTAGATTTACCGGATCCCGATTGTCCAACCAGTGCAATCGTCTTCCCTTTAGGAACTGTCAGGTTTACATGTTTCAGCACCTCTCTCTTACCATCATAGCTGAAAGAGATATCTTTAAATTCTATTTTATCAAACAAACCTTTCAACGGTTTCGGATTCGGAATTTCCTTAATCTTATTCTCTGCCTTCAGGATTTTATCAACACGTTCCATGGAAGCCAAACCTTTCGGAATGTTGTATCCAGCTTTTGCAAAATCTTTCAACGGATTGATTACACTATATAAGATAACCATATAGAAGATGAATGTAGGAGCATCGATGCTTGCATTCTGTCCCAAAATCAATGTACCTCCAAACCACAATACAGCTACAATCAGGATTGTTCCTAAAAACTCACTCATCGGATGAGCCATAGCCTGACGTATGGCAACCTTGTTTGTCGCATCCCGGAGCTCGTTGCTACATTTGGTGAAGCGGTTAATCATTTTATCTTCCGCAATAAAAGCCTTGATGATGCGCAAGCCTCCCAGTGTTTCTTCCAATTGCGACATCGTATCACTCCATTTCGACTGCGCCTCCAATGACTGGCGTTTCAGTTTTCTTCCGACTACTCCCATCAGCCAACCCATTCCCGGCAATACAACGATAGTAAAGAGTGTCAACTGCCAACTAACCGTAACCAATGTCACAAAATATATAATAATCAGAATTGGACTTTTCATCAACATATCCAATGAACTAGTGATGGAATTTTCCACTTCCCCCACATCACCACTCATACGAGCTATAATATCTCCCTTTCTTTCTTCCGAAAAGAAAGACATCGGCAGACGCATAACCTTAGCATACACCATAATACGAATATCACGTACCACTCCTGTACGCAATGGAATCATCACGGCTGAAGAAGCAAAGTAACAACCAGTTTTAAACAATGTCATTACCATCAGGAACAGTCCCAAGAATATAAGAGCCATAGTGGGACCATTATCCACGATCATCTGAGATATGTAATAATAGAAGTTATTCTTGGCAACATCCGCTAAATCTCCACTACCCCATTCCATAAAATGGTACACTTTATCCGCTCCTTCTGTTTTAAACAGAATACTCAAGATAGGAATCAAAAAAGTAAATGAGAATACATTGAATACAGCAGACAAAATATTCAGCAAAACAGCCCAGCCGATATACTTCTTATAAGGCGACACAAAACGTCGCATTAGTTGTAGAAATTCCTTCATTATTTACCATTAAAAAAGTTAAGACCGCAAAGATACAATAAAACTGATTAACAGACAGTAGTTTCAGCTAATTATTAACGCGATTTATCGAAAAGCGTTCTTCAATAAATGAAAAATGACTTAATAATTCTCTTTCAGCCAAATTCCCAAAAAACGATCATATATCTGACAGATTCCCATTTCCTGAGTCACGAAATCCTTTTCCAGTAACCCTTTTAGTGCTGCTTGGACTGAACTAGCAGAAGCCAGTCTGTATTTTCTAATGAAAGCACCGGAAGTGACAGCTTTAGCCTTTCCCTCTTTAGTGATAGCAATCAGCAACTCCTTTTGTTTTTCCGGCAAACGAAAAAGAATCTCCGAATAAGTATATCTGAATGAATCAATAATCTGCCGAATAGCGCCTGGCACCATTTCAACTCTACAGACTCCCTGTTCCGGAGTCATGTCATAAAGCGTATTCAACACTTTTTGTATATACCATGTGATTCCCTCAAACTGTTGATAAATCGAAATAATAGCGTTTTCTTCTATTTCTTTGCCCGCACGCTTGAAATGAGTACCTGCAAAACGAATATATTCTTCTAAAGGAATACTTTCCAAATGCATCATTGATACACTTTGATAAAAAGGCCGGGAAGGCGTTAAAAACATATTTCCCATCACATGCCGCTGACTCCCTGCAAAAATGAAACGTGCATTATTACAATGTTGCACATAGGTCCGAAGAGTAGCTTCCACATTTTTCTCTACATATCCGGAAATCTGCTGGAATTCATCAATTGCAACCAGACAAGGTTTATCCGCCTGTTCCAAATACCGAAAGATTTCATCGAGTGTAGTAGCCGGAGCTTGTATATCCCCTAGCCCCAAATTCAAAGAAGGCATACCATTCACATCAAAAGAGATACTGGCTTGCAAAGATTTCACACATTCCCAAAAGCTCTGCAAAGCTTTCTTCCCCACAGGTTTCAGCACTTCCAGAATCTCCTTACTAAGTGCAAAGACCAAATCACGCAACGAACGGCTATCATATATATCAATAAAAAAGGTATAGTAACCCTGTTTAATTTCAGGAAACTGAAAGCAATGACGGATCAGCCCTGTCTTTCCCATTCGCCGGGTAGAGACAAGAGCCAAATTATTCCCATTCATCACCTCGCGCACCAACTGTTCGCTCTCAAAACGGCGATCGCAAAAATAATCAGCAGAGACATATCCGCTTGTTATAAAAGGATTTCTTATCATAGTCTTCATACATCTCACGTTATTACGCAAAGATAATTATTATAAAATAATAAAAGCCATCTACTATACATTATTTCATCATCATCCTTACTCAACAGGCACCACATGATAATAGACCCCACGCGTTTTCCTGAACGACTTTACCCCCAATCTCTGCAAGATACGCCCGAAATAATTAACTTGCCCGGAAGAAAATTTCATTTTACTTGCTTTTTGTATCCGCTGCAATATATCTGCAGCAAGCAACCACTCTCCCTCTTCTTCCTCTTCCGCTGCCCGGTAATATACCTGAAACAATTGTTCAATCGCCGGAGACTGTTCAAATTCCCGATTAGCTTCCGTCATGATAGCCTCTTCCTTCTCATCAAACCAGTAGCGTTCATTACTACGCAGCAGTGCCATTGCCTGCGCATACAATTGTTCATAATCAATAGGGTGGACCACATCAATCACTCCCGTCACCTCGACACCGATAAAACGACGACTGCCGGAAGTATCCGTCAGCAAATCTTTATGATTACTCGTACCTATAAAAGAAGCGTACCGGCGAAGCTCCTCCACTGCCGAAGCATTCGGACGTCGCGTATTGACAACAGGCTTTTGCAGAATATGCTTGAGAAAAGACTGCTGATTGATGCCAATCTGATCGAACTCATCCATATTAATCAATAGAAAACGATTCAAATACAGTTCGGCATCCCGTTTCCGGCTGAAATCAATACTGTCCGTATAATACGCCTGCAAACACGGGGGCAAGATCAATCGGCAAAATGTAGATTTACGATAGGCTTGCGGACCGATTAATATTGGCGAAGTACTGTTCGCGTGATTCTTACCCATCCCACGCCAGTGTGCAACCATACTAAGAAACCAGCGACGAAACAATTGAGTCCAATAAGGATGATCACAAGGAACCCGTTTGGCAAGATTACCAATATAATCTTTGCCGTTCCAGCGAGGAAGGTCATAAAGAAATTCTTCGACTGGCTGATAGAGCGGCACATGATCCGAATTCAGGTAACGCACGACATCTTTATCCCAAAGTTTAAGTCCCTCATATTGTGCATTCATTGTAATGCTTGCCATCAACCGTTTATCCACCGGACGAAAATAAAAATTAAAGCTATTCCGTTCGCGACATTCCACTTGTGATGTCAGTTGGTTGAAACGAAAATCATAACGCCGTTTCATAAACTCGTCCATCTGCATGACAAATAATTGTTCCGGCAAGAGACTACTCTTACTCGCAAATCCCTCACAAGTGCGGTATACATTTCGTACGGTTTCCCGAACCAATGTATCGTCCTTCGGCAAGCGATAATGGGCACGAGACCATCGTACTGTATCTTCTTCAGGAATACCGGCACGGAAACAATGTCCCGCAAGGTTAATCAAAAGCGATTGTTTGTCTCCTTCCGGTTGATAATCAGTCTCTTCATCCAGCGCACGTGCAAAAGCAGCTTCGAAAAGTACAGAAAGCGCATTACATTTTTCATATCCCGGCGCAAGCCGTTGCAACGGCGAAGTTTCCGTTTGCACCCGTTCGCGATAAGTCACCTCACCCGGCATAGCCGCAGGCTGCTTCATATAAATAGGCATTGCATTGGGATTAAAATACAAGTTCGGGTCAAAAGTTAAACGACAATATTGCTCCAATGAAGGCACTTTCAGTTCAATATCATAAGGGAGTTGTGGCTGATAATATTTCACTGCCAACCGATAGGCATGCGCATGAAAAAGCTCTGCTTCCTCACTAGTTGTCGGCAGAAGATCATTGGGATAAGTAAAACGTACCCATACTTTCACAGACTTTCCGGAAGAACCGGTGAAAGCTAAGTAAGTCTGCGGAAGTTCCTTTACCCGTTCTTTCACTTCATCCGCTTCCATGTGCCCGGACAAGTTGTTGACCTGAATCATCACAATGCCATTATATTCACTCATCGTCGTTATGCCGCCTTTGCGAAAAAAGGCGGCTGCGGGTATCAACTTCGGTACATTCTGTACATAGTCATTTTTATCACCCGGAAGCATAAAAGGCAGGACTTCTCTCATTTTTGAGACAGGCTGTGCTTTGGTTTCCACTTTCATTTGCTCCACGAGCTGTTCAATTCTTAACGTACGCATAGTGTTCACCTTGCCATCGTCTCTTACCAGTGTTATTCTCATTACTTCATTTATTTGTCCTGCATGTGTTTGTAGGGCGATTATTATGATACAAAGATACTGTAAATATTACATACAAACAACTTTTCCGGAAATACTTACTACACCTCTCTACTAGAAAAGATTTTTCAATTTCATTTCTCATATTCTCATGGATTTAAGATAAAGCACATATAATCAAAGAAGTACATTATGAGAAACGTTTTTAAAATAGGCATTTCTCATACTGCCCTCATCGATTTTCTTCAAAAAAACGCTATTTCTCATACTATTTCAGGGTATTTCTCATAGCCAGTTACAGCTATTCTCCTATTTATCCACCAAGCTTATCTTACCAAACATCTAGCTATTTCTTTCATGCAAACAACTAGTTAATTACTTGTTTTTCATCTAATAATGTCGTATCTTTGAAAGAGCATACCAATCGTTCCACTACAGTGCACAGGCCTGTTCACTACAGTAAAAAGATATGTCTACTAGAGTGAAAAGAACCGTTCACTGTAGTGGAACAATCAGGATGGCGGTTGAATAATAAAAGAATAAAGGCAAGATGTGATAAGCGCATCAGGTATATAACATATAAACAACCATTAAATTAGAACAAAGATGGCAATACAATTCGAGTTTTATAAGAATCCCCAACCGGAGAAAGAAGGAGAAGAACCTAGTTATCACCCGCGGGTGGTTAATTTTCAACATGTGACCACTCAAAAGCTGGCAAGAGAAATCCATATGGCAACTACTTTCGGGAAAGCGGAAGTAGAAGCCATGCTAATGGAATTGAGCAGATGTATGGGAAACCACCTACGTGAAGGAGAACGAGTACATCTGGATGGAATCGGCTATTTCCAAATTACATTACAGGCTACCGAACCTGTACATTCGCTTGCCACTCGCGCAGACAAAGTGAAGCTAAAATCTATTAACTTCCAGGCCGACAGAGATTTAAAAAGTTTATGTATGAGTACTCACTTACGACGTTCGAAATACAAGCCACATTCCGCTTCTCTTTCTGAAGAAGAGATCGACAAGAAGCTCACTGGATATTTTGCAAATCACCCCGTATTGACCCGTTCCAATATGCAGTCACTCTGCTGTTTCACTCAAAGTATGGCCAGCAGACAAATCCGTCGCTTAAAGGCACAGGGCTACTTACAGAATATAGGCAAGCCCACACAGCCTATTTATATACCAACCCCGGGGCATTATGAGAAATGAGTTCAACGGGTATGAGAAATAAGCCAAATTAAGGCCTATTCGCGAATGAAACTATGAGAAATGCCAAATTCAGAAACATTTCTCATAGTTTATACTATTAATAATCTGACACTTAGAACATATTTATGAGAATATGAGAAATGAATATTTTATATCCATTTCGGAGGCGTGTCAATTCTCCACTAACCACTTTTCTATATTTCTTGTTTCAGCACTAAAGTTCACACCAATCTTGAAAAGCTTTCGTGAATCCGTTGCAAACGGACGAGCATAATGTTTATCCTCTATCTGCTGCAAAGCTTCTTCCGCCGTACCATTCAATTTAAATTCCATGATATAGATGAATTTATCGGTCTGCAATACCATATCCACACGACCCTCACTCGTATGGTATTCTGCTTTTACATAAAACCCAACCAGTTTACACACGATATAAAGCACATTCTGATAATGTAACTCCAGTTCGCGTGCAAGCTCATAGGGAATATCCGAAAAGAAACTTTGCAAGCGACGAAAAAAAGATTCATAATCACCGGCCTCCACTTCACGAACAAATTTCAGAATTTCAAAAGGAGACTCCACTTTATTGACGTTCGCATAATAAGGGAGGAGAAAACGGATAAATCCTTCCTCCACTTCACGATTAGGAAAACCTAAACGATATATTCCAAAACGCTCATCATACCCCTTAATGGTGAGGTATCCGCTCTGATAAATCACCGGAATAGGATTGGTAGATTCAGAATCTATACTGTTCAGTACCTGTTCATCGGTTTCTTCATGGGCCATTCGGTGTAGATCATAATGATGCTTCTTCAGCAACTCCACTAAATAAGTGGGAGTACCTGTTTCAAACCAGTAGCTTTTAAACTCATTCCTATCAAAAGCTAAAAGCAGACTGAAAGGATTGTACATTCCTTTGGAATTGTGCGTGAAATGATAGCCATCATACATTTCTTTCAACCGGACACATATCTCTTCATACGTCACTCCCTGCACATTGGCAAATTCATGAAGTTCGGCATCCAGATTATCGTATAGTTCCTGTTCGCTCACACCACAAATATCTATATATTTATTCCACATTGAAATGTCATTCAGATTATTCAAATCACTGAATACACTGACTTTACCGAACTTGGTAACTCCCGTCAACAAAGCAAACTTAATACAGCCATCCTGACTTTTCAATGCGCCATAAAAAGCTTTCAATGTATTACGGAAACTCTTTTGCAAAGCATCATCACCAATAGCCTGTAACATTGGTTTATCATACTCGTCCACTAGGATCACCACACTTTGCCCCTCTTGCCGACAAGCACGCTTAATAATCCCCTCAAAACGCATAGCCAAGGATTTCTCCGATGGCTCCGCACCATATATCTTCTCCCATTCCACCAACGCCCCATTCAGTTTATTCTCCAAGCTTTCCGGAGTATCATATTTTTCGGTATTCAGATCAAGATGTAATACGGGATACGTTATCCACTCTTTTTCCAGCTTCTCCATAGCCAGTCCTTCAAAGAGTTCACGCTTTCCTTGAAAGTAGGCTTCAAGCGTAGAAATAAGCAGACTTTTGCCAAAACGGCGCGGACGACTCAGGAAATAGTAGCTCCCGGTTTTCACCAATTGATAAATCAATGCAGTTTTATCAATATAGAAATAGCCACCTTTACGAATTTTTTCAAAATTCTGTATGCCGATAGGGTAAATCTTGTCACTCATATTTCAATCTGTTTAAGTTCATATCGTACAAATATAGTCATTTGCTGTTTACAAACAGCATTTTCTCCCACTTTTTGCTGCTTGCAAACAGCAAATGAACACGCTCCAGCAATTCGCTAAGATATTTTTATTTTCTCGAAAAAAGCACATGCCCTTTAATAATTTGATAGGAAATAACAAAGAGTAAAATAATAACTTGTATTTGTCCTTTCATATTCTTATTTTTGTAAGACTGAATACAAAAATGAAAAGCATGATTAACACAACGGCAAAGATAGCCCCAAACGCACAAATAGGAAAAGGAACTATTATTGAAGAATTTACAGTTATCGCTCCTAATGCTAAAATTGGAGACGAATGCAAAATTCATCGTAATATATTTATTGATTCAAACGTAATAATCGGAAACCGAGTCAAGATACAAGACAATGTTATGATTCCTCATGGCGTGACACTGGAGGACGGAGTCTTTGTCGGGCCATCAGTATCTTTCACAAATGACAAGTATCCCCGTTCCATAAATCCTGACGGAACATTAAAATCATCCGAAGATTGGGACGTCAGCGAGACTGTGGTTAAATATGGCGCTTCTATCGGAGCCAACGCGACAATTTTGTGTGGAGTAACTTTAGGAGAATGGTGCATGGTTGCCGCTGGTGCCGTTGTCACCAAAGACGTCCCGGCATATACCCTGGTAGCTGGAAATCCTGCAAGAATTGTAGGACCTGTGAATTTCTGACCTTTGAACAAACATCTATCAAAATCAATATTATGGAAAATAATCTGATTCAAGCGGCAGTGGACTATGTCCATAATCTGGACTGGAGTGATATCTTCACAAATATTATTTCAAACAAACTTCTCTTTATCTTATCTATCGCGATACCAGTAATCATTCCATTACTCAATATCTACAAAAGAATTGTAAGGATAAGAAAAATTGTAATATTAAAAGTTTTGAATTGGAAGTTGGTATCACAAGTCGATCTGGCACGATATAAGATAAGAGCCATATTTGACATTACCTTGTTTGTTATAACAATAATTATTTTCTTTATAACCGATGGCCAATACAAGTGGTATGCAATGATACCAGTCGGAGGGATAGTAATCACCGAATGCTGTGCCAATTACAGGCATATACTACAACGGATACCGTTCAAACGGATAAAAGAATTTCCCTATCTTAAATATGAACAAGCTGCACTAATTATCCCCAAAGGATTAGTCGGTATATTATCCACCACATTAAAGGAAGTAAAAGACATACCTGCTAATCCCAGAATGATGAAAATTCATTTTGCCACTACTGACGAATCATACGAAACCCGCCAGGTGATAACAGATAAATCTATAATTGAAAGAATCATAAAGAACGAGATTGTTGCCTATTATGATAGCCTGACAGAAAAAATCAGAGAAAAAGGATATGACCGAAGTCAATTTTTCTATATAGAAAATGAAAATGGGCACAAAGAATTTATATGTGATATATTAAAGGGTATATATTCTCTGGAAAATGTTTATAATGCCATTATACAAGTCCAGTCGGATATCACAAAAGATGGTTCTATCCGCTTTATTGGTGATAAAGTGGGAATCAGAAGTTACAAACTGGAAAAAGGCGAACTTTTATTGGACATATACGAGACGGATCATTTTACATTTAAAGTTTTCAAAAAAATATTCAAGGACCGCAGATTCAAGAGAATCTTTCAAGAAATTATCTGTAGAACCAACAAAGCAAATGATAACATAAAACCTCTACTGGTGGAATCGCTAGCCTTCTTGTTTTCTTCTTTCGGGATTGATATAATTATCGGAGGTAGAGATGCCAGAGGAGCTAAAAAGATGTTGGTAGCAGCAAGAAGCGGGCATATAGAAAGCGACAACAGATCCACTTTGCACGTTCCTGTCAATGAATCCTTTTCCCGGACAGATCTGGTTGAACACGACCAATATTATAGTCCCTATCATTGTGTGCTTCGCGGCATTAAAGAAGAGTTAGGAATTCCGGAAGAAACTTGCAAAAAAGCATCTGTATCATTCCATGACTTTGCCATTGTATCCGATGAAGGAGAGATTGGTTTAGGATGTTACGTCGATTTCTCTTTTGTCATGCCGCTGGAAGAAGCGAGATTATATCCGGGACAGGACAAGTATCTTGAACTTGCTGATATCCTGATAGTGCCTTATCCGCCTTTCAAATGGTCTCCATTCGCTTATGAAGATTATTTTTATAAAACGACAGGCAACGAAAAATTCTGTATGCAGTGGCAAAGTTTTACGACACTGTTATATCAACGAGCTATTCTAAGGAACGCCGAGGCGTCTATCCCCATAATATGGTTAGTGGACTCTATTATTATACTGACTTTGCTTTTCTTACTGACAAATTATACTCAGATTGATTTAACGAGTACGGTCATTTCTTTAATATTAGGAGGAGTGGCACTCTCTATAGTGAAACGGTTCAACAATAAACCCGCACATAAACTTACTTACGGAAAATTCCTGAAACCTTTCGTTCCACAATGGAATGGAGATGTAAGAGTTTTACAGTCAACGATGCACTCTCAAATCGTCAAAGGATCAAGAAAGGAAACAAATCCCATAGCTGACGGTATCATGTTCGGGCTAAACAGTCCTTCCGAACAGAAACTGAAATTGTCCGACATTCATTTGCTTACTCCCCCATTCTGTACCGTCCGACGTGAATTCGTTAATTTTACAGAATATCCTATCAGTTTTTACTATGTCGCAGAAAAAAATGGAGATATCGGGAACTGCTTGTCTTTTATCAAGATACCATATGCTCTATCCAGCGACGACCTATCTTTATTGTTAACTATTAAAACAGAGAAAGGCCATATTGTCTCCTATAATTTTACTAAACCCATCCATTCCGATATTATACTGGATTTTACTAAAACACTAGATGAAAAACAGATTAATACATTTAGTAAATATTATAGAATAAACAAAGATTTACTCAAAAATGTACAAATCGCTTCCTTAGATGAGAACTTTCAAAAAAGATGGTTTCCTTTGGATTTACTTAATGCCGGTAATGACTACTTCTGGTCTGTCATCGACATGGAAGATGAACTGGAAAAACACGACAGTTATGATTTTGACTTTAAAATCGGAAAGAAGACCCAACCACGTGATTTGTATATGAAAGTGATCGCAAAGAATATGGATAGAAGCTGTTTTTCAATCAGACTCAATGGCCATTTGAAGGATATGGAAGCTTTTTTATGCGCTTTTACCTCCAGAAATGACAATAGAAGGAAAATGAGCGATTTGGATATTTATATGATGCAGCTATTTCTTATCAGAATTGGAATAGTATATGCAAAAAAGAAATAGGAGCGATTATTTAATATTGAACATTTATATATAAGCAGAAAAGAATTTCCAAATCTAATGAGAGTTTCTTTCCACTGCGCTGATAGAAGTCCATTGCCAGCTCAATCTGTTTATGTTCTGCAAAATACAAGTCATCAGCCGCCACAAACAAAGTATCGTCCATATTATCATACAACTAAATATTTAGAAAACCTTTAAAATACCAGACGGGAGACTTACAAACTAATCATCGTTTTTCAGTTCAATTTTCATGCAAAAGTACATACAAATTATTACGTTAAATAAAACTAAAGTAAATAGTTCGTTATTAAACTCTCACTTTTTATATATACCTTAGCTAGAAATTGAATTATACAATATCCATATGACATTTGAATTATTTACAAAAAATAAAAATCACCATATATTATATTCTTTATTAAATAGAAAGTGGGCTTATATTTCATATATACCTGAAGTATATTACAGAAAAAAAGATTTACATTATATGCTATCTCACCAAAATAAAAGAGAAGCTCTTATTATAGGTAAAATTTTTCATAGATTAGGATATAATGTGAAAGTAGCCCTATTTAATGACCCCAAAGAATGTGATAACAGAAAGTATGACATTATTTTTGGCCTTGAACCTAACTTCATAACAATGTGCCAGAAAAACCCCAAGGCTCTTAAGATATATTACGCAACAGGAGCATATTGGGAACATCAAATAGCTAGTGTAATCACTCAAACAGACTTATTTAACAAAGCCCACAATACTCATTTACAATATTCCCGATTAGTCAAGCCACACAATAGTTGTGAAATAGCAGATACTATATTTCAAATAGGGAGTTCATTCACAATCAAAACTTATCCACAAAAGCTACAACAAAAAATTAAAATTATTAATCAATCTAGCAATTTTACAGGTCTGTGCAATCTTGAAAAGAAATTAAAAACAACATCTAATACTGAATTCATATGGTTTGGCTCTGATGGTAGTATTTTAAAAGGATTAGACATTGTCATAGAATATTTCACACAAAATACTCATTTGAAATTACATATAGTAGGTCCCATCGACCCAGATTTCAAAGATTATTTTCAACCTAGAACTAAGAAATATACCAATATAATTTTTCATGGCTTCTTACACACACATTCTGAAGAATTTATGAATATAGCCTATAAAGCATCATTTAATATATTTCCTTCCGGAAGTGAAGGATGCCCTGGTTCTGTAATTACACTAATGCAAATGGGGGTTATTCCTATTGTGTCACCATGGGCAGCCTTTGATAAAATTGAAGAATATGGCTACTTACTACCAAATTTATCCATAAAAGCAATAGACAAGGCTATCCAATGGAGCAGAGCATTATCTCCTACCCAAACCCAAGAATTAATAATAAGAAACATAAACTATTCAAAACAAAAATGGAACATACAACAATTCGAATATGAATTTCAATATTTGTTAAAAAACGAAATCATTAATCATACAAAATGAAAAAGCCATATATATTATACGATTCCCAGATATTTGACCTTCAAAGGATTGGAGGAATATCACGCTATTTCTGTGAAATCATTTCAAGATTACAACAACCTTTTGACATTAGTATACGATACAGCGAGAATTACTACCTAAAAAATTCAACAATAGCACGACATCGAATTCCACTTCCACAATGCCTATTTAAACGGTATAAAGACAAATTACTTCACAAAAATCTTAAGTATACAAAGAATAGACTTAGAACATCATCTCCTTATCTTTTACATGCCACTTATTATGAACCTTATTTTTTAAAATATATAGGCAACAATCCTTTTGTCATAACAGTACATGATATGATATATGAAAGATTACCTGAATATTTTTCAAAAGAAGAAACTGAACAAATTATCCAACAAAAAAAAGAAATCATATCAAAAGCTAGCCGTATTATCGCAATTAGTGAAAATACCAAAAAAGATCTGATAGAGTTATTACACATTGACCAACAAAAGATAGATGTTATCTATCATGGGACAAGCATGCAGCGATTTGAAAAAAAAATCACCATGCAACTGCCAGAAAAATACGTCCTTTTTGTTGGCAGCAGATACTCATACAAAAACTTCAATCGTTTTATAGAAGCTTTTTCCTTACTAGCTCAAAAAGATAGTAAGCTATACCTTATTTGTACAGGCAATAGGTTCAGTCAAGATGAAGAAGATAAATTATCAAAATTACATATTAAAAACAGAACACTACAAATTAATGCATCCGATAAAGAGTTGAGCGAACTATACACCCGTGCCTCCTTATTTGTTTTCCCATCTTTATATGAAGGATTTGGTATACCCATCTTAGAGGCTTACGCATGTCATTGCCCTATTGCAATAAGTAACACTAGTTGTTTTCCTGAAATAGCAGGAGATGCAGCCATATATTTCAACCCTTATTCTGTAAAAGACATAACCAATACTATAGAAGCAATAATATACAATCCTCAAAAAGCCAATGAATTAATTCACAAAGGCATTAAACGGTTAGAATTATACTCTTGGGAAAAAACAGTTGTAGAAACAGAAAAAACATATAAAAAAACAATACGAGGTTACAACTTTTAAACATGTACAACAAACAAATCCGGCAGAAGTATTCAAAGAAACTGTATATACTTCAGAATAACTTTATTTCCTGCCAGAAAAAAAATCATTAGTTTTTAATATGAACAAAAGCAACGGTTTGATGCGATATTGAAGCCGATGAGTCTTACTTAAACGCAAAAAAACATCTAATAAAGGAAGCTTTTTCAATTGTTCTGCTTCCTGAAAATATTTACGCAAAACAGGAGAAAACAGATGGTCCAAAACTTGTTCTCGCTCTCTAATACATTCTTCTGCCGAAAGCGAACTGACACCACTCGTATCAAAATTACTAATAGTCCGTTTTACATGTCGATAAGAACACCCTTCCAAAATAATCTTCTTCACAAAAAATTCCCAATCTGAAACGATCCTCAAACTCTCTGTATAAAGATAACTTTGAAACAATTCTCTTTTAATAAACGTAGCAGGGTGCCCTAACGAACGCTCTAGAAAATAACCAACAGTCAAAACATCTGGATAAACAAAAACAGCTCCCCCTCCATTTGCCTCCATAAAAAATAAATCCCCATAAACAATATCCTCTCCCGACAAAAAACTATGAATATCAGACAAAACAGCCGAATCACTCAATATATCACCTGAATTCAAGAACAATAGATATTCACCGGAAGCCCTCTGTATTCCTTTATTCATGGCATTATAAATTCCTGAATCCTTTTCAGAGCACCAGAAATCTATATATTGTTGATACCCCTGAACGACTTCTTTACTTTTATCAGAGCTAGCACCATCTATAATAATGTACTCATATTCATTATATGTCTGTTCCACAACACTTCGAATTGTTTTCTCCAATCCAGAAGCATTATTATAATTTATCGTAATAATAGAAATTTGTTTCATTCTACTTCTTTTTCAGGTTGCCCTTTATATATTTATAAAACAAACGGCGATACCACTTATTTTTGTGTCGAGCAATTCGCGATTTGCAATCTTCCAGCTCTTTCTCACAAAGGAACAATCGACGTAAAGGAAGAATTGCACTTCCATAATACAACAAATAACGTCTTATATGTTTCTGATAAATATAATTCTCAACTTCCGCGATATTCTGAGCTGCGGTTACGTTTTTAGAGACCGCCTTTATTCGATAAAAGAACAAAGGTTCCTGTATTTGATATACAATACTTTGCTCATCCAACAATCGTATATAAAATTCCCAATCCTCTAATCCCAAATGCATATCTTCATCAAAACCACCAATCCGAAGCATATCGCTCTTTCTAAAAACTGATGAACAAAAAATCTCATTGTTGACTAATAACTTAGCATAACCTTTATAAGATACTTGACTGTGATTAGTCGCTTCCCCAAAAAAGTCCCATTGACAATACACCAACAATGTTTCCGGATGATGAGTAAAATGGGACAAGGCCTTTTCTATATAAGTTTTCTCCAATTTATCGTCTGCATCTAAAGGTAGAATATAAGTACCCAACGCTTGTGCAGCTCCTATATTTCTTGCTTTAGAAACACCCCCATTTTCCTGAAAGACATACTTGAACCTCTCATCCTTCTTCACATATTCCAAGGCTATTTCTTCTGTATTATCAGTAGACCCATCATTTACGATGATCCCCTCCCAATTCTGAAAAGTCTGCTTTTCCAATGAGTTCAAAGCATCCGAAAGATAAATTCCCTGATTATAACATGCTATAACAACCGAGATGATAGGAGCTTCTTCATATTTCATTTTAACATTAAATAATAAACAACTTTCTTCATTTCAAATTTTAATTATACAAACATACAAAAAATAACACTAGCCCCAAACAATTATTTTAAAAACTGTCTTTATTCCGAGATAAAACGTAAGTTCGCTTGCCACTTCTATTTTTCTTCATACCTTTGCATCTAACAATTTTTACGCACTATGGATATCGATATTATAATACCCATTTATAATGCTTTTGATTTTGTCAGAAAGTGCATTGAAACAGTAATTGAGCATACAGATCTTACCCAGCACACATTATTGTTAGTCAATGATAAAAGCACAGACGAAAGAATATTGCCCTTATTGAATTCCTTTATAAAAGAAAATCAATCGCTAAATATCATATTAATAAATAATAAAGATAACCAAGGATTTGTCCGAACTGTGAATATTGGCATGCAATATTCACACCATGATGTAGTCTTATTAAATAGTGACACAGAAGTAACCAGAAATTGGCTTTCCAAGATGCAAAACTGCGCATATAGCAAACCAGCAGTAGCAACTGTTACTCCCCTATCCAACAACGCGACTTTAGCATCTGTACCTGTTTTTTTGGCAGAAAACACCATTCCTCCAGGTTTAAGTGTAGAAGAATATGCTAACCTTGTCGAAAAATGCAGTATGAATTTATTTCCAGAAATCCCTACTGCGCACGGATTCTGTATGTATATTAAAAGGGAGGCAATAGACGATCTAGGTCTATTTGACGAAGAAACTTTTGGGAAAGGATATGGGGAAGAAAATGATTTCTCATATAGATGTTTACAAGCTGGATATAGACATTTACTATGTGACAATACATATATTTATCATAAAGGAACCCAATCTTTCACTCAAGAAAAAACCAATTTGATAAACTCTCATCTACAAATATTAAAAGAGAGATACCCAGTATGCTTCGCAAACACAGAAGCTTTTGTTCAACAAAATCCAATCTCAGACATACAACTAAATGTACGTTATAACACAGATATGTATTCTAAAAAAAACATACTGATCGTAATACATGAATTCAAAGCAATCAAGGAAAGAAATATTGGTGGAACAACATTACATGTACATGATTTAATTAGAAACATGCGAAAGGAATTTAATTTCCATGTAATCTATTATTCTGTGGATGATTTCAGATATTATCTAACTTCTTATTTTTCATCTGACGAGATTACTGTTTCACTAGGCACGTATTCTCAATATACAGCTTTAAACCTTTATAATGATGTTTTCAAGAAAGATATTGAGAGACTAATAACAGCCCTAAGAATAGATTTAATCCATATCCATCATTTAAGAAACATGTATTTGGATATTTTCAAAGTGGCACAAGATAAGAACATTCCCTTTATATATACAATGCATGATTTTTATTCAATATGTCCTTCCGTAAAACTCTTCGACGAGGAAACTTTTCTTTGCAGTTATAACAACCGAAGTGGATGTGCTTCATGCATATCAAAAAAGTTTAAGCAGAATATTAATTTTATACCTTTATGGAGAAAAGAATTTTATTCGAATCTAAAATTGGCAAAGAAAATAGTCGTCCCCTCTTACAATACCAAGAATATTGTTTTAGATGTATACAAAGACCTAACAATTGATGTGATAGAGCATGGCTACAATCAAGTAAACAAAGATTCGAATTATTCTAACACAAAGAAAAATAAAAAAGAAAAGTTTAATATTGCTTTTATTGGTGGGATTTCAGAAGAAAAAGGATTAAGATATTTAAAAGGGTTAATAGCTGAAGCAAAAAAATCCGAAATAACAATCCATCTCTTTGGAATGGCAGAAAATAAAAAATATAACACCAATAAACAAAATTATATCTATCATGGTGAATATTTACAGAAAGACTTACCTAATCTACTACTTGAAAATGATATTAAATTAGTATGTTTAATGTCCATGTGGCCAGAAACATATTCCTATACTTTATCAGAAAGCCTTATTGCAGAAATTCCTGTAATCACATTCGATTTAGGAGCTATAGCTGAACGGGTGAAAGCCATTGATGCAGGATGGATTTTTCCCATACACAGTACTGTAAAAGATATTTTTAAGTTTATTTTAACAGTCAAATCAGACATCACCGGAGAATACCAAAAGAAAAAAGAGAATATCAGGCATTACATAAAAGATATGAAGTCTGTAAAAGAAATGACTGATGAATATGCGAGAATATACAATAAAGTCATCAATACGTTCCCTGTTTTGACTTATGATATCAATGACATACAATCAAAGATTGAATTCTACAAAAAAAGCAGAGAACTCAATCCATCAGGTATAAAGTTAATACAAGAAAATAAAGAATATAAACGCATAAAGAATATCATTAAAGGATCAGCACCTTTTAAACGTGCTTTTAGAGAGTTGAAGCTCTATCGTGAGACTTATACAAACAGTAAGTGGCGAAATAAAATCCTTTTTAAATTTATATGGTATAGAATTATATGTCTTAATATTTGTAGTATTTTTACCAAAAGATATTATTAAATAGTTCATCTTAAAAATACACCATACACATAACAAAAGAAGTCATAAACCCAATTCAATAAAGTTCTATCAAAATGATTAACGTCTTATACATAGCAGTAGGTGAAGGAGGCTCTGACCAAGCATTAATCACTTTAATTAAAGAACTCAAAAGCAAAATAAGGCCTTATGTCACATTAGGAAAACTAGCAAGCCAATCAACCATTGATAAATTGAGATCGGAAAATATACCATATAGTATTCTCAATTACGACTTCTTCTGGTATCCCTCAAAAAAAAATTTATGGAATTATATTACTCGGCCCATATATGCCTTCAAATTAAAAAATAAAAATAAATTCTTTGCCAAACAAATTATAGAATTATCTAAACAATATAAGATTGATATTATTCATACCAATTCTTCCGCATATCAGTTCGGGGCTGCTGCTGCTCAATCACTAAAGATTCCACACATATGGCACCTAAGAGAATATCAATCTTTAGATTTCGGACATTCACACGCTTACTCACTTCCATATTTAAAGAAACAACTACACAAACCCGGCAATTTCAATATAGCAATAACAAAAGGTATATATAATTTCTACCAACTAAAGGAGGAAAACTCGACTATTATTTACGACGGTGTTTTGAAGCAAAATTATAAACCTAAAGAACTTCCTAAAGAAGATTATTTTCTATTTGTAGGACGTATCGTAAAAGAAAAAGGTATCTTTTCATTATTAAATAGCTATAAAGACTATCTAGTAAGAGGGGGTAGCTTCAAATTAATACTTGCTGGGAACTATTCTTCAAAGACAAAACAAAAAATTGATAGACTAATAGAAAAATACAATATACAAAATAGTATTATGTTTAAAGGACTACTACCCACCAATCAAATATATGATCTAATGAATCAAGCAACAGCTTTAGTCGTCCCATCACCTTTTGAAGCATTTGGCCTAATTACAGCAGAAGCAATGTTTAACAAATGCTTAGTCATTGGAAAAGATACTGCCGGGACAAAAGAACAATTTGACAATGGTCAAAAGAAATACAATAAAGAAATTGCTCTTCGTTTTACCAATGAACAACAATTAACCACCCATTTAACAGATATAGAACAGAAACAGATACAACAATACACCAAAATCATCGAACGAGCATATAATTATGCTTCATCATTATACTCTATTGAAAACAATGCCAAACAGATAGAGCGTCTATATATAGACGTTCTTATAACATAGTTATTTATAAGACGCAAACAAAATTTCATGCATTTACAATACCAATAATTATTTTATATTTATCTTTGCAAAAAAAAATTAGACCGTGCTATTTAACTCATTCGAATTCTTAGTCTTTCTACCAATAGTATTCTTATTATATTGGTTTGCTTTCAAAAAATTAAGGGTACAAAACTTATTTGTTGTTGTAGCTAGTTATCTATTTTATGGTTGGTGGGATTGGCGCTTTCTTATCCTAATAGCGTTTACTACTTTATGTAGCTATGCAAGCGGGATCCTGCTCGAACGCCAAGAAAATCATAGACATATTCAGCGTTTAATAAGTATTGCCAACATTGTATTAAACCTAACCATATTAGGAATATTCAAGTATTTCAACTTCTTCTCTGAGAATCTACAACATCTATTTCAATGGTTTGGTTTTGAATTGGACTGGGTTACATTAGACATCTTACTTCCAGTAGGAATTAGCTTCTACACATTTCAGGCACTTAGTTACACGATCGATATCTATCGCCGCAAAATGAAGCCTACACATGACATTGTAGCATTCTTCGCCTTCATCAGTTTTTTTCCTCAACTAGTTGCAGGCCCTATTGAAAGAGCAACTAATTTATTACCTCAATTCGAAAAACGTCGAACTTTTGACTACACAGCAGCAGTAGACGGTATGAGACAAATTTTATGGGGACTATTTAAGAAAATTGTTGTAGCAGACACATGTGCCGCTGCAGCTAATGAAATATTTACAAATTACCAAACATTAGACAGTCTAAATCTAGTTTGGGGAGCTTTCTTATTTACCTTCCAAATCTACGGAGACTTTTCTGGCTACTCTGATATTGCTATCGGCACAGCTAAATTATTTGGTATTCATTTACAACAAAACTTCAATTACCCCTATTTTTCTCGTGACATTGCCGAGTTTTGGAGACGCTGGCATATTTCACTCACAACTTGGTTTAGAGATTACATCTATATTCCTTTAGGAGGAAGCCACTGTAGCAAATGGAAATCTTTCCGCAACACTATGATTATCTTCTTAGTTAGCGGGCTCTGGCATGGAGCCAATTGGACATTCATTTGTTGGGGTGCATTCCATGCTCTATTATTTCTACCATTATTACTTATGGGAAAAAACAGAAAATATAAAAATATAGTAGCTGAAAACAAATATCTACCATCTATCAAAGAACTTGGACAGATCATCTGCACTTTCATTCTTGTGATGATTGGCTGGGTCATTTTCCGTGCCGAAAACATAAAAGATGCCTATCAATATATTATCTATATGTTCACTAAATGGCAGCCTTCATCACTTGAATATGGAGTTAAATGCATCCAATATATTGCTATTTTGATTATTATAGAATGGATTAATAGACGCAAAATGCATGGACTAGAAATTAACATAAAATCCCCAATAGTCAGATGGGGGCTCTACTGTGCCATATTCTATTATATATTTTATTATTCGAATGAGATTCAAACATTTATCTACTTTCAATTCTAGAACGATATGAAAAAATTTATATTAAAATGCTTGTTCACCATTTTTCCTGTCATGCTGTTAATATACGCCTATGGTTTCTATGTAAACTTCTATTTAATAGGAGATGTATTAACCAAAGCTGGCGATTTAGGAAACCTAGGATACTTCTATATCAATAAGAGTCAAACAAATTTAGGGAAAAAACTATACGAAAATAAAGTAGATCAATACCATGAAAGTATACAAGAAAAGTATAATATACTCACTATAGGCGACTCCTTTAGTCAACAAGGCTTCGGTGGCTATCAGAACTATTTAGGGAATAAATTAGGAGAAAGAATCCTCAACTATCCAGATCCTAGAGGAAAAGGATATTGCTCTGAAGAAATCGCATTATATTTACTGAATAATGACATATATACTAAGTTAGGATGTAAAACTGTTATTATCGAAACTGTTGAAAGAGAATTTGTACAACATATACTAAGTTTCAGAGATATTACAAATATTGACTACAGCATTGACAACGAAGACAATACTAGTAAGAGTAGCTCTACGAAGAAAAGAGATTATTTAATGGAAACATTCAAATACATCAAATATCACTTGTATAAATCAAAAAGACCAGTAAAAGAAGCACAATTAAGTATAGACTGTTTTTCTGTTCCACCTTATAAAACCCTTTATTTTTATAATGACGATTTATGGAAATTATCAATAACTGAGGAAGAGTATAATACTATTTGGGATAGACTTAATAACCTTCATAAACGCTTCCAGGAAAAAGGTATTAATCTCTATTATTTAATAGCCCCTGATAAATATGATGTATATCAACCATATATAGTAAACAATCCATACTCACCTAAGACAGTTATTGATCAATTAGAAAAAAATGGAATTAATCAACTAGAGTGGCTAATCAACCCTAGAAACAAATTTAGGGAAATGATTTCTAGTGGAGTCAAAGACGTTTACCATATAGATGATACACATTGGGCAACTATAGCCAGTGAGACAGTGAGCAATATTATCGCAAATAAAATCACACATCCTACCAAATAAATCATTTCCTTGTTTCCAAACAGGATTTATATCATTCATCTAAAAATAAGAATATTGAGTGACTACAGCCGATCTTTATCACGAGTAATTAAACACGGTATTAAACAACTAAAACTTTTATTTAATCGTTCTACATAATAATCACAGGGATTTGCTCTTAAAGAAGATACTAAGTACAACATAAGTTCCTTCTTAATTGTTGGAGAAACCTTCAGCCTTTTTATCTCTTTATAAAAACTTCCATGACGTACAGCCTTTCTTTGTTTTCCTATATTAAGAAGAAATTGTTCTATTGTATTTACTATATATACATCTTCTCGAATCCCCTCACCTGTCTTTTGTGCCTTTTTGGTAGTACTCACATTATGCAAGCGGAACTTGTTCAATTTTTCATAGACTTCAAGCACCACACCTTGCCTTGCCATCTCTATCCAAAAAAGCCAATCACCACTATATCGCATTGAAAAACAAGACAAATCCTTTATCCGTTCAAAACATTGCTTACGAAAAACAACACCGCTAGCGTTGTAAATATAATTACGCCAATAAAGATTATGTTTTATGTAATCTTCACCATCAAAAACACCTATATTGTGAGGACGGCGTAATTGTTTTGAAGTCCAACGGTCAAAATCTGTAGATAGTTCATTCCCTTTCTCGTCTATACAATGTGAACCTAAAAAACAGAAAGAAGCATGAGGATATTGATTTAAGGCAGAAACAGCCTTTTCCAAAAAAGAAGAATCAGCCGCATCATCGCTCTCGGCAATCCATATATATTTTCCACGAGACAAACTAATCCCTTTTTGCCACTGAGCAAAAGGACTCCCTGTATTGACAGAATTAATCTCCAAATGAGCGACACGAGAGTTTGTTTTATAATGGTTTAAAATAGACACACTATCATCGGTTGAAGCATCATCTAATAATATAATTTCATAGTCTGTATATGTTTGTGCCAATACAGACTCGATACGTTGCTGCAAAAAACGAGCATAGTTATAATTAGGGATGATTATACTAACTTCCACCGGATGATTTTCCATTACAAACACACTATATTATCTTAGTTATTATAACAAACTGATAGCAAAGATACGGATATTATTCTTAAAAAGGATGCTAACCCCCTAATGTTTAGCAAAAAAGCCTTTAACGCTTGTCACAACCAAATAAAATGTATACATTTGTAGAATTTTAGTGCAAGCCCCCTTAACTATTTAATTAACATTGTAATAATTATATGAATAAACCAATGGCGAGCAACATTAGTACATCGCTAATTATATCCACCTATAATAGAAGCGACGCATTAGAATTATGCGTTAAAAGCGTGCTACGTCAATCTCTCCTTCCTAATGAAATTATCATTGCCGATGATGGTTCTAAAGAAGATACAAGAGAACTAATTCATCAATTGGCTGTTTCTTCCGAAGTCCCCATTATTCATGTTTGGCATGAAGATTTAGGTTTCAGACTGGCCTCCATCCGCAACAAAGCTATTGCGAAAGCATCTAAAGAATATATTATACAAATTGACGGAGATATCGTCTTACACAAAGATTTCGTCAAAGATCATGCACATTTTGCTAAAAAAGGCAGTTTCGTAACCGGTAGCCGTGTATTAATCCGGGAAGGTTTAACCCAAAAGATGCTAGCAGAAAGGAACTGTATTATCTCTATTCACGACAAAGGTACTAAGAATGCAATCAACGGAGTACATTTGCCTTGGCTAAGCCCATTACTTCAGCATTATCGCCAATGGGATATTTCATATTCCAGAGGATGCAATATGGCTTTCTGGAAAGAGGATTTATTAAAAGTCAATGGGTACAATGAAGCTATTACCGGATGGGGAAGCGAAGATCATGAATTAGTGTGCCGCCTTATCAACAGCGGTGTACGCAAGCGTACCATCAAATTTGCGGGAATTGTGTTCCATCTTCATCACGAACTACATGGAACAGATAATTTGAGCAACAACCGCAGCATTTTGAACGAAACGAAAGTCAGGAAACTAACCTGGTGCGATAAAGGAATCATACAAAACTAATATGGAAAAGAATTTGAACTTTTTAGATCGAAACGAATTTAACTACAGTCCATCAAAAGAAGTAGTAGAAGCTTTAAAAAACTTCGATATAAATAAACTTTGTTTTTATACCCGCATTTATGATGAAGGAAAGAAAAGTATATTATCTGTTTTCTTATCTGAACTTTACGATATAGATGAAACACAAGTCTTATTAGGATACGGCGGAGAAGATATTCTGAAACAAGCCGTACACTACTTCCTGACTCAAGAAGATGGAAATAAAACGATGTTGATTCCCAAGTTCTCATGGTGGTATTATAAATCAATTGCAGATGAGGTGAATGGCCATACTTTGCAATATCCTCTCTACGAAGACGGAAATACTTTTAAATATGACTTTGAGACGCTAAAAGATATGATTCGGAAAGAGAATCCGAAGATTCTTTTACTAGCTTCTCCCAATAACCCTACCGGCAATGGTTTGACTCCGAAAGAATTGGATGAACTACTTGCAGAAGTACCCGGCCAAACAGTGGTATTGATAGACGAAGCATACGCTTCTTTTGTTTCAACTGATACCAGTTATATCAAAAAGCTGGTTAATAAATATCCGAATTTGATTATTTCCCGTACCTTATCTAAATTTTATGGATTGCCGGGTTTACGTATGGGATTCGGATTTATGAGTAAGGAGCTGGAAAAATTCAGCAGATACAGCAATAAATATCTGGGATACAACCGGATATCCGAAGATATCGCCATTGCGGCTCTTAAATCGGACGCACACTATCGAAACATCGCAAAACTGATGAACGAAGACCGTGAGCGTTACGAAAAGGAAATCGGCGTGTTGCCCGGATTCAAAGTATATGAATCGGTTGCCAACTTTATTTTAATCAAATACCCGATAGAGCTGAAAGAGGCTTTACAAAAGGCTTTTGCTGAACAGAGTTATAAAGTGAAATTTATGAATGAACCGGATATCAATACTCATTTGCGTATCACATTGGGTCGCCCAGAGCAGAACCGGATCGTTATAGATACAATCAAAGAAATCGCATCCAAATGAAAGCAATAATATTAGCCGCAGGAATAGCTTCACGCTTACGCCCGCTGACCGATACGACGCCCAAATGTCTTCTCAAGATAGGAGAACGATGCCTTTTGGAAAGGGCTTTTGATGCTCTGATACAAAACGGATTTGATGAATTCATCATTGTCACCGGGTATCGCCAGCAGCAAATCGTTGATTTCCTACAGGCACATTATCCAACCCAAGATATTACTTTCATCTATAATGACAGGTATGAATCAACCAACAATATCTATTCATTATGGCTCACCCGCCCATATACGGATGGGGAGGAAATTTTGTTATTAGACAGCGACATTGTATTCGATCCGCAGATTGTAGAGAAGCTGCTTCATTCGGATAAGGACGACATATTGGCACTGAATCGCCATGAGCTCGGAGCAGAAGAAATAAAAGTCATCGTGGACGACGCACAAAAGGTCGTGGAAATCAGCAAAGTCTGTTCGATATCCGATGCTATCGGAGAGTCCATCGGCATCGAAAAGATGTCAGCTGAATATACCAAGGCGCTATTTCGTGAACTGGAAATTATGATTACTACCGAAGGACTGGATAATATATTCTACGAACGGGCTTTTGAGAGACTGATTCCGCAAGGATATAGTTTTTACGTTATGGACACCACCGAGTTCTTCTCGGCCGAGCTGGACACAGTAGAGGACTTTCAACAGGCACAGAAGCTGATTCCATCCAGTCTTTATTAATTAAAATCAGATAAAATGGCTAATTACGACATCCGCCCTCTACAGCTTCGCATATTAAAGAACTTATTAGCTGTTGACAAAGTTTGCAAAGAACATAATCTGCGATATTACATCATGGCAGGCACCATGTTGGGAGCTGTACGCCACAAAGGATTCATCCCCTGGGATGATGACTTGGATATCGGAATGCCAAGAGCTGATTATGATTTACTAATGGCTAATGCCAAAGAATGGTTACCGGAACCTTACGAAGCGGTATGCGCCGAGAATGATAAGGAATATCCTCTTCCGTTCGCAAAGGTGCAGGATGCCAATACAACCTTAATCGAGCGTATGCATCTCAAATATCTGGGAGGTGTATATATTGATATATTTCCACTGGATGGAGTTCCGGAAAGCCGCATGGCGCAAAGAATGCATTTTGCGAAGTATGAGTTCTACAAACGAATACTTTACCTGATTCATCGTGATCCATACAAACATGGAAAAGGTCCCAGTTCATGGATACCGCTATTATGCAGAAAGTTTTTCACCCTTACCGGAACACAGGAAAGCATCAGGAAGGTAATGAAGAAATACGATTTCGACCAATGCGCATTAGTCTGCGATTATGATGACGGAATGAAAGGAATCATGTCGAAGGACATTCTGGGCACTCCTACTCCCATCCGGTTTGAAGATGAAGAAGTATGGGGAGTACAGAAATACGACACTTATCTGTCACAGAAATATGGAGATTACATGACCATACCTAAACAAAGTGGACAAAGACAACACAATTTCCATTATTTAGACTTGAATAAACCTTATCGGAATTTTGAAGTCTAAATTATAATCATATAAAGGTAAGAAGTAGAAATGAGAATAGGTTTTGACGGAAAACGTGCAGTACAGAATTTCACCGGTCTGGGTAATTATAGCCGCTATATAGTGGATATTCTATGCCAATTCGGTCCGGAGAATGAATTTGTGCTGTATGCCCCCAAGAAACGGGAAAACAAGAGGCTGGACAAATTAACGAAGCAGTATCAGCAACTACAGCTTTCTTATCCCACTACTTCTTCCTGGAAAAAGTTAAGTTCATTGTGGCGAGTATGGGGAGTCACCCGCCAATTGGAAAAAGAAAAAATCGATATATTCCACGGGCTTAGTAATGAGCTGCCCCTGAATATTCATCAAAGCGAGGTAAAAAGTATTGTAACGATCCACGATCTGATCTTTCTGCGCTATCCGCAGTATTACCATTCGATCGACAGGAAAATATACACATACAAATTCCGTAAAGCCTGCGAAAATGCCGATAAAATCATTGCTATCAGCGAATGTACCAAGCGTGATATTATTGAGTTTTTCAGGATTCCCGCCGATAAGATAGAAGTTGTTTATCAGGGATGTGACCCTTCATTCATACATCCTGTAGCAGAAGAGAAGAAAAGAGAAGTCCGGGCTAAATATCAGCTACCGGATCACTATATCCTTAACGTAGGAAGTATTGAAGAACGCAAGAACGCCCTTTCAGCGGTGCAGGCACTAATGATGCTTCCTGAACAAATTCATCTCGTCATCGTAGGACGCCATACGGAATATACTGATAAGGTTGAACATTTCATTAAGGAGAATAAGCTGGAAGAAAGAGTGCATATCATCAGTAATGTTCCTTTTGATGATCTACCGGCTTTTTATCAGTTAGCAGAAATTTTTGTATACCCTTCCCGTTTTGAAGGTTTTGGTATTCCCATCATAGAAGCTCTGTACTCCGGTATTCCGGTAGTGGCCGCTACAGGATCTTGTCTGGAAGAAGCGGGAGGTCCCGATTCTATCTATGTACATCCTGACGATATCAAAGGAATGGCCGATGCCCTCAAACAGATATACACAGATCCCGAGAGAAAAAAGAACATGATTGAAAAGGGGCATTCTTTTGCCAAAAGATTCTCTGAAGAAAAGCAAGCGGAAGAGATCTTAAACATCTACAAGAAACTAATGAAATGAACGTACTTAAACATACAATAAAGAAATTTATATATGGCACTCTTCCATATTATTTCATGAAAGGGTATAAACCTGATTCACCCTATCTGAAATATTATGAGTATATTAAAAAACACGGGTATTCAAGACATTTGTATGAATTCAAAGATGAATATACAAATATGCCTGTCAATGTACAAAAGGATGAGAAAAAAGGCTTATACTATGTACAACAAGAAAAAAAACGGCTATATTTCAGAAAGAGTACTCCACCCAAGAAAATTCAAAAGTACTACAGGGCTTTGAGTATGGAGCAGGACAAGCGATCACCGCACCATTATTTCGATAGTGTAAAAGATGTCACAGGAAAAGTTTTTGTGGACATTGGTTGTGCCGAAGGATATTCTTCACTGGAAATCGTAGAAGAAGCCAAGCATATCTATTTGTTTGAGCAGGACGAACAATGGCTGGAGGCTATCAGAGCTACTTTCGAACCATGGCAGGATAAAGTTACAATCATACAGAAGTATGTGAGCGACCATAATTCTTCGAGAGAGCAAACTCTTGATGATTTCTTCAATAACCAGACGGATGAACATCTGTTTCTTAAAATGGATATAGAAGGAGCCGAACGGCACGCATTGACCGGATGCAAGAACTTATTTCAAAATTGCCAAAAGCTGGATTTTGCTATTTGCACATACCACTTGCGTGATGACGAAGAAGTTATCTCTACATTCCTGAACAAACACAACTGCGCATATATTAATCAAAAAGGTTTTTTCAGGCATAGAATCCGCAGTGTAGTGATGCGCGGAAGTAAGAGGTAATCAATCATTGATAATCAGCAGAAAGCAATTCACAATAATCATACTTGCACAAGTATGTATCATAGATATGCTTTTCCTTTTTCAATAAGAAACGTGAGATATGCGGCTCCCAAGAAAAGAATTTACGTACGGAACGGTATAAACGGAAGAATAAAATCAGGGATACAATATGCTTTTCTTTTTCTTTCCGTGCCGCACGACGATAAATGTAATGAGTAAAGAACTGATCGCTGTAACGAAGAGCCAGACTGACCGTAGATTCGATGTCCCATCCACGCAAAGAAGCATATTCTGTCATGATGTAAGTCAGTACCTCACGCGAAATACACAAACGGCACATATTACGGCATACCGTATCACAATCAATTTCCGATAGCAACTGCATGCGATTCACATCGACCAGGGAGAAACTGTATTCATTCGTTTCATTCTGATGGATCAGTATATTACCGGGAGAATAGTCTAAATGGAGGATACCTGCCTGATGCAAAGCAGCAGTGTAGCGTGCAAAAGCTGAAAGTTTGTCTTCATTCCCCTCCACCTTTCCATCCATCAGGGAACGGACAGTTTCGCCACCATCATAACAACAAATGTAATAGCTATGCGAGAGAAGACCATCTTGAAATTGCTCGATCATAGCCACTGGCTCCGGAGTGTCAAAACCATGCTGTTGGATCTCCATAGAATAAATATAGGAACGTTCTGCCTTCGACTGGCGGAAAAACGAATATACAACACGATTGATGATGTGAGGCTTTTTAAAGCTCTTCACCACAACATCAATGCTGCCCAAACTAATCCGTTTCAGAACATTACGACCATCGTACACCACATCTCCTTCGTTCTGGAAGGACCTCGGAACTTCTTCTATCTCCTTCTGCAAATGTGCGTACTTGGGATTTACAATCACTCTCATTACACTCTCCTATATAATCCTAATTACAAAGATTGAGCAAAGATAAAGAAATTAGGCCATATTCCGACTATATTTTTCTCTTTTCTCACAAAGATTGGCTAACTCTCTCCACATATAAGCAGCATCACGGTGGCTTTAATCGTTTTTTCTTTTTTCTTTTCATTTATATTTAGACATAAATGCTTTTTTTTAGTTATGTTTGCACGGTAAAAAGCATAAAGAAGTTTAAGCATGAAACCAATCAAAAGAATTCTGATTATTCGATTTAGACAAATAGGGGACTCTATTCTGGCTGTTGCATTGTGCAGCACACTGAAAAAAAGTTTTCCCGATGCGGAGATACACTTCGTGCTTAATAAAAATATTGCTCCACTCTATGAGGGGCATCCGGACATAGACAAAGTCATTACATTTGACAAGAATGAGAATAAGCCGTTCACTGCATATATAAAAAAAATATGGCAGGTAATGCACCAAAATAAATACGATGTAATCATCGATATGCGTTCTACCATCCGGACTCTTTTTTTCTCTCTTTTCTCATTAAAAACTCCTTTTCGGATAGGACGTATCAAAGGATATACCCGTTTTCTACTGAACTACCGCACAGATACTTACAGCAAGAATCTGACAACTGATATGGTACAACGCAACCTGTTACTTGCAGCACCATTAGAGAAGATCAGACCTATTCAATACACAAAAGAATTCAAGTTATACCTGACTGACCGGGAGAAAGAAGATTTCCGATATTATATGGAAAAAGAAGGGATTGATTTTACACACCCCGTGTTATTAATAGGAGTCACAACCAAACTCATCCATAAGAAATGGAATACGGAGTTCATGATAGCCACACTGAAAAGAATATTAGAGGAACACAAGGACATACAAATGATCTTCAACTACGCACCGGGGTACGAAGAAGAAGATGCCAGAAATATCTACAAGGAATTAGGATGTCCGGAACGCATCAAGATTGATATACAAGCTTCTTCATTACGACAACTGGCAGCACTTTGTGCCAACTGTTCATTTTACTTCGGGAACGAAGGAGGAGCCAGACACATCGCCCAGGCCCTTGGAGTTCCTTCATTTGCCATTTATTCACCAAGTGCGTCAAAATCAATGTGGTTACCCGCCAATTCCGTACTTGCCGAAGGAATTAGTCCTGACGACATTCTTCCGCCGGAACAGCAGGCAACATTAACCTATGAAGAGCGTTTTGCATTAATTACTCCCGAAAAGGTATACGGGCAATTGACTTCAATACTAAGGCAATTGAGCTAACTCCCGATATAAATCAAGGTAGGCTTGTATATGCTTCTCGTAACTGAATGAAGCGGCATGTTCCTTGATTTTCTCCAGACGCTCCTTGTCTTTATAAAAATCAGGCAGATGCTCCCGGATACTTTGCACCATAGATTCTGTATCCAAATGCTCCCACATGATAGCGTGTCCATTACAAACTTCCGGCAAACTAGTGCGATTAGCGGCAAATACAGCCTTCCCAAATTGCATAGCTTCCACCACCGGCAATCCAAAGCCTTCTCCCTCACTAGGAAACAGGAATGCCTCACAGTTCCGATATAACCATATCTTCTCGTTTTGAGAGATAACATCCGTCAAGAAGACATTAGTAAGCTGATTCTCACGAATCAGATTGCGCACTTCTTCAGCATAAGCAAAATGAGCATCTCCACAAATATATAGATCATATTCCGGAAAATGACGCATTACGTCAACCAAGAGATGGAAGTTCTTTTTTCTACGGATTTGTCCAATCGTAAAAAAGAAAGGACGCCCTGTAGCAAACGACGGTTTTGTTCCTTCCAGTGTATCAATCCTCTCCACTCCATTATAGATGACCCGTACCTCTTTCCCTTTCAAATCTACATGCTGTCGAATGACATCTGCCACATAATGAGAGATCGTAGTCACGACCGCTGCCTTATTGACCTTATTCTGCATCCGGCGAAGATACATTTTCGCCTTCCAGGGCTTTTTCTCGGTTAAGAAATTAAAGTCATGTATAGTAAAGACAAATTTTGTACCACCGGCAATACGCAACAACTTGCGCTGTTGATTCACTGCATGCCATACATCTACCTTGGGAAGGGTAAAAGGAAGAAACTTATTGATACGACGTACCGGAACAGAAGTCACATTCGGGCCAAATTCCTGCATATATTTCTGCCGCAATAAATATACAAAATGAAGATCTTCTACCGGCATAGACGAAAAGGCGGTTGCATAATTGGCCGCAATCTGCCCGAAGCCGGCTGTGAGACTACCATAATTCGTAAGATCTATCAGTACCTTTTTCTTTCGTTGTATCTCTTTCATCATTATTTGATTCTACGCTCTTTCGGCTCAATAAACAGCTAATTTGAACTTCAGCAAGGATTAATCTACAATCCCTTCTATTTTCGCAATGACCTGCTCCGGTTTTATATCCCTCAGGCAGGCATAATCACCTCGCCAGCAAGGCTTCTGTCCATATACGGAACAGGGGCGGCATGACAAATCGAGTTGTACGGTATTGACCGGCAATTGTTTCCAGCCCATAAAACCGGCATAAGGATGGGTGGCTCCCCAAATAGAGACAACCGGAATATTGACCAAGGATGCCAAATGCATGTTGGCAGAATCCATTGAAAGCATCACATCCAGATGGCTCATCAGATTCAGCTCGGTACGCATATTCAGTTTACCGATCATTGAAACAACAGAAGGATATTTAGCAATCCATGCATCAAATACGTCCTGTTCGCTTTTACCACCTCCAAAAAGGAAAACCTTTACTTTGGGATTGGCAGCAAAATGTGCTATAACTTGCTCTTGCAGTTCTAACGGATAAATCTTACCTGCATGTTTGGCAAAAGGAGCTATACCAATCCACTTCTGGTCTTCTTTAGGTCCTGTGACTGGTTCTATTTCCGCAAAGTTTCCTTTTCCTTCGCCATAAATGGAAGAGAAATTTAATAGTACCGGTAAACCTAGCTTCTCAAGTACATCGGCATAACGACGAAAAGAACTCTTCTGATTTTCCATCACCTTATCATGACGGCGAACCAGCTTCTTTTTGCCTGCCCTTCCTTTACAAATGGAAGCTACCGGTTTATTGGCAAGACGGAATCGCAAACATAAATACTTAGAACGAAGTACATGATGAAAATCAGCAATGTAATCAAAATGCATCGCTTTTAATTCCGAATAAAGGCTATTCAAGCCCCAAAATCCCTTGTGTTTGCCAGTTAAATCAGCTCCGACAAAACCCACATTGGCAGGCAACCCCTGAAAGAGCGGCTGCCATACAGCACGACTTAACACTGTTATTTCGTGCTGCGGATATTGCACAGCCAGCGAATGTATTACCGGGATTGTCATGGCTACATCGCCAAGAGCTGAAAAACGAATAATGAGAATACGCGCCATTCGTTATTTTTTCGCATAAAGCACCGGATTTAATGCCGGGTCATTATACATCTTCATCTGTTTATATACTTTCATATATTTTCTTCCGGCCTCGATATCAGCCAGCAGCTGTTCAATAGCCGTAGAAAGGTCTTTGCGTTGTTCCAGCAGGATATTCAACTTAGTCTGGCATTGAGCACGGTGTTCCTCGGTAGTATCCGTACGCTCCACCTCCTGCTGCATGTGGTAAATTTTCAATGCAAGAATTGACAGGCGGTCAATTGCCCATGCAGGGCTTTCCGTATTGATCGTTGCGTCAGAGAGAGGTTTTACCTCTTTGTATTTGTCTAAAAAGTAGCTATCAATTAATTCCACCAGATCCGTACGGTCCTGATTTGATTTATCAATTCTTCTTTTCAAAGCCAATGCTTCTACCGGATCAATCTGCGGGTCACGGATAATATCCTCAAAATGCCATTGCACGGCATCAATCCAGTTCTTTAGATATAAATAATACTCAATAGTTTTCAACTCGTAAGGATTGTTCATCGGAGCATCCACACTATCCGTCACATGGTAATCAGTTGTCGATTTCCAAAAAATCTCGTTGCAAAGGTTACTAAATGTCATAATCTTAACTAGCTAATAGATATATAATAGGGCAAATCTATGTAATATTTTTCAGACAAGCAACCGTTTCTTACTTTTTTATTTGTTACCTTTGTGGGTACAAAAGATGAATTGTATATGAAAATTATTATCGACAATAAAATACCTTATATAAAAGAGGCGGTTCAGAGAATAGCCGATGAGGTGGTTTATGCACCGGGTAAGGATTTCACCCCGGAGCTCGTACGAGATGCAGACGCTCTTATTGTCCGTACCCGCACACATTGCAACCGGGATTTATTGGAAGGTAGTCGAGTGAGATTCATAGCGACCGCAACCATAGGTTTCGACCATATTGATACGGAGTATTGCAAACAGGCAGGCATTGAATGGACGAATGCACCGGGATGTAACTCGGCTTCTGTCGCCCAATATATACAGTCATCGCTTCTGGTGTGGAAATCTTGCAGAAACAAAAAGCTAAATGAACTGACGATTGGAATCATAGGAGTAGGAAATGTCGGGAGTAAGGTAGCTAAAGTTGCCCAGGATTTTGGCATGCGTGTTTTATTGAATGATTTGCCACGGGAAGAAAAAGAAGGTGCAGAACGGTTCTCTTCACTAAAGAAAATAGCGGAAGAGTGCGACATCATCACTTTTCACGTACCTTTATATAAGGAAGGAAAATATAAAACGTTCCACCTGGCAGATGAAGATTTCTTTCAGTCACTCAAACGGAAGCCTGTTATTATCAATACCTCACGAGGAGAAGTCATCCAGACTGATGCTCTTTTAAAAGCCTTGAACAGCCGGATGATTTCGGATGCCATCATCGACGTATGGGAGCATGAACCGGAAATCAACCGCGATCTACTGGAAAAGGCATTTATCGGAACTCCTCACATTGCAGGTTACTCTGCAGATGGAAAAGCAAACGCCACACGTATGTCATTGGATGCTATCTGCAAATTCTTCCAAATAAAAGGGGATTATGAAATTAACGCACCCGCACCCGCCTCCCCCATTATTCACGCTAAAAACCACGAAGAAGCAGTCCTCCAAATGTATAATCCAACCGAAGACAGCAACCGGCTAAAAAATCAACCGGAGCTATTCGAAACCCTGCGCGGAGATTATCCTTTGCGGCGGGAAGAGAAAGCATACATTATTAAGTATTAGGTGTTACTTAATACCTGTTCTATGATTTTCGGGAAGTGTTCATATTCCAAAGCATGCACCTTTTTAGCTACATCACCCGGAGAATCAGTCGAAAGAACAGGGCAAGTAGCTTGAAAAATCGTATTTCCTTCGTCGTAATGCTCATTTATATAATGTATAGTGATACCGCTTTCTTTTTCACCGGCAGCTACCACTGCTTCATGCACTCGGTCGCCATACATTCCTTTACCTCCATACTTCGGCAGAAGAGCAGGATGTATATTTATAATTTTATCGGGATAAGCATGCAAAAGCAAATCCGGTACACGAACTAAGAAGCCGGCCAACACGACAAAATCAATGCGGTACTCCTGCAAAATAGCCAAAATTTCATCTCCGGCTATCCAATCCTCCTTTGGAAACACGTTAGAAGGCACTCCCAAGCGATGCGCACGTTCCAAAACATAGGCATCACTCTTATTAGAAAGTACCAACGAAACCTGAACGGAATCGTTTTTTTGGAAATACCGGATAATATTCTCAGCATTAGAGCCGGAACCGGAAGCGAAAATTGCGATGTTTTTCTTCATAACCCTCAAATTCGATGCACAAAACAGTGAAAAATGTGCAAAACATTGCATTTATTTAGTCAAATATTTGCGCAAAACGATAAATATTCATTCCTTTGCAC
>ENA-UOJR01000063-UOJR01000063.1-human-gut-metagenome-genome-assembly--contig:-C115P-NODE-63-length-155472-cov-17.741122_pt1 | contig 155472 bp, 139 predicted proteins | sample MGYA00242354_ERZ723901 | MGnify/ENA metagenome assembly ERZ723901
GAGATCCGCCGGAGCGGTGCTTAAGCCGTTAGGCGGGAATTGTGCGGTGTTGCCCAAGGTTACTTTTTGTCAAAGGCCGAGCGCCGCTCGGTGGACAGGCGGAACATCTCCTCCAGTCCTTCGCGGTCGTCCTGCACCAGCTTTTCCCGCATCGATTGCAGCGCATCGCTGAACATGTCGATCTCGGAAATCAGGTTGTCCTTGTTCCACAAGAACAGTTCTGCCCACATTTTATCGTTGATATGGGCAATTCGCGTCAAATCGCGGAAGGAGTCGCCGGTGTACTTGGCCAGCTCGGTGTTGTCCGATGCGCACATCAGGCTCACCGCAATGGCATGGCACAGCTGGCTGACGTAGCCGATCATGTAGTCGTGCTCGGCAGGCGTCAGGATGGTGATGCGCTTAAAGCCCAGTTCCTCGGCCAAAGCATGGCACCAGTCGATGCCTGCCTGGGTGTTCTTGTCGGTGGGGGTGATGATGAAATTGGCCGGGGCAAAGTTGACCTCGGCGCTGTGGGTGATGCCGCTGGTTTCGCGGCCCGCCATCGGGTGGCTGGCGATAAACTCCGCCCCCTCGGGCAAAGCGGCCTGCACCGGTTCCACCACGCCGCGCTTCACGCCGGAAACATCCGTCACCATTGTGCCGGGCTGGATCAGATGCCCGTACTGCTTGACCCACTCCAGCAAAACAGTAGGGTACAAACCAAAGATGATGCAATCCGCGCCGGTAACCAGTGCGTCAAAATTCTCGGTCGCACCCTCGGTAATATATTCATGCTGCAGGGCGTAGTCGATGGTCTCGCGGCTGCGGGCGATGCCCGTTACATGGTAGCCGTGGCTGCTGAGCACCTGGGCGTATCTGCCGCCCAGCAGGCCCAGGCCCACGATCAGATAGGTTTTCGATTTATCCAACATCCAGCCTCACCCCTACTCGGTATCGATTTTTGCACCCAGCCCGCGCAGGGTATCCCAAAATGCGGGCCAGCTTTTATTCACGGCCTCGGCCCCGCGCAGCAGGGCGGGCAGCCCGGCGGCGTACACTGCCACGGCCAGCGCCATCACGATGCGGTGATCGTTGTGGCCGTACAGCGGCTCGGCAGGGGCATGCAGTGCCACGCCGGTGATGGTCACGGTATCGCCGTCCACCTCAATGCGGGCACCCATTTTTTTCAGTTCCTCCTGCATGGCGCTGATGCGGTCTGATTCTTTCAGCCGCAGCCGCCCCGCATTGCGGATGACGGTACTGCCGTTGCAGAAACAGCCCAGCGTAAACAGAATCGGCCCCAGGTCGGGGCAATCGGCCAAATCAATTTCAGTGGCCTTCAGCAGGCTGCGCTCAAAGCGATAGCCGCCCTCAATGGTTTTAAACTTTCCGCCGCAGCGCTTTAAAATATCCAGAATGACCTTGTCGCCCTGCTGGCTGTCGGGGTTCAGTCCCACCACGTTGATGCCGCCGACCGCGCAGCCCAGCACGGCTAGAAAAGCCGCCTGGCTGTAGTCGCCCTCGACGGCAAAGTCGCTGGCAGTGTAGCGCTGGGGCGCGGCCACACGGTACATCACGCTGCCGTTTTTCCGCGCCCGGGCGGCCACTTTTACGCCAAACTGCTGCATGGCGTCGATGGTCAGGTCCACATAGGAACGGCTTTCATAGGGGGGCAGCACCTCGATGGAACTTTCCGATTCCATCAACGGCGCAGCAAACAGCAGCCCGCTGATGAACTGGCTGGACACATCCCCCGGCAGGGTGAACCCGCCCGGACGCAGCCGCCCAAACACAGTAACGCCCTCGGGGGTCTGCTCAAAGCGCAGGCCCTGGCGATCAAACAACATCTGGTACACGGCCTGGGGGCGGTCAAACAACCGCCCCGCACCGGTGAAGCGCACCTTCTGCGCCGTCAGGCTGAACAGCGGGATCATAAAACGCAGGGTCGAGCCGCTCTCGTTGCAAAAAACCGGCCGCGTTACGGTCACGAATCCGCCGGAACTGCCCCGGCCGGTGATGGTCACGGCGGCAGGCTCCTCCGCCACCTTGGCGCCCAGCTGGGTCACAGCGCCCAAGGTGGCGCGGATGTCCTGGCTGTACTCAATATTGGTAATGTGGCTGACCCCATCGGCCAGCGCCGCGCACAAAACAGCGCGGTGTGCCGCACTTTTGCTGGGCGGCACGGTGGCCTGGCCGCTTAAGCGGCTGACATGCAGGCGAGCATCCATGGATTACATCTCCCGGCCGATAGCGGCAGCAACCTTGCGGCAGTTGGCGATGGTCTCGGCAAACTTTTCAGGCTTCAGGCACTGGGCACCGTCGCTCCAGGCGCACTGCGGGTTGTCGTGCACCTCGATCTCCAGGCCGTCGGCACCGGCAGCCACAGCGGCCAGGGCCATGCTCTCGATGTACTTGTAGTCGCCGGTGGCGTGGCTGGGGTCAACGATGATGGGCAGGTGGGTCTTTTCCTTGATGACCGGCACGGCGGACAGGTCCAGCGTGTTGCGGGTGGCGCGCTCAAAGGTGCGGATGCCGCGTTCGCAGAGAATGACGTTCTCATTGCCGCCGGCCATGATGTATTCGGCGGACATGATCCACTCCTCGATGGTGTTGGCCAGACCGCGCTTGAGCAGGATGGGCTTGTGCATCTTGCCAACGGCTTTCAGCAGCTGGAAGTTCTGCATGTTGCGGGCGCCGATCTGCACGATGTCGACGTATTCTTCAAACTCGTCGATGTGGGCCTCATCCATCAGCTCGCTGACGATGGGCAGGCCGGTGGCCTCACGGGCCTTCACCAGGTCGAGGATGCCCTCGGTGCCCAGGCCCTGGAAGGAATAGGGGCTGGTGCGGGGCTTGTAAGCGCCGCCGCGCAGGAAGTTAGCACCGCCGGCCTTGACCAGCTTGGCCATTTTGAGGGTGTGCTCCTCGCCCTCCACGCTGCAGGGGCCGGCCATCACGGCGATGGGGGACTTGCCGCCAATCTTAATGCCGTTCACGTCCACCACGGTATCATCGGGGTGGAACAGGCGGTTGGCGCGCTTGTAGGGGGCGGACACACGGGTCACATTCTCGACCCAGGGGTTGGCCAGCACGTCCTTCTCGGCGATCTTGGTGGTATCGCCCACCAGGCCAAAGACGTTGTAGTCGGTACCGCGGATCAGCGTGACCGACAGGCCCTGATGCTCGAAGTTATCGATAATGCGGTCCAGTTCAGCCTGGGGAGCACCTTTTTTGGTGGAAATGATCATTTGGGAACCTCTTTCTAAATACTTTACACTCTATGCACTCTGCCGCAATGCAGCAGGGGATAACAAATTATAGGGTTTCGTCCGCTTCAAACAGCGCAGCGGCTTTGTCGGCGGCTTCACGCAGGGTGCCGGTGTTGTCCAGCACCACGCTGGCGGCGGCCTCGTACAAAGGAGTGCGCTCCTCTTCCAGCTGCTTCAGCGCCGCACCGCCCTTGGAGAGGGGACGCCCGCAGGTGGCCAGCTTTTCAATGGGGCGGCGCACCCACAGCACGGGGCCGTTTTGCCGCAGGGCGCGCACGTTGGCCGGGCTCTTGATGATCCCGCCGCCGCAGGCGATGATCTGGCGGTTCTGCTTGGCCACATCGGCCAGCGTTTCGGCTTCGTACCGGCGGAAAGCGGCTTCGCCCTCCTGGGCAAAGATGTCAGGAATATTATGCCCGGTGCGGCGTTCAATTTCCGCATCCAGGTCGATGAAGGTCTTGCCTAATTTTTTGGCCAGCGCCGCGCCGATGGTGGATTTGCCGCACCCCGGCATGCCGATGATGGAGATGTTGGCCAGTTCATGCCGCAGCTGGCGGCTTACGGCCGGGATCAGCGTGTCGGCGTCCAGCGCTTTGCCGGTAAAGTGTTCGGCCGCAAACACGGCCTGGGCCACCAGCATCTCAAAGCCGCTGGCGGCGGGGATGTGGTGCTCCTCAGCCCGCAGCAGCAGCTCGGTGCGGAAGGGGTTGTACACCACATCCAACACGGCCTCCAGTGCCGGGAAAGCCGCCGGGTCGATGAGGCACTGCCCCACATTGGGGTACATGCCGCAGGGGGTCGTGTTCACGATGACCTGCACATCCTTGCGGCGCATGGCTTCCTCGTAGGTCAGGGCATCGCCCTTGCCGGTGCGGCTGGCGGTCAGAATCTCCGCCGCGCCGCCGTCTTTGCAAACGGCTGTCACGGTAGAATGGGTGCCGCCGGTGCCGAGAATCAGTACGGTCTTGCCCGCAAAGTCCACGCCGTGGGCACGGGCCAGGTAGGAAAACCCGGCATAGTCGGTGTTATAACCGTACAGCCTGCCATCCCGGTTGACGATGGTATTCACCGCGCCGATGGCCGCCGCTTTGGGGTCGACCACATCGCAGTAGGGGATGACCAGCTGCTTGTAGGGAATCGTCACGTTGATGGCCGCAAAGTCCCGCCGCTCCATAAAAGCACGGGCCTCGTCCTCGGTGGGCAGCGGCATCAGCTCGTAGGTATAATCAGCGATCTGCTCGTGGATGATCTTGGAATAGCTGTGCCCAAGCTTCGAGCCGATCAGGCCGTATCTTGTCTGTTCCATACCAAAATGCTCCTTGTGTTTCGGGCGTTTACTCCTGGGGTAGGCCGTGCTTTTGGGCCAGCGTGCCGTAGCGCACGGTCAGCAGGTCCAGCAGGCCAAAGGCAGCCAGGGTGTTTTGTACCACCGCGGCGCGGGGCACGATGCAGGGGTCGTGGCGGCCCTTGATCTGCAGATCGGCGTCCTGCCTGGCAATATAATCCACGGTATGCTGCTGTTTATAAATGCTGGGCGTGGGCTTTAACACAGTGCGGAACACCAGCGGCATGCCGTTGGTAATGCCGCCGTTGATGCCGCCGTTTTTGTTGGTGGCAGTGGCAATCTGGCCGTTACGCATCGCAAAGGGGTCGTTGGCCTCGCTGCCACGCATGGCGGCAAAGGCAAAGCCTGCGCCGAATTCCAGGCCCTTGCAGGCCGGGACGGCAAACATCAGGTGAGCCAATTCGCTTTCCACACTGTCAAACCACGGCTCGCCGATGCCTGCGGGCAGGCCGGTGACGATGGTCTCCAGCACGCCGCCCACGCTGTCGCCTTCACTGCCGGCGGCGCGGATGGCCTCCTGCATGGGGGCCTCACGGCTCGAATCCAGCAGGGCAAAATGGCCGGGCTCCGGTTCGGGCAGTAACAGCCCGGCGGAGCTGGACAGCGGTGCGTCCTTTATGCCCGCGCACTCGGCAATATGGGTGTAGACACGGATGCCCAGGCTGTTCAGCACGCTTTCGCACAGCGCACCCGCCGCCACGCTGGCAGCGGTGATGCGGCCGGAGAAATGTCCGCCGCCCCGGGCGTCCTGATAGCCCTCGTACTTGGCATAGGCCGTGTAGTCGGCGTGGCCGGGGCGCAGCAGGTCTGCAGTTTTGGCATAGTCGCCGCTGCGGGTGTTCTGGTTGCGGATGACCATCGTCACGGCGGTACCGGTGGTGTGGCCCTGGTACACGCCGGAGAGAAACTCCACAACGTCGGCCTCGGTGCGGGCGGTGGAAAGCCCATCGCCCCGGGCGCGGCGGCGGTCCATTGCGGCGGCGATGGCGGCCTCGTTCACGGGCAGGCCTGCGGCCAGACCGTCCAGTACCGCGCCGATGGCAGGGCCGTGGCTCTCTCCGAAAATGGTCATCGAAATAGCGTTGCCAAAGGTGTTTTTCATCGTTATTCCTCGATGCCCAGCAGGGCTGGCAGTTCGGTCATGGGCAGCTTGTCAGCCCGCCAGCAGCCCAGGCCCGGGCACTTGATGACAGTAATGCTGCTGCCGCTGGCTTTTTTATCGTGCTGCATGTAAGCCAGCACCTTTTCCCTGTTGGCACCGGCGCGGGTAGGCAGGCCCAGCGTGCGGTAGACAGCACGCACCCGCTTGACCAGCGCCGGGTCCTCGATCATCGGCAGCATGCCCAAGGCGACACATTCGCCGTGGTACAGGCCGGTGGTGCGGCGGCCGCGCACACCACGCACAGCCTCAATGCCGTGGCCGATGGTGTGGCCGAAGTTCAGGCAGGCACGCACGCTGCCCTCGCGCTCGTCCTGCTCGACAATCTTTTTCTTGAATTTCAGGCTGCGGTAGACGATCTGTTCAATATAGGCTTCCGGGTCCTCGGTCTCAAACAGTGCAAACAGCTGCGGGTCGCCGATCAAGCCGGTCTTCAGCGCCTCGGCCAGGCCGTTCACCACCTGGCGGCGGGGCAGGGTAGCCAGCGTGTCAAAGTCCACCAGCACCACCTTGGGCTGCCAGAAAGCGCCCACGATGTTCTTCGTCTCGCCCAGATCAATGGCGGTCTTGCCGCCGATGGAAGAATCCACCTGGGCCAGCGTGGTGGTGGGACAGTTGACGAAATCAATGCCGCGCATATAGCTGGCGGCGCAGAACCCGCCCAGATCGCCCACAACACCGCCGCCCACGGCCACCAGCAGATCCTTGCGGTCCATGCCGAATTCCAGCATGGCCTGTAATACCTGGCCGTAGACTTTCAGGCACTTGCTGCCCTCGCCCTGGGGGATGGTGTAAATGGTGGCCCTGGGGCACTGGGCGGCTACGGTCTCGGCATACTGTTTGGGCACGCCGGAGTCCGTCAGCACAAAGACGCGGCGGTTCTCCACATTGGTAAACTGATGCAGGTTGGCAAGGCAGCCGGCTTTCAGGATAATATCATAGCTGCGGCTTTTCAGTTGCATGGTCAGCTTCATACTTCGCACGTCCTTACTTTGTTATATTATTGTTGGTCGATGCCGTCCAGCGTAAAGGCACCCAGCAGGCGCAGGGTGCTGCACGCCCCGGTCAGGGTTTCCAGCAGGCTGTTGCAGGCGGCGGCATCGCAGCCAGCGGGACAGACAAGCTGTACATAAAAATAATACTCAAAAGGCACATGGGGCAGGGGGCGGCTTTTGATGCACTCCATGTTAAAGCCGCGGGCACCGATCTGGTCCAGCACCACGGCCAGTTGGCCGGGCTTGTGGCGGGCGGTAAACAGCAGGGAAAGCCGCTGCCCCTCGCCGGTCATCACCGGCGGCTGGGCTGAGCGCTCAATCACGATAAAGCGGGTGGTGTTGTCGCCGTCAGCGTTCACGCCCTCGGCCAGAATATCCAGCCCATACAGTTCGGCAGTCTCGGCGCTGGCAATGGCGGCCACGGAGGGATCGTTCAGCTCGGCAATGTGCTTGGCGGCATCGGCAGTGTTGATCCAGCTTTGGGTGGCAAAGCCAAGCTGCTGCAAAAATACGCTGCTTTGGGCCAACGCCTGCGGATGGCTGATAACGGTGCGCACATTGCTGAGTTTCGCACCCTTCACGCCCAGCAGGTCCTGCTGAATCGGCATGTCCTGCATGTGGGTCACAATGATGTCCGGGTGGGTGTACAGCAGGTCCAGCACGGCGGAAACATCCCCCGCGTTGGAGTTTTCAAAGGGCAGCACACCAAACTGGGCGTCGCCGTTCTGCACAGCGTCAAACACCTCGGGCCAGGTGGCAAAGGCAGTGGCCCGGGCAAAGGGAAACATCCGCCGCAGAGCAATGTGGCTCCATGCACCCTCCACGCCCTGATAAGCGGCGGTGTCGCGGCCCAAAGTGGCCCGCTGGTAGGCGCGGGAGACGGCCATGGCCTCCTGCAAAAACGCCTTGTAATAGGGGCGCAGTTCCTCGTTTTGCAGCCGGGCCGTGTTGCGGGTGATCACATCCGCCTCCCGCGCGGCATCAAATACCGGCTTGCCGGTCTCGGCTTTGTAACGTACTACGTCGGCAACAGCCTGCATGCGCCGCTCAAACAAAGCGGCCATTTCGGCGTCGACGGCATCGATCTCGGCACGGGCTTGCTGCAAAAGATCCATACCCGATGCTCCTTTTCCTGAATTTTTCGGGACATCCTGCCGCAAAAGGGCAGAAATGCAAATATATACAATTAGTATAGCATAAAAAAAACGCCGTCACAAGGGTGACGGCGTGAAAAAGTAGTATAAGTAAAAATTACCCGTGCAGGGCACTGCGCAGGGCGGCCAGCAGTTCGGCCTGGTATTCCGGGCTGAAGGTGCCGTGCAGCAGCTTCGGCAGGGCTTCCTCCTGCAAGCGGCGCCAGCTGTCGGCCTCGCGGCCGGGCAGGATCGGCACAAAGGCGACGCCATTCGCGGCGGCGGCCTGGGCATCGCCCATCGAATCGCCCACCATCAGCACCTTGCGGCTCTCGTACCCGCAGGCCAGCATGGTGGCGATGGAGTTGGCCTTGCTGCCCACCTCCTGGCCGAAGATGACATCGGCATGGCGGGCCAGCCCGTAGTGCTTCCACTCGCTGGCAATGGCGCTCTCATTGGCGGCGCTCACCACAGCCAGGTCAGCCACGGCGTGCAGCTGGCGCAAGCTTTCCTCCACACCGGGGAAAGGCTCAAAGGTCGGCTCCAAGGCCTGGATGCGGCGGTTGCAGGCATTGTTCCACTCCTGCAGTTTGCGCAGGGCCAGGCTGCCGGTGCGCAGCAGTTCGTGCTGTAAGCTGGCGGTGGAAAGTTCGGCCGAGGTGTTGACCCAGGCGGAAATGTCCTCGCTGCCCGGCACCTCGATGCCGCGGTTTTTCAGCCGGTCAAACACCAGCACCACGCTCTCAAAGCGGGAAAGGCCCCGTGTGATGTTGCGCAGGTTGATCTCCTCCCACGCCGAGGCGACAAAGTCTGCATGATCGTCCAGCGCAAAAACGCGGATCAGCTCCGGGCACATTACAATGGTGTGCTTGATGCTGACCGTGTCCATAACGCAGCCGTCCGAATCCATGCAAACCAGAAATTCACGCTTCTTGGTAAAATCAGTTAAAACGCTTGCCATGATTCCCGTCCCCCTTCCAGTACTCATAAGCCGTAAATATACCTATCTATCATAGCAAAACAGCAGGGCGTTTGGCAATGCTTTTTTAGTAAAAAAGCAACTTTTGTCTAAAATTTTACAACGATACCGGGGTGTTTTCATCCAATGCCTGGCCGATTGGCATGTTTAAAATCAAATTGGCCATGCCGTCCGCCGGGGTGGGCTGCTTGTTGATGACCACCAGCGTTTCCCCGCGGAAGTACCGCAGCAGCCCCGCCGCCGGGTACACCGCCAAACTGGTGCCCCCCACGATCAAGGTATCTGCCACGGAAATTGCCTTGATAGCGTTCTCCATCGTGGCCTCGTCCAGCCCTTCCTCGTACAGCACCACGTCCGGCTTTACGATGCTGCCGCACTCGGTGCAGCGGGGCACGCCGTCGCCCTGCCCGGCGGCTTCCTCAATAAAGCTGACGGGGTAAAACTTACCGCAGCGCGTACAATAATTGCGCAGGGTAGAGCCGTGCAGCTCGTACACCACCTTGCTGCCCGCCGCCTGGTGCAGACCGTCGATGTTCTGGGTCACCACGGCCTTGCACTTGCCCTCGCGCTCCAATTTGGCCAACCGCAGATGGGCGGCATTAGGCTTGGCCCCGTGGACGATGAGCTTCTGGCGGTAAAAATCGTAAAATTCGGCCGTGTGGGTCTTGTAAAACGTATGGGAGAGCATCGTCTCGGGCGGATATTTGAATTTCTGGTGGTACAGCCCATCTACCGAGCGAAAATCCGGGATGCCGCTCTCGGTCGAAACGCCCGCCCCGCCGAAAAATACAAGGCTGCGGGTATCCCGCAAAATTTCTTCCAATGCCGGTACCATACAAAGTTCCCCTTTCGCTTTTTGCTGAAGTGTTTTATAATGTACCTATTATTATAGCTTTTTTCAGGGAGGATGCAAGATGCAGCGCGAGATCACACAGGAAATGGCAAAGGACCGCCTGCCCCGGCGGGAGGCAGATGCCAACAAGGGCAGCTTTGGCAGTGTGCTGGTGGCGGCTGGCAGTATGGCCTACCGGGGCGCGGCAGCTCTCTGCACCGAGGGCGCTCTCCGCGCCGGGGCGGGCCTTGTCTACCTGGCCAGCGTGGAGCCGGTGGTGCAGATGGTGCTGACCCGTACGCCGGAATGCTGCGCCTGCGGCTGCCGCACGGCGGCTAACGGAGGCATCCACCCTCAGGACGCCGGGGCGCTGCGCAGCTGGTTCGACGGCAAAAACACCGTTCTGCTGGCAGGGCCCGGCCTGGGTGAAAGCGCCGCCCCGGTCTGCAACGCTCTGCTGGGCAAAAAAGCCCCCTGGTCCGCCGCTGTGCTGGACGCCGATGCCCTCAACGCGCTGGCTGCGGGCAAAATCAAAAGCCCCTTGCCGGACCAGACGGCCATCACGCCCCACCCCGGCGAAGCCGCCCGCCTGCTGGATTGTACAGTGGGGGAGGTGCAGGCTGACCGCGAAGCCGCCGCCCGCCGCCTGGCCGGGATGTATCACTGCATCGCGGTGCTGAAAGGCAGAGGCACCCTCATCGCCACCCCCGGCGGCGAAGTCTACCACAATCCCACCGGCAGCGCGGGCCTGGCCAAGGGCGGCAGCGGGGACATCCTCGCAGGCTTGCTGTCGGGTCTGCTGGCCGCCGGGCTGAAACAGGGCCGCACCGCGGAGGACGCCGCCATCGCTGCCGTCTGGCTGCACGGCGCGGCAGGGGACCGCTGCGCCAAACGCTTAGGCATGGCCGCCATGCTGCCCCATGATATTTTTGCAGACCTGGGTGCGATCTTTGCGGAGCTGGAGCGATAAACTACTGCAAAACGACTCTTTTTCGCCCTTTCCTATTGCCTGCACGGCCTATAGGGTGTATAATGGGACTGTATGTTCTGGATATTCTGGGGCTATACCGCATGATCTGAGCAGCCTGCGCCGATAAGGCCGGGCATCGTGCGGGTCCCCTTCTGTAAAAGGAGCAAGTGCTATGCCGCGTAAAGAAGGCCAGAAACGGAAACTGCTGGTACTGCTGCAGATTTTGGCGCGGGGGACCGACGAACGTCATCCGTTAAGTGTACCGCAGATCGTGGAAAAATTGAAAGAAAAGGGCATCGAAGCCGAACGCAAGAGCGTCTATGACGACCTGAACACCCTGAACGAGATGCCGGACTTCCCCTATGAGATCATGCAAAAACGGGGCCGGGGCGGCGGCTATTACATGACCGACGCCCCCTTTGAGCTGGCTGAGCTGAAACTGCTGGTGGACGCTGTGTACGCCAGCAAGTTCATTACCGCCCGCAAATCCAAGGTGCTGATCGATAAGCTGGGCCAGTTCACTTCCTGCTACCGGCAGGAGGAGCTGAACCGTAAAGTCTTAGTCAGCGGCCGCCTGAAAAGCACCGACGAGAAGATTTTGTATACCGTCGATGCCCTGCATGCCGCTATCACGGCAGGGGAGCAGGTGCAGTTCAAATACTGCGACTGGAACCTGCAAAAAAAGATGACCCCCCGTCACGATGGCCAGCTGTACCGCGTCAGCCCCTGGGTGCTGGTGTGGGAGAATGCGAACTATTACCTTATCGCCTACACCGAGGGCCGCCTGAAGCACTACCGTGTGGATAAGATGCAGGCTGTGCACCAGCTGCCCGGCACCACCCGCGAAGGCACCGGCGAGTACGCCAACTTTGACGTGAACGCCTACATGCAGCAGATGTTCGGTATGTTCAACGGCCCGCTGAAAAAGGTGACGCTCCAGTGTGAGAACCGCTTTGCCGGGGCCATGATCGACCGTTTCGGCACCGGGCCGACTTTAGTCCCCTGCGATGACGGTGAGCATTTTACCATGATGGCCGAGGTGCAGGTCAGCCCCCAGTTCTTTGGCTGGGTGGCTGGCTTTGGCACCGGCGTGGTGGTGGCAGGCCCGCCCGAGGTGCGCGCCGAGATGAAAAAGACGCTGGACCGCCTGCAGGATCTTTACCGCTGATTGCAAAAAGCACGAAAATGTGCTATGCTAACTAGATATGAATTTCTGTCCAAGGGAGGACACCCTCGTTGCTGGAAAAAAATCAACGTACCAAAAGTATGCTCAGCGGTCTGCTGGATGTGGTGCTGCTGTTCGTCAGCTTTCTGCTGGCCAACTATGTGCGTTTTAATTATGTAGTCTTTTTTGAGCCCGGCGGCGCCGGCCCTGCGCTGCAGGTGGCCGGTGACCCGCGCAACTTTATTGCCGGGGCAGGCACCTCTGTCTTGCTGGTGCTGGCCTACTGGGTAGCCGGTGTGTACAGCTCCTCGCGTTTGCGGGGGCTGGCCCGGCGCTGCACCATCATGGCCATGATCAACGCCGCGGGCATCATGGTGTTCGTATTCTTCCTCTACCTGATGCACCTGGACGACTATTCCCGCGTAGTGCTGGGCCTGTTCTACGGCTTTGCCACCGTGGCCATGGTCGCCAAGCGGATGATCCGCCGCTGGGTGGACCGTGCCCGCCGTCGCAAAGGCCTGGGCCTGCGGCACATCCTGCTGGTGGGTGGCGGCAAATCGGCGGCCCTCTACCTGCGCGCGCTGGAGCATAACCCCTACTACGGTTTTGTGGTGGACGGCTACCTGGCTGCCACCGAGGAGCCGGGTCTGGGCGTGCCCTATCTGGGCGGCTACGATAAGCTGGACGAAGCCCTGGAAAGCGCCGCCCTGGATGAGGTCGTGGTCGCGCTGGAAGCCAACGAGATCGATCAGCTGCCCCACACCTTTGCCATCTGCGATAAGCACGGCACCCGCATCACGATGGTGCCGTTTTACAGTGACTACCTGCCTGCCCGGCCTACCATCGATGTGCTGGACGAGTGCAAGCTCATCAATGTGCGCCAGACGCCCTTTGACAACATCCTCAACGCCGCCATCAAGCGCGGGCTGGATATTATCGGCAGCCTGGTGCTGATCGTACTCACCAGCCCGGTCATGCTGGTCACGGCCATTGGTGTGAAACTGTCCAGCCCCGGGCCGATCATCTTCAAGCAGGAGCGCATCGGCCTCAACAAAAAGCCCTTCATGATGTACAAGTTCCGCTCCATGCGGGTCAATGTACAGCAGGAGACCGGCTGGTCTAAGGACTACGACCCCCGCAAGACCCACTTCGGCAGCTTTATCCGCAAGTTCAGCCTGGACGAGCTGCCCCAGTTCTTCAACGTGCTTAAAGGGGATATGTCCCTTGTAGGCCCCCGGCCTGAGGTGCCTTTCCATGTAGAGCATTTTAAAGAGGAAATTCCCCGCTATCTGGTCCGCCAGCAGGTGCGCCCCGGCTGTACCGGCTGGGCACAGATCCACGGCTTGCGCGGCGATACAGACATTGCCGAGCGCATCCGCTATGACATCTGGTACATCGAAAACTGGACCGTGGCGCTGGACATCAAGATCATCTTCCGCACGGTATTCGGTGGCAAGATGGTCAACGACGAAAAATTGCAGTAAGCCTGCCCCGGCGGGCTTGATGGGAGACGGAAAATGAGGAAAAAGGAACCCAAAGTAGCCATCGTACATGACTGGCTGGTGACCTATGCAGGGGCAGACCGCGTGGTCGACTGCATGCACCATGCGTTCCCCAACGCCGTCATCTACACGCTGGTGTATGATAAAGATAACATGCCTGCGTGGTTTAAAGACTACGACATCCGCACCACCTGGGTGCAGAAGATCCCGTTTGCTACCAAGCTGTACAAAGGGCTCTTGCCCCTGATGCCCCGTGCCTTTGAGGAACTGGACCTCTCCGAGTACGACCTCGTGCTGTCATCTTCCTCCTCCTGCTCCAAGGGGGTTATCACCCGCCCGGATGCTGTGCACATCTGCTATTGCCATACACCCATCCGCTATGTGTGGGACTTTTACTACACCTACCGCGACAACGCCAACTGGCTGGTGCGTAAGGTCATGCAGCGCCAGATGCACAAAATTCGCGTGTGGGATAAGTGCGCTGCGGACCGCGTAGATTACTTCATCGCCAACTCCCACTACATCGCCCAGCGCATCAAAAAATATTACCGCCGCGACAGCGACGTCATCTACCCCTGCTGCCATATCAACGAAAGTCCTTTTGTGGAAAAGGAGGACTTCTACCTCACCGTCGGCCGCCTGACCTGGTACAAGCGGGTCGACCTGGCCGTGCAGGCCTGCACCAAACTGGGCAAGCGGCTGGTGGTCATCGGCAGCGGGGGAGAGATGGACAAGCTCAAGGCCATGGCTGGCCCCACCATTGAGTTCAAGGGCGGCGGCCTGACCGACGAGGAAGTGCGCGGTTACTACCTGCGCGCCAAGGCGTTTTTGTTCCCCGGCGAGGAGGACTTCGGCATCACCCCCGTGGAAGCCCAGAGCGCCGGTACGCCGGTGCTGGCCTACGGCCGCGGCGGCGCCTGCGAGACCGTGCTGCCCGGCAAGACTGGTTACTGGTTCGAGGAGCAGACCGCCGACAGCCTGGCCGCCTGCATCCAGCGCTTTGAAAAAGATGGCGTCGCCTATAGTAAAGAGGAAATCCGCGAACACAGCCGCGCTTTCAGCGAGGAACGGTTTGAGCGGGAGATCAAAGAATACTGTACCCGCCGCATGGCGGATTGGCAGCAGGAACTGCTGGACTGCTCCCACTGGGAGAAGGAGGAACAGATTTGAACCCCATTGTCATCAACGGCACTGTCCTGTGCGATAATATCACCGGCATCCCCCGCTATGTCTACGAAACAATAGTGCGGCTGGACAAGCTCATCGAGGGCACCGGCCTGGACGTGCGCATCGCCTACCGCGACGATGGCCGCGAGATTCATCTGCCGGAACTGAAAAATATCAAGCTGGTACCGCTCAAGGCGGTCAAATATTTTTATAACATGGCGGTGCTGCCTGCCTATCTGCGGCGCGAGCATGCGTTCTTTGTCGGCCTTGCCAGTGATATGCTCATGACCCGCCGCAGCGTTGTTGTGCTGCACGACATCCGCCCCCTGGTCATGGATACCGACCGCGGCTTTTTCCGCTTCAAGTTCTGGGTGCACTGCCTGTCCACCAAATGGTTTGCACAGCGGGTGTTCACCGTCAGCTATGACCAGCGCCAGCTTATCCACGATAAGCTGGGCATCCCGCTGGATAAGATCGGCGTGACCTACAACGGCTGGGAGCATATGGAAAAAGTCCAGCCGGACGAAAGCATCTTTGAGAGGATGCCCGCCGTCAAAAAGGGTGAGTATTTCTACGCTCTGGGCAGCCTGGCCGGCCACAAGAACTTTAAGTGGATACGCGAGGTCGCCCGCCGCAACCCGGATAAGACCTTCGTGGTGGCAGGCGGCAAGGACCTGCGCGCCTTTGGCGATGACACCGAGGCCAAGGACACCCATAATGTGTTCTACCCCGGCTATGTCTCCGACGCCGAAAACGCTGCCCTGATGAAGCACTGCCGTCTCTTCCTGCATCCGGCGGTGTTCGAGGGCTTCGGCATCCCGCCGCTGGAGGCTCTGGCCCTCGGCGCGCCCATCGCCCTGGCCAAAGCCAGCTGCCTGCCGGAACTTTACGGCGATACAGCCCGCTACTTCGACCCCTACGACTACGAGGTCGATCTGGACGCTTTGGCTGCCCGGCCCGTCGCCCCGCCGGATAAAGTCCTGGCCAAATACAGCTGGGACAAAACCGCTGCCTTCTGGCTGGAAGAGATCAAAAAGTACGCACAGCAGTAAAAACTGCAACCTGATTCCCACTCTGGAAAGGAACCCTTGCGAATGCTTGTTCTAACCGTTGTCCTTACGGCTGTTGTCGCGCTGGCACTGGGGCTGGCCCCGGCCAAAGTGGCTCGCCGCCGTGTACGGCAGTGTGATCTTGGCTGGGCGGCTGGCCTGTGGCTGGCCACCTGGGTGTTTGCCCTGTGCGCCTACCATCGCCCGGGGCTGACCGTCGGGTTTGATGCTTTCCGCCTGGCGGCCATCACGGCACTGTGCGGCTGGGCGTCCTTCTGTGTGGCCGGGCTGCGCAGCTTTGGCGGCAGGGGACTGCGGTTCGTGGTGCCGCTGCTGCTGGCGGCGGCCCTGGGCAGCGAGGTGTTCGTAGGCAACGTGACCTACTTCAACACCCACAGCTACCAGCCGTTCCAGCTGCTGGAATACCTGGACCCCAACGTCAACGTCATCCGGGGGCAGGGGAGTATCTCGCTGGACGAGGACCACACCTACATGCGGTTCCTTGACATCGACCAGCCTATCTATAACCTGAGCATGGACGGCCTGACCAACGATGATACCGATCCGCTGCATTGGGACAGCTTCTTCAACTTCCGCATCAATGCCACCGATGAAGCCAACTCCCGGCTGAACTACTTCGGCACCTGGCAGATCGCGCCCGAGTCGACCCGCAGCCAGGTTATCAGCCTGGACCTGACGGGCAACGTCGGCACAATGGAGCTGACCGCCTCCGGCTACAGCACAGCCTTTGCAGCCTTCCCGGTGGCCGTCACCTTTACCGGCATCACCGCCAACGCGCCGCGCCCGCTGCAGTTCTCGCTGCTGCGGTGCATCGCTGTTTTCCTGGCGCTGCTGGCCATCTACGCTCTGCGCCCGCAGAGCGGCCTGTGGCACCGCCGCTGGCTGGCAGGCAATGTCTGCGACCGCGCCGCCGGTGCGGTGCTGGCCGCGATCCTCGCCGCCTTTGTGGTGGTCGTGCCTTTCTGGGAGCCGGGCAACACCGGCCTTGCCACTGAAAATTATAATGTCGCCTTCTGGGACCACGAGAGCAAGATCAGCTTTGTCTACGAGCAGTACGGCGCGCTGGCCCACAGTCTGCTGAACGGCCGCCTGGACCTGATGCAGGACCCGCCGGAAGAGTTGCTGGCGCTGGATAACCCCTACGATTCCACCGCCCGCGAAGCGGCCCAGGTCAACAGCCTGTGGGACCATGCCTATTATGACGGACGCTATTATGTCTATTTCGGCATCGTGCCCTGTCTTTTGTTTCAGCTTCCATTCGAGGCTGTCACCGGCATCCAAAACCTGGCCTATCCGCCCTGCATGATCGTGATGGGGTTGCTGTTCCTGCTGGCAAGTTTCGGCGCGGTGCATCAGGTGGTGCGCCGCTGGTTCAGCCAGGCATCCGCAGCCGCGTATCTGCTCAGCGTGGCGGCCATCGTGCTGGGCAGCCAGCTCTATTACCTGTTTGTACGCCCCTACATTTATGAATACGCCATCGTCTGCGGCACCTCGCTGCTGATGCTGGCTCTCTGGTTCTGGCTTTCTGCCGCCAACACGGCGGTGGAGCGCCGCGGTGCGCTGCTGGCCAAACTGGCGCTGGGCAGCCTTTGTATGGCGCTGGTCGCCGGCTGCCGCCCCCAGATGGAATTGTTTGCCGTGCTGGCCCTGCCCATCTTCTGGCAGCGATACATCGCCCAAAAGCGGCTGCGCAGCCGCGCCGGGGCAGGGGAAGCGGCCGCCTTCCTGCTGCCTGTGGTGCTGGTGGCCGCAGGTCTGATGTGGTACAACTACGCCCGGTTCGGTTCGCCCTTTGACTTTGGCGCCAACTACAATCTGACCGGCAACGATATGACCAAGCGCGGCTTCAATGTGGTGCGCATCGGTCCGGCTGTGTTCACCAGCCTGTTCGACCTGCCGCGGCTCAAGAGCGTCTTTCCGTTTTTGCAGGAGACCGAAGTCACCACCAACGCCGTCATCCGCACCATCAGCGAGCCGTTCGTCGGCGGTATGCTGGCGGCTACACCCTTCACCTGGGTGTTGGGGCTGCTGGCGCTGCCCCAGACCCGCCAAAGTCTGCGCCGCCGCCCCGGTGCGGCCGGTTTCGTCTGGCTGGCGGTGGCCGGTATGGTCATCATCACGGTGGTGGATTGCGAGATGGCCGGTGTACTGTACCGCTATTTGATGGACTACAGCCCTGTGCTGCTGCTGGGCGCTGTGCTGTGCTGGCTGCTGCTGGAAAGCGTGCTGGCCCGCCGCGCCGCCGCAGGTGAAACGCTGGCCGTCACCCTGCTGCCGGTGCTGCGCATGGCCATGGCCGCCGCTGTGGCGTGGAGCGCCGTCTATCGCTTCTTCACCCTTTTTGCCACCCAGCCGTGGCTGCAGGGACTGAACCCCTCGCTGTACTTTAATGTTGCCCGTCTGGTGCAATTCTGGATGTAAAGATTGGAGAATCTCAAAATGGATAAGATCGCTGTTCTGATCCCTTGCTACAACGAATCCAAAACTGTGGAAAAGGTGGTGACGGATTTCCGCCGCGTGCTGCCCGATGCCACCGTCTATGTCTACGATAACAATTCTACCGACGGCACCGCCGAGCTGGCCGCCAAGGCTGGTGCTGTCGTCCGGCACGAGTATCAGCAGGGTAAGGGCAATGTCATGCGCCGCATGTTCCGCGAGATCGATGCCGAAGCCTACGTGCTGGTGGATGGCGACGACACCTACCCCGCTGAGGCCGCCCCCGAGATGGTAGCTGCCGTTACAAACCGGCAGGCCGATATGGTGGTGGGAGACCGCCTGTCCAGCACCTACTACACCCAGAATAAGCGTCCCTTCCACAACTTTGGCAACGATCTGGTGCGCTTTTGCACCAACCACCTTTTCGGCGGCAAGATCAAGGACATTATGACCGGCTACCGCGCGTTCAGCTACCAGTTCGTCAAGACCTACCCGGTGCTGTCCCGCGGGTTCGAGATCGAGACCGAGATGACCATCCACGCCCTGCAGCGCAACATGCAGGTGGAGAACGTCGTCATCGACTACCGCGACCGCCCCGAAGGCTCCGAGAGCAAGCTGAACACTTACTCCGACGGTTTCAAGGTGCTGGGCACTATCGCGCGGCTGTTCAAAAACTACCGCCCGTTTCTATTCTTCGGCATCCTGGCGGCAGTGCTGGCCGTGTTCGGCATCGGCTTTATGATCCCTGTGCTGAACGAGTACTTCCACACCGGCCTTGTGCCCCGTTTCCCGACTTTGATCGTTTGCTGCTTTGTGCTGGTGGCGGCGCTGCTGCTGTTCATCTCCGGCATTATCCTGTCCAGCCAGCTTGCCAAGGATGCCCGTGATTTTGAGTTCCAGCTGCAAACTGTGCAGCATTGGCGTAACAGCGCAGAAAAGGAGAACTGAAATGCAGTATGATTATCTGATCGTCGGTGCCGGTCTGTTCGGCGCCGTCTTTGCCCACGAGGCCACCGCCGCCGGCAAAAAGTGCCTGGTCATCGATAAGCGCAGCCACATCGCCGGCAACATCTACACCGAGGATGTGGAGGGCATCGCCGTCCACCGCTACGGTGCGCACATCTTCCATACCAACAATAAAGAGGTGTGGGACTACGTCAACCGCTTTGCCACCTTCAACCGCTACACCAACTCCCCGGTGGCCAACTATAAGGGCGAACTGTACAACCTGCCCTTTAATATGAACACCTTCACCAAGATGTGGGGCGTCATCACCCCGGCCGAGGCTGAGGCTAAGATCGCCGAGCAGCGCGCTGCCCACTACACCGCCGAGCCGAAAAACCTGGAAGAGCAGGCCATCAACCTCGTGGGCACCGACATCTACGAGAAGCTCATCAAAGGCTACACCGAGAAGCAGTGGGGCCGTCCCTGCACTGAGCTGCCTGCCTTCATCATCAAGCGCCTGCCCGTGCGCCTGACCTTCGATAACAACTACTTCAACGCCCTGTATCAAGGCATCCCCAACGAGGGTTACACTGCGCTGGTGGCCAACCTGCTGCAGGGCATCGAGGTCCGCCTGGACACCGACTACCTGACTGACAAGGCTGCGCTGAATGCCTTAGCCGACAAAGTCGTTTACACCGGCCCCATTGATGCCTACTTTGACTATAAGCTGGGCGCTTTGCAGTACCGCAGTGTCCGCTTTGAGACCGAGACCCTGGACATCCCCAACTACCAGGGCAACGCTGTCATCAACTACACCGACGCTGAAACCCCCTACACCCGCATCATTGAGCACAAGCACTTTGTCTTTGGCTCCACCGAGCCGGGCACCAAGACGGTCATCAGCCGCGAGTACTCTGCCGAGTGGAAACCCGGCGATGAGCCGTACTATCCCGTCAACGATGCCCAGAACGGCGCCCTGTACGAGCAGTACAAGGCCCTGGCCGATGCCGAGGGTAAGGTCCTTTTCGGCGGCCGTTTGGGTGAGTACAAGTACTACGATATGGACCGCGTGATCGAATCTGCCCTGGCCCGCGTGCGTGCCGAGCTGGCAAAATAATCCCTGCAAGAAAAAGTTACAAACTGCGCCGCGCTGCCTTTTTACAGCATGGCGCAGTTTTTTCTGCTGCCCGCCAAGCGGCTCGCCTTGCTTTTTACCCCGTAATGGGATATAATAAACTCGACTATCTGCGCAGAAGCCTGCGCGAATAGATACAGAGGGAAAAGCGCATACGCGCACAAACAGGGAGTATATTATGACGAAGATCGCCGCTTCGATTTTGTCCGCTGACTTTGCGGACCTTGCCGCCGACTGCCAACGACTGTTAAACCAGGGCACTGACCTTTTGCATTTTGACGTGATGGACGGTCACTTTGTGCCCAACATCAGCTTTGGCGCCCCCGTGCTGGAGTGCCTGCACAAGGCCCTGCCGGAGGTGTTCTACGATGTCCACCTGATGATCAGCGACCCGGTCAGGTACGCGCCGGATTTCGCCAAGGCGGGCGCTAACCTCATCACCTTCCATCTGGAGGCTGTGCCTGATGCTGTCCCCGAGACCATCGCCGCCATCCGTGCCGCCGGCTGCCAGGTGGGCATCAGCATTAAGCCGGGCACCCCGGCCGAGGCTGTCTATCCCTACCTCGACGACCTGGACCTCGTCCTGGTCATGAGCGTGGAGCCGGGCTTTGGTGGGCAGAAGTTCATGCCCTCGGCGCTGGATAAGCTCAGCGCCCTCCGTGCCGAGCGTGACCGCCGCAGCCTGCACACCCTGCTGGAAGTGGATGGCGGCGTCAACACCGAGACCGGCCCACAGTGCGCCGCTGCGGGTGCCGACTGGCTGGTGACCGGTAGTGCCCTGTTCAAAGCTAAAGATCCCGCCGCCGTCATCGATACGCTACACGGCAGCCATTAACCCAAAGGAGAACCCAAGCCCCATGGCAAAACAACCTACGATCGAACGCAGCGAGAACTATGGTTACTATAGTGATCTGCTGTGGTGTGCCGTGCCCCTTACGGGCATGGCCTGGTACTATTACGGCCTGCGCCCGGTGCTGCTGATGCTGGCAGCCCTGGTGACGGCCTATCTGTGTGATTGCGCCCTGGCCCCGCTGCATGGCGAGGGCTACCGCGCCCACGAGCCGTCCAGCGAGTGCTTTGCAGCGCTAATCGTGCTGCTGATGCCCGCCAGCGTTTCCTACGGCATCGTCATTGCTGCTGTCATCGCGGCCGTGCTGGTCAAGGAGGCCTTCGGCGGAGAGGGGCACTATCCCTTCCACCCGGCGGCGGTGGGCGCCGCTATCGCCGGTGTTTCCTGGTCGGAGCATGTCTACTACTACCCGGCCCCCGGCACTCAGCTGCCCATTTGGGGCGAGATCAATGATAACCTTGTCCAGGGCATGAATGAGACCCTGCGCAGTGGCGGCCTGCCCAGCGCCAGCACGATGAATCTGCTTACCGGCAACGTGTCTGCGGGTATCGGTACCGGCGCGGCGCTGGTCATTCTGGCCTGCGGTCTGTTTTTGCTGGTGCGCGGCCGGGTCCGCCTCTCGGTGCTCATCCCGTTTATGATCGCCGTTATCGGCATCCCCTGGCTGTTCCCGCGCCTGAACGAACTGCCTGCCTTCAGCTGGCCGTGGGAGTTCATCCGCCAGCGCATCTATCTTGAAAAGTACACGCTGCTGTCTGGCACGGCATTGTTCGGTGCCTTTTTCCTGATCTGTGAGCCGGTCACCATGCCCAACCGCACCAGCAGTCGTCTGATCTACGGCGCGGCGCTGGGCATTGCCACCTATGCGTTCCGCATATTCAGCCCGTATCAGAGCGCCGTCTGCTTTGCGCTGCTGATCGTCGGTGCCATCCCCGAATGGCTGGACCTCATCAGCCACCGCACCGAGCGTATCCGCTTTATGAAGAAGGAGGAACAGCGTCTTGCCAAATCCACAAAACCGGAATGACCGCCGCAAGGGCGAGGAACGCTCCGAAACGCTGATCATTCCCCATATTACCAAAGAAATGCTGGAAACGGCCCGCCGCATGGCGGAGGAGGGGGCCTCCCGCGCGGAGATCGAAAAGGCCATCTCGGCCATGCAAAGCCCGGCCCAGCCCGCTTCTTCACCGGCATCCCGCCCGGCCCAACATGCCGCCCCGGCCCCGCAGCCGATGGCCGCCCCGCCGGAGCGTAAACACCGCATCATCCCCACCAGCCGCCCCCGTCTTTCGGCCGAAGAACGCGCCGCCCTGCGCCAGCAGATGCAGATGGGGGAGACACAGGCAGAAACGCCCCAGCCAGAACCCGAACAGGAGGCCCTGCGGCAGGAAGCCGCCCGGCGCGCGGCCAACCGCCCTGCCTGGTTTGGCCGCCGCCAGACGGCGCAAAACGACTCGCAGGAAGCAGCCCGCCGCGCCGCCCAGGCCCTGGCCGCTGCCCCGCGCGCTCCGGAGGCCCCGGCCGCTCCAAAAGTGGACGAGCCTACCGGTACCCGCACCATTGCCATCCCAAAACAGCGTACTGTATCCTGCCCGGCGGAACCTGCCCCCGAAGCCACCCGCGTAATGTCTGCGGCCCGGCCGCAGCCCACTCCGGCAGAACCTGCCCCGCAGTCTGCCGCCTGCACTGAGGGCCCGGCAGGGGAACCTGCCCCGCGCCCGGCTGCCCCGGCCCCGGAGCCGCGCAAAAACGCCGTGCCCCGCAGCCGCACCGAGGCCGAAAACGACCTGAACGAAAAGATCCGCCGCGACCACATCTGGCTGTCCAACCCGGTCATGGTGCGCGGCTTAGGCATGGCTCCCATTGTGGGCGCTGCGCTGGATGGTCACCACGCGCTCATGCTCTGTGTGGCCAGCCTGCTGCTCATCACCTTTACCCGTGTGTTGGCTGTGGCAGTCTGCCACCTTACCAAAAACCGCTTCCGTCCGGTCATCTACAGCTATGCGGCAGCGCTGCTGTACATCCCCGTTTACGTGCTGATGTACCAACTGTTTGGCGCTGACCTGTCGCTGCTGGGCATTTATCTGCCGCTGTTGGTGGTGGAACCTGCCATTGTCAAGCGCATGGAATTTGCTGAGCTGGAGCCTGTCAGCGCGGCCTTCCGCCACGGTTTCAACAACAGTCTGGGTATGTGCGCGGCTCTGCTCATCGTGGGCTGCCTGCGGGAACTGCTGGCCACCGGTGCCGTCTTTGGCAACCAGGTGATCCACGCCGCGCCGCTGCCGCTGGCGGCACAGCCCTCCGGCGGTTTCGTGCTGGTGGGTGCCATCGCCGCCGTTTGGTGCGCCATCGCCAACCTGTACACCAATTATAAACACGAGGAGGTGCGCCGCCTGTATGCTAAACATTGAGTTCGCATCCTCCCTGGGCCAAGGCCTGTGGCAGTTCGTCAGCTATATGGGTCTGGCCATCTTTGCCGAGAACGTCATTCTGGCCCGCGCTTTGGGTGTGACCCGCCTGATGAAACTGGTGCCGGACCACAAGGCCCAGGTGTGGGATTTGTGTCTGCCGCTGATCTGGGTCATGACGCTGTCCGCCCCGCTGGGGTGGGCTGCCCATAACCTGCTCTTCCCGTGGCTGCGCCCGCGTCTGCCTGCGTGGTTGCCCATCTCGGCCCTGCGCCCGGTAGTCTACCTGACCTGCGGTGTCGCTGCCATGGCCGTCACCTGGCTGGTGCTGGGCCTGCTGCCCCGCAAAATGCGCCAAAGCTGCCGCAGCCAGCTCAGCCTGGCCACCTGCAGCACTGTCATGCTGGGCACGCTGCTCGTCAGTTCCAACCAGAATTACACGCTGGAGCAATCCATCGCGTTTGGTCTGGGCAGCGGCCTGGGCTACACCTTCATCGTCTTCATCGTGCGTGAAGGCCGCCGCCGCTTGCGCAGTAAGGCGGTGCCTGCAATCTTTCAGGGCCTGCCCAGTTCCATGATCTACATTGGCGTCCTCTCACTGGCTATCTATGCGCTGGTGGGTCATTCTGTGGTTTTGTAACAATAAAAGGAAGAGGTGCATTGTATGTCTGTTCCGTGCTTTGTTCCCGCTGATATTCTGCTGCCCGCCGCCAACATTTCGCTGGACCCGTGGGCCTGCATTGCGGTAGACCAGTTTACTTCCCAGCCGGAGTACTGGCAGCGCGCCGAAGAGCTGGCCGCCGGTAAGCCCAGCACGCTGCATATCGTCCTGCCCGAAGCCTACCTGGGCACCCCCCAGGAGGAGGAGCGGATGCAGACCATCCGCCGCACGATGCAAGAGTACCGCAAGTCGGTGCTGACCCGCCGCGTCCACGGCTTTGTCTATGTGGAGCGCACCCAGATGGACGGCACCATCCGCCAAGGGTTGGTAGGTGCCGTGGACCTGGAAGCCTACGACTATAATCCCGGCAGCAAACCGGCCATCCGCCCCAGCGAAAAGACGGTGGTGGAGCGCATCCCGCCGCGCCTGAAAGTACGCCGTGGTGCTATTTTGGAAACGCCCCACGTGATGATGCTGGCCGACGATGAGAAAAAGACGCTGATCGAACCCATCGGTGACCATAAAGATAGCCTGCCTCTGCTATATGACGGCGAGTTGATGCTGGGCGGCGGTCATCTGCGCGGCTGGGCGGTGGAAGACCCCGCCCTGATCGACCAGATTAACGCCGCACTGGCCGACTTGGCCGACGAGAAAAAATTTGCCGCTCGCTGGCCACGTGCCGCCGGTGAGCCGCCTATGGTGCTGGCTGTCGGCGACGGCAACCACTCTCTGGCCACGGCCAAAGCCTACTGGGAGGAACTGAAGAAGGGTCTGACCCCCGAACAGCAGCAAGACCACCCCGCCCGCTGGTGCCTGGCCGAGGTCTGCAATGTACATAGCCCGGCCATCGAGATCGAGCCGATCCATCGTGTGGTGTTCGGTGTAACGGCCCATGAGCTGTACAAGGCCATCGATGAATGGGACAAAACCCAGGGCGACGAGACTGCTCCGTCTCAGCAGCGCTTTGCCATTGCCGACCAGAACGGTGAGCTGCTGGTAGCCCTGCAGAATCCCCCGGCTCCCCTGACGGTGGGCAGTGTCGAAGCCTTCCTGAACGACTTCCTGCCCAGCCACCCCGAGGCCGGCGTGGACTACATCCACGGCTCCTCCACGGCCATGGCGCTGGCCTCCCGCCCCGGGCAGAAAGCCGCCGCCATCCTGCTGCCGGATCTTGCCAAGGCAGACCTGTTTAAAGGTGTGGTGCTGGGCGGTGTGCTGCCCCGCAAGACCTTCAGCATGGGTCACGCCGAAGAAAAACGCTACTACAACGAATGTCGTGCAATCGACTGACGATAAGAATGGAAAAGACTATGGAAAAACCTACCCAGAATCCCGCCGCCCCGCACCGCCGCCGTCGCCGCCGCGGTTCCGGCAACGGTGGGGCTGCCGCTGCAGCCCAGCAGCCTGCGGCTGAAAAGGCTATCCGCCAGCCCGGCCCGCGCCAGGCAGCCCCGGCCCAGCCGCGAATCCCCCGCTCCCAGCAGGGGCAGCCCCGTCCGCAGGCCCCGGCACCCGCCAAGGGCGGCCAGCCAAAACCGGCGCTACGCGGCAATGCACCGCGCCCCCGCGGCCGTGGCCCGGCCCAGTCCCAGAACCCGCCGGCGGCCCAGATGCCGCAGCCGCCCCGTCAGAACGGCGGACGCACGCTGAACCAGCCGCCCCCACGCCCGCCGCGGGAGACTGCCAAGCCCCGCCAGCCCCAGCGCCCCAGCCGCCCGCCGCGCCGCACGCCGGAGGAAGAGCCGGGCCTGGAGCTCATCACCCGCCGCCCTCCGAAGCAGAAGTTCTCCAACTTCGAGGAGTACCTCGCGGCCCACGGCGGCATGACGCTGCCGCTGCCCCCGGACCCTAACGAACCCAAGGAACCGAAAGAAGCACCCGTCCCGCAGCCGACGGCAGGGGAGAGCGCCGAATGACCCCGGCCACTGCCGCAGCCCTGCGTTGCCCGGTCTGCCAGGGGCCGCTGCTGCAGGTGGGCCGCGCCCTGCGCTGCCCCAAGGCTCACAGCTTTGATCTGGCCAAAGAGGGTTACGCCAACCTGCTGCCCATCCAGAAAAAGCATGCCGCCGACCCCGGCGACGGCAAGGAGATGGTGCGAGCCCGCCGCGCATTCCTCTCGGCCGGGCACTACGCCCCGCTGATGCAGGCGTTGGCGGATCTCTGTGCTGACCTGCCTCACGGCCACATCGTGGATGCTGGCTGCGGCGAGGGCAGCTATGACGCCTACCTGTACAAAGCACTGGGGGATGAACCTGCCATCGTGGGCTTCGACCTCTCCAAAGAGACCGTGCGCTTGGCGGCCAAGCTACTACCGGAGGGGGCTTTCTGTGTGGGCGGCAGCTTTTGTGCCCCCGTGCGGGATGGCTGGGCCGACCTGCTGCTGAACATCTTTTCCCCGTTTGCCGGGGCAGAGTTCCGCCGCATGCTGCGCCCGGGCGGACATCTGGTCTACGCCGTGCCCACCGCCCGCCACCTCTACGGGCTGAAAGAGGTCCTCTACGATCACCCCTACGAGAACGAGGTGAAGGACACTGCCTACGAGGGGTTCACCTTTGTGCGCAGTGTGGAGGCCGCCGCCCAGCTGACCCTGACCGGCGATGCCGTGCAGCAGTTGTTTGCCATGACCCCCTACTACTGGAACACCCCCGCCGACGGTGCCGCTCGCCTGCAGGCCTGCAAAAGCCTGACCACCGAGATCGGCTTCCGCTACCTGGTTTACCAGAAACAATAATCCAAAAGCCAGCCCAATGCGGGCTGGCTTTTTCTGTGCGTATTGGCAGCAAGGCGTCACGGTGCGTAAAACGCATCCAATACCTGCTTGAGATAGGGCCGCAGCCGTGCATCCCCAATGCCGGGCTGCGGTGCCATGATACAAACTGTATAAATCATACCGTTATTTACAAAATAAGCGGTATTTCCGCTGGCTTTGCTCTCGTCCCCGCCGCCATACAAGGGGATAACAGCAATATCCCCAGTGGGCAGTGTGTATTCCTCGCAGGTCCAGCCGTCCTTTAAATCGTAGATGCCGTCGGTCAGCACCTGCTCCACGCTGGTGGCGCGGCTGCCGCTGGGCGTCACGGCAGCGTGGGCGTTGAACGAAATGTACATGTCAAAACTTTCGCCGCTCACTTCCTTTTCCAGCAATCCGCCGTCCAGCACGTTCAGTCCAAACGGCTCGCCATCCGCGCAGGTGCCGTACAGCAGGATCTTGCGCTTGTGGGTATCACGGAAGTTGTTAGGCTCACTGGAAAAGTGCATCGCTGCGCCGTCCGGCAGGCTGTCTACAAAATCATTGCGCAGCAGCGGCAGGTTGGTCAACTCGGCGGCATCCTGCAAGCTGTCCGCTGCATCGGTAAACACTTCCGCTTTTTCAATGTCGTTGGGGTAGTGGATCAGTAAATCTGAGTTTTGCAGTGGCATGAGCATCATGCTGAAACCGTAACGGTCGGGCGCTTGCCCATGCAGGAACGCTGGGCGGCGATCCTTCGCCGCTAGTGTCTGCACCGTTTCGCCCAGCGTATCCAGCGGATGGGTGGTCAGCGTATAGTGCAGGGCATAACCGCCCACGGCATCGGGGGCATAGCTGGGGTGGGGCGTGTTGTGCAAATTGGTGAACTCCACCCGCGCCAGCACACCGGCGGCCAGCAGCAGCGGCGCGGCAAAACAAATCACCCACCCAAACCGCCGCCGCGGGGCAGGCTGGGCCGCCGCCACCGCCACGCGGGCCGGGCAGTGCACCTGGGCAAAGGTCTGTTTATACAAAGTCTCAAACTCCATCGTTCAATCCTCCTGATACGCCCGGCGCAGGGCCTCCCGCGCGCGGGTCAGCCGGGTGGTCACGGCGTTCTGGCTGATATGCAGCGTCGCCGCGATCTCCCTGGTGGGCATGTCCTCATAATAAAATAAGTACAGCACGATGCGGTACGCCTGTGGCAGGGCCAGTACGGCGTCGTACAATTCCCGCTGGGCGGGGTCGTCGAACACCGGTGTGTCGGGCAGTTCCTCCAGCGGCAGGCGGCGGGTATGCCAGGGCGCACGCAGACGGCTTTTGCAGTGGTTGATGGTCACCCGGATCAGCCAGCTTTTCAAATGCTCCTCGTCTGCAAAAGTGCGGTGGGTCGCGCAAAGCTTTAACAGCGTGTCCTGGGTAGCATCCTCAGCCTCCTGTGGGTGGCCGCACCAGTGCAGGGCCACGCGGTAGATCATGTCGCGGTAGCGTCCTGCGACCGCGGCCAGTTCGTTCGGCTCCATCGCGGCACCTCCTTTGTTTTGGATTTCATCAGGCCTGTTTCACTTTTAACACGCGCGGGGCAGGCGGTTTGTTACAGACAAGTTTGTTTTTTTCAGTATACCAGCTTCTGTGCGGTTCATACAGCGGAATTTTGAGCATAATCCCAAAAAAAGATTGACAAAATGCGTGATTACGGCTATTATAAAGGTGTTCGCATCTGCCTGCCGGAGGAAGCCCCATGCAAAAAATCACCAATGACCTGCTGACTTTGGCCCAGAACGGCGATGAAACGGCTGTGGCCGCCCTCATTGCACGCATGATGCCCGCCATCCGCAAAGGTGCCGCCGCCGCGACCGCGCCGGGCCTGGATTTCGAGGATGCCGTGCAGGAAGGCCTGATCGGTCTGTTTGAGGCAATGCACCGGTACGATACCGCCGCGGGAATGGCCTTCGCGTCTTTTGCCGCCGCCTGCATCACCCACGCTCAGCAGGATGCCCGCCGCGCCGCTCTGCGCAAAAAGCACGCGCCGCTGAACTTCAGTGTGCCCTTGCCCGATGCCAAGGAGCTGCCCCAGCCAGGCCCTGACCCCGAGGAACAGGCCATCGCCAGCGAGCAGTACGCCGCGACGATCGAGCGGATGCAGACCGAACTTTCCCCGCTGGAACGCAGCGTGCTGCTAGCCACCCTAAACGGCCAGACCGCCGCCCAAATCGCCCAGGAAAAGCAGCTGGCTCCCAAAGCCGTTGCCAACGCCCTGGCCCGCGCCCGCCGCAAACTGCGGGGAGCGTAATACCCTAGGATTCAGGTGTTTGCCTGTATCATATATTTCAACCTGCCCCCAGTAGCGCCTAAAATCAGTTCGTTGGTCCATTCCTAATGCGTTGGTTTAGATTCTTCCGCGGGCAAATACAAATCAGAGGAGATACCCACTATGTTCGAAGACAAGACTTTGGTATGCAAGGATTGCGGCAAGGAGTTCGTTTGGACCGCCGGTGAGCAGGAGTTCTACGCCAGCCGTGGTTTCGAGAACCAGCCCCAGCGCTGCAAGGCCTGCCGTGATGCCCGCAAGAACGCTACCCGCGGTGAGCGCCAGATGTTTGACGCTGTCTGCGCCAGCTGCGGCAAGGCTTGCAAGGTTCCCTTCCAGCCTCGCGAGGACCGTCCGGTCTACTGCAGCGAGTGCTTCGCTAAGATGAAGGAGAACGGCTGATTTACACGCTGACTGTGTAACAGTAGTCTGATTTCCACTCCGCGCCCCGGTCGCACCTGACCGGGGCGCGGTTTGTTACGGGGGAAACTGTATGACCACGCGCATGGCGCAGTTAAAACGTAGTATATGGTGCCTGGGCGCGGCCGCCCTGGTGCTGGTCCTGTGCAGCAAAACTTCGCCGCTGTATGCCTTCAACGATTGGATGGACGCCAACATTTTTTTTACAATGGGAAAATCCATGCTGTCCGGCAAGGTGCTCTACCGTGATGTGTTCGACCACAAAGGCCCGGTGCTGTATCTCCTCTACGGGCTGGGGTGGCTGCTGGACCACACGGGCTTTATCGGCGTATTTGTGCTGGAAATTTGCGGCTTCGCGGTGTTTCTAGGCCTTGGCCTGTGCACGGCGGAGCTATTGCGCGGCAAACCCCTGCACCCGGTCTGGTGCCTGGTGCCTGCGGCAGCCGTGGCGGCCTGCCGGGCCTTCTCCCACGGCGGCAGTGCCGAGGAATTGCTGCTGCCCTTTTTGGCCGCTGCCCTGTACGGGCTGGTCAAGTGCCTGACAGCCAACAGACAAATGCCGCTGCGCACCGTAGCCCTGCAAGGTTTTCTGTGCGGCTGTGCGCTGCTGCTGAAATACACGGTGCTGGGCTTTTACCTGGCCTGGGTGGCCGTGCTGGCGGTGCTGTACCTGCGCCGGGGCTGGCTGCGGCAGCTGGGCCGAAGCTGTGTCGCCTACCTGGGCGGCCTGGCGCTGGCAGCCCTGCCCTGGTTTGCCTACTTTGGGGCCCACCATGCGCTGGACGCCTGGTGGGAGTGTTACTTCTATGACAACCTCTTCCTTTATAAAGGAGACGGCCGCAGCGCCCTGACCCTGGCCCAGCACCTGTGGTGGGCTGTGCGGGACGATCTGCCCGCCGTCTGCCTGCTGGCGGCGTTCCTGCTTTGGACGGTGCTTTCTAAGCGGCACGGTGCGGCGCTGGCAACCCTGGCAATGGCCGCAGGACTGGCTTTTACCAGCCTGATGGGCGGCTACCTTGTCTACTACGGGCTGGTGCTGGCCGTGTTTGCCCCGTTGGGGCTGGCGGCCCTGCCGCAAAAACTGCCTGCCAAGCACGGCGTGTGTGCGGCCTTATCCGTGGCAGGCATTGCCGCCGCGGCTGCATGGTGCCTGCTGCTAAGCCCCAACCGCGCTTTGCGGAGCCGCACGGCGGAAAGCCTGCCCCAGCTCCAGTTTGCCGAAATCATCCGCCAGACGCCCAACGCTACATTACTCAACTACGGCACGTTGGACGGCGGCTTTTACACCGCCGCCGGGGTACTGCCGCCCTGCCGTTACTTCTGCGTGACCAACATGCCGCTGCAGGACCAGTGGCAGCAGCAATGGAACCTGCTGGATGCCGCCGCTGTGGACTATGTGGTGGCCCTGACCGGCGATCTGCAGAACGACTACCCCATCTACCACTGCGTCGCCAGCCAGACCTACAACGGCGGTGAGGGCAAAGTGACCTGGTATCTCTACGCAAAAACCAAATGATTTGCGCTTTTTCCGTATATGCGGTATAATAGCCCTTGCAAGAACCATACTCACAGAAAGGCAGGCACCCCATGCAACAAAATAAAAAGTTCCTGCGGGTGCTGTGCAGCCTGTTGGCTGCCGCGCTGGCGGCGTGGTGCACGGTACTGCTGTGCCGCTGGGTAGGGTATGACCTGCAGGAACGGCTGGGCAACACCCCCAGCTATGAGATCATCAACGACGACTACAGCCAGATCATCGACATCCCCGCCAAGGGCTTGACCCAGGCCATGCCGCTGAAGGCCGGCCAGCCGTTTTACGGTGTGAGGTTCAAGTTCAGCACTCACGGGCAGCTGTACAAATCTGGCATGACCATGGTGGAAGCCTACAACGAGGCGGGGGAGCAGATCCTTTTTGCAGCGGGTAACTTCCTGAATATTTGGGACGATACCTTTACTGAGTTCACCTGCAACGAGCCCTATATCCCTGACCATGACGAAACGCTGACCATCCGCCTGTACAACGAATCCGCCTGGGACGGCCCGCTGGGCGTCTGGGCCAGCGAAGGCGAAGTATCCGGTATGCCGCTTTCGGTAACGGACGGCGACACCCTCAACGCCACCATGGCAATGCAGCGCGTTAGCGATTTTACCGGCAGCTGGCCCGCCGCGCTGGCCGCCCGGCTGCAAAAGCCGCTGGCTGCTGCCGTCTTTATCGCGGTGCTGCTGGCCATGCTGCACGCGCCACTCTACCTGTTTGTGCCTGCGGTGGGCCTGGCCCTGGGTGTGACGTTCACCTATGTTACCCCGGCGCTGGTCGCCCCCGATGAATACACCCACCTGGCTGCCGCCTACGAGCTGGCCAGTACCTGGAGCGGCCAAACCGCTGCCGATGAGGACGGCAACCTGCTGCTGCGGGAATGTGACGCCGCCCACTTCGGCACAAAGACCGGTGACATCGGCGTCCTGGCCTACAAGAATGAGGCCATCGCCGAGACCTCCGAACCCGGCAGCCCCGATGTGCTGACCACCCACAGCGAGGTGAAAACAGGGCAGGGCAGCGGCAGCTATCTGGCCCAGGCTCTGGGCATCCGCCTGGCGCGGGCGCAGGGCAAGAACTTTTACACGATGCTGCTCTACGGGCGGCTGGCCAACCTGATTTTGTATTTACTGCTGGCGGCGCTGGCCGTCTGGCTGGCCCCGACCAGCCTGCGCGGGCTGTTTGCCTGCGTGGCGCTGCTGCCCATGCCGCTGCAATTGGCGGCCAGCCTTTCCCCGGATGCCGCCGTGCTGGGGCTGGTGTTCAGCTTCACGGCGCTTTGCCTGCGCCTGCGGGGCGAGAAAGCTGTCTGGTGGCAGAAGATCCTGCTCATCGTGCTGGGCGGTCTGACCGCCCCCGGCAAGGCCATCTACCTGCCGGTCATCCTGCTCTGCCTGTTGATCCCGGCGGAAAACCTGACCTACGACGAGAACCCAACCGTCAAATTCCTGGGCGAAGAACTTCCCGGCGGCTGCTGCATCCATGCGGCTACGCTGGTGCTGGCGTTCTGCTTCTGGCTGGCTGCTAATCTGAATGCCGTGGCTTACGCGGCCCGCGATATGAACACCACCGTCCTGGTAACCGCCGCCGCTGCCGCTGCGGTGCTGCTGGTGCTGGCACTGGCGGCGTACCTCAAGCTGCACAAGCGCCCAAAGGTATTCTTCTGGTGCAAAGTGGCTTTTGCCGCCGTACTGGTGGTGGGCGCTGTGGGCGGCGTATACGCTGTCTCCCACATGGGCGGTGGTCTGGACCCTGACCAGCTGACCATGACCTACCCCAACGGGGACTCCATCTGGACCTTCTCGTTCGGCTATATCTGCCGCAACATTCCGGCCACCGTCAAGCTGCTGCTGCGCACCCTGCCGGAACAGGGCGCTCTCTGGCTGCAAGGTCTGCTGGGCACTACCCTGGGGGAGCCCATCGTCTACCGCATCGATGTCAGCTGGCTGCTGGGCGTAGGCCTGCTGCTGGCTGTGCTGGCCGCCGCCCTGCCCCGGCAGGACGAACCAGCCCTGCTGGGCCGCCGCAGCAAAGCGGGCACGGCGGGCATCTGCCTCTGCGTTGTGCTGGCTGTGCTGGCTGCCGCGCTGAACTGGACCCCCATCAACTACCAGACGATCTTCGGCTTGCAGGGGCGCTACCTGCTGCCGATTTTGCCGCTGGCCCTGCTGCTGGTAAAAAGCAGCAAAAAGCTGGCCCTGCGCCGGGATGCCTCCCACGCCGCGGCGCTCTGCACCAGCACTTTAACCATGTTGACCCTGCTGCAAGGCTTTGGCCTGTACGCCGCCTGGCAGCCGGTATCATAAAATAAGCAATATTTATATAAAGGAGAAATTTCCATGACTATCACCAAGAATACCATCATCGCCGAGATTCTGAACAACGATCCCACCCAGGGCTGCGTGCCCATCTTCCTGTCCACCGGTATGCACTGCCTGGGCTGCATGGCTTCCCATGGCGAGACCGTTGAGGAGGCCTGCGCCGTCCACGGTGTTGACCCCGACGCTCTGGTCGCCGAGCTGAACGACTACTTTGCACACCTGTAATGCACCGCGGCTGGATGCCCGCCTGGCTGCTGCCTTTGCCTATGTACGGCCGGGGCATGTGGCTGCGGACATCGGCTGCGACCACGGCAAATTAAGCGCCGCACTGGCGGGCAGCGGTCGCTGCCCGCTTGTTTTGGCTTGTGACCTTCGCCCCGGCCCGCTGGAGAAAGCCCGTGTGACCTGCGCCCCCTTCGGGGACAAGGTGCAGTGCCGCCTGGGCAGCGGGCTGGAGGTGCTGGCCCCCGGCGAGGCGGACGACATCATCATCGCAGGCATGGGTGCGGAAACAATCATTGAAATTCTGGAGGCCGTCCCTTGGGTGTTTGACGCCCGGTACAATCTGGTGCTGGTGCCCGCCACCAAGCACAGTGTGCTGCGCCGCTGGCTGGCCCGCCGCGGCTTTGCACTGGCGGGGGAGACCCTTTGCCAGGCGGCAGGCCGCTGGTATGCCGTGATGAACGCCCGCTACACCGGCACGTGCCGTGAACCGGACGGCTTAGAGTGCCTTTGCGGCCTGACGAACGGCCAGCCCGGCTGCGAGGATTACTACGCCCAGCAGAACGCTAAACTAAAAAAATACCGCCTCGGCCTGCCTGCTGGGCAGGAAGCCGAAGCGGTGGATGTGCTCATCAAACAAATGGAGGAGTTGTCATGTCGGTAACGGTGCAGCAAATTCTCGGGCTGCTGCAAACGCTGGCCCCGTCGGAGCTGGCTTGCAGCTGGGACAATGTGGGCCTGCTGGTGGATGTCGGTGTGCCGGTCAGCCACGTGCTGACCACACTGGACATCACGGCGGCGGTGGTGCAGGAGGCAGTGGAGAACGACTGCCAGCTGATCGTCAGCCACCACCCGGTGATCTTTGATCCGCTCAAGCATATCAGCGCAGGGGATGTGCCGGCGCTGCTCATCAAAAACAACATCTCGGCCATCTGCATGCACACCAATCTGGATGCAGCCCCCGGCGGCGTCAATGATACGCTGGCGGATCTTTTGGGTATGCAGCGGGAGGGCCGCCGCAATTTCGCCGAGGATTGCGGCCGTATCGGCCCTGTGGAACCCACTACGGTGCAGCAGCTGGCCCGCTTCTGCGCGGACACGCTGCACAGCGGCGTGCGGTACGTGGATTGCGGCCGCCCCATCACCTGCCTGGCCGAAGTCAGCGGTGCGGGCGGCAGCTACCTGCAGGAAGCTATTGATGCGGGCGCGGATTGCCTTGTCACCGGCGAGGCCGCCCACCACATCGCTCTGCTGGCTAAACAGAAAGGCGTTGGCCTGGTGGTCTCCGGTCATTGGGGCACCGAGCACGGCATCGCCGATGTGTTGGCTGCCCATATCGCCAGCAACTTCCCGGCCCTTGCCGTCCGCCACGCTGCCGCGGACCGCGACCCCTATTCCTACTTATTATAAAAGGAGAACCCATGTCTCTTGATGCTGCGACCCTGGCGCTGGTAGCCGGGGAACTGAAAACCACCCTGCTGGATGCCAAGATCGATAAAATCTTTGAGCCTACCCGAGACGAAGTGCTGATGACGCTGCGCACCCGCACAGAGACCCACCGGCTGCTGTTGTCGGCCCGCAGCGGGTCGGCCCGCGTCTGCCTGACCAAGGAGAGCTTTGAAAACCCGCTTACGCCCCCGGGCTTCTGCATGCTGCTGCGCAAGCATCTGACCGGCGGCCGCCTGATCGATCTGCGCCGGGAGCCGGGCGACCGCATCATCTACTTTGACTTCCGCTGCACCAACGAGATGGGCGACCTGGTCGTGAACACCGTGGCGGCGGAACTGATGGGACGCTACTCCAACCTGGTGCTGGTGCAGGACGGCCGCATCATCGATGCCCTCAAGCGTGTGGATTTTGAGGACAGCGAGGTCCGCCAGCTGCTGCCCGGTTTGCCCTACACGCTGCCGCCCAAGCCCGCCCGGCCGGACTTCCTCGTTACCAGCGCCGCCGCCATGGTGGCCGCTGCCTGCGAGAAGGACCTGCCCGTCGCCCAGGCCCTGGGCAAGACCGTGGCGGGTGTCGGCCCTGTTGTCGTGCGGGAGGCCGTCTGCCGCGCTCTGGGCGAGACCCCGGCGCTGGCCTGCGACCTGACTGTTGACGAAAAAGCCAAGCTTGCCGCCGCCATCGATGAGCTGAAGGCCGAACATGCCAACGGTGGCACCCCCACGGCGGTGCGCCTGCCCCAGCCGGACGGCGTGGCCAAGCCGGTGGAGTTCAGCTTCTTTGTGCCGCAGCAGTACGGCAGTGCCGCGCTGCTGACCCAGTACACCAGCTACAGCGAACTGCTGGAGGACTACTACGCCACCAAGGACCGCGCCGAGCGCCTGCGGCAGAAGAGCCGTGAACTGTACAAGGCTGTGCACAACATGCACGACCGTGCCGTCCGCAAGCAGGCCGCCCGCCGCGAGGAACTGGCCCAATCCTCCAAGGCCGATACGCTGCGCCTGTACGGTGAGCTGCTGCAGGCCAACCTCTGGGCTGTACACAAGGGCGACCGCCAGGTGACCGTGCAGAACTACTACACCGGCGAGGATGTCACCATCAAGCTGGACCCGCGCTTTGGTCCCAATGAGAACGCGCAGAAATATTTCCGCGACTATAAAAAGAAGCAGACCGCCCACGCCATGCTGCAGAAGCTGCTGGTGGAGGGCGAAGCCGAGATCGAGTACCTGGCCACCGTTATGTACGAGGTGGAGTCCGCCCCCGGTGAGGCTGCGCTCAACGAGATCCGCGCCGAGCTGAAGAGCCAGGGCTATCTGAAATACTACAAGCAGCGGGATCGCAAGCAGAAACCGGCGGACTTCCTGCGGTACATGTCCGGCGACGGCTTTGAAATTTTGGTGGGCCGCAACAACCTGCAAAACGATAAGCTCACCCTGCACACCGCCCGCGGTAAAGATCTGTGGTTCCACGTGCAGAAAGCCCCCGGCAGCCACTGCGTGGTCATGAGCAGGGGAGAGGACATCCCCGATACGACCAAGCAGGAGGCCGCCGAGCTGGCCGTGCTGCACTCCAGCCAGAACGGCGGCGCTAAGGTGGCTGTGGACACCACCGAGGTAAAGAACATCTGGAAAGCCAACGGCGCCAAGCCCGGTATGGTTTTGTATGAGGTGTACACCACCGTCTACGTCACCCCGCGTGAGGGGCTGGAGGAGCAGCTGAAGAAAAAGTAAAGCTGCAGCCTCTTTCAAAAGCGCTTCCCGCATTCGGGAGGCGCTTTTTCTGGCTGTACAGGGATTTTCCGTGAACAGGTGTAGCTGTAAAATCTTTCGGGCGGCATTGTACCGCACAGGAAATTCTGCTATAATCAGGGAAAACATGATTCTGTACGCGGGAGGGATACGTCGTGAAGCAAAAGGAGATTGCTGCTGTTTTGGCTGGTGCCATGCTGCTCGCCGGATGCGGTGGGATGCAGATGGGCACGATGCCGGAAGAAACGCCTGCGTCCGGCGCGTCCCCGGCAGTAGAACCGCGAGATGATGCCGCGTCGGACAGTGCTGCAGAAACCGGCGAGGCAGCTGCACCGGAACAGCATACGATAAGTCTGGAGCAGTGGCGTGCACAGATGTCCGGACAGGTGGCTGACTACACGATAGAGGGCCCTCACGCAGCGACATCCCGGCTGGAGGATCTGGTCGTTCTGCCGGAGGACGGTGTCACCCTGCAGGTAATGTGGTGGGGCGGTAACGGGACGCTGGCAGATGCAGCGGAAACCTACGGCATGACACTGGAAGAACTGCAGCGGCTGAACCCGGATGTCTCGGACGCAGATTTGATGGATGAGGGCAAAGGGATTTATTATTATGTGACACTCCTTCTCAAGGATGGCCTGTACCAGCTGCCTGAAACGCAGACCCAGACAGTCACCATCACCGTGCCGTGGGTGCAGAACCGCGACGATAACGTGTCCAGCTATGAGATCCCTGCGGCACTTGATGAGCAGGCGGCGGCAGCTATGGCAGAGGCCTACAGCTTCCTTGCCCATATGAATATCTGCTGCGGCTATGGCCCCAGCGAGCCGGTGGGTGAAAAGGAAAACCTGTACCGCGCGGTGGAAGGCGCACGCTTTACAAACTATACGGATTTTACTTCGTATCTGAATGCGGTGTTCAGCCCGGAACTGGCAGAAAGCTACGCAAACAGTGCCCGCTATGATGAAAAGATGAACATTTATGCGGGCGGCTATATGCAGGGGGAGAATGACGAACTGTGGTTCACCGGCGGTGAGCGCGGCACCAACATTCTATACTGCGGAACAACCTTTACGGAGCCGGAACTGCAGTCTGACGGCAGCCTGACTTTCTGGCAGCTGAGCCTGCAGGCCGATTACGATAGTTTTGAAGGATGGACACAGCCGGTTAAGGTTGCACAGGCGGAGGTAACGCCTGTCCGTCTGGTTCCCACCGAAAACGGCTGGCGGGTAGATAAGCTTGAACTGCCGCTCTGAGCACGGCGGCTCTTTTGTGGAAAAACACCGGCGACGCTCTTGAATATTTCCCCCGAAAGCACACACTGTTGAAAACCTGCACGCTTTCCCACTCCTTTCGGCATAACGTAAAAATCTCAAAAATTTTATAAAAGTGCTGAAAAGGGATTGCGACGCCGGGAAACGCGGTGTACACTACAGTCCACGTTACCCCGCGTGAGGGGCTGGAAGAGCAGCTGAAGAAATAAAAATCCGGAATCGGTATACAGGGAAGAATTCCGCATCTGTCAGGAGGATTCTATGAAAAAGAAACTGATTGCCTTATCTCTTGTCCTCGCAATGCTTTCTGCCTGTGCATCTGCGCCATCGGATACTGCCGTGCCAACGTCGGCACCGATACCGACGCCCACTGCAACGCCCACCCCTGCGGCAACGCCTGTGCTCACACCAAGTCCGCAGCCCTCAGAAGAACCAACTCCTGTGCCGACTATGGTATCCTATGAACCTGTCTCGGTTGATAGCTGGCTTGCAAATGCAAACTGCCGTATGCCGGACTGTTCCATCAGCGCCCCGGCGGACGGAAAACCGCGTCTTGACAAAATGGTGGCCTGGCCCGAAGAAGGAGTGACCCTCTGCTACACATGCCAGACGCTGGAAGAAGCGGCCGAAGCCTTTGATACGACGGTTGATGAACTGAAAGCGCTGAATCCGGACTGGGAAGAAAATTTTGCCCGCGATGGATACTTTTATCAGTTAAAGGTACAGGCAGAACCGTACATTTTACCGCAGAATGATGTGGTCTGGGTCAAGGTGCGCGCTCCGTGGGCTGAGTATGGCTACAAGACGGTTTATGAGGTCCCGGCCAGTCTGGACAGGCAGGCGGCTGCGGCAATGGGCATGGCGTACTATTTTCAACAAAATTTCTGCGGCGGGCTTCACGCGGGTTCTCTCCCTTACGAGAGTGCGGAAGGCGTGGACCCCAGGTTCAGTGTCCGTGCGGTGGACGGAGCTCTCTACACGAAGTTTTCCGAATTTGACAACTTCCTGCACGCGGTGTATTCAGACAAGCGCGTAAAGGAAATTGCATACAGTGAGGATGGCTTTTATAAGGAAGGGCCGGACGATACGATTCTTTCGATCGATGGCGACCGGGGCGGCAATATTGCTTACTGCGGCTATCTGTTTACCGAACCGGAAATGCAGCCGGACGGCAGCTTGAAATTCTGGCAGATTGTCCTGACCTGCGAAGATGAGAACTTCCACGGCTGGGATGTGACAGAGCCGGTCACACCCGATACAGCTACGCTGCGCCCGGTGCATCTCGTCCCCACCGAGGGCGGCTGGCGCGTGGACCAGCTGGAATTGCCCAATTGAATTTGTTTTTGCCTGAAATCAAGCCCGGGATTCCACAAAAAAACATGAGATTTGTGGAAAACCCTCTTGACATACACCTCTTTCGGCATAACGTAAAAAAATCTCAAAAAAATTTTATAAAAATGCCAAAAAACACTTGCAACACCGGGAAACGTGTGTTATAATACATCTTGGCTGCGGAAGGCTTGTGCAGATAAACAAGCTGCGCAAGCCGCGATATGCGTTGATGCGGGAGGTTGCCGCCACATAGCCAATAGGCTGGCGGGTTTTTCCGCGGAGTATGTCCGATCTTAGAACCGGGCGAAAGAATTACGGAAACAAAGGGATATGTACGTTGCTGCATTCTGCGGCACGGACCAATGTTCACCTTACTTTGTAATGATTCTTTCCGGGAGAACTGTGTAAACACGGTTCACCGGATTTTGTCATGCGAAGTTGTTGAACACCCGGAAACGTGTGTAATTTATCGGCTCGCCTAAGGCGCAAAATTTTATAGGAGGCGAATGCAATGGCAGTCAAAGAAAAAATCAGAATCCGTCTGAAGAGCTACGATGCATCCCTGATCGATGCTGCGGCACAGAAGATCGTGGAGACCGCTAAGCGCACTGGCGCTCGCGTTTCCGGCCCGATCCCTCTGCCCACCGACAAGGAGGTCGTCACGATCCTGCGCGCTGTCCACAAGTACAAGGACAGCCGTGAGCAGTTCGAGACCCGCACTCATAAGCGCCTGATCGACATTCTGAAGCCGTCCAACAAGACGGTCGAGGCTCTCATGAGCCTGCAGCTCCCCGCCGGCGTTGACATCGAGATTAAGCTGTAATCGAGTTCCCTACATTATATAAGGGCCGGTACGCACGGCCGTGATCCGTGAACGGCCGGCAGTAATGAGAAACACGAAAACAGAACCAATCTCGCTGCCAAGCAAATCAGCGGAGAGGTCATGTTGATGGGAAACCACCAACCAATAACCTTTACAGGAGGACAAACACAATGCAAAAAGGTATCATCGGCAAGAAGCTGGGCATGACCCAGCTGTTCGACGCCAACGGCAAGGTCGTTCCGGTCACCATCATCGAGGCCGGCCCCTGCACTGTCGTGCAGAAGAAGACCGTTGAGTCTGACGGCTACCAGGCTGTTCAGATGGGCTACGGCGAAGTGAGCGCCAAGAAGGTCAACAAGGCCGCCAAGGGTCACTTCGACAAGGCTGACGTCGCTCCCAAGCGCACCCTGCGCGAGTTCCGCTTTGATGACATCGCCGCTCTGAACGTCGGCGACATCCTCAAGGCTGACGTCTTCGCAGAGGGCGACAAGGTCGACGTTGTCGGCACCAGCAAGGGCAAGGGCTACCAGGGCGTCATCAAGCGCTTCGGCCAGCATCGCCTGCGCGAGAGCCACGGCACCGGCCCCGTTGCACGTCATGCCGGTTCTAACGGTTCCACTTCCACCCCGTCCCGCGTGTTCAAGGGCAAGCGTCTGCCCGGCCACATGGGCGCTGTGCGCGTGACCGTTCAGAACCTGAGCGTCGTTAAGGTCGACGCCGAAAACAATCTGATCGCGATCAAGGGTGCGATCCCCGGCCCGAAGGGTTCGGTCGTGACCATCCACGACAGCGTGAAAGCGTAAAGGAGGAAAACACAATGGCACAGTTTGATGTCGTCGATATGAACGGCAAGAAGGTTTCCACCGTTGAGCTTTCCGACGCCGTGTTCGGTATCACCCCGAACGAGAAGGCTGTCCACGAGGCAGTCGTCAACTTCCTGGCCAACCAGCGCCAGGGCACCCAGAACACCAAGATCCGCAAGGAAGTCCGCGGCGGCGGCAAGAAGCCTTGGCGCCAGAAGGGCACCGGCCATGCTCGTCAGGGCTCTATCCGCGCTCCGCAGTGGACCCACGGTGGCGTTGCTCTCGGCCCCAAGCCCCGCAGCTACTACTTCACCATCAACAAGAAGGTCAAGCGCCTGGCTCTGCTCAGCGCCCTGTCTGACAAGGCTGCCAACGGCAACCTGATCGTCGTTGACAAGATCGCCGCCGACGAGTACAAGACCAAGACCGTCGTTGCTTTCCTGGCCGCTGTCGGCGCAGGCAAGAAGAACCTGATCGTTAACGACACCCTGGACACCAAGTTCGTCAAGAGCGCCGCTAACATCCCCGGTGTCAAGACCGCCGCTACCGGCGTCAACACCTACGACGTTGTCAACGCTGACAAGCTGATCCTCAGCCTGGACGCCGCCAAGAAACTTGAGGAGGTATATGCGTGATGAAATTCGCACAGGACATCGTTCTCGCCCCCGTCATCACCGAGAACTCCATGACTGGTATCGCAGATAAGAAGTACACCTTCAAGGTCGCTACCGATGCCACCAAGATCGACGTCGCCAAGGCAGTTGAAGAACTGTTCGGCGTCAAGGTCGCTAAGGTCAACACCATCTCCGTCCGCGGCCGTTATCGCCGCCAGGGCATGCACGCTGGCTACACTGCCAAGAGCAAGAAGGCCATCGTCACCCTGACCCCGGACTCCAAGGAGATCGAGTTCTTCAACTCCATGGTCTGATGACCTGATGGCCGCAAGGCCGTCACTCAGGACCCCGCCGAGGGGTTCGCTTATGGGGATATGACCCCGAGAATAATTCATAAGATAACAACAAGGAGAACATCATGGCTATCAAGAAGTACAAGCCGACTACCCCCGGCCGCCGTGGCATGACTGTTACTGATTACAGTGTCCTGTCCAAGGTTGACCCGGAGCGCAGCCTGCTCGAATCCAAGAAAAAGCATGCCGGCCGCAACAACACCGGCAAGATCACCGTCCGCCATCACGGCGGCGGCAACCGCGTCAAGTACCGTGTCATCGACTTCAAGCGCAACAAGTTTGATGTACCTGCCACTGTCAAGACTCTGGAGTACGATCCGAACCGTTCTGCCTTCATCGCCCTCATCGAGTATGAGGACGGCGTCAAGAGCTACATCCTGGCTCCCGATGGTCTGAAGGTTGGCGACCAGGTCATGGCCGGCCCCAACGCCGACATCAAGCCCGGTAACGCTCTGCCCTTCGAGAACATCCCCGTCGGTACCATGATCCACAACATTGAGCTGTATCCCGGCAAGGGCGGCCAGCTGGTCCGTTCCGCTGGCGTCATGGCTCAGCTGATGGCTAAGGAAAATGGTTACGCTCTGGTTCGTCTGCCCTCCGGCGAGATGCGCAACGTTCGTCTGAACTGCATCGCCACCATCGGCGTTGTTTCTAACCTCGACCACGAGAACGTCAACCTGGGCAAGGCTGGCCGCAAGCGCCACATGGGCGTTCGTCCCGGCAGCCGTGGTTCTGTCATGAACCCCTGCGATCACCCGCACGGTGGTGGCGAAGGCCGTGCCCCGGTTGGTCATTCCAGCCCGCGTACCCCGTGGGGCAAGCCCGCTCTGGGCCTGAAGACCCGCAAACACAAGGCCCGCAGCGACAAGTTCATTGTCAAGCGCGCCAACGGCTAAGGGAGGTTATTGAACAATGTCTAGAAGCACTAAGAAGGGCCCTTACGTTCTGCCTTCCCTGTACAAAAAGGTCGAGGCTATGAACGAGGCTGGCAAGAAGAGCGTCGTGAAGACCTGGAGCCGTTCCTCCACCATCTTCCCCGAGTTCGTTGGTCACACTTTCGCCGTTCATGACGGCCGCAAGCATGTGCCCGTATACGTCACCGAGGACATGGTCGGCCACAAGCTGGGCGAGTTTGCACCTACCCGCAAATTCACCGGCCACGGCGGCGGCAAGACCGCTGGTAAATAAGAGAGGAGGAACATCGAATGGAAGCACGGGCAATTCTTCGTTACGCCCGCATTAGTCCCCGCAAGGTTTCGATCGTGATGGACCTCATCCGTAACAAACCCCTGGACGAAGCGCTGGCTATCCTGCAGTACACCCCGAAGGCCGCCTGCGAGCCCCTTCTCAAACTGGTGAACTCTGCTGCCGCTAATGCGGAAAACAACTTCAACATGGACCGCAACAATCTCTACGTCGCAGAATGCTACGTCTGCCCCGGCCCCACGCTCAAGCGCATCATGCCTCGCGCACAGGGCCGTGCATACCGCATCCTGAAGCGCACCAGCCACATGACTGTTGTGCTGAAAGAGAAAGAGTAAGGAGGTAAACAAATGGGCCAGAAAGTCAATCCCCACGGCATGCGCGTGGGTGTCATCAAAGATTGGGACAGCCGCTGGTTTACCTCTAAGCAGGCATTCGGCGACACCCTGGTCGAGGATCACAAGATCCGCAAGACCCTGAAGAAGCAGCTGTACGCTGCTGGCGTCCCCAAGATCGAGATTGAGCGTACCGTCGACAGCCAGACCGGCGCACCCCGCGTTAAGGTCAATGTCTTCTGCGCTAAGCCCGGTATCGTTATCGGCAAGGGCGGTGCTGAGAGCGCTAAGATCGAGAAGCAGCTCGCAAAGCTGACCGGCAAGGCCGTCAACCTCAACATCATCGAGGTCAAGGGCACTTCCACCAACGCTCAGCTGGTTGCTGAGGACGTCGCTTCTCAGCTGGAGCGCCGTATCGCTTTCCGCCGCGCCATGAAGCAGGCTATCCGCAATGCCATGCAGCCCCGTGACCGCAGCGCCACGCCTGCCAAGGGTATCAAGGTCACCTGCTCCGGCCGTCTGGCTGGCGCTGACATCGCCCGCACCGAGAGCTACCATGAGGGTACCATCCCCCTGCAGACTCTGCGCGCCGATATCGACTACGGCTTTGCCGAGGCCAACACCACCTATGGTAAGGTTGGCGTCAAGGTTTGGATCTACAAAGGCGAGATCCTGAAGGGCGCCAAAGCCCCCGCCAAGAAGGAAGGAGGCAAACAGTAATGTTACTGCCGAAGCGTGTTAAGTACCGCCGCGTTCAGCGCGGCCGCATGACCGGTAAGGCCATGCGTGGCAACAAGGTCAACCAGGGCGATTACGGTCTGGTTGCTCTCGAGCCGGCTTGGATCACCTCCAACCAGATCGAGGCAGCTCGTGTTGCTATGACCCGTTATATCAAGCGTGGTGGTAAGGTCTGGATCAAGATCTTCCCCGACAAGCCCGTCACCGAGAAGCCGGCCGGCACCCGAATGGGTTCCGGTAAAGGCAGCCCGGAGTACTGGGTAGCCGTCGTTAAGCCGGGCCGCGTGCTGTTCGAGCTGGCTGATGTCAGCGAGGATGTTGCCCGCGAGGCTCTGCGTCTGGCCAGCCACAAGCTGCCGGTCCGCTGCAAATTCGTCAAGCGTGAAGAGCTTGACACCGTAAAGGAGGGTGACGCTGAATGAAAGCTACTGAACTGCGCGAAATGACCGATGTAGAGCTGAACAAGCAGCTCAAGGACCTGAAGGCCGAGCTCTTCAACCTGCGCTTTCAGCACACCATCCACCAGCTGGATAACCCCATTCGCATCGAGGCCGTTAAGAAGGACATCGCCCGCGTGATGACCGTCCTGGCTGAGAAGAATGCGAAAAACGCGTAAGAGGGAGGGTAAAACATGGAACGTAATCTGAGAAAGACCCGTGTGGGCGTCGTTGTCTCCGACAAGATGGACAAGACCATCGTCGTCGCTGTTAAGGACAGCGTCCAGCACCCTCTGTACAAGAAGATCCTGAAGCGCACCAAGAAGTTCAAGGCCCATGACGAAAACAACGAAGCCGGCATCGGCGACCGCGTTGAGATCATGGAGACCCGCAAGATTTCCAAGGAAGTCAACTGGCGTCTCGTCAAGATCATCGAGAAAGCAAAATAATCAGCCTGGTACTTTGAAAGGAGGACCTGAAAGATGGTTCAGATGCAAACTTATCTCAAAGTGGCCGACAATACCGGTGCTAAGGAGTTAATGTGCTTCCGTGTACTGGGCGGTACCCGCAAGAGATACGCAAACATCGGCGACATCGTGGTTTGCAGCGTCAAGAAAGCTGCTCCCGGTGGCACTGTAAAGAAGGGCGACGTGGTCAAGGCCGTCATCGTCCGTAGCAAGCATGGCCTGCGTCGTGATGACGGCTCCTACATCCGTTTCGATGAGAACGCCGCCGTTATCGTCATGGCCGACAAGAGCCCCAAGGGCACTCGTATCTTTGGACCCGTCGCTCGCGAGCTGCGCGATGCCGGCTTCACCAAGATCCTGAGCCTGGCTCCCGAATCGCTGTAAGGAGGTTTTAATTAAATGAATAATCTTCATGTTAAAACCGGCGACAACGTTATGGTCATCTCCGGCAAGGACAAGGGCAAGACCGGTAAGGTCCTGCAGACCTCCCCGAAAGAGGGCAAGGTCATCGTGGAAGGCCTGAACATGGTCACCAAGCACGTCAAGCCTCGCCGTCAGGGTGAGCAGGGCGGCATTGTCAAGGCCGAGGGCGCTATCTACGCCTGCAAGGTTATGCCTGTTTGCCCCAAGTGCGGCAAGGCTACCCGCGTTGGTCATTCTGTCAAGGACGGCAAGACCGTCCGCGTTTGCCGCAAGTGCGGCGCTGAACTGTAAGGGAGGAGTACACAATGGCACGTTTGAAAGAACAGTATGTCAACGAGATCGCTCCGGCCCTGAACAAGAAGTTCGGCTACAAGAGCGTTATGCAGATCCCCAAGCTGGATAAGGTCATCATCAACGTTGCTGCTGGCGAAGCTAAAGAGAACGCTAAGGTCATCGACGCCATCGTCGCCGACCTGGGCCAGATCACCGGCCAGAAGGCCATCGTTTGCAAGGCTCGCAAGAGCGTCGCAAACTTCAAACTGCGCGAGGGCATGCCCATCGGCGCAAAGGTCACCCTGCGTGGTGAGCGTATGTACGAGTTCGTTGATCGTCTGTTCAACGTTGCTCTGCCTCGTGTTCGCGACTTCCGCGGCATCAACGGCAACTCCTTCGACGGCCGCGGCAACTACGCCTTCGGCCTGAAGGAACAGATCATCTTCCCCGAGATCGACTTCGACAAGGTCGACGCGATCCGCGGCATGGACATCTGCTTCGTTACCACCGCTAAGACCGACGAGGAAGCCAAGGAGCTGCTGAAGGCTCTGGGCGCTCCGTTCGCTAACTAAGGGAGGGAACTCTAATGGCAAAACTTTCTATGAAGCTCAAGCAGCAGGCACCTGCCAAGTTCTCGACCCGCGCTTACAACCGCTGCAAGATCTGCGGTCGTCCCCATGCTTACCTGCGCAAGTACGGTGTCTGCCGTATCTGCTTCCGTGAGCTGGCTTACAAGGGCGAGATCCCCGGCGTCAAGAAGGCTTCCTGGTAAGCCCTTGATTGCTTCTGTCTGAACGAATAACAACACTTTTAAACACAACCTAAGGAGGTTAGTGGCATGCAAATCACCGATCCTATCGCGGACCTGCTGACCCGCATCCGCAACGCAAGCACTGCCAAACACCCTTCCGTGGAAATCCCTGCTTCCAACCTGAAGAAGGCTATCTGCCAGATCCTGGTTGATGAGGGTTACATCAAGGGTATGAAAGTGACCGAGGACAACAAGCAGGGGACTATCACCCTGACCCTGAAGTACCAGGAGAACGGTACTCCGGTCATCGCTGGCCTGAAGCGCGTTTCCAAGCCGGGCCTGCGTATTTACACCAACTGCGAAGATATGCCCAAGGTCATGAAGGGCCTGGGCACCGCAATCATCTCCACTTCTAAAGGCGTCATGACCGACAAGGCTGCCCGCGCAGCTCACGTTGGCGGTGAAGTTCTCGCCTTTGTGTGGTAAGAAAGGGGTATAGACAATGTCGAGAATTGGAAGAAAACCCATCGTCATTCCCGCCGGTGTGGAAGTTAAGGTCGATGCGGCCGAGCACGCCATCACCGTTAAGGGCCCCAAGGGTACCCTGCATTCCAAATTTCATCCTCTGATGACTGTTGCCGTCGAGGGCAATGAGATTTTGGTTACCCGTCCTAATGACGAGAAGGAGGCCCGCAGCCTCCATGGCCTGACCCGCACCCTCATCCACAACATGGTCGTCGGTGTTACCGAGGGCTTCCGCAAGGACCTGGAGATCCAGGGTGTTGGCTACCGTGCTGCTAAGCAGGGCAACAAGCTGACCCTGACCCTGGGCTTCTCTCATCCCGTTGAGTTTGAGGAGACCGATACCATCAAGATCGAGCTGAAAGATGCTCTGCACTTCAGCATCGTCGGTATCGACAAGCAGGAAGTCGGCCAGTACGCTGCCGAAGTCCGTGGCAAGCGCCCGCCCGAGCCGTACAAGGGCAAGGGCATCCGCTATGTTGGCGAGTATGTCATCCGTAAGGAAGGCAAAGCCGGCAAGGGTAAATAATAGGAGAGGAGAAACATTATGGTCAATAAGGCTGATAAGAACGTTGCTCGTCTGCGCCGTCACCGCCGTGTCCGCGGCAAGATCAGCGGCACTGCCGAGCGTCCCCGTCTGGATGTTTTCCGCTCTGCCAAGCACATCTACGCTCAGGTCATCGATGATGTCCAGGGCGTTACCCTGGCCAGCGCATCCAGCATGGACAAAGATTTCAACGCTTACGGCGGCAATATTGAGGCCGCTAAGAAGGTTGGCGAGGCCATCGCCAAGAAGTGCCTTGAAAAGGGCATTACCGAAGTGGTCTATGACCGCGGCGGTTTCGTCTACCAGGGCCGCGTTCAGGCACTCGCTGAGGGTGCCCGCGAAGCCGGCCTGAAGCTGTAAGGAGGGAGAAGATACTATGGCCATGCAGAGAAGACAAGAAGATGACGGCATGATCACCAAGGTCGTCTCCATCAACCGTGTTTCCAAGACTGTCAAGGGCGGCCGCGTTATGAAGTTCGCTGCTCTGATCGTCGTTGGCGACGGCAAGGGCAACATCGGTTACGGCGTCGGCAAGTCCGGCGAAGTTCCCGAGGCTATCCGCAAGGGTGAGGGCGCTGCCAAGAAGAACATGCGCAAGGTCTGCCTGAAGGGCAGCACCATTCCTCACGAGATCGTCGGCGAGTTCGGCGCAGGCCGCGTTCTGATGCGTCCCGCTGCCCCCGGTACCGGCGTTCTGGCCGGCGGCCCCGTCCGTGCCGTCCTCGAGTGCGCTGGCATTAAGGACATTCGTGCCAAGAGCCTGCGCTCCAACAACCCCATCAACGTCACTGCTGCTACCTTCGCTGGCCTGTGCGGCCTGACCGACGCCGAGAGCGTCGCTGCCAAGCGCGGCAAGACCGTTGCCGAGATCCTGGGCTAAGGAGGGTATTACAATGGAAAAAGTTACCATTCGTCTCGCCAAGAGCCTGATCGGCCGCGGCAAAGAGCAGATCGCCGTTGCCCACTCCCTGGGCCTGAACCGCCCCGGTGAGGTTACCGAGCAGCCTGACAACGCAGCCACCCAGGGCAAGATCGCTAAGATCGCCCACCTGGTTGTCGTTACCAAGGCATAATGCAAGGAGGTGCAAGCATGAAACTTCACGAACTGAAAGCGTCCGCTGGCGCCCGTAAGGCTGTGACCCGCAAGGGCCGCGGTGCTGGCTCCGGCAACGGCAAGACCGCTGGCTTCGGCCACAAGGGCCAGAAGGCTCGCTCCGGTGTCAAGAAGGCCGGCTTCGAAGGCGGCCAGATGCCTCTGCAGCGTCGTCTGCCGAAGCGCGGCTTCAACAACATTTTCGCAACCAAGTATGTTACCATTAAGGTATCCGACCTCGAGAAGTTCGAGGCTGGTGCGACCGTCGATACCGAGGCTCTGCTGAACGCCGGCATCATCTCCAAGACGCTGGACGGCGTTAAGGTCCTGGGCAATGGCGAACTGACCAAGGCTGTCAACGTCAAGGTTGCCGCTTACACGGCCTCCGCCAAAGAAAAAATCGAGAAAGCTGGCGGGAAGGCTGAGGTGATGTAAGGTGTTTGAAACCTTCCGTAATGCATGGAAGATCGATGATCTCCGCAAGCGGCTTCTTTTCACCCTTCTGATCCTCGTCCTGTTCCGTTTGGGCTGCGCAGTTCCGGTGCCGTACATCAGTGCCGGTGCGCTGTCCACCATGTTCGCCGGTGGTACCGGCGATATGCTGGAGTATCTGAACATGATGAGCGGCGGAGCTCTGAGCGAATGTACGCTTTTCGCCCTGGGTGTCCAGCCCGCCATCAATGCCTCCATCATCATGCAGCTGCTGGCAGTAGCTATTCCGTATCTGGAAAACCTCGCCAAGGAAGGCGAAGAAGGTCAGCGCAAGATGCGCCGCATCACCAACTATGTTGGCGCGGGTATCGGTCTGATGCTGTCCATCGGCTACTACTTCATCATCCGCAACATGGGCGCCCTCTCCTATACTGAGGGCTTCGCAGGCATCTTCAGCGCTGTTGTTATCATCCTGTCCTTCACGGCAGGATCTCAGCTGTGCACTTGGCTGGGCAACCAGATCGATTCCAAGGGTATCGGCAATGGTATCTCGCTGATGATTTTCGCCGGTATCGTGGCCCGCTGGTCCAGCATCTACAGTGCTGTCACCAACATTTTGGCCCGTGCAAGCAACGGCGAGCCGCAGTTCTACATCTTCCTGCCCGCACTGCTCCTGCTGGCCCTGGCTGCCGTGATCTTCGTCGTCATTCTGACGAACGCAGAGCGCCGCATCCCTGTCCAGTATGCCAAGCGTGTGGTCGGCCGTAAGATGTACGGCGGTCAGGCTAGCTACATCCCCATCAAGGTGAACATGACTGGCGTTATGCCCATCATCTTCGCTTCGACCCTGTGCAGCCTGCCCGGCCTGATCTTCCGCTTCATCAACCTGAGTGCGGCTGATCATCCGGCCCTGTATGCTTTCTTCAGCGCGTTCAACTACAACAGCGTGCTCTATCTCATCGTTTACGTGCTGCTGATCGTTGCGTTCAACTACTTCTACGTTGCGATCCAGTACAACCCCGTTGATATTGCCAACCAGCTCCGCAAGAACAACGGCACCATCCCCGGCATCCGCCCGGGCAAGCCCACCAGCGATTTCATCACCAAGACGCTGTCCAAGATCACTCTGATCGGCGCCATCTTCCTGGCGATCGTCGCAGGCCTGCCCATCATCCTCGGTAACATCACCGGCACGTCCATCCAGCTGGGTGGTACGAGCCTGCTTATCGTGGTCGGCGTTGCCCTGGAGACCGGTCGTTCCCTGGAAGGCTATATGACTGCCCGCCATCACAAAGGGTTCTTGGAATAAGAAAGGGAATGTACGATGAAACTGATCCTTTTGGGCGCCCCCGGCGCCGGTAAGGGCACCCAGGCAGAAATCCTCTGCGATAAACTGGCAATCCCTACCATTTCGACCGGTAACATTCTGCGTGCCGCCGTGAAAGACGGCACCCCTATGGGGCAAAAGGCAAAAAGCTTTATGGACGCCGGTGCTCTGGTTCCCGATGATGTCATCGTCGGAATCGTGAAAGAGCGCCTGGCACAGCCTGACTGCGTGAATGGCTTTATCCTTGACGGTATGCCGCGCACCATCGCCCAGGGCGAAGCCCTGGAGAAGATGGGTGTGGAGATCGACAAGGTCGTGAACCTGATCGTTCCCGATGAGGCCATTACCAAGCGCATGTCTGGCCGCCGCGTCTGCGCCAAATGTGGTGCAAGCTATCACATCATCAACAAACCCAGCGCCAAAGAGGGCGTGTGTGACCGCTGCGGCGGTGAGCTGGCCATTCGCAAGGATGACGAGCCCGCCACCGTGCTGGACCGCTTGAAAGCCTATCACGAGCAGACCGAACCGCTGGTTGAGTTCTATCGCCAGCGCGGTAAGCTCGTCGAGGTTCCCGACCAGGGTTCCATCGAGGCCACCACCGCGTTCCTGCTCAAGCTTTTGGAGGCTTAAAATCCATGATCCAAATCAAGAATGCTGCTGAACTTGAGAAAATGCGGAAAGCCTGTGCAATCAGCGCGGCTGCACTCAAGGCTGGCGGCGAGGCGATCGAGCCGGGTATTACCACGGCAGAGATCGACAAAATCATCTACGACTTTATCGTGCGCCACGGTGCAAGACCTAACTTCCTGCACCTGTATGGCTTCCCGGCCACGGCGTGCATCAGCGTGAACGACACGGTCATTCACGGCATCCCCAGCCGTCAGCAGCAGATCCGACCCGGCGACATCGTTTCGATCGATACCGGCTGCAAGATCGATGGCTTCAATGGTGATAATGCCTGCACCTATGCGTGCGGCAAGATCGACCTGGAAGCCCAGCGCCTGCTGGACGTTACCAAGGAAGGCCTGCATCGCGGCATTGAAATGGCGCGCGGCGGCAACCGGGTAGGGGACATCGGACATGCTGTTCAGAGCTACGTCGAGGAGAACGGCTTCTCGGTCGTCCGCAGCTTCGTCGGCCATGGTGTCGGCAAAGAGCTGCATGAGGACCCTGAAGTGCCGAACTTCGGCAACGCCGGACGCGGTCCGCGGCTGGTGCCCGGCATGTGCATTGCTATCGAACCGATGGTTTGCCAGTACAAGTACGCGGTAAAGACGTTAAAGGACGGCTGGACGGTCAAAACCTGTGATGGCGGCTTGGCTGCTCATTTCGAGCACACCATGGCGATCACAGCTGGCGGCGCCGAAGTCCTGACCTACGGCTGGGAGGAACCCGGATGGACTTTGTAAAAGGCCAACTGGTCCGCTCCAAAGCGGGAAGGGACAAAACCCGCACCCTGGCTGTTTTGGAAGTGGAAGGAGAGATGCTTCTGCTGGCCGACGGAAACCTGCGTAAGGTAGGAGACCCGAAGCGTAAAAAGGCGAAGCATGTCGCCCCCACGACCACCGTTCTCGCGAACGAGCTTCTGAAAAGCGATCAACAACTCAGTGATGCCATCGCCGCTTACGATGCGGCCTGTGCAAACTGACGGAACCCTTCAAGGAGGCAATCAGCTTGTCTAAAGAAGATGTCATCGAAGTAGAAGGTATCGTACGGGAAGCCATGCCCAACACGGTGTTCAAGGTCGAGCTGCTCAACAAAGAGGGTAAGCCCAACGGACACGTTGTTATGGCTCACATTTCCGGCAAACTGCGGACGAACTTCATCCGCATCCTGCCCGGCGACAAGGTCACCATGGAAATGTCGCCCTACGACCTGACCAAAGCCCGGATCACCTGGCGTTCTAAATAAGCGCCTTGTGTTATAAAGGAGGTTAACATCATGAAGGTAAAACCTTCCGTGAAACCCATTTGCGAGAAGTGCAAAGTCATCAAGCGCAAAGGCCGCGTGATGATCATTTGTGCCAATCCGAAGCATAAGCAGCGTCAGGGCTAAAGGTCCGCGGATCATTCCGCGGAAACCGTACCCAAAACGCTTGGGGGCCAAGTGCGTAGATTCCCGGCGCAGGCCCCGACCAGGACATGGGATGTTACTAATGGAGGTGCTTTATGGCACGTATTGCTGGTGTTGATCTGCCTCGCGAGAAGCGGATCGAGGTTGGTCTGACTTATGTTTATGGTATTGGTCAGTCCACTGCCGACGAGATTCTCGCCGGTACCGGAATTAACCCTGATACCCGCGTCAAGGATCTGACTGCTGATGAAGAAGCTAAGATCCGTGACTACATCGACAAAAACAACATCATGGTAGAAGGCGATCTGCGCCGTAACGTCGCGCTTGACATCAAGCGTCTGACCGAGATCCAGTGCTACCGTGGTGTGCGCCATCGCAAGGGTCTTCCCTGCCGCGGCCAGCGCACCAAGACCAATGCGCGTACCTGCAAAGGTCCCAAGCGCACTGTCGCGAACAAAAAGAAGTAAGGAGGAACTGAGACATGGCTGCTAACAAAGCTACTGCGGCAAAAACCCGCACTAAAAAGAAAGAGCGCAAGAATATCAGCGCCGGTGCTGCTCACATCCAGAGCACTTTCAACAATACCATCGTGACCATCACCGATACTCAGGGCAACACCGTTTCCTGGTGCAGCACTGGTGCACTGAACTTCCGTGGCTCCCGCAAGAGCACCCCTTACGCTGCGCAGAGCGCTGCTGAGGTCGCCGCCAAGGCCGCCATCGAGCATGGCATGAAGACCGTTGAGGTCTACGTCAAGGGCCCCGGTTCCGGCCGTGAAAGCGCCATCCGCGCCCTGCAGGCAACCGGCCTGGAGGTCACCATGATCCGTGACGTGACCCCCATCCCGCACAATGGCTGCCGCCCGCCCAAACGCCGCCGCGTTTGATTGAAAGGAGAATTTGAGTTATGGCTAAAAATACCCAACCTATCGCCAAGCGCTGCCGTGCTCTCGGCATTTCTCCTGCTGTTATGGGCTATGGTAAGAAAACCACCAACCGTAACCCCGGCGGCCAGATGAGAAAGAAGAAGAGCGAGTACGCCACCCAGCTCAACGAGAAGCAGAAGGTCAAGTTCGTGTACGGTATCCTGGAGAGCCAGTTCCATACCTACTACGAGAAGGCCAGCCGTATGCCCGGTCAGACCGGTGTCAACCTGCTGGTTTTGGTTGAGCGCCGCCTGGACAACGTCGTTTACCGTCTTGGCTTTGCCAAGACCCGCCGCGACGCTCGCCAGCTGGTTTCCCACAATCATTTCACTGTCAATGGCAAGCGTGTCAACATCCCCTCTTACCAGGTTAAGGCGGGCGATGTGATCGAGGTCGTCGAGTCCAGCCGTTCTTCCGTCAAGTTCAGCAAGCTGCTGGGCGAGGAAGCTCCCGTTGTGCTGCTGCCTTCTTGGCTGGAGCGCGACAAGAACGCTCTGAAGGGCACTGTTACCAAGCTGCCCGTTCGTGAGGACATCGATGTGCCCATCGCTGAGCACCTCATCGTCGAGTTGTACTCCAAGTAATCCTCTTAGCTTTATTCTACGATTTTTCCAACCTGACTGGCGCGCTGCGCCAGCGAAACAAGGAGGGTTTTTATGATGGAGATCGAACGCCCCAAGATCGAAACGGCCAACCTTTCCCCGGATGGCCGCTACGGTAAGTTCGTTGTCGAGCCGCTGGAGCGCGGCTTTGGCACGACCTTGGGCAACAGCTTGCGTCGAGTGCTTCTGTCCTCTCTGCCCGGTGTGGCTGTCACCAGCGTCAAGATCGACGGCGTGGTGCATGAGTTTTCCACCATCGAGGGCGTGCGTGAGGATGTAACCGAGATCGTCCTGAACCTCAAAGGCGTCGCCGCTAAGATCTACGGCGAAAGCCCCAAGACCGTCCGTGTGGAGGCCGTCGGCCCCTGCGAGGTCACTGCCGGCAGCATCAAGGCTGGCGATGACCTGGAGATCCTGAACCCTGAGTGGCACATTGCTACCCTGGGCGAGGGGGCTAAGCTGGTCATGGAGCTGACCTTTGATAAGGGCCGCGGCTATGTCCCTGCTGAGAAAAACAAGCAGGCGCTGATCGAGAAGAACGACATCAGCACCCTGCCCGTAGACAGCATTTATACCCCTGTCCTCAAGGCCAACTACACCGTTGACCGTACCCGCGTTGGCCAGATCACCGACTATGACAAGCTCATTATCGAGGTCTGGACCGATGGTACCATCAACGCACAGGAAGCCCTGAGCCTGGCGGCCCGTGTGCTGACCGAGCACCTGAACCTGTTTGTGAACCTCTGCGATGAGACCGGCGAGACCGAGATCATGGTCGATAACGACGACCAGGGTCGCGAAAAGGCGCTGGAGATGACGATTGAAGAGCTGGATCTGAGTGTCCGCTCCTTCAACTGCCTGAAGCGCGCTGGCATCAACACTGTCGGCGACCTCATCAACAAGAGCGAGGATGAGATGATGAAGGTCCGTAACTTGGGCCGTAAGAGTCTCGAAGAGGTCATGGCCAAGCTGGATAGTCTTGGTTTCTCTCTGACCAAGGACGATGAAAACTAACCCCCCGCGACACGCGGATACCATTTGATATTTAAGGAGTGAAACGGAATGCCCGGTACCAGAAAACTCGGTCGTACCACCGACAGCCGCAAGGCAATGCTGCGCGCGATGGTGACCTATCTGTTCGAGAACGGCAAGATCGAGACCACCGTTACCCGCGCCAAGGAAGTTCGTTCCATGGCAGAGAAGATGGTCACCCTCGGTAAGCAGGAAGATCTGCACGCTAAGCGTCAGGTCTACTCCTACATCACCAAGGAAGATGTCGCCAAGAAGGTCATCGACGAGATCGGCCCCAAGTATGCTGATCGCAACGGTGGTTACACCCGCATCTACAAGACCGGCCCTCGCCGCGGCGATGCCGCCGAGATGGCTATCATCGAGCTCGTCTGATTTCATCAGAATAGTTTGATATAAAAGCAGCGCTTGTTCGTTTGGGCAGGCGCTGTTTTTGTTTGCTTTTGTTCCTTCTTTGCAAAGAAATAGCTGAAGAAACTCTAATTTTGGTCAAAGCGTTCTTTTTACACAAATTTGACAGCACACCCTTTGCGTAGTGTGCATATCTATGATATAATAGCTAAAATGTATATTTTTGTACATAAATAAAACAAAGAAAGAGTTGATAGTTCTCTCATGGACGATGGCAGTATATTTATGATCGTCGCACTGGTGATTCTGATTGGTATGTCGGCCTTCTTCTCGGCGGCTGAAACAGCGTACAATTCGCTGAATCAGATCCGCCTGAAAAGCAAGGCTGATGATGGCGACAGGCAAGCCGCCAAGGTGCTGGGGCTGGTACAGCGTTACGACAGCCTGCTCAGCACGATCCTGATCGGAAATAATATCGTAAACATCGGTGCGTCCTCGCTTGCCACCGTATTGTTCAGCCGCCTGGTGGGCAATACCTACGGCCCTACGGTTTCCACCATTGTCATGACCCTGCTGGTCCTGACTTTTGGCGAAATCACCCCCAAAAGCATGGCAAAGGAAATGCCCGAAACCATGGCCATGGCCTTCGCGCCGGTGCTGGGCTTTCTGGTTACGATCTTTACGCCGCTGAACATGCTGTTCGGCGCCTGGAAAAACTTCCTGGCCCGCCGCTTCAATGCAGGGGAGAAGGACACCATCACCGAAGGCGAGCTGGTCACGATGGTCAGCGAAGCCGAGAAAGACGGCGAGCTGACCAATCGCGAGAGCGAGCTGATCCGTAGTGCCATTGAGTTTGATGACGTGGAAGCCCAGGACGTCCTGACGCCCCGCGTGGACGTGGTGGCCGTAGCGGACGATACCCCCATGGAGGAAGTGACCGAGCGCTTCGCAGAGAGCGGCTATTCGCGCCTTCCGGTCTACCACGAGACGATCGACAACATCATCGGTGTTGTGCATGAGAAAGATTGCTTTGCCGCGTTGCAAAAGCGGGACAACAACGTCAAACTGGAAAATCTCATCGGACCTACGCTGTACACTACCAGCGTGACCCAGATCTCCGCCTTGCTGCGCACCCTGCGGGAAAGCAAGCACCATATGGCCGTGGTCGTGGATGAATACGGCGGCACCGCTGGCATCATCACGCTGGAGGATATCCTGGAAGAGCTGGTCGGCGAGATCTGGGACGAACACGATGACGTGGTGGAGGACATCCGCCATCAGACCGACGGCAGCTGGCTGGTCTCCGGCAGCGCCAGCGTGGACGATGTTGCCGAAGAGCTGGACGTCAAAGACAAGGACGAGGAAGAGATCGACGCCGTGGCTATCGGCGGCCTGGTGCAGGAAAAGCTCAGCCGTCTGCCCAAGGTAGGCGACCGCTTCACCTGGGGCCAGTTTGAGGGCACCGTCACCCGTGCCACCAACCGCCGCGTCCAGGAAGTCCGCCTGGCCCCGCGCAAAGAACCCGAAGAACCTGAGCACAAAAAGTAAATATAACACAGCAAGGCTCCTGCCAGATTTTGGCGGGAGCCTTTTTTGCTGCAAATTTTAAATTTATTTGTAGAAGGACAAAGACTGTCCAATGCGGTGTGTAGGGAGCGTACTGATTGGCAGCGATACAACGACCGTGAAAAGCGCATGGTGCAGAATACGGTCATGCTGGTGGGCCTGCTGTACAAGATGTGCAAGCTGCAGCTGGTCATCCCCGCCAAGACAGAAGGGGCACTGAACCGTGTGGATATGGATGGTGCTGAAAACCGCCGCAGTGATGCAAAGATGATCCTGCGAAAAATCCACGAAAGCGAAACCAAGAACGAAGAGTAAGCGCAAAAGCGTAGAAATACCTGTAATAGGAGGATGGAGCTTGGTTCTGTCCGCCTTTTGCAAATTTTTTGTAAAATCCGCCAGTATTTTTCAAACAATGGCGAACTGTGCATGTGCAAAGCGCGGAAAATGCGAAAAAACGGCAGAAAAACGCATGCCGGGGCTGATTTTACACGGGGGCTGTGATACAATACTAATAGATGTGGCGGTATGCCCGCCGCTGATGAACGGTAAAAATTTGTGATGGAAGTAAGGAGTACACACGTATGGCTGAACAAAATATTAGCCCGCGCGATTTCTTCGCCACGGAGTCTGCAATTGCTGACCTGGGTCTGATTGCCTGCCCCGGTGCCGAGGAACTGTGCAAGCTGGTAGATGGTCACCTGGTGCGCTGGGCGCGCGAGGTTGGCATGGATGTTGACACCTTCATTATCCCGTCTGATTGCCCGCGTTTCCAGTCCGGCGACGCAAAGGGCCTGGTCAAGGCTTCTACCCGTGGCGACGACCTGTATATCTTCGTCGATCCGGGCAACTACAGCGTTACCTACCAGCTGTTCGGCTATGAGAACCATCTCTCTCCCGATGACCATTTCCAGAACCTGATGCGTCTGATCCAGGCCGTTGCAGGCCGCGCCCACCGCATCAGCGTCATTATGCCCAGCCTGTACGGCGGCCGCCAGCATCGCCGCGTCAGCCGCGAGAGCCTGGACTGCGCTTTTGCGCTGCAGCAGCTGCGCGATGTCGGCGTTAAGAACATCATCACCTTTGATGCCCATGACCCCCGCGTCATGAACGCCGTCCCCACCATGAGCTTCGACAACGTCATGCCCACCTACCAGGTGCTCAAGTGCCTGCTGCATCACGTGCCTGACGTCAGCTTCCACAAGGATAACTTCATGATCGTTTCTCCCGACGAGGGCGCCATGAACCGCAACATGTACTACTCCAGCGTGCTGGGCTGCAACCTGGGCATGTTCTACAAGCGCCGCGATTACAGCCGCATCGTCAACGGTCGTAACCCCATCGTTGCCCACGAGTACTTGGGCGAGAGCGTCCAGGGCAAGGATGTCTTCATCGCTGATGACATCATTGCTTCCGGCGAGTCCATGCTGGATATTGCCTACGAGCTGAAGATGCGCGGTGCCCGCAACATCTTCACCTGCTGCACCTTCCCGCTGTTCACCGCCGGCCTGGAGAAGTTCGACAAGGCCTACCACGACGGCATCATCAAGGCTGTGCTGGGCACCAACCTGACCTACCGCAAGCCCGAACTGCTGGAGCGTGAGTGGTACTACGACGTCGACGTTTCCAAGTACACCGCTTACTTCATCGCCGCCATCAACCACGACAAGAGCGTTTCTTCCATCATCGATCCGATGACCAAGATCCGCGCCCTGCTGGACAAGCACGGCATCCCCATGGGCGGCCAGCAGTAAGTGCGCACTTCGTGCGCTCAAAGAAGGGGTTCGTCTCTTGTGGCTGCGCCATACTCCTGTACCCCTCCTTTGGATTCACCCCGTCACAAAAAAAGCACATTTTCGCGCCTGACGACACAAAAATGCACTTTTTTGCTCTAGCGGTATCGGCATTGTCGGCGCATGTCCGCCGATGCCGATGGATTTAAAATAAATCTTGTTCGGTCCGCTTCGGCGGGCCGAATTTTGTTGCAGGGACGCACCGAATCGTATATAATAGCGTATAGATTCAAACCAAATTATAAAGCAGGGGAGAGATAGCTATGCTGCCGATCGAACAACTGGAAAAACTTATTCAGGGCAAAAAAGTTGCCTTTATCGGTGCCGGTGTCAGCCACAAGCGCTGCATTGAGCAGTTTGTAGAACTGGGCGCGCAGGTCACGCTGTGCGACCAGAAAAAATCCATCGAGGACTTTGGCGACTACGCCGACACGCTGCGCCGCCTGAACGTGGCCCTGAGCCTGGGCGAGCATTACACCGACGGTTTCGCTGGGCAGGACATCATCATGCGCACGCCGGGTTATGAGTATTTCAAGCCCGAACTGCAGGCTGCCAAGGCCGCTGGCGCTATGGTCACCAGCGAGGTGGAGCTTTTCTTCGAGTTCTGCCCCTGTGAGATCGTGGCTGTGACCGGCTCCGACGGCAAGACCACCACTACTACGCTGATTTCCAAAATGTTTGAGGCCGCCGGCCGCAAAGTGTTTTTGGGCGGCAACATCGGCGCGGCGCTGCTGCCCCAGCTGGCCGACGTCACGCCTGACGCAGTGGCCGTGGTCGAACTGTCCAGCTTCCAGCTTATCAGCATGCGCCGCAGCCCCAAGGTGGCGGTCGTCACCAACGTGACCCCCAACCATCTGGACCACCACAAGGATATGCAGGAGTACATCGATGCCAAGCGCAACATCCTGCTTTGGCAGGTGCCGCCCTGCCGTGCCGTGCTGGGCTACGAGAACGACATCACCCACGCCATGCAGAGCGATTGCAAGGGCGAGCAGGTCTGGTTCACCCGCCTGCATGAGACCGACCGCGGCGCCTTCCTGCGCGCAAGCGATGATACGCTTTGCTATGCCGAGAACGGCGTTGTGACCCCTGTGCTGCCCCGCGCTGAGATCAAACTGCGCGGTCTGCACAACGTGGAAAACCTGCTGGCAGCCATTGCCGCCGTCTGGGGCCGCGTGCCCGTCGAGGCTATGCGCCAGGTCGGCTCCACTTTTACGGGTGTTGAGCACCGCATTGAGCCGGTCCGCGTACTGGATGGCGTTACTTACTACAACGACTCCATCGCATCCAGTCCCACGCGCACCATCGCGGGCCTGCGCAGCTTTGACCAGAAGATCATCCTGATCGCGGGCGGCTACGACAAAAAGATCCCCTACGAGCCGCTGGCCCCGGAGATCATCGCCCACGTCAAGACGCTGGTGCTGATGGGCGCTACCGGCCCCCGCATCGAGAAGGCCGTGCGCGAGCATCCCGACTTTGACGAAAGCAAGTTGACAATCCTGCACGCCGACAACATGCAGCATGCCGTTGAGCTGGCCCGCAGTGCCGCCCAGCCCGGCGACGTCGTCAGCCTGTCCCCGGCGTCCGCCTCCTTCGACCTCTACCCCAACTTCGAGGTCCGCGGGCGGGATTATAAAAACATTGTGATGCAGCTTTCTTGAAAGAAAGCTGCGCAAAGAATTTTCGAACAAAATTAGCATAAAAATGCCGCCCTATGCACGATAGAACTCCACCCCACATAGGGGCGGATTCTATATCCGTCCGTTTCTATGCTTTTTCCATTAAAATTCTTTTGGTTCCTTTTCTTATAAGAAAAGGAACAGAAAAGGACCACCCATGATCCAAGCCATTACCACACCGCAGCAGCAGGCCGAGTACCGCCGGCGCATTGCCGGCAAGCCGTATTTTGAGAGCGTGCTGGGCACCCATCTGGCATTGTTCGGCGCGCACCCGGCCAGCGGGTGGATGTTCTACCTGCTGCCCGGCACGGCGGTGCTGGAACTGCGCGGCGGCAGCGGCGCCCTGTGCGGTGGCCTGCCTGATGGCGAGGACACACGCGAGGAACTGCAGGGCTTCCTGCGATTCCTGCACGTCGACTGCCTACGGTGCGAACACCCGCTGCCTGCGGCCTACGCCAACACATGGCAGTCCGGAAAACCGTTGACCCTGTGGACGCTGCCCCAGGGCCATGCACTGCCTCCGTCAAAGCCTCCGGCGAAAGAGTGGGGCCTTACGCTGGACACTGCCCCTTCGATGCTGCCCATCAGCCGCCTGGTCTTTGCCGAGAGCGATGCCGAGGCCGACGAATTCTACTCCACCGCCTGCACGGCCCTGGCCCATGGCTATGGCACCTGCCGCGCCCTGCTGTACAATGGCAAGCCCGTCTGCACGGTAGGCTGCTATGAGCAGAGTACCCGCGAAGCCTACATGGCTGCCGGTGTCACCGCGCCGGAATGGCGGGGCAGGGGATTGGCAGGCTGGCTGATTGCCAGCCTGGCCAACGAGCTGGCGGCGGAGAAGGACGCCTGTTTCCTCTGCCTGCCCCACCTCCGCGGATTTTACCAGCGACTTGGGTTTATACAAAATGACGTGATTCAACAATATACTACAGATTGGAATATAAAATGATCGAACAATTCTACGATTTACGCCCCGACGTGCTGGAACTGGACCGAAAAGCTTTGGAACTTTGCCGTGAACCTTTCCACCATGTGGAGGAGATCCGCGATTACAACCAGCTGAAAATGCTGCGTGCCTTCACCGATTGCGGTGTCGAGGCCCGGCACTTCTGGGGTTCCAGCGGCTACGGCGTCTGGGATGACAGCCGTAATAAGCTGGAGGAGGTCTTCGCCCGCTGCATGGGCGCCGAGGCTGCCCTCGTGCGCTCTCAGTTCATGAGCGGCACCCACACCCTGACGGTCGCCCTGTTTGGTCTGCTGCGCACCGGCGATACCCTGCTGGCCGCCACCGGCCGCCCCTACGATACGTTGGAGGGTGTCATCGGCATTGGCGAAGCAGGCAAGGGCTGCGGCACCCTGCGGGAGTACGGCGTCAACTACGACGAGTGCCCGCTTCTGCCCGACAACACCCCGGACTATGCGCTGATTGCTGAAAAAGCCAAAACGGCTACCGTTGTGCACATCCAGCGCAGCCGCGGTTACATGCAGCGCAATGCGTTCGATTTGGAGACGATCCGCAGGGTGGCCGAGACTGCCCGCAAGGCCAACCCTGATGCGGTCATCTTTGTGGATAACTGCTACGGCGAGTTCACCCAGACGCAGGAGCCTCTGGCCGCAGGTGCGGACTTGATTGCCGGCAGTTTCATCAAAAACCCCGGCGGCGGCATCACCCCCACCGGCGGCTACATTGCAGGCCGCGCCGACCTGGTGGAAAAGTGCAGCCACCGCTTTACGGCTCCCGGCATCGGCGCCGACCTGGGCTGCACCCAGGACAGCCTGCGGGATACCTTCCTGGGCTTCTACTACGCCCCCGGCGTCGTGTGCGAGGCCCTCAAGACCGCTATCTACGCCCAGTGCCTGCTGGAGCTGGTGGGGGTCAAGCCGGTGCCCCGCTACACCGACGACCACAACGACATCGTAACCTGTTTCGATTCCGGCAGTGCCGCCGCCCTCACGGGCTTCTGCGCCGGTATCCAGCACAACAGCCCGGTGGACAGCTTCGCTGACCCTGAGCCCGCTGACGAGCCCGGCTACACCGACAAGGTGGTCATGGCCTCTGGCAGCTTTACCGAGGGCAGCACCATCGAGATCAGCTGCGACGGCCCCCTGCGCGCCCCCTACACCTGCTACCTGCAGGGCGGTGTCAACTTTACCGCTGGCCGCGCCGCCGTGCTTAACGCCGTGCAGAACGCCTTTTTTGCCGACTAAGCAGCACAAATAAAATAAAACGCCTGTGTGCCAGCTAAAGCACACGGGCGTTTTTTGCATATTCTGTTGAAAAATCAGCCTTTTACAAAGTCGCGCACCAAAGCCTGCAGCAGATCGTCGCGGTCAATGCGGCGGATGATGGCGCGGGCGTTTTTGTACGTGGTAATGTAAGTCGGATCCTCCGACAGGATGTAGCCCACCAGCTGGTTAATGGGGTTGTAGCCTTTCTCTTCCAGCGCACGGTAGACCTGCAATACCGCCTGTTTGATCTCCATATCCCGGTCATCCCGGATGGAAAATACAGCAGTAGGTTCAGAGATTGCCATTCTAAAATCCCCTTTCAAAGTGCGGCCTCTCTGCAAAAGCGCACAGAAATTTCTATCATTACAGCTATTATAGCAGAGAATTGCACAACTTGCAATGCTTCTGTTCGAGAATTTTAGGTAGCTTTTTTTAGGAATGGGAAAGAATTTAGTCGTTCTGTGCGCGGAACAGCTGTGGGGCGGCCTTGTAGATCAGCACGGCGGCAATGGTCGTCATGATGGTCTCGGGCAGCATGTAGCTGCCGTTGTAGGTCAGGCTGTAGGTCCAGGCGGGCAGGCCGTCGCTCAGGTTGCCCCAGATCAGCACGCCGGATAAAAAGCTGCACATAAAGCGGATGAAGCAGACGACAGCCGTGCCGACGCCGACACCCACCAGCTTGTTGCTGAAGGGCTTAGCGATGGCGCAGGCCAGGCCCAGCAGGGTAAAGGCTAGCACGTAGTCCAGCAAAATCATGCCAACCAGCGGCAGCAGGCCGGGGGCCGGCGGTGCATAGAAGCCCAGCAGCATCTGCAGCAGGCTGTTGACAAAGCCGGTGAACAGGCCCCATTTGACCCCGTGGCGGAACGAGATCATGATGAACGGCAGCATGCTGAACAGCGTGATGGAGCCGCCGTTGGGCAGGGAATAGATCTTGATGTTCGCCAGCACGGTGCCCAGCGCGATCATCAGGGCGCACTCTACCAGAGTGCGGGTCTTGGAATAGGTTTTGGACATGGTATCCACTCCTCAAAAATAGTACATAAAAACAAGAAAAAGCGCCTGCAAAACATGCAGGCGCAAAACAGTACGACTATGGGTCAAACTTCCTACGCCGGCATTACCCGGATCAGGTGTAAGGTTTCCAAAATCGCAGTTGATTTCGGTCTCAGCCGAGGATGCCCCCCAGCGCCCCTGTTTTTATGTCTGCTTTCAGTATACACGAAAGACGGGCGTTGTCAAGCAAAAACTTTGGCAATACGGGGGTGCGTGTAGTATAATAAAGGCAATACCGCACAATTCTAAGTGCCGATACGGCGAGCGAGGTGCGGCAGCTGCTAAGCCAAAAGCGCAGATAATACTTTGTGTATTATCGAGCATTTTGGCAACGCAGATGCCGTGCCGCAGCCGCCGAAGCGGTGCTTAAGCCGTAAGGCGGGAATTGTGCGGTGTTGCCTAAAGTAAATCACAAACGGGAGACACTGCAATGCTGAAAAATACCTGCAAACCCCTTACCGCCTGGCTGCGCCGTCACCGGGCCGCCTGCCTGGGGCTGCTGGCCGGGCTGGCGGCCCTGGGCCTGTTTGCGGCCGCACGCGGCAACCGGGCGGCCATGGATTGGTGGCTGGCCCATGTCTCGATGCCCGTCAAGCGGGGCATCTCGGCGCTGGTGGACCCGCTGCCCTTCAGTGCCTGCGAGCTGGGGGCCACCGTGCTGATCGTGGGTGCGCTGGCCTTTCTGGGCCGTGCCATCCGCCGTGCGGTTAAGGGTCAAAAAGGTGCCCTGCCCGCCTGGCTGCTGCATGTGGCGGTGCTGGTCGTCTGGGGCTATGCGGGCGTGTGCGCCCTCTGGGGCACCCAGTACTACGGTACAAGCTTTGCAGGCAGGGCAGGCATGCAGTCCCCGGCGGTCAGCGTAGAGCAGCTGGCGGCGGTGACCGACTACTTCGCCGCCCGCGTCAACGAGACAGCCGATGCTGTGCCCCGGGACGAAAGCAGTCTGTTTGCGGTGGAGAAAACCGAAATTTTACAAAGCTGCAGCGGCCTGTACACGCCGCTGCTGGAGCGCTGGCCGTTTTTGGACGGCCCCGAGCGGCACCCCAAACCGGCGGTCTACTCCAAGCTGATGAGCGCGTGGGGCTTCACCGGCTACCTTTGCCCGCTGGTGGGGGAGAGCACCCTCAACGTGGACAGCCCGGCGGTGTTCCTGCCGGTGACGGTCGCCCACGAGCTGGCCCATCAGCGGGGCGTAGCGGCGGAGCAGGAGGCTAACTTCGTCGGCGTTATGGCGGCCACCGCGGGCGGCAATGCGGCATACCAGTACTCCGGCTGGCTGTTCGGCTATCTGCATCTCTCCAACGCGCTGTACAGCGCCGACCCGGACCTGGCCCGGGCATCCTATGCCGCCCTGTGCGCCGAGGCTCAGGCCGACATGGCGGACAACAACGCCTATTGGAAGCAGTGGGAAGGCCCGGTGAAGGAAACCGGCGAAAAAGTGTACACTGCCTTTTTGCAGGGTTACGGCCAGAAATTGGGCATGCGCAGCTACGGCGCCTGCGTGGACCTGCTGGTAGAAGAATTTTTGCCCTACACAACTACTGGTGGCCTTACGGCAGAATAACCACCATATCAGCTAAAAAACTGCCAAAATGCGGTAAATTGAACAAAATTGGAGCATCTGTTTTGGCAAAATTTACAAGTTTTTTCGCCCCTGCCCCCTTGCGGCCAGGGGAGTCTTTATGGTATTATGACCATAAGCAGTAATAGAACTTTATAAAAGGAAACAGTGAGGACAGGATGTTCAGTAAGCGGAATCCCATGAAATATTTCTCCGGCAACGCCTTTGCGCGTCTGCCGCTGTACAAACTGGTGGCAGGCGGCTCGGCCGTGGTGCTCACGGCCAGCATCGGTCTGGGCGTCATGGCAGCGTCCTTCACGCCCCAGGCCCAGCCGGAACCCACCCCGGAGCCGACGGCCATCGTGGAGGCGACCCCCACCCCGACCCCAGAACCGACGGCTACGCCGGAACCGGATAAGGACCTGTACGTCGATGTGACCGTCGTGCAGCAGGACATTGGTGTGGAGCTTTATACGCTGCCGACTACCACCCCCGAAAGTGCCTCCGACAAGGATGAGGACGCCGAGGAAAAGCTGCCCCTGCTGGATGTGGCCGCCACCGTGACCCTGACTGACAAGGATGGCAAGACCACCGATTACGAGCTGGACACCAAGACCGGCACGGCCCTGGCCGAGGAGGTGGAGCCTGGCGACTACACCGTGACTGTGCAGCCCATCGAGGGGTATGTCACGCCCGAAAGCAAGACTGTAACCGTCAACGAGAAGGTCGTCTACAAGGCTGATGTGGCCGCCGTGAAAGAGAAGATCGTCCAGGCCAGCCAGGTCAACGAGAGCGCTGAGGACTCTGCCAGCAAAAACGCAGGCGCTGCCCCCATCGTCGAGGAGGTGACCGACACCGTCACCTACGCTGAGAGCGCCAAGACCGAGACCGGCAAGACCACTACATACACCGCCAAGCTGAGCAGCAGCGGCCATCTGCTGCTGTCTGACGGCACCGAGACCCCGTACCTGCCCGTTTACAAAGACGGCACCAAGGACCTGGCCGGTGCCAAGCGCGATGACAGCTATGCCGCTGCCCACAGCATGGCTGTCTGGCTGCCCGGTGCAGCGGATGCCATCGTGCCTCTGGCTGTTACCACCCGTGTCATCCACCATGCCGACGATAACGAGGGCATCATGGGGGTAGATGAGAACGTCGAAAGTGGTTCCTCCTCTGCCAGTGGTGACAGCGAGTCCACACCGACCCCCACCCCGGAGCAAGAGGCAACGCCTACCCCGGAACCCGAAGCGACCGCCACCCCGGAGCCGACGGCCACGCCGGAACCCACCCCTACCGCCACCCCGGAGCCGACCGCGACCCCGACGCCTGCCCCCACGGCCACCCCGGCCCCCACGCCGGTGGACCGCACCGCAGGCTTTCCCCATGAGATCGAAGCCTCCAAGCTGGCCGGGTACGGCTTTGACGTGACCAGCACCGAGACCGTCGAGTACCAGTACACCGGTTGGCAGAACATTGACGGCGCCACGTACTATTACGACCCCGCCACCCACCAGCCAGTTACCGGCAACCAGGTCATCCAGGGCAACGTCTACACCTTTGGTGCCGACGGTGCGCTGAATCGCACGGCCCGCGGCATTGATGTTTCCAAGTTCCAGGGCAGCATTGACTGGAACGCTGTCAAGGCCGACGGCATCACCTTTGCCATCATCCGCTGCGGCTACCGCGGCTACGGCAGCGGCGCTCTGGTCGAGGATTCCACCTACCGCGCCAACATCCGCGGCGCCATCAACGCAGGCCTGAAAGTGGGCGTCTACTTCTACAGCCAAGCCACTAACGAGGCCGAGGCCGTCGAGGAAGCCAGCATGGTGCTGAGCCTGGTCAGCGGCTACTCGCTGCCCCTGGGTGTCTACTACGATACCGAGAAAGTCGCCGGTGATACCGGCCGCGCCGATACCATCAGCGCCGCCCAGCGCACCGCCTGCGCCGTCGCATTCTGCGAGACCATCCGCAACTCCGGCTACTCTGCCGGTGTGTACTCCTATGCAAGCTGGTTCTACAACTCGCTGAACTTCGCTAACATCAGCAAGTACAACACCTGGATCGCCCAGTACCGCGACACCCTGAACTTCAGCTATAAATACAACATCTGGCAGTACACGGGCTCCGGCCACGTCAATGGCATCTCCAAGCCCGTCGATATGAACATCGGCTGACATCCATATAAACAGCAATTCCCCGGTGCGGTTTTATTCTGAACCGCACCGGGGAATTTTTGGTCATTTTAAATTTTCAGCAGCAGGGCGTCTGCAGTTTGGCGGCGGCACCGCCGCGGGTCTGGCCGCTGCCGTGGATGATGTACTTGTAGGTGCACAGCTCGGCCAGCCCCATGGGGCCGCGGGCGTGCAGCTTTTGGGTGCTGATGCCCATCTCGCAGCCCAGGCCGAACTCACCGCCATCGGTAAAGCGGGTGCTGGCGTTCACGTAGACCGCGGCGCTGTCCACGCAGGCGGTAAAACGCTGGGCGGCGGCCTTGTCCGCCGTGATGATGGCCTCGCTGTGGTGGGTGGAGTGCTTGGCAATATGGGCAATGGCGTCGTCCAGTGTATTCACCACGGCCACGCTCAGCTTGTAGTCCAGATATTCGGTGTCAAAATCCGCAGGTGCGGCAGGCACACCGTCAATGATAGCCGCGGCGCGGGCGTCCAGGTGCAGTTCCACCGGGGTCAGCCCGACGGCGGTGCGGTCGTCTACAAGGCGCTGTTTCAGCATCGGCAAAAACTGGGCGGCCACATCCCGGTGTACCAGCAGAGCCTCCTCGGCGTTGCAAACGCTGGGACGGCTGGTCTTGGCGTTCTCCACAATGTTCACAGCCATCTCCAGATCAGCGGCAGCGTCCACATAAACGTGGCAGATGCCGGTGCCGGTCTGGATGCAGGGGACTGTGGCATTCTCCACGCAGGCGCGAATCAGCCCGGCACCACCGCGGGGAATCAGCAGGTCCACCAGCCCGTCAGCGGTCATCAGCTCGTTGGCGCTGGCGTGGCTCGTATCCTCGATCAGGCTCACTGCCGTTTCGGGCAGGTGGGCTTTGCGCAGCCCGGCGCGCAGGGCCTCCACAATGGCGTGGCAGCTGGCCCAGGCATCGCGGCCGCAGCGCAGGATGCAGGCGCTGCCTGCTTTCACCGCCAGAGCAGCGGCGTCGCTGGTCACGTTGGGGCGGCTCTCGTAAATAATGGCGATCACACCCATGGGCACGGCAGTCTTTTCAATCACCAGCCCGTTGGGGCGCACGATGCGGCGCAGCACCGCGCCCACCGGGTCGGGCAGGGCGGCGACCTCGCGCATACCCTTGGCCATGTCGGTCAGGCGGGAGGGCGTCAGCGCCAGGCGGTCCAGCATCACATCGCTGACTCGGCCGCGAGCCGCTGCCAGATCTTTCGTGTTGGCGTCCAGGATCGCATCTTTCGCGGCAATCAATGCCACAGCCATGGCCTCCAGCGCCGCATTTTTTGTGTCGGCGTCGGCCAGAGCCAGCGGCATGCGGGCGGTCTGTGCCGCCTGCAAAATTTCCTGCGTCGTCATTGGGCATGCTCCTTTTTACCAATAAAGCGGGTGCCTACCGGCTTACCCTCCACAATATCGTACAGCACGTCGGCGCGGGCACCGTTGGTGATGATCATATCGGCCCCGGCGGCGGTGGCGCGTTTGGCAGCGCTGATCTTGGTCAGCATGCCGCCGGTGCCCAGGCTGGACCCGGCCCCGCCGGCCAACGCCTCAATTTCAGGTGTGATTTCTTCCACCACAGGGATAAGTTTCGCGTCGGCATGGGTGTGTGGGTCGGCGGTGTACAAGCCCTCGATGTCAGAGAGCAGCACCACCAGATCGGCGTGGATGCACTCGCCCACCAGCGCGGCCAGCGTGTCGTTGTCGCCCAGAGAGTACTCCTCGCAGGCGATGGGGTCGTTCTCGTTGATGATGGGGATGGCTCCCAGCTCCAGCAGACGCTCCAGCGTATTGCGCAGGTTGCGCAGCCGGTTTTCGTGGTCGAAATCCTCCCAGGTCAGCAGCATCTGGGCCACAGTGTGGTTGTACTGGCCAAACAGCCGGTCGTAGATGTACATCAGCTCGCACTGGCCCACGGCAGCGGCTGCCTGCTTGGTGGTGATGTCCCGGGGCTTTTGAATTTGCAGCTTGCCCACGCCCAGACCGGTAGCAGCCGAGGAGACCACGATCAGCTCATGTCCGGCGTTTTTGATGTCGCTCCATACCTTGACAAGGTCCTCGGTATGGCGGATGTTCAGCCGCCCACCCGGGTGGGCCAGGGTGCTTGTGCCGACCTTAACAACAATTCGCATCTTACTTTCCCAACTCTTTCGTTTTCTCGTAGGCGGCCAGCACGGCGTCGGTCACAGCACCGCGGAAGGCCCGTTCTTCCAACAGGCGCACACCCTGGATGGTGGACCCGCCGGGACTGCACACGGCGTCTTTCAAGGCACCGGGGTGGCTGCCGCTTTCCAGCACCATGCGGGCGCTGCCCAGCACCATCTGGGCGGCATATTCCTGGGCCTTGGCGCGGGGCAGGCCGGCGGCCACGCCGCCATCGGCCAGTGCCTCGATAAACTGATACACCCAGGCCGGGCCGCAGCCGGAAACTGCGCTGGCGGCATCGATCAGCGTCTCAGGCACTTCGTCCAGCCGCCCGGCGGGCTGCATGGCGGCCAGCCATTCCTGCAGTTGGGCAGGCTCCACGTCGTCGCAGCAGTACTGGATCATACCGGCGCCCAGCGCCACGGGGGTGTTGGGCATCATGCGGATGATGGGGTAGCCGCTGCCCGCCATGTGACGGATCTGCTGCATCGAAAGCCCCGCCGCCATGCTGACCAGCACAAAGGGGCGGCTTTCGGCCCGGGCCTCCAGCGTGGGGGCCAGCTCGTCCAGCATGTCAGCCATCATTTGGGGTTTGACCCCCAGGAAAATAAAATCGCAGATACTGGCGACCTGCTCGTTGGTGCCACAGGCACAGCCCAGCTCGCCGGCCAGGGCCTGCGCTTTGGCTGGTGTGCGGTTGGCCAGCAGCACATCCCCAGCGCCTGCACCCTTGCAGACCGCACGGGCCACTGCGCTGCCCATATTGCCGCAGCCGATAAAACCGTATTTCATGGTGATCCCCCTCGTATACTATAAGATAGTAACATGGTAGCGCAGAGAAGTGGGTTTGTCAATGAAAAAATATACACAAAAAGCCGGGGCGAACATTTCTGTTCGCCCCGGCGGTCTTACTTCTTCGGAGTCATAGCCTCATAACCCTTACTCGTTATTTTTCGGACTGTACCCTTGTTTTCATAAGGATCATCCTAACTTTACGATATTGCTAACCCTTTCAGGGATCTCAATTTACCTGTTCATTGGTCTTACCCTCTGATAGTTAAGATCGATGTGGGTATCGGGGTCTGATGCTGAGGACTGCGCCTCTTAACTCTAGTACATTGGAGTGTCTCCTTGTGGATCAGATGAAATTCAGGTTCTTCCTGTTCGGTGGAGTGGTGACGGTCATCGCTACCGACCTTCTTTCATCTTAATCTATATTACACGCCAGAGTCTGTCTTGACGGCCCCTGGGCTTGCTGAATCTGATTTATGAACCAACCATCTGAATTTTTCAATCTTTTACAGGTTATGACCTGCGGCTTTCAATGTGGTTCTCTTCGTTTCAGCAGGCCCAGGCCCGCCGGTGATGAATGGGATCTTTAAAGTTTGCCATCGGGTCCAGAGCCTCCTTTCATCCGAAATCCTGCCGGCGGCCTTTACAATTTCTTCCTTTTTCTTCCCGCTGCCCTCGTGCTGCTGGATCGGAGTCCTTAAAGTGCTCCTTCTTCACGTTTCCGCTTCGGGAGATCTGCTTTAAGATGTCGGTCTGTTCACGATCGGTCTTTTATGGGGAAGTGTTAAGAAAGTGGCTTCGCTTGGAGTTCTTATCTCCTTATCTCCGGCTGTTTTCTTTCTGTGACTATACTATAGCACATGCTCAGAAATTCGTCTATTCGCAGAGCAGACAATCCTGCAATGAATTATTTGTGCATGTTAAGGATTGATAAGTGCATGCCCGTGGTGCTATAATAAATATGTTGGGCTGCTATAACCAGCCGCAAAAATAAATCATCAAGCATCGTCTTATCCAAGGCGGTGCTTTTTTATGCTTTGCCAACGGCTTGCCCAACGCCTATAATAAAGCAAAACTACACCCCTGAATTATACCGAAAAGAGAACCGCGGTGACAAAACTTTTCCGGTTGGAAGATGATATCGGTCTTGTCAGCTGACTGACCTTTGCAAAGAAATCTCAATCTTCCTCCGGTGTTCTCGTTGCACATTCCAACAGTTCCTCCGGAGAAATCTTGTAGAGCTTCGAAAGAGCAATCAGATTGGAGGTGTTGGGGTCGCTGGAGCCGTTCTCCCATTTGGAAACGGACTGGCGGCTGACGCCCAGCGTTTCCGCCACAAATTCCTGCGTCATCTGGCAGCGGATGCGGTTTTCCTTCAATGCTTCGCCCAAGGATTTGGCAACAGCTTTCTTTTCCTCTCGTACTTCCTTGGAGTTGACATATTTCTTGAGTGCCTTCACGATCAGAATAAACAGGTAGACGATGCCGGCAGACACTGCTATCCAGAATAAAACATAGAGAACAGCAACTAAAATGATTATTACTCCTGTTGCGTACATAGTACAATCACCTCATAAAAATTATATATAAAATAATTTGATTTGTCCACATTCCTATCAGTCAGCTTTGGTTCCCAACTCATGAATTTTCTCCAACGCTGTCTGCGGAACAGACGGTTCTTCCACGACCTCCATGCCAAGGGTGATGGTCTTACTCATGCTGATCTTGATATAGGTCCCGGGTGCGTAATAGTCCTCTGCACTGCCGGATCTGGTGAAATACACTTCGCACGGTTCACCCTGTTCAGTGTAGCCCATCAGCTCATAGGATAGCCATTGTTCGATCCTCCTTTGTCTTGATTACGCTGCAAATTATAACGAAAAAGTTCGGTTGCCACCACCAATTACTGCGTATATTCTGCTTTACATCTCGGTTTACATGGCGGTTTTCTGCATTTATTGAGGTTGATCTGCCGAATCCGGATTATCGTGCGGGCAAGTCTGCACAAACGATCTGGTAAAAGAGTACGGAGATAGATATCGAAGCGCCATGAAAAAATTGGCAAGGGTCCCAGAAGAATTCTTTGGCAAGCTGGATTTGAACAATCAAATCCGTGGCTTGTTACGACTTATTCCATGGAAAAAATTCCATATTTGTACCATCAAAATAAACCGGAGCACACAGCCGGATTTCAGGCTGTGTACTCCGGTTTTTTGCTGCTCGGATTGGCGTTCACAAAAGATTTCTAAAAGTTACGCCCCGAAATACCTTGACGGCAAGCGTATCCAGACTGTAGATACTTATTACAGCGCCGTCGGGATTCTCGACGAACTGACACCAGAAGAAATGGAAGAAGTGTTACAGAAATCTCTCGCGGAGCGCAAGAAAACAGAAACGGCGTAACCAATAGGGCTACACCGTTTCGAAAAATTGTTAAATTGAGTTGAAAAAGCCGCCTTGGGGCATCTTCTTTATGGAGGGTGCTCAAAGGGAAGCCTTTTTGCCATTTTACCGTCTTGGCCGTGCCTGCGCCGCCAGCACAAAATCTGAAAAAGTGCCGTTGTACAGCCGGGCGTTGGTCAGCTCGGCCCAGCTGTAATTGTTCATGTACTCTCCGGCGTAGCTGTTTACGGCGTCGGCGCTGCCTTTCAAAAACTCGTACAGATCGCAGTGCAGCTTGCTCACATCAATGCTGGTGTGGTTACGTGTGCGGATGAGCAGATCCTCAAACCCGATGCCGCGCAGCGTCTTGCGCAGCGAGTAGAACAGCGTTTGCAAATATTGGGGCGAGTGCAGCTCCTCCCACAAAAAGGCCTCAATCTCGCCGTTAGTCATCGAAAGCCCCTGCCGGTCGATGAGCAGCGCCAGCAGCTCCTTGGCCTTTTCCCGATCAAACACCAGCGGTGCGCCGTTGTACAGCACCTCAAAATTGCCAAAGGTATGCACCACCAGTTTGCCGGGGGGCTCTGTGCCGTCCTCCGGGAAGGTACCCAGCTGCGCCTCAATTTGGGCGACCGCCTCCCGCAGCTTATCGGCGTCGACGGGCTTCATCAGGTAGCCAAGGGCGTGCAGCTGGTAGGCTTCCAGCGCGTAGTAGGAGTAGGCGGTGCAGAACAAAATGCGCGTCTGCGGGCATTGGTCCTTGATGCGTTTGGCCAGCTCGATGCCCAGCATGCCCCGTAGCTTGATGTCCATAAACGCATAGTGCAGACTGTGGCTCTGGGGCGTTTCCAGAAAGGCCAGCACTTCGTCACACTCGTCAAAGGTCACGATGTCCGCTTTGGGAAAGACCTTCCGCAGCTCGGTTTCCAGGTGCGCCAGCATAACTGGCTCATCGTCAATTGCCAGGATCGTCATACTTCTCTTCACCTTTCCTTGGGCAGCACGACCGTTACCGTGGCGCCCTTATTTTTAATGCTGCTAAAATGCAGCCGTCCCCTTGCGATGGACTCTACCCGCTGGCGCACGTTTGCCAGGCCGATGAACCCGCCCTCCTGCTGGGGCGGCAGGCCGTCGGCGGCAATGTTATCGGTGCCGCAGCCGTCATCCTGCACGGTGATCAGCCAGTTGTCGGGCTCCTCGCGGGTGGCAATGGTCACGGTGCCGCCGCCCCGCTTGTTGCCAATGCCGTGGGTGATGGCGTTTTCTACCAGCGGCTGCAGGGTCAGCGCTGGCAGCAGGAAATCCTCGGATTCAATATCATATACAACTTGCAGCTTGTTGCCAAAGCGCAGTTGCTCCAGCGCGGCGTAGTTGCGCGCGTGGGCTAACTCCCGCGGGAAAGAGACCAGCCCGTTATAGTTGAAGGCATCGGTGCTGACCCGCATGTAATCCGCAAACAGGCCAAGGGAGTCCTTGGCCTTGGCGGGGGCATCATCGCATAAAATTTGAATGGTGGACAGCATATTGCTGATAAAATGCGGCTGGAACTGGCTGACTGCCGCCTGGGTGGAAGTTTCTTTTTCCACGGCAGCTTTCTCCCGCTGGGCATACAGCAGCATGCCAAACATGTTGTGGGTCTTGTGCCAGGCCAGGTACAGCCCAATGAGAGAGGCTAAAAAGCAGTACATGATGTTGATCAGCCGGTGGGGGTCCGGCACGTAGCACTCCCACAACACCACCACCGCCAGCCCGGAGAGAGACACCGTCAGGTTATGCCCCGGCCGGGCATCAAACAGCAGCAATTGGATCAGCATCACCAGGCAGATGAGAACGTTGATCTCGGTCGGGTGGCGGAGGAGGTCGTAGTAAACGCCCAGCAGAAAGATCAGCAGGGTGAACAGGCTGGTCAGCAGCCGGGCGCGGGGCACCAGCTGGTCGGGATCGTTCAGGCAGCGCTGAGCGGCCCACCGCAGGAAAAACGCCGCACCCGCCGCCAACAGCAGCGGTACTGTGCTCAATGGCTGAAAGAACCCGAACAGACAATGGCACACGGGGGTGATGACAAACAGGATACTGCACATCCTGCCATAGTTGGTCAGCGTGACTAGGTTGTCCCGGGCCAGCACCGGCTCAAAGGGGATAAGTTCCTGCCCCGGATACCCGAAATTTTTCCATTGGGTAAAGTTCATCTGCTGCGCTCCTTGTGATTCCTATCTGTACACATACACAGTGTAACAGAAACCCGGTACAAATGTCTTACAAAATGATGGCAAAATCTGTTGAAAAGTCAAGAAAACGCAAGATTTTACAAATAATGCACAACTTTACATCGAATTTACAAGACGATGCGTATATGCGGATTTAAATTATACGATTTGTATTTATAAATGCAAAACAATCCCCGAAGCCGCAGCTCCGGGGCGTTTTGTTATTTTAAGACGGGCAGCCCCTTGTTATACAATGGTAAACTGGCAGGCGCGCAGGGCATCCAGCGCCGTCTGGTGGGACTGGGGCGTAACGCCAGCGCAGCAATCGGATCGGATCTCAATCTCAACTTCCGGGAACGCAGCGCGCAGCACCATGGCGTTGCTGATGACGCAGATGTCGGTGCAGTAGCCGTAGACGATGATCTTTTCGATGTCATCCACAGCCTTGTTATGGGCCATCAGTTCGTCCAGAATATCGCTGGGCAGCATGTAGGCACCAAAGGTCTTTTTGCACACGATGTGGGAGACTTCAGGCTCGGTATCGTCCATGGCATCCTCCAGCTCGGGGGCAAAGTTCCAGCCGTCGGTGCCCTCAATGCAGTGCTCCACCGGCAGGTGGCGGCCCTCGCGGGTGTCCAGGTATTCCTCGGGGTGGGTGTCCTTGGTAAAGAACATCCAGTGCCCGGCCTGGGCGTGGGCGCGGGCGACCTCAGCCAGATGAGCCACATTGGCCTGAGCCTCGGCATTGACCAGCGCACCGGTGATAAAATCTTTCTGCACATCCACTACAATATCAAGGATGATCTTTTCGTTTTCCATAATGGCCTGCTCCTGTTCTGTATAGGTGTTATCCACAGTATAGCGCAGCCGGGGCAAACTGTAAAGTGCAGACCTTAGGCAACACCGCACAATTCTCGCCTTACGGCTTAAGCACCGCTCCGGCGGCTGCCGCACCTCGCTCGCCGTATCGGCACTTAGAATTATGCGGTATTACCCTTGTATAAAATATGTATCTAAAAACTTGCCATACCTCGTACGGAAGTGTTACAATACATTTATGTCGCCCGATGGCGAACAGAAGGAGTGTAGGAAACACAGAATGGAATCCCAAAAGAAAACGACCTTGACCGAGGGCAGTGTGGCAAAAGGCATGCTGCTGTTTGCGCTGCCTATTTTTATCAGCAACCTTTTCCAACAGCTGTACAATGCAGCCGACTCCCTCATCGTCGGCAACTTCCTGGGCGGAGAGGCCTTGGCCGCTGTCGGCTCCTCCGGCAGTCTGATCTTTCTCTTGACCGGCTTTGTCAACGGCGTGTCGCTGGGCGCGGGCGTTGTGGTGGCCCGCTACTTTGGTGCCAAGGATTGGCAGCGCATGCGCCGCACCATCCACACTACGGTAGCCCTGGGCCTGGCCGCCGGTGCGGTGCTTACGGTGGTGGGTGTGCTGCTTACTCCGCAGATCTTGCGTTGGATGGGCACGCCGGACAACGTACTGGTCAACTCCATCGCCTACTTCCGCATGTACTTTATGGGCAGCATTGCTGTGGTCATGTACAACGTAGGTGCGAGTATTTTGCAGTCTGTGGGCGACAGCCGCAGCCCCATGCAGTATCTGATTGCGGCCTCCATCATCAATATCGTGCTGGACCTTGTTTTGATCGGCGGTTTCCGTATGGGTGTTGGCGCAGCGGCATTTGCCACTATTGCCTCCCAGACGGTCAGCGCCGTGCTGGCGTTCTCCAAACTGATACGCTCCAAAGAAGAATGGGCCGTCCGCCCGCGGGAAGTCCGCTTTGATGGGCCGTCCCTCAAGGCTGTCATTGTGCAGGGCCTGCCCTCCGGCATCCAGAACTCGGTCATCTCGCTGGCCAACGTCATTGTGCAGTCCAACATCAACTCCTTTGGTGCCAACGCCATGGCGGGCTGCGGCGCTTATAGTAAGGTGGAGGGCTTTGCCTTCCTGCCGGTGACCTGCTTTGCTATGGCGCTGGCAACGTTCGTTAGCCAAAACGTAGGCGCGGGTCAGCCGGACCGCGTGCGCAAGGGCATGAAATTCGGCATCCTCTGCTCCATCGCCATGGCCGAGGTCGTGGGCGTCTGTATCTATCTGGCGTCCCCCTGGCTCATCGGAGCCTTCAGCAGCGAGCCGGACGTTATCGCTTTCGGCGTCCAGCAGGCCCACACGGCGGCGCTGTTCTACTGCCTGCTGGCGTTCAGCCATTGCTGTGCAGGCATCCTGCGCGGCCTGGGCCGCCCGGTGGTGCCCATGATGGTCATGCTGGCGGTCTGGTGCGTGCTGCGCATCACCTACATTACAATCACGCTGCATTTTATCCATGCCATCGGCGTGGTATTCTGGGCCTACCCGCTGACCTGGAGCATCTCCTCGCTGCTCTTCGCGTGGTACATCCGCCACTGCCCCATCCCGCAATTGGGCGGCGGCGCACCGCATTAAATTTAGAGAATTCCGTCTGTTTCGGCAGGCGGATTTTTTGCAGCAAAAAGTGTTGCTTTTTGCCGGCATATTTGCCATAATATTATTATATACGTTTACCTGGAAGGGGGCATACAAAATGGCTAAAATCGCCGTAGTGGAAGACAACGACGCCATGCGGGAGCAGCTTTGCGGATTTATTGCCCAGTATGCCCGGGAAAGCGGCCGCCAGCTGGACGTGACCGCTTTTGCCGATGGGGCCGAGATCGTGGACCCCTACCGCCCCGGCTTTGACATTATCTTCCTGGACATCGAGATGCCCACCCTGGGCGGCATGCCTACCGCCGAACACATCCGTCAGGTGGATCCGGATGTGGTGCTGGTGTTCGTCACCAACATGGCCCAGTACGCCATCCGCGGGTACGAGGTGGATGCCCTGGACTTCGTGCTCAAGCCCGTCAGCTACTACCAGTTCAGCACTAAGCTGGAGAGGGCGCTCCAGCGCATCCAGCGCCGCCGTGGCGGGCAAATTGCCCTGCAGGTGGGCGGCGGTGTGCAGCTGCTGAATACCGATGATATTTTGTACCTGGAGACCCGCGACCGCCTGTTGCACTACCACACCGCTGCCGATACCTGGTCGGTGCGGGGCAGCCTGCAAAAGGCTGAGAAAGAGCTGGCCCCCTACCACTTTGCCCGCTGTAACCAATGCTATCTGGTCAACCTGCGCCATGTGACCGGCGTGCAGAATGATTTCGTGCAGATCGGGCAGGAGCAGCTGGAAATCAGCCGCCGCCAGCGGGTGGCCTTTTTGGCCGCTGTGGCGGCTTACGTCGGGGGTGCGCTGTAGTGGCCCCGCTGGTAACACTGCTGACCGGTGCCCTTTGTATTTGGCTGGCTCAGATGGCCTATTGGCTGCCGCTGAAACGACGGGAAAACTACCGCCTGCGGTTTCTTTTGGATTTTGTGGCCACGGTACCCTTTGCGCAGGTCATTACCTGGGCCAACAGCGGGCGCACCTCGGCCCCGATGCTGCTGGTGATTTATGGAGGGTTCTTTTTGTGGGTGAGCATTTCTACAAAATTGTGTACCCCGCTGGACGCCGCTGCCAGCGCTTACTGCAGCGTTTGGATCGTGCTTACGTCGGAATCTATCTATGAATTGTGGCGTTTGCTGATTTGGGTCGCGGCCAAAGCCGGCCTGCAGCAGCCTGCCCTGGCCACTATCCCCATGATGCTGGGGCAAATCGGCTTTACCCTTGCCGTCTGTATTCTTGTGCGGTATACCGCTGCGCGGCTGATGCCCGATGAAGGCCTCTACCGTATCGGCCCGCGGCAGCTGCTCAGCGCAGGTCTGCTGGGCGGCATGTTCGTCTTCCAGTTTTTCGCGCTGATGTCCACACTGCAAAATACGAGCGTGGGCCTGGTACTGGTTGCGCCCGCATTTTTGACCCAGCTCTACTGCCTGACACTGCTTTATCTGCAGACCGAGCTCTTCAAAAAATCGGCAATGCAGAAGGAAATGGACACCCTGAACCTGCTGTATGAGCGCCAGCGCCAGCAGTACCAGATCGCACGGCAGAACGTGCAGATCATCAACCGCAAATGCCATGAGTTAAAGGTACAGATCGCTGACCTGCGCCGCCTGAACCCCGATGCGGCCCAGAAAAAGGACCTGAATGAGGCTGAGCGCGCCGTGCAGCGCTACGATGCCAACGCCGACACCGGCAACGAGGTGCTGGACGTGGTACTGACCGAAAAGGGCATGCACTGCGAGGCCCGGCACATCACGCTGAACTGCGTGGTCGACGGCAGTGCTGTGGCCTTTGTGGAGCCGGGCGACCTGTACGCCCTCTTCTCCAATGCGCTGGATCAGGCCATCGATGCCGCCGCCCGCCAGATGGACGAGCCGCGCCGGATGATCGACCTGCTGGTCTGTAAGCGGCAGGGCTTCACGGTCATCAACATCATCTCACCCGTCGTAACGGAGACCCCTGCCCGGGCCGCCCGCCAGCATAACTACGAGCTGAAAGTCATGCGCCGCATCGTGCAGAAATACAACGGCACTATGACCACCGAGAACCAGAATGTACTAAGCGCGGTCAAGATCGTACTGCCGCCGCCCAAATCTTGAAATACAAGAACCACCCCTGATTTTGTACAAGTTGCACAAAATCAGGGGTTAATTTTTTGTCACACAAAACCGATTATCCCACTAAAAGTACCACTTTTCGCAAACCCATTGTAGAAAACTGCGTTCTTCTGTATAATACACAGCAGACGAAAACACACTACGGAGGGACGCTATGCGAAGCACGACCACGCTGATGAAAAACTGGCAGTTCACCGGCCCGGATGGCAAAACCGTCACGGTCGACCTGCCCCATACCTGGAACAACATCGACGGCCAGGATGGCGGCAACGACTACTGGCGCGGCAGCTGCACCTATAAAACCAGCTTTGCGGCCCCCGCTTTTGACTCCGCTGCCCAGCAGGTCTGGCTGCAGTTCGAGGGTGTGGGCGACAGCGCCAAGGTCAGCCTGAACGGCACCGAGATTGCCAACCACGACGGTGGCTTCTCCACCTTCCGGGTGGACATCACCGCTCTGCTGAAAGAACAGAACGAGCTGACCGTCATCGCCGACAACAGCAAAAACGACTTTGTCTATCCCCAGAAAGCCGACTTCACCTTCTACGGCGGCATCTACCGCACGGTCAGCCTGCTGGTGGTCAGCAAGGATCACATCGCGCTGGATCACCTCGGCGGCCCCGGTGTGCAGATCACCCCGACCGTGCAGGGCGCCAACGCTGACATCCGTGTTGAGACCAGGGTCAGCGGTGAGGGCGAGGTCGCCATCTCCATCCTCGACGCCGAGGGCAGGGAAGTGCTGGCTGGCAAAGGCGGCGACACCACCCTGACGATGGAGCGTCCCCACCTGTGGGACGGCATCCGCGACCCCTACCTGTACACCTGCGTCGTCCGCCTGATGAAGGACGGCCAGCCTGTCGATGAAGTCCGCCAGCGCTTCGGCGTGCGCAGCTTCTCGGTGGACCCCAAGCAGGGCTTCTTCCTCAATGGCCGCCCGTACCCGCTGCACGGTGTCTCCCGCCATCAGGACCGCAAGGGCCTGGGCAACGCCATCACGCGGGAGATGCACGACGAGGACATGCAGCTCATCAAGGAACTGGGCGCAAACACCATCCGCCTGGCCCACTACCAGCATGACCAGTACTTCTATGACCTCTGCGATGAGGTGGGCATGGTCGTCTGGGCCGAGATCCCTTATATCTCGGAGCACATGCCCAACGGCCGCGCCAACACCATCAGCCAGATGAAAGAGCTGATCGTCCAGAACTACAACCACGCCAGCATCGTCTGCTGGGGGGTCTCCAACGAGATCACCATCTCTACCAAGAATAACCGCGACATGCGGGACAACCACCATCAGCTCAACGATCTCTGCCACGAGATGGACAAGACCCGCCTGACCACGCTGGCCTGCTACGCCATGTGCGGCCCCTTCAACCCGGTGGCCCACATCACCGATCTTGTCAGCTGGAACCTGTACCTGGGCTGGTACGTGCCGGGCCTGTTCCTCAACGACCTCTGGATGGACTTCTTCCACCTCTGCTACCCGAACCGTGCGCTGGGCTTCAGCGAATACGGCGCTGAAGGCATGCCCAACCTGCACAGCGAGCATCCCCGCCGCGGCGATCACACCGAGGAATACCAGGCTATCTACCACGAGTACATGCTGGAATGTTTCGCCCGCCACAAATGGCTGTGGTCCACCCACGTGTGGAATATGTACGATTTCGCCGCCGATGCCCGCGACCAGGGCGGTGAGCCGGGTATGAACCACAAGGGCCTGGTCACTTTCGACCGCAAGACCCGCAAGGACAGCTTCTACATCTACAAAGCCTGGTGGAGCGATGAACCGTTCGTACACATCTGCTCCAAGCGGTTCGTGGACCGCACCCAGAATGAGATTGAGGTCAAGGTCTACTCCAACCAGAAGCAGGTCACGCTCTACGCCAACGGCGAAAAGCTGGCCGAGCAAGAGGGTGAGCACATCTTCCGCTTCCGCGTAAAGCTGGATGGCGAAGTCAAGGTCCAGGCCGTGGCAGGGGATTGCATCGACGAGGCCGCTTTCCGCAAGGTAAGCACCCCCAACCCCGCCTACAAGCTGGGCAAGAAAAAGTCCACCAGCGCAAACTGGGTATAATTTTGGAAACACACCGCACTCCGCGGTTGGTTTAAACAAAACAAGGAGAAAACATAATGGATGATCTGAAAATGCAAAAGCAGACCTTGAAAAAGGCCTACAAAAAGACCAAGCGTAAGCACATTACGCTGTGGAAAGTCCTGACGATCCTCTGCGCGATCGTTATGGTCGTTTCCGTGCCTTTGTCCGTACTGGCCGCAAAGTTCGACAATACCATGGCTGCCCGCTTTGGCGGCAGCTTCTGGGAGCTGGAAAACGAGGACACCAACGCCCAGTACTTCACCGGTGACTTCAACTCCGCCGAGGAGATGGTCAACTATGGTCTGGCTTTGACCCAGCAGGTCGAGGCCGAGGGCGCTGCCCTGCTGATGAACAACAACAACGCGCTGCCTCTGGCTGCCGACGCGAAGGTCAGCACCTTCTCCAGCAGCAGCGTCAACCTCGTGTACGGCGGCACCGGTTCCGGCAACATTGATGCCTCCACCGCCGACACCCTGCGCACCGCCCTCGAAAAGGTCGGTGTCACCGTCAACCCCACCCTGTGGGACTTCTACACCACCGGCGCCGGCAAGGATTACTCCCGCAAGACTGCCGGCACCGTCGCTACCTCCAGTGAGGTCACCGCCGAGGTGCCTTGGGACGTCTACACCGACGAGGTCAAGAACAGCGTTGCCCAGTACGGCGATGCCGCCATCGTGACCCTGTCCCGCGTCGGCGGCGAGGGCGCTGACCTCTCCTACGGCGAGGTCAACTACCTGACCCTCGACGAGAACGAGAAGGCCATGCTGCAGAACGTGGCCGAGATGAAGAAGAACGGCACCGTCAAAAAGACCATCGTGCTGATCAACTCCGCCAACGCCCTGCAGGTCGATTTCCTCAAGAACAACGAGTACGACATCGACGCCGCGCTGTGGATCGGTGACGTGGGCATCTCCGGCATCAACGCCGTGGCCGAGATCCTGACCGGCAAGGTCAACCCCTCCGGCAGCCTGGTCGATACCTACTGCTACGACAACTTCAGCGCCCCCGCTATGTGGAACTTCACCCCCACCACCTACGAGGGTTACGTTGAGGGCGGCGATGTTTCCGCCAAGGCAAAGTCCTACATGATCTACCAGGAAGGCATCTATGTAGGCTACAAGTACTACGAGACCCGCTACGAGGACTTCGTCACCGGCAACGGCAACGCAGGCGACTACGCCTACGGCGACATCGTGGCATACCCCTTCGGCTACGGCATGAGCTACACCAGCTACGACATCAGCGACATGAACGTCAACTACAATGCCGCCGATGACACCTACACCGTTACCGTCAAGGTCACCAACACCGGTGATATGGCGGGCAAAAAGACCGTGCAGGTCTATGTCCAGAGCCCCTACACCGACTACGACAAGCAGAACGGCGTTGAGAAGTCCGCCGTTTCTCTGGTCGGCTTCGGCAAGACCGGTATGATCGAGCCGGGCGCTTCCGAAACCCTGTCCATGACCGTCAACAAGCGCGACATCGCTTCCTACGATACCTACGGCGCCGGCACCTACATCCTGGACGCCGGTGACTACTACTTCACCGCCGCCACCGATGCCCACAACGCCGTCAACAACATTCTGGCTGCCAAGGGCTACACCGTCGAGTCCACCGACGGCAAGATGACCGCCGACGGCAACGCCGACCTGACCTACACCTGGACCGAGGACGCCCTCGACACTACCACCTACGCCACCAGCGAAAACGGCACCGCCATCACCAACCAGCTTTCCTGCGCCGACCCCAACCTGTACGATGGCGTTGAGGAAACCGTGGCCTGGCTGAGCCGCTCTGACTGGAACGGCACCCTGCCCACCGAAACCGTCAAGCTGACCCTGACCGAGCTGCTCAAGAAGGATCTGCAGGACATCCGCTACGATGCCGCCGACTACGAGAGCGTCGAGATGCCCACCCTGGGTGCCAAGAACGGTGTCAAGCTGTACGATATGATCGGTCTGGACTACAACGATCCCAAGTGGGACGAGCTGCTGGATCAGATGACCTTCGACGAGATGAACTCCCTGATCGGCGACGCCTTCCACTGGACCATGCCTGTCAAGAGCGTGGAAGCCCCCGGCACCCGTGACGAGAACGGCCCCCAGGGTCTGACCGCCAGCCTGCTGAGCAGCGACAAGAGCCAGCTGACCGCCACCGCCTTCACCTCTGAGGACGTGATGGCTGCCACCTTCAACACCGAGATCATGACCGAGATCGGCAAGGTCATCGGCAACAACTGCCTGGAGGCCGACATCGCCTGCCTGTACGGTCCCGGCAACAACATCCACCGCACCCCCTACGGCGGTCGTAACTTCGAGTACTACTCCGAGGACGGCTTCCTGTCTGGTATGATGTCCGCTTACGAAGTCAAGGCCATCCAGGACAAGGGCGTCCACGTGGTTATGAAGCACTTTGCCCTGAACGACTGCGAGCAGGATCGTATCGGTCTGGGCGTCTGGCTGAACGAGCAGGCTGCCCGTGAAGTCTACCTGAAAGCCTTCCAGGCTCCCGTCGAGGTCGGCAACGGCAACGGCGTTATGATCGCCTACACCCGCTGGGGCGCTGTCTGGTCCGGCGGCAACTACGGTCTGGTCACCGGCATCCTGCGCAACGAGTGGGGCTGCGAGGGTATGATCATCACCGATAACGTTCTGACCCAGTATGTCAACGGTCCCGACGGCGTTCTGGCCGGTGTGTCCATCTACGACGCTATGATGTCCTTCGTCACCGACACCCTGCCCCAGTACAAGAACGACCCCGTCATCGTTACCGCCATGCGCGAGGCCTGCCACCACAACCTGTACGCCATCGCCAACTCCTGCGGTATGAACGGCGTCGGCGCTGACACCACCATCAAGGTCAAGGAGCTGGGTCTGGTTAGCCTGCTCAAGAACATTGTCCGCATCTCCGCGGTGCTGTTCGTTGTCTTTGCCGTGCTGTGGGTGCTGGGCGGCAAGAAGTTCCGCAAGACCGAAGAATACAAGGCTTATAAAGATTTCAAAAAATCCCTGAAGGCCGCTAAGAAAGCCTAAGGCAACACCGCACAATTCCCGCCTAACGGCTTAAGCACCGCTCCGGCGGCTGCGGCACGGCACCTGCGTTGCCAAAATGCTCGATAATACACAAAGTATTATCTGCGCTTTTGGCTTAGCAGCTGCCGCACCTCGCTCGCCGTATCGGCACTTAGAATTATGCGGTATTGCCCTACCCCCCCTACAGGATTCCGCAAGCTCCCCGCCGGCCCCGGCGGGGACTTTTGAGTAAATTCTCCCCCACAACAAGGAGCAGCCCATGAGTGAAAATGCAAAGGCAGCGGGCGTCAACCGCGCCAAACTCTATCAGCTGGTGCTTTTCCCGCTGAACAACGGTGCCACCAACGTATACTATGTACTGGTGCTTTCCTACATTGCTACCTTTGGCAGCAATGTACTGGCGCTGGGTACGCTGTTTGCTTCGGTCATGGTCACGGCCATGCGCCTGTGCGATGCCATCACTGACCCCATCATCGGTGCGTTGATGGACCGCACCAACGGCAGATTCGGCAAGTTCCGCCCGTTCATGGCCATCGGCAACGCCATTATGGCAATCAGTATCCTGATTTTGTACGGCATCACCCCCATGATCCCCGATACCATGATGTGGGCACGCTATGCCGCCTTTGTAGGGCTGTACTTTGTGTGGGTCATCGGCTACACCTTTCAGACCAGCTGCACCCGCTCCGGCCAGACTGTGCTGACCAACGACCCCAAGCAGCGCCCGCTGTTCACCATCTTCAACACCGTCGGTTCTCTGCTGGGCATGGGCGTCATGCAGTTCTTTGCTCCCATCCTGGCCAAGAACTTTGAGGGCGGCTACTCCTCCGCCGGGTTCTTCCGCACCCTGGCCCCGGTGGGCATCGTGATGTCCATCGTGCTGACCATCCTGGCCATCATCGGCATCTGGGAGAAGGACCAGCCCAAGTACTTTGGCATAGGCGGCGATAAGACCGAGAAGGTCAAAGTCTCCGAGTATCTCCAGATCATCAAAGAAAACAAGCCCATGCAGCGCCTGATGGTCGCCGGCGCCGGCACCAAGCTGGCCCTGTCCATCGCCAACAATACCACCGTGCTGTGCATGCTGTATGGCTGCATGATGGGCGCTTACGATGGGCTGTACCTGCCCATGATGGTGCTGGGCTATGTGTTCAGCGTGCCGTTCTTCCTGCTGTCGGTCCGTACCAGCCAGAAAAAGGGCCAGAAAGCCAGCCTGACCAAGTATGTCAGCGTGGCGCTGGTCTGCTACATTGGCGTTTTTGTGCTGCTGGCACTGTGGGGTCACGGTGATGCGTTCCACCTGTCCCTGATGGGGGAGAACGGCCTGTCCATCAACTTGTACACCGTACTGTTCATCCTCTTCTTCGGCATCGGCTACGGTGCCTACTACGCTACGGCGGATATGCCTATCCCCATGGTGGCTGACTGCTCTGACTACGAGACTTACCGCTCCGGCAAGTATATCCCCGGCATTATGGGCACTCTGTTCAGCTTGGTGGATAAGCTGGTTTCCAGCCTGTCGGCCACGGTTGTCGGCATTGCCGTCACCTTCATCGGCCTGAACAATCTGCCCACCCAGTATGACCCCTATACCCCCGGTATGAACGTGGTGGTCATCGTGCTGTTCTGTGTGATTCCCATGCTGGCCTGGGCGGCGACCTTGATTGCCATGAAGGGTTACGCTTTGACCGGCGAAAAGATGAAAGAGATCCAGGCCATCAACGCCTGCCGCCGCGACGCTGTTGCGGGCGGCATGAAGCTGGAAGATGCCATGGCCAAGTGGCAGACCATCGACCAGCTGCCTGCTGAGTACAAGGCCAACTAACTTCGTTGTATCCTATCTTCTCCATTGCCCCGGGCACCGCAAGGCCCGGGGCCTTTGTGTTTGTGCAGAACACAAAATGTGAAAACTGCAAAACCCTATTGACAGCCTGGGCTTCCCGTTCTCGGACCCTACCGCCGAGGGGCCGGTCATCCAGGGGGCCAACCTGCGCGCTTTGCAGGGCGGTGTGACCACCGATAAAATCTTTGATTTCATCCGCGAACTGCGCAAGGATGTCATCATCCCGATGGTGTTCATGACCTACGCCAACGTGGTTTTCTCCTACGGCACCGCCGCCCCGGAACACATCGGCGCGTATGTGAAAAGCATGAAGGACGCGCTGCGCTAAAACTTGCCATTTTCCCATTCATATAAAATGCCCCCGTCCAGGTCCCTCAACCTGGCGGGGGCATACTTGCTTATTCAGAGCAGCCTAGGGGAAATACTGCCAAGGAGGTCAGGCATTTTGGCTGCGCCTGCGCTCTGCAAACCACCAGACAAGGGCGGCGGCCAATGCAGCCAGGCTGGCTGCAGCGCCCGGCACCACGCCGGGGTGGGTGTAGCGCAGGGTAACGGTGCAATCGCCCTGGGGCAGCGATACGCCGAGTAACCCGCCAAACAGCGCCGAGGGCTGCACCTCCTCACCGTTGACGGTGACGACCCAGTTGTCATCGTAGGCAAAGCTCAGCGCCAGCAAGTCGTTGTCACCGCTGACGGTGCAGTGCACATCGATGCGCCCGCCCTCCCGGATGTCGGCATCCACATCCTGCACCTGCTGCCGGGCGGCGGCCAGGGCGGCACTGTCCAGCTGGTAGATTTGGGTGTTAGTATGGAAAATTTCGTCGTCGGCAATGCCCAGCACCATTGTCACGTGCTGCCCGGCGGTAAAGCTGGGCAGGCAGATGACACCGCCCAGGCTTTCCGGCTCAAAATATTGGGCGTAGAGTTCGCCGTCCACCACTACGTCGATGGGAAGCTGCTCCTCGGTGCCGGGGATGGCCATGTAGGCAGGCCCGGTGAGGGGCGCGGTAAAGTCCACCTGCACGGTGCCTTTGTCGGTCACGCTAAAGGTCGGCTCCACGCTGACCAGCGCGGTGTCCGTGCAGCCTGTCAGGCTTTGCAGCATGGCGTTCTGCATGGTAAAGGTATTGTCGGTCAGTGCATCCACGTCCACGGACAGGGCATCCTGCCGGGCCAGGTAGGCCAGCGGGAAGGCCGCGCCATTTTTATATAAAGTATAGGCAGAGTCGCAGTCCACCGGCTGCCAGTGCCCGGCCACCGGGCGGCTGCCATCGCTGTACAGCCAGCGGATGCCCAGCAGGCTGTCGGCCACGCCGGTGCTGCCCCAGCCGTAGGTGGAGTAACCCACGTAGCCCAGCTGCTCCAGCAGCTCCTTGGCGGAGCTGGCTTTGGTGCTGGAATAGTGGCTGATGCCCCAATAGCCCAGCAGGAAGGGGTCGTTCAGCGTGTGCAGAAAGTTCTTCTCGATGCGGCAATCGCCGTCGGTCTCGGCCTTGGCAGTGGCCACGACAGCGGCGGCGTTATCGTAAAAGGCGGTAAAGTCGGCCAGGTCGAACTGCTCAAACTTGCGCAGGGCCAAAACCGTGTTGGCGCCCAGGTCGGCGGCGGTCAGCAGGGCCGCCGTACCGCAGAGCAGCCGCCGCTTGTTTACAGGCAAAGCGGGCTTTTCAATCAGCAGCCACGCCAGAATCAGAGATAACATACACAGCCCCGCCGCGGCAATCAGCTTGGTCTTGCTGAACAGCTCCGCCCCGGCGGCCAGGGGATACCCCGCCAGCCAGACCAGCGTCAGCCCGGCGGCCAGCCCCCAAGCGCGGCGGCGCTGGGGCCCTGCCGTCAGCACCCGCGCGGCCAGCAGAATGACCACCGCGCTGAACAAAAAGCTGTACCGGTAGGGGAACCACACCGGCTGCTTCATGCCGTGCCAGATTTGGTCTACACCTTTTACCCAAAAGCTGCCCGCCAGCGCCGCCAGCAGCGCGGCAAAGCCCAGCTTTTCCCGGCGGGGCGCATTGCCGCAAAAGTACAGCAGCACCAGCGGCACCAGCACCACGCCGCAGTAAATGTTGGGCAGACCGTTGGTGACATCGCTCCAGAAAAAGTTGCCGAAGAACAGCCGGTAGGGGAGTTGTAATAAATTAAACTGGGGCGTCAGGCTGAAGGTGAAGTCAAACAGCCCGCCTTTGCTTTCCTGCACTTCCAAAAGCACCGGCAGCAAAAAGAAGAAACTCAGCCCCGCCGCCAGCACGCCGCTGGCCGCAAAGGCGGCGAAGCGGCGGCCAAACCGTCCCTGCCCCCGGCTGGGCCACAGGCACAAAAAGTACAGGATGCTGAACAGACACACCGGCCAGGCGATATAAAAGTTGAGCAAAATGCAAAGGAAGACCAGCACCGTAAAGCCCCAGTGGCGGCCCTGGCGCATCAGGTCATCCAGTGCAGCCAGCACCAGCGGCAGCAGCCAGACCACATCCATCCAGATGATGTTCTGGTTGTACACGATGCAGAACGCGCAGAAGGCATAGCACTGCCCCAGCACTGCAAACAATGGGTCTGCCTTGGCAAAGTGGCGCTGCAAATACCAGCAGAACGCCGCCGCGGTAACGCCGGTGCGCAATAAAAAGATAAGCCCTGCCGCCTGCGGCACCATGCGGGTGGGCAGCAGTAGAAACAGCAGGTTAAAGGGACTGTTCATGTAGTAGGCGAACAGCCCCAGGGTGCTGCCGCCCGCCAGCTTGCCGAAACTGTAAAAGAAGCCGCCCTGTTTGACCCGCGCCCACATATCGGTGATGTAGTTTACGTACAGCCCGCGCAGGTCGCCGGTAAGCACGGTGCCGGTGCCAAAGGGCCACCAGCCCAGACAAAAATAGACCGCCGCCATCAACAGGCAGCCGCCCCCAAATGCCGCCAAAGTCAGCGGCCAGTATTTTTTCTTTTCCACGGTGTATCCTCTACTATAAAAATGTCGCAGCTTGCAATGGCCCCCTCCCAGAGGGAGACTTTCACGGCATCCCGCATTTAACCTACCGATTATAGCACGTCCCGCACTGCAAAACATGAAATATTGGTGAACACCCTGTAAAAAATGCGGCTGCCCTTTTCAACTTTGCGGAACAACGTTGAAAGCCTGGAATAAATGCTGTATAATGGCTTTATAAAAAATTAGCAGCAAAAGCGATGAAGGCTATCCTTATATAGAGAAATGGAGAAACCCTATGGCAACAATGGAAGATGTGGCAAAGGCAGCAAAAGTTTCTCGCGCGACAGTATCGAGAGTGCTTTCCAATTACCCATCTATAAAGCCGGAAACCCGCCAGCAGGTCATGTACTGGGTACGAGAGCTGCATTATGAGCCAAACCAGGTGGCGCAAAACCTTGCGGGACACCACACCAATCTGATTGGTGTGCTATTTTCGGACCTTTCCAACCCGTTGTATGCGGCACTTTCTACAGCAATCATCCGGGAGGCGGAGCGCGAGGGATACAGCGTGATCGTGGGGGATGCCCAGCGGGAACGTGCCCGGGAAGTGAACATCATCAACAGCTTCAAGCGCCGAAAAGTGGACGGCATTATTGTGCGTGCCATCGGCCGCCCTAACGAGAAACTGTATAAAGAACTGTCAATCCCAATGGTCAGCCTGTATAAGGTGATTGGGCATAAAAACATTATCATCAGCTCCGAAGAAGGCGGTGCCCAGGTGGCGCGTCATTTTTACGGCACAGGCCGGGTGCGTGTGGGGTATTTGGGGCCTACCAGTGCCCTCTATGGTAACGACAAGCTGGCAGGTTTGCAGGCAGGGCTGGATTCTTGTGGGCTGCAGATTGAAAAAATCTTGCCCTGCAACCAGCATGAAACCGCCGAGAACCAGAAAGCTTATCAGATTTTTACAGAATATCTGCAGGAAAATGACCCCCGCGCAGTGAATGCCTGGTTTGCGCACAGTGATATTGCCGCCAGTGATATTATCCGCGCGCTGATGGAACATGGTGTACAGGTCCCCCAGGAGGTGAGCGTCTGTGGATACAATGATACCCTGCTGGCCCGCAAAATGATTCCATCGCTTACTTCCGTTGCATCGCCTGTTGATGAAATGGCACGCAATGCCATTGCTTTACTCTTGAAAGAAATCCGCGGTGATGACGGGACGGAAAACGTTTACCTGGCCCCGCACCTGCTGATTCGGGAGTCATCCCTTGTCAAAATAGACAAATGAACGCTCGCGTTCATAGCCAAAAGAGAGAAAACAACGTGGATTGGTTGACAAAGCACAAAAACGGTGTTATGTTGTGAACGAAATGAACGCGCGTTCATAGTTGCAAGGCTACGTTCATGAACCGGAAATGCACGCAGCAAAAAAATGGACACAACCAAAAATGGGAGGAAACCATGAGTAAAGAAAGAGATGTTGCAGAACAGATCCTGCAGCACATCGGCGGAAAAGAAAATGTTGTCAGTGCAGAACATTGCGCAACGCGTCTGCGCCTGATCCTGAAAGATGATTCTCGCTTTGATAAAAAGCAGATCGAAGCCATTGATGGGGTGAAGGGCAGCTTTAAGGCTGCTGGCCAGCATCAGATCATCCTGGGCACCGGCTTTGTTGATAAGGTCTATGCACAGTTCATGGAGATTGCTAACTTCCAGGAGGGGGAGCTGAAGACTAAGGCAGAAGCCACCGCAGGGAACATGAACTGGTTCCAGAAGGCATCCCGTCTGCTGGGTGATGTGTTCCTGCCCATTATTCCCATCCTGGTTGCTACCGGCTTGTTTATGGGCGTACGCAGCCTGATCACCAACCTAGGCGTAACGTTGGACCCCACGGCATTGACCCTTTCCCAGGTGCTGATCGATACGGCATTCGCCTTCCTACCAGCCCTGGTCACCTACTCGGTCATGAAAAAGTTTGGCGGTTCCCCGGCACTGGGCATTGTCATCGGCCTGATGCTGGTTGCTCCGCAGCTGCCCAACGCCAACCAGGTGGCTGCCGGTAATGTGGAACCAATCTACCTGTCCCTCGGCGCACTGTCTGTGCCAATCGTTGGTTATCAGGGGTCGGTTCTGCCCGCCCTGGTGCTGGGTATCATCGCAGCCAAGATTGAAAAGGCTTTGAAAAAAGTCGTGCCGGATGTCCTGGATCTGATCGTTACTCCTTTCGTCACGCTGCTTTGCAGCATGGTCATTGGCCTGATCGTGATCGGCCCCATCATGCACGTTGTGGAGCAGGGCCTGCTCATCGGCGTACAGGCACTTATGAACATTCCCTTCGGAGTAGGCGGCTTCATCGTGGGTGCCCTGCAGCAGGTAGTTGTTATCACCGGCCTGCATCATACCTTCAAAACGCTGGAAATTGAGTTGCTGGCCAACACCGGTGCAAACCCCTTCAACACGCTGACCTGCGGTGCTATCGTGGCACAGTGTGGTGCTGCAGTAGCTGCTGCCCTGAAGCTGAAGGATAAGAAGCAGAAGTCCCTCTACCTGTCCGAGGTCCTGCCTGCTTCCCTTGGCATCACCGAGCCGCTGATCTTCGGCGGCAACCTGCCTCGCCTGACTCCCTTCGTCTGCGCCTGCGTGGGCGGCGGCTGTGCTGGTGCTTTCTCCTCCATCATGGGCCTTGCTGCAACGGGCATGTCCATCACGGCAATCCCCGGTATGCTGCTTTACCTGAACGGCCAGCTGCCCCAGTATCTCGTTGCCTGTGCAATCGGCTTTGTGGTTGCCTTTGTGCTGACCACGGTATTTTACAAGCCGAAAGAAAATTGAAAACTTACGAAAGTGAGCGTGCATAAGGATGGAACGCTTATACAACAACATTCAGCTGCCGGATGTCTGGCCACCGAAAAATAAGGAGACGACCCTGGACCAACCGCTGGAAGTGCCCTATCTCTCCCAGAAGCCGGATACCATTGATATTCGGGTGGGCCGTCAGCTCTTTGTGGATGACTTTCTGATTGCGGAAACCGACCTTGTCCGGGTAGAAGGCAAGCCGGAGACCCAGCCCCAGCCGCTTTTGCAGCCGGAGACCGAGATGGAACTGAACAGCGGGTACTGCACCTGCGCCTGTCCCTTCAACGGCGGTGTCTTTTATGATCCCCAAAGTGCAGCCTACAAAATGTGGTATCAGGCAGGCTGGTTCGATGGCAGCGCCTATGCGGAAAGCAAGGATGGCCTGCACTGGAAACGTTTGCATGAGTTGGATCCCAGCTGCAGCAGTGACCGTGTTCTGCCCCGCGTACCGGGCCAGATGCGCGATGGTGATGCTGTGTGGCTGGATCTGCAAACTGCCAACGAAGCAGAGCGCTATAAGATGCTGGCGTTTTACCGTTGCTTTGATAAGGACTATCGGTATTATCCGTTTAAACCTAAGCATGCCCACGATGACCCGACCTCGGTCCCGCCGAAAGAGATCACGATGCTCTATGCCTCGCCCGACGGCCTGCATTGGACCCCGAAAGGGGAGACCGGCCCCAGCGGCGATAACACGACCTTCTTTTACAATCCGTTCCGCAAAAAGTGGATCTACAGTATGCGCACCTTCTCCACACTGGACAGCCGTGTGCGTGTGCGTGGTTACTATGAGACCGATGACCTCTTTGCAGGAAAGGATTGGAAAGCGGAGGATGTAAGCTTCTGGTCCCGTACAGACATCTATGACCGCCCGGACCCGGACCTGGGTTACTACACACAATTGTATAACCTGGATGCGGTAGGGTACGAAAGTGTCATGCTTGGCATGTACTCGGTCTTTATGGGGCCGCCTAACTTCGTAGCGGAAAAGACCGGCCTGCCCAAGATCAATGACTTGAAACTGGGATTCAGCCGGGATGGCTTCCATTTTTCTCGTGGCTCCTACAGCAATTTCCTGTCATCCTCCCGCCAGAAAGGCAGCTGGGACTACGGCTACCTGCACCCGGCCAATGGCATCTGCACGGTAGCAGGGGATAAGCTGCATTTCTACTACTCTGCTTTTTCGGGTGCATCACCGCATTTTGGCAGCCACAAATATTCCGGCGGTGCGGTGGGCGTTGCCACTTTGCGCCGGGACGGTTTTGCCGCGATGGTGACAGAAAACGGCAGCGGTACATTGCTGACGGAAAAACTGACCTATGCAGGCAATCATTTCTTTGTTAACGCGGATTGCAGCCAGGGTGAGCTGTGGGCGGAACTGCTGGATGCAGAAGGACATCCGCTGCCGGGCTATACCCGTGCGGAATGCTGCACCCTGCGCGGCAAGGACAGCACCCGCTGGGAACTGCACTGGAATGCTAAGGGAGAGCAGACTCCTTGGCCGCAGGTGATGAGAGTCCGGTTTGGCTTGCAAAATGCCAAGCTGTACGCCTTCTGGATCACCGACAGCGCCGAGGGCAAGAGCCATGGTTACCTTGCGGCAGGTTCCCCCGAAGCCAATGCCCGGGGCAAAGACGAATAACCCTAAATACAAAGCGGTATGCGGATACGCATACCGCTTTTGCTGTAGCAGGCAAAATTGAAGATTGAATCCATCCACCCAATATGCTATACTACTAACATAGTGTGCCCTGGCTTAGGGGCGTTTTGGGTTGTAGATAGGGAAAGGAATCATCGATGAAAATAGGATTTGACAACAACAAATACCTTACCATGCAGTCGGCGCATATCCGGGAGCGGATCGCCCAGTTTGACAACAAGCTCTACCTGGAGTTTGGCGGCAAGCTGTTTGACGACTACCACGCTTCCCGCGTGCTGCCGGGCTTTCAGCCGGACTCCAAGCTGCAGATGCTGCTGCAATTGAAAGACCAGGCCGAGATCGTCGTCGTCATCAGCGCCGAGGACATCGTGAACAACAAAGTCCGCGGTGACTACGGCATCACCTACGATATGGACGTGCTGCGCCTGATCGACGCCTTCCAGGGTGTGGGACTGTTTGTGGGCAGCGTTTGCGTGACGATGTACACCGCCCACCCCGATGTGGAAAACTTCGAGGCCAAGCTCAACAGCCTGGGCATCCGCACCTTCCGTCACTACAAAATCGCCGGTTATCCCAACGATGTAGCCCATATCGTCAGCGATGACGGCTACGGCAAAAACGATTACATCGAGACCCAGCGCCCGCTGGTGGTCATCACCGCGCCCGGCCCCGGCTCCGGCAAGATGGCGGTCTGCCTGTCCCAGCTGTACCACGAGTACAAGCGCGGCGTGCGGGCTGGGTACGCCAAGTTCGAGACCTTCCCCATCTGGAACCTGCCCCTCAAGCACCCGGTCAACCTTGCGTATGAGGCCGCAACCGCCGACCTGAACGACGTGAACATGATCGACCCGTTCCATCTGGAAGCCTACGGCGAGACCACCGTCAACTACAACCGCGATATTGAAATTTTCCCGGTGGTCAACGCCATGTTTGAGCTGATCGCCGGCAAAAGCCCCTACCGTTCGCCCACAGATATGGGCGTGAATATGGCGGGCAACTGCATCATCGACGATGAAGTCTGCCGTGAAGCCTCGCTGAAAGAGATCGTCCGCCGCTACTACAAATGTATGTGCGACCAGAAAGTCAGCGGCGTGGTCAAGCAGGACCGCTTCAAGCTGGAACTGCTGATGAACCAGGCGGGCATCGCCCCCGGCGACCGCGAGGTGGAGAAAAAAGCCGCCGCCTGTTCCGAGGCCATCGACGGTGCCCCGGCGGCAGCCATTGAACTGGCCGACGGCAGCATCGTCACCGGCAAAACCGGCCCGCTGCTGGGCGCGGCATCCTCGGCCCTGCTGAATGCGCTGAAGCGGCTGGCAGGCATCGACCAGGAGATCGACCTGGTATCCTCCAAGGCTATCGAGCCCATCCAGCAGTTGAAGACCACCTACCTGGGCAGCAAGAACCCCCGCCTGCACACGGACGAGATTTTGATCGCCCTGTCCAGCTCGGCCTACGAGAACCCCATCGCCGCCGCGGCTATGCGGGAACTGCCCAAACTGCGCGGCTGTGACATCCACACCACGGTCATCCTGTCCGGCGTGGACATCGACACGCTGAAAAAGTTAGGGCTGAACTTGACCAGCACCCCCCATTACGAGGAAGAGGACCGCATGTATCATAAGCGGTAAGATAAAAGGCTCCCTTTGAAGGGAGCTGTCACCGAAGGTGACTGAGGGGTGGCTCTCGTGCCGCTCGTGGCTAAAGTAACCACCCCTCACCCGCTGCGCGGGAGCGCCCCTCGAAGGGGAGCCTTTTGCAGTTACTGTAATAGTTGTATATGTCGTACAAGTCGTACACTTCGTAATTATCGTAATATTCGTTATTACCGTCATATTCGTTATATTCGTCATATTCGTTACGGTTATTGGGTGACGAATATGACGAAAAGAACGATTGTAACGAATATGACGAATATAACGGTAATTTTACATTAGGATAATATCTACATTCAGCTCCCTCCCTGCGAGGGGGCTGTTTTTATCGTAACTTTATTTCACTTAGCTGTTTTGCAGCTGAAAATCCAAATGTTCTTTGTGCAAAAAAGCAAAAAAATATAAGTAAAACCGTCATTTTGCTGTTTTATCTAAAATTTTGTTTCAAACATTTGACGTTTTCGTGAAAAAAGAGTACAATCCAAAGCATAAGATCACCGGCGAGGAAACGGTGACCACAAAACCACAAAATCGAAGGGAGAACACAACACATGAAAAAGCTTGTTGCACTTACCATGGCTACGGCCATGACCCTCTCACTGGCAGCATGCGGCGGCGCATCCTCCAGCAGCGCAGCAGCATCCACCGCCACGACGGACACGGCATCCTCTGCCGCCGAATCCACGGCCTCTGAAGCCGAGGACACCATCACCGTTATGGTGCCCCCCGTCACCGGCGACTATCTGGATAAGATGACCGAGTGGGCAGACGAGTTCCACGAGATGTATCCCAACCTGACCATGGAAGTCATCGGCACCTCCTGGGACGACCACACCACCAAGCTGTCCACCATGGCCCAGGCCGGCGAAGCCCCGGACATCTCTGAAATCTCCTACGCAGGCCTGGCAACCTACGTCGAAAACGGCACCGCCCTGAACCTGAGCGAGTACATGGACAAAGATCAGCTGGCTGACTTTGACCAGAACGCCCTTGACTACATGACCGTCGAGAACAATGTCTACGGCCTGCCCCTCTACATCACCATCCAGTCACTGGGCGCCAACAAGGATATGCTGGAAGCCGCCGGTGTGGATGTTGCCAAGGTGCAGGAGAGCGGCTGGACTTACGATGAGTTCATGGAAGCCATCAAGAACGGCACCAAGGACGACACCTTCGGCTTCGTCTTCGCCAACTCCGGCGCAACCGCTTCTGACTTCCTGAACATCTTCGGTGTCAGCGCCGGCCTGAACAACGCTTTCAACTCCGACCTGAAGTATGAGTACACCAGCACCAAGATGCTGAACCTGCTGACCGCCGTTGAGGAAATGACCAAGTCCAGCTACATGCCCAACTACGGCGTTGAGGCTTCCCAGCGTATGGTCATGTGCGAGACCGGCAATGCCATGATCTTCGGCAAGGCCATGCCTCTGTTCGAGAACAACATCAACAAGAACAACGCCGCGATCGAGGCGAACGACGGCACCGCTGTTGAGAACTCTATCCCCGTTACCTACGCGTTCCTGCCGGTTCCCACCATGGACGGCGTGGAGGAGAGCTGCTACGGCACCGTCGACGGTCTGGTCGCTTTCCGCAACAGCAACTCCACCGATGAGCACATCCAGAACGTTATGAAGGCCCTGTACTTCCTGTCCTCCGGCGAACGTGCCGCTTACGTTGATGCTACCACCTGCCTGGACGGTGTCTGCGCTTCCGCCCGTGAGGCTCTCGCTTCCATGGATACCGGCGACCGTGACCAGGGCAACATCGACTGCGCTGCCCGCCTGATCAAGACCGTTGTCGCTCCTCCGGTCGGCATCACCGCTGAGCAGACCGCAAGCGCCAAGCAGCTGATGGACGAGGTCATCGTGCCCAAGTTCCAGGCTCTGATCGCTGGCGAGACCACCGCACAGGCCATGTACGACGAGATCGTCAAGCAGGCTACCGCCGTCTTTGGCGAGGATGGCTGCGACCTGACCTGATTTTGCCGCTGCCCCAATTGAATCCGCACTGAATGGGAGTTGCGCATAACCCCCGTTCAGCTATGGCGGCTCCCCCCGGCTTACTGGTGGCGAGCCGCCATTTCTATAGGATATTATAGCGCAAAAACAACGTTGGCACGCTGTGTATCCAGAACACCGCAGGAGGTTCCCGAATGTCGAAATCCACCCAACCGGCGGCCGCGAAGCCGCGCAAAAAGCCCTTTTTCACCAACGATGATCTGTGGGGCTATGCGTTCATCGGCGTTGCCGTCATCTTCTTTTTGATGTTTACCATCTACCCGCTGATCTCGGCTGTCATCACCAGCTTGGAGGATTACAAACCCTTCGGCTCTGACTTTGTCGGCCTGAAGAACTACCAGACCACCTTCACCAACGCTCTGTTCTGGAAGTCCCTCAAAAATACGCTGGTCTACACCGCCGTGGTCGTGCCGCTTTCGCTGCTGATCTCCTTCGCGGTGGCCATCCTTATCATGCCCTTTAAAAAGAAGCTGCAGTCTGTCTTTAAGGCCATGTACTACCTGCCCGCCGTTGCCTCCGGCATCGCGCTTTCGGTGGTGTGGCTGTGGATCTACGATTCCTCGCCCTCCGGCCTGTTCAACCAGCTGCTCACCTTCTTCCATCTTCCCACCCAGAACTGGCTGGGTTCCAGCAAGACCTCGATGCTGTCCCTGATGATCATGGCGCTGCTTTCCGGCCAGGGCCAGAACATCATCATCTACACCGCCGCCCTGCTGGGTATCGATAACACCTACTTCGAGGCGGCCGAGCTGGACGGCGCGACCTTCATGCAGAAGGTCACCCGCATCGTATTCCCGCTGGTCAAGCCCACCACCCTGTTCCTGCTGGTCACCGGCGTCATCGGCTCCTTCCAGGTGTTCATGAACGCTTACATGATGACCGGCGGCGGCCCGGACAACGCCACCACGATGATCGGCCTGCTGATCTACAACAACGCCTTTACCTATAATAAGTACGGTCTGGCGTGCGCACAGGCGGTCATCCTTACCATCATCATTGCGGCTATCTCGTTCCTACAGTTCAAGATGGCCGGCAGCGATGTCGAATACTGAGAAAGGGGGAGAGATAAATGGCAAGTGGTCTGTATTCCCAGCATGTCAACAACAAAAAGATGCTGTATCTGCGCAACACCATCATCATTCTGGTGCTGGTCACCCTGGCAGTGTGCTGCCTGTTCCCGCTGTTTTACATGATCGTCAACTCCTTCGGCCCTGCGGTCGAGGCTGCCTCCTCCAACCGCTCGGTGTTCCCGACGTCCTGGAGTCTGGATTCCTACAAGGCGTTCTTCTCTTTCAGTGAGTACAGCGTCAAATGGCTGGCCAACACCTTTGTGGTGTCCGCCTGCCAGGTGCTGGGCAACGTCGTATTCGCCAGTCTGGCCGGTTATGCCTTTGCCAAGCTGAAGTTCAAGGGCAAGAACTTCCTGTTCAACCTGATTCTGATCGGCATGATGATCCCGTACCAGGTCACCCAGGTGCCCCTGTACATCCTGATCGTCAACAGGTTCCATCTGTCCAACTCCTACGCGGCGCTGGTGCTGCCGGGCCTGGTCACGTCGTATAACATCTTCCTGACCAAGCAGTTCTTCTCCAGCATCCCGACCTCGCTGCTGGAGAGCGCCAAGCTGGACGGCTGTAGCCAGCCCAAGATCTTTACCCATATCGTGCTGCCCCTGTCCAAGACCATTCTGGCGGTGCTGTCCATCAACACCTTCCTTTCCAGCTGGAACAACTTCTTCTGGCCCTTCCTGGTTACCTCCAAAGAGGCGATGTATACCATTCAGGTCGGCTTGAAGCAGTTCAAGTTTGCCAACACCACCCTGTTTGGCCCCATGATGGCCGGTGCCACCATCTCCGCTCTGCCCATGTTCATCCTGTTCTTCTGCCTGCAGAAGTACTTCCTCGAGGGCGTTACGGTCGGTGCTGTCAAGGGCTGATACCATGATACGTAATGCTGTCCCGGCGGACCACGCTGCCCTGCTGGCCCTGTGGCAGGCAAACGCGCCCCGGCAGGGGTATGCGTCCCGCCCGGACGATGAAGTGGACCGGCTGCTGTTCCGCCACCCGTATTTTTCCTATGAATATACCTTTGTAAGGGCAGAACAGGGGAGAGCGGTCGCCTTTATCTGCGGCTGTGTGGGAAACGACATCCCCCATGGGCGCGAGCGCGGCTGCTTCACCTGCCTTGCGGCAGACCCCGCCTGGGATACGCCCGAAACCACGGTGCAGTTGTTGGATGCGCTGGAAGAAGCTTTCCGTGTCGCGGGCAAAACCGCCAGCGCCGTGACCTTCTTCAACCCCATGCACCTACCCTGGGTCATTCCCGGCTCGCCGGGGCATGAACACAACAACATGCCCGGCATTGCCACCGACTTGCCCCTGCATGAAAGAATGCTGGCCCACGGTTACACCGAAACCACCCAGGAAACTGCGATGTACCGAACTTTGACGGACTATGCGATTCCGCCGGAGATCCGCGCACTGGAACACCGCACAGCCGCCGAAGGCTGCACCCTCGCCCTGTATGACCCCAACCGCCACCACGGGCTGGACGCCATGCTGCAAGCGCTGGATAACCCGGACTGGACGGTCCGGGTCACAGCCGCCGCCCGCGACGGTCTCTGCCTGCCGGTGGCTTTGGCAGGGAACACGGTGGCCGGTTTCGCAGGCCCGGTTTACCCGGAGCCTACCGGCCGGGGCTACTTCGCGGGCATCGGCATCGCGCCGCAGTACCAGCACCGCCATCTGGGCAAGCTGCTTTTCTTTCGCCTGTGTGCGGAGGAAAAGCGCGCCGGGGCAGTCTATATGTCGCTGTTCACCGGCGTGGCCAACCCGGCACGTCGCATCTATGAAAGCGCTGGTTTTACCTCGGTGCGCACCTTTGGCGTACTGCTAAAAACGCTATGATGTACACAAACAAACAGCTTTTACAGCTGACGCTCCCGCTTTTTGCGGAGCAATTCCTCATCGTCTTTGTCGGTGTGGCCGATACCTTTATGGTGTCCTACGCGGGCGAGGCCGCCGTCTCCGGCGTGGCGCTGGTGGATACCATCAGCTTCCTGATCACTGCTGTGCTGGGTGCTTTGTGCACCGGCGGCGCGGTGGTGGCCAGCCAGTACCTTGGCAGCGGCGACCGGCAAAAGGTCGCGCTGACAGGCCGCTTATTGCTGGGTGGTGCCCTGCTCATCGGACTTGTTATCTTAGCAGGTGTTGAGTTGCTGGGTGCCCCGGCCCTGCGGCTGATCTTCGGCAATGTGGAGGCGGACGTCATGCAAAGTGCCCGCGACTACTTCCGCATCGTGGGGTTCAGCTACCCGTTTTTGGCGGTGTACAGCGCTATTACCGCGCTCTACCGCAGCCAGGGCAACAGCATGATCTCGATGGTCTCCAGCCTGGTCGTCAACCTCATCAATGTGGCGGGTAACTTCTGGTTCATCCGCATTATGGGGCTGGGTGCAGGCGGTGCAGCGCTGGCAACGGCGCTCTCCCGCGGGGTGGTGTGTTTGCTGCTCTGCGCGCTGGTGGCCCACAGCGGCATGCTGCACGACCCCGGCACCGTAACGCTGGCGGATTGCCGCAGCCTGACAGGCAAGATGCTGCGTATCGGTGTGCCCACAGGCGTCGAAAGCTCGCTGTTCAGTTTGGGCAAGCTGCTGGTCCAGCAGCTCTACGCCTCGCTGGGCACAGTGGCGCTGGCGGCCAATGCCGCCGCAGGGGCGCTCTCCTGTATTGCCACGCTGCCGGGCGGTGCTATCAGTCTGGCCATGCTGCCCGTCATCGGGCAGGCCATCGGCGCGGGCAAGCCTGACGAAGCCCGCCGCTTGGGCCGCAAGCTGCTGGCCATTGCCTACGTGCTGATGCTGGGCACCAACCTTCTCGTTTACATCTTCCTGCCGCAGCTTTCGGGCCTGTATGGCCTGACCGCCGAGACCACCGCCGTGGTCCACGACCTGCTGCTGTGGCACTGCATTTTTGCCTCGCTGTTCTACCCGGCTGGGTTCTGCATCCCTGCGGCGCTGCGCGCTGCCGGAGATGTGCGCTACCCCATGGTCATCAGCGTGGCGTCGATGCTGGTCTTTCGCGTCGGGCTAAGCTTCGTCTTTGTGCGGGGCTTCGGCCTGGGTGTGGTCAGCATCTGGATGGCAATTTTCGTGGATTGGGGCTTTAGGGCCGTACTGTTCGGCCTGCGCTTCCACTCCAATATCTGGCAAAAGAAAAAACTACTATAGGGCAACATCACACAATTCCCGCCCTTCGGGCTTAAGCACCGCTCCGGCGGCTGCGGCACGCCATCTGCGTTGCAAAAATGCTCGAGAATACACAAAGTATTCTCTGCGCTTTTTGCTTAGCAGCTGGCGCACCTCGCTCGCCGTATCGGCACTTAGAATTGTGTTCTGCCGCCCGAAAATACTACTGCAAAAGAAATCAAGGGGGACCGTTATGGTTGAACTCAAACGAATCCCGACCGAGCAACGCAACGAAGCTACGGCCCATATCGACCGCATGTCCACGTTGGAGATGGTACGGCTGATCAATCAGGAGGATCACAAGGTGGCCGACGCTGTCGGCCGCGAGGCCCAGCACATCGCCCGGGCCGTGGACATCATCACCGGCCATATGAAGCAGGGCGGACGGCTCATCTACGTGGGCGCCGGCACCTCCGGCCGGTTGGGGATCCTCGATGCTGTCGAGTGCCCGCCCACCTACTCCACCGAGCCGGAGCTGGTGCAGGGCCTCATCGCAGGCGGCACACCGGCCATCTTCCGCGCCGTCGAAGGGGCCGAGGATGACCCTGATCTGGGCCGCAAGGATCTGGAAGAGATCCACTACACCAAACAGGATGTGCTGGTGGGCATCGCCGCCAGCGGCCGCACGCCCTATGTCATCGGCGCTATGGAGTACGCCAAGTCCCTGGGCGGCGTGACCATCGGTGTGACCTGCTGCCCCGGCAGCGAGATCGACACTCTGGCCGAGGTGGGCATCGCACCGATGCCCGGCCCCGAGGTCGTGACCGGATCCACCCGCATGAAGAGCGGCACAGCCCAGAAAATGGTGCTGAACATGCTCTCCACCTGCACGATGATCCGCCTGGGCAAGGTGTACGGCAACCTGATGGTAGACGTCAAGCCCTCCAACGAGAAGCTGATCCGCCGCTGCGTGTCCATCGTCTGCGCGGCCGCCGAGTGCGACGAAGCCGCCGCTACCGCTGCGTTGGAGCAGTGCGGCTATCATCCCAAGATCGCCATCGTCATGCTGCTGTGCGGCTGCACCGCCGAGGAAGCCGAAAAACGCCTGACGGAAAAAGACGGCTATATCGCCCGGGTGGTGGGCTGATGCCCGCCCTGCGCTGCGGCGCGGACAGGCTGGGAGAGTATAAACATCTGTTTAAAGATGCCCGCGTGGGTCTGGTCACTACGCCCACGGGCCGCACAAGTGACGGCCGCTCCACCATTGCCGCCTTGCAGCAGGCCGCTGACCTGCGTGTCCTGCTTGGCCCCGAACATGGTGTGCGGGGCGACGGCGCGGCAGGGGCGTTCATCCCCCAGTATACCGACGCCGCCACAGGCCTGCCGGTGTTCAGCCTCTATGGCAAAGACTCCAAGCGGCTGACCCCCGCCATGCTGGAAACTTTTGATGTGTTGGTGTATGATATACAGGATGTAGGCAGCCGGTACTACACCTTCCTCTCCACGCTGGCCTACCTCATCGAGGATTGCGCCGGGGCGGGCAAGCGGCTGGTGGTGCTGGACCGCCCCGACCCACTGGGCGGAGAGATCATCGAGGGTACAACTTTGCGCCCCGGTATGGAGAGCTTTGTGGGCTGCTATCCGCTCCCCACTCGCTACGCCCTGACCATCGGCGAGTTTGCCCAAATGGTCAACGCCGAGCAACACTTTGGCTGCGACCTTACCGTCGTACCCTGCACCGGCTGGCGGCGCGGCCAAAGCGCCCCGGCCTGGGGCACGCCGTGGATCATGCCCAGCCCCAACATCCCCAACTACGAAACGGCTCTGCTCTACGTAGGCACCTGCCTGTTTGAGGGCACCAATGTCTCCGAGGGCCGCGGCACCGCCGCTCCCTTCGCCGTCATCGGTGCGCCCTATATCCATGATGCCGAGGCGCTGGCGGCGGCTTTTAACGCCCGCGGCCTGCCCGGTATCTGCGCTACGCCGTACTATTTTACCCCGACGTTCTCCAAACATCAGGGCCAATTGTGCGGCGGTGTGCACCTGCACATGCTGGATGCCGACGCCGTGCGCCCGCTTTCGGCAGGCCTGACTCTGCTGGAACTCATCCGGGATACCTGCCCCAAAGACTTCGCCCTGCTGCCCCCGCATACCGAGGGCGGCCGCCCCTTTATCAGCCTGCTGGCAGGCCATCGGGAACTGGAACGCCCGGACTGGACGGCGGCGGAGCTTATCAAAGCCCAGGCCCCGGACGAAGCCGCCTTTGCCGCCCGCAAAGCGGCCTACCACCTGTATTGACGAGGTGCTTTTATGCGTACATTGCAAGAAATGACCCTGCAGGAAAAACTGGGCCAGCGATTGGCCGCGGGCTTTCAGGGGTTAGAGCCGCCGAAAGAATTTCTGCGGCTTATCAAAGAATATAAGGTCGGCAACATCATCCTTTTCCGCCGCAATATCCAGGATGGCCCCCAGCTGAAAAAGCTCTGCGCCACCCTGCGCAAAGTGGTGGAGGAAGAAACCGGCGTGACGCCCTTCATCACCATCGACCAGGAGGGCGGCGTTGTCACCCGCCTGCCGGAGAGTGAGGTCAACATCCCCGGCGCCATGGCGGTAGCCGCCACCGGCAACCCCCGCAACGCCTACGATATGGGCCTGCTGACCGCCCAGGAACTGCGCAGCTACGGCGTGGATTTCGATCTGGCCCCGGTCATGGACATCAACTGCAACCCGGACAACCCGGTCATCGGCGTGCGCAGCTACGGCGATACGCCGGAGCGTGTGGCCGAATACGGCAGCCAGATGGTGCGCGGCCTGCTGGACGGCGGCGTCTACTGCTCGCTCAAGCATTTTCCCGGCCATGGCGATACGGCGGTGGATTCCCACCTTGGTCTGCCCTGCATCGACCGCAGCTTTGACGAGCTGATGCAGCGGGAACTGAAACCGTTTATTGCGGGCATCGAAGCCGGTGCACCCGCCGTGATGACCACCCACATCCTCTTTCCGCAGATCGAGCCGGAGCACATCCCCGCCACCATGTCCCGCCGCATCATGACGGGCCTCCTGCGGGAAAAGCTGGGCTTTGGCGGCATCATCATTTCCGACTGCATGGAGATGGACGCCATCAAAAAGTTCTACGGCACGGTCAACGGCGTGCTGGCTGCCATGAAAGCCGGTGTCGACCTGGTGTTCGTCTCCCAGACACCCGCCCTGGCCGCCGAAGCAATGCAAAATGCCCGCCGTGCCGCCGAAAACGGCGAGCTGGACCTGGCCGAACTGGACGTCAGCGTGCAGCGCATGCTGGAGGCCAAGGCCCAGTGCGCTGCCATGCAGCCCAAAACGCTGGGCGATGAAGCCGCTTGCCGCGCCCGCGCCGAGGAAGTGCGCGCCGCGTCCATCACCGCCGTACATCTGCCCCGGGGCGGCATGCCTGCCCTGGGCGACAACCCCTTGTTCCTGGGCTGCGCCGACTACCGCAGCACCATTGCCTCCAACGGCGAATCCAGCGGCTTCACTTTTCCCGAAGAAATGCGCCGCCACGCGGACAAAGGCACCGCGCTGGTTACCGACAAAGACCCCGGCGACGCTGAAATTGCCGAGGTCGTATCCCAGGCTGCGCCTCACAGCTGCATCGTGCTGGGCACCTACAACGGTCACATCCTGCAAGGCCAGCTGCGCCTGGCTAAGGCCCTGGCCGCCACCGGCCTGCCGATGATCTTAGTTGCGCTGCGCAACCCCTACGATTTGCGTAACATGCCCAACCATGTGGCCGCGCTGGCTGGGTGGGAGTACACCCGCCCGTTGTTTGACGCCCTGTGGCCGGTGCTGAACGGCACCGCCCGGCCCACGGGCAAACTGCCGCTGCTTACCCTGACAAAGGCGGCAAAATAATGGCACACCTGCAAATTGAGCAGCGGCTCGAAACACTGGGCGGGCAAAGCATCTTCCACGTCGTCCTGCCCGAGGCCGGCGACCTGCACGAAGCCCCGGTCATCTACCTGCTCCACGGGGCAGGGGACAACGGCACCGGCTGGCTGCGCTATACTGCCGCCGAGCGCTGTGCCACCGAGAAGGGCTTGGTCCTCATCATCCCCGGCGTAGGCAACAGCTGGTACACGGATATGGCCAGCGGTGTACAGGCGTTTACCTGCGTCACGCAGGAATTGCCCGCCGTCTGCCGCCGTATGTTTGGCCTGACGCAGCAGCGCGAAAAAACGCATGTCATCGGCCTTTCCATGGGCGGTTATGCGGCGCTGAAACTGGCATTGACCAATCCGTATAGTTATACGACTTGTACTGCACTTTCTGCTGCGGTCCGCCCGGAGCAGGTAGTCAAAAGCCCTGATTGGCCCTTGCCGCCTGCCGCCGCCCGTGCGGTGTTTGGTACCGGCATTGACCACGGCGAACTGCCGCCCCAGGCCGACCTGTGGCAGCTGGCCGCCAGTGCCGACCCTGCCGCTCTGCCTGCCATCCGCATGGTCTGCGGCGAACAGGACGCCCTGCTGCCCGCCAACCGGGAATTCCACGCGCTGCTGCAAAGCAAAGGCATCGCCCACACGTTTGAAACAGCCCCCGGTGCCCACACCTGGTCGTTCTGGGATGCCCAGCTCAAACGCGTCCTTGACCAGATCTTCCCATAACAAAAGGCTCCCCGCAAGGGGAGCCTGAATAGGTTGCGCACTTTTTTTGCCCCCTCTGGCACTTCGTGCCACCTCCCCCCGTATCGGGGGAGTCTGTCTCGCAATGGGAGCCTTTTAGAGTTACCGATGATCCACCCTGTGCGACATACAAATCTGGTAGCTGCTCTCCAGCGTGCCCTGTATCGCCGCGTAATCCTGGCTGGCCAGCACGGTGAACAGCGCATCCACCACCATCAGCTGCGCCAACCGGCTGCTCATCGCGCCGCTGCGCACATACACTTCTTTCGACGATGTGTACAGCAACAGCTTGCACCCCGCACTCAGCGGGGACTTGCTGTAATGGGTAATGCCAATGGTATGGCACCCGCTGGCCTGCACGGCCTCCAATGCCTGCAAGATCTCCTGCGTCTTGCCGGTGTTGGAAATAAACACCGCTGTATCGTCCTTTGTCAGCGTGGCACTGTAGCTTAGCTGCACATGGCTGTTAAAGTTGAAAATGGCGTTTTTGCCAATGCGCAGCAGCTTGTCGCACAGGTCCGAGGCCACCAGCCCAGAGGCCCCCATGCCAAACAGCTTGATGGATTTGGATTGCAGCAGCCAATCTGAGGCCGTCTGGTAGGCGGCGGGGTCCATCAGCTTGGAGGTCCGCTGCAGCGCCTGCAAACTGGCCGCCGTCACGTTCTGCAAAATTTCCTGGGCGCTTTTGCCCTCTCGCAGGTCAGAAAAATGTACGGTCGGGTCCACTTCCACCTGGGGCTCAGCGCTGTATTGCAGGTAGAGCTGCTGGCGCATGTCCTTCAACCCGGTGTAGCCGATCTCCTTGCACAGCCGCACCCAGGCCGCCGAGCTTACGCCGGATTGCCGCGCCAACTCGGCAATGGGGATGCTGTACAGCTCCCGCGTGTGGGCCAGCAGATAATCGGCCGCTTTCTGGCAGGTGGGGCTCAGTGCGCTGTAGCTGCTGCGCACCCGTACTTCTACATTAGTCATGCAGGTTCTCTCCTTCATATGCCTTTACAGGCTCAGCTTGCCCATCACAACAGGGTGGGCCGCGCCGGTGGCGCTGGGGGCGTTGTTGCAGCGGCCGTGCAGCATCTCGTTGGCCAAAATCGCAAAGGCAACGGCCTCCTTGGCGTCGCTGTCCAGGCCCAGGGCCTCGTTGGTCACCACTTCGCAGCCGGGCAGGCCCGCCTGCAGCAGTTCCATCAATACAGGGTTGTGGCTTCCGCCGCCGCCCACGATCAACCGCTCCGGCTTCTGCGGGCAGTGGTGCTCCACCGCCAGGCAGATGCTCTCGGCGGTAAAGGCCGTGGCCGTGGCGATCTTATCGTACCCGGTCAGCCCCAGCTCCTCGCCCTTGCGCCACAGCGCATCCACAAAGGCGGCGCTGTAATGCTCACGGCCGGTAGTCTTGGGCGGGGCCAGCCGCAGGTAATCGTCGCTGTCCACTAAATACCGCAGCAGTTCGGCACTTACCTGCCCCTGCCGTGCCAGCTTGCCGCCGTCGTCGTAGCGCAGCGCGCCGTTCGTTACCCGCGCGGCCAGTGCATCGATGACCATGTTGCCCGGACCGGTGTCAAAAGCCAGCGTGTCCGCCAGCGCACCGCCCGCGGGCAGCACGGTAATGTTGCCAATGCCGCCAATGTTTTGCAGCGCCACGGTGCGGTGCTCCTCGCGGTATAAAAGGTACTCGGTGTAGGGGACAAGGGGCGCACCCAGCCCGCCGGCGGCCATGTCCCGCACGCGGAAGTCACTCACCACCGGGCAGCCCAGCCGCTCGGCGATCAGGCTTGGCTCGCCAATTTGCAGCGTGGCCCGCACCTTGCGGCCCAGGTAGTCTGCGCCCGCAGGCTCGTGCCAGATGGTCTGCCCATGGCTGCCCACAAAGTCCACGTCGCCGGGCTGGATACCCGCCGCGCGGCAGGCTTCCAGGCAGGCATCGGCGGACAGGCCACCCAGGTAAAAGTTCAGCAGGCAGATCTCCCGGCTGTCCAGCGGTGCACCGCCCGCCACCTGCAAAATTTTTTGCCGCGCCTCATCGCTGAACGGCAGCGTGATGAACCCCAGCTGCCGCACCCTGGTATCGGTGCCGCAGCCCCGCAGCTCCACCACGGCGGCGTCAATGCCGTCGGCGCTGGTGCCGCTCATCAGCCCAATGGCGATGCAGGCATCCTTTTGTAAAAAAGAAAGTTCCATCGTAGGACCTCCTGAAATAATAAAACATCCGTTTAAAATAAAGTTTCAACCTAATTCTATTATGTTCGCTTTAGGGCACTTTGTCAAGAGAAAATTTGCGTATAAACGTAATAACTGAACAATAAAGGAGCAAATGTATGCAAACACAGTATTACGCCGGGTGGGACGGCGGCGGCACCAAGACCCTTTGCCGCGTTTTGTATCAGGATGGCACCGCGCCGCAGCCCTTTACCGCCGGTGCGCTCAACCCCAATGGCACCGTGGCGGGTCAGTGCGAGGCCACCGTGGCCGACCTGCTGCGCAATATGGCCGCGCTGCCGGGCGGGCTGGACGCCTGCCGCATGCTGTGCATCGGCGCGGCGGGCATCAGCAACCCGGCCACCCGGGTCCACCTGCAAAATGCCCTGCAGGCAGGCGGCTACCACGGCCCGGTCACCTTCACCGGCGACCAGCAAACTGCCCTGTACGGGGCCCTCGGCGGGCCGGGCGGCATCGTGCTCATCGCGGGCACCGGCTCCATCTGCTACGGCCAAAGCACCGATGGCCGCGAAGCCCGCAGCGGCGGCTGGGGTAGCCTGATGGACGACGAGGGCGGCGGCTTCGCCCTGGGCCGGGACGCCCTGGCGGCGGTCGTCCGTGCCGAGGATGGCCGCATTGCCCCCACCGTGCTGCACGATGCAGTGTTCGAGGCGCTGCAGGTTGGCGCCGTCCGGGAACTGATCGGCAAGATCTACGCGCCGGGTTTCGGCAAGCGGGAGGTGGCCGCACTGGCCCCGCTGGTGGGGGCCGCCGCCGAACAGGGCGATGCCGCCGCCCTGCAAATTGTGGAAAAGGCAGGCCGCGAGCTGGCCCTGCTGGTGCGCCCGGTGGCCGAAAAGCTGGGGCTGCAATCGGCGCGTATCGCTTTTGCGGGCAGCGTGCTGCAAAAGTGCGCCCCGGTGCGCAGCGCCGCCCAAACGCAGCTGCAAACCCTGCTGCCGCAGCTCACCCTGGCCGAGCCGCAGGGCGACGCCGCTGCCGGTGCCGTGCTGCTGGCACGTTGCAAGGCAGAAGAATAAAAGTGTATAGACCCGGCTGAGAGGAGTGTATTAGGCACTCCTCTATTTTTTTGTCCAAGTTTTGCGCTATGTTTGGCTATGTAACAGGCCGGACTTGCGCAATTTGTTTGCGCAAATGGATTACACAAAACGCCAAAAAACGACAAAAAATGCGGAAGAAAGCCGTGAAAAAGAAAAAATACGCAAAGAATGACGCAAAAATGTGTTGAGCAAATTTACCAAATTCCACATTGTAGACTTTTACACAATGACGAAAAATAAGGTGCAACGTCCATAAATCACCCATAGATATTGAAATTTGAAGCAAAAAGTGTTATAACATTAACAGAAAACCATATAAGTGCAGCGAATAAAAGTGAGCGGCGCAGGAAACCCCAAAAAAATTGCTCAAAAGCGCAACAGTTGCGCACGATATCCCCAGGGGATATTATTTCACAGGTCTACCTGTGAAATAATGCGTATTGTCAGCAGGCGATGTATCCGGCCGCCGCGGCACGCAAGATCCAACCAACATTACAGACATAGAGCCACCGAAAGGAACAGAAAGGAAGTGAGCAGATGTCTAAGCACAGCACCACCCCCCGCACCCTGAGCCGCCGCCTGGCGGCCCTCCTGGCCGCCCTGGCCCTGCTCGCCGCCCTGACCCTGCCCGTTTATGCCGAGGCCCTTGATGACGCCACCGGCACTGCCCAGGCTGAAAGTAATGGCACCGCCGGCACTGCCCAGGCTGAAATAGGGGACACCATCTCCGACGGCACCGTAACCACCGAGAGCGACTCCACCACCCCGGAAGGAAAAGAGGCGGCCGAGGACAGCACGGCAAATGCCGATGGGAACAACGCATCTGAAAACAAAGATACGAAAGATAACGCCTCGTCAAGCACCACCGGCGATTCCAACACCACGGCAGACGACACCGTCAACGACACCCCGCAAACCCTGCCCGCCGATAACATCGACACCACGGCAGGCAAGACTGCCACGAATGACACCCTCGACACCACGGATGAGGATACCAAGCAAGACAGCGTCACCCGGTCTGCCGATGACGCAGAGACCGCTGATGATGCAGCAACAGATAATGGAACTGCAGCGTATAGTTATCCGGCTTGGGTATATGTTGCTGTTGCAGACAACTTTGGAGCAGGTTGGACGGTAATGTTCAACTCCAACAAGGCAAAAGAGAATGAGCAAGAAAATTGGCTTGCAAAACAATCCATGGATGAACAGAAAACGCTATATGACGGCAGAAGAGTTTTTGGCTTCGAGTTGACTCAGGAAAATTGTCCCAACAACGGCTATTCGAGGATTCAGTTTTTGCCTTATAATGGTAACGATCAGCAAAACCCCATTTATGAGGCAAGCAGTAAGTGGAAGGACATAAAGGATTTTGCCAATAAGCTTTATGATGCGAAAAATAGTACATGGGTAGATTATAAGCCTTTTGACCCAACTAACCATACCGCATTTTCCGGCAAACCCATGGCGTTCAAAAATGCTAGCACTGCTGAACTAACAAATGTAGTTGCCCACTTCTACGAGAAGACAAATGGTGAATTAGTAGAAGTAGAACCTGGAACACACAATTTAGGCACGGTGTCTGTTGGCGCAACAACAGAACCATTCCCGATTCCAACAGCTGCTTGCAGCTACGTCCAATTCACCGCAGGCGATAATAAAATAATCAGTAGCCTGTACAACTTCTACGGCCAAGAAGTAGGGACTGGCGAGGAAAGCTTTCTCTTCGATGAAACCAACTGCTTCTGCTTTGTCTACACTGAAAAAGCCTCCAACTGGACAAGAGGCAAAGACGGCCGCACGATTTTCTATGATGCGACATTTTCCAAGCTATCACTGGATACAGCCAATGCAATCCCCTCTATAGTTGGTGGAGACGTTTACTATTACCTGACGGGACAGAATAAAACTGCTCTGTTCGGCAAAATGACCAAGCAATCAGATGATCTCTACTATATTGATGGTGTGGATGAGGACTATGACCATATCATTTTTGCAGCCAGAAGTACAGGTGACAATGGTATAAAGCCGGATAACCTTGCGAAGAGCGGCGAAAGCACAGAGAATCTGGAAATCCCGTGGGCAGGTGGATATGCTTTCCCATGCTTCTACGCCGATACGGGTGATGATTCTACATATAATTACAATGGGAATAACCAGCGCGGCGGCTACTGGGCCGAAGTAAACACCCTGCGTAACGCCGAAGCCAACAAAGCTGGCAAAACGGTCGTTGACGTTCCGCAGGAGAAGTTTAAAGCAGACAGCAGCACCAAGTATATCGACACCACCCTGTACGATTACTATTCGGATTGGGAATTAAACGGAAACAATCGAGATACATACGATCATAAATTTAGTGAAGATGGAAATGCTCCGAACGCGTTTTCCGCCCACCGCAACTGGGTACCGTTCCGGCAGTTCGATCAGGCAGTAAGCGATTATTATTTGTCTGCCGGAGCATTTGGAAGCAATAATTCGGTCCTGTATCCGATTTATACAGGGCATTTCCAACCACAAGAGTTTAGCTTTAAACCTTTTGCAGAATTAAGTGGAGCGTTAAACCTCTTCGGCTTCACAAATGGCCGCGCTTTTATGGCGGCAAATAACTCTGCCTTGTGCGCAAAAACAGATGATAATCGAACAGTTTACTACGATTACACCTTCCAGGGCATTGTTGCGAATCAAGAAGTAAATGGCCAGCCGATCATGCGCGGAACCGAGAATGGCACAAATAAGTTGGTTGAGCCGCACTTCAATGAGGATTTCTTAAAAGGAAACAACAGCAAGAAAGCGAAGCTTGGCGATGTTTACGAAAAGGTTTCGTTCCCGTTTACTCAAGCAGATGTTTTTGGTGAGAAAGTTAAATACTGGGCATTCGATGCCGCAGATACAACGCTCTACCTAAAACAGGATTCGTCGGATAGCAACAGTTATTTCTTGCAGAAATCTAATGATCGCACGGCTTCCGAAAATAGAGAATCTAATACGACTGTAAAGAAGGATAATAAGGGGCAGCCGACTTACGGTTTCTTCCCCTTTAACGAGACTATCCCCAAAGATGCTCAGGCATCCAACTATAACTATGGTTTCGGCGCTAAGCTGCAGTTTAACTTTACCTTAACGGAAAACGGTAAGGTTAAAAGTGATGAGGGCGGCGAAGATGTTCCCATCAAATTCTTCTTCTCTGGCGACGATGACGTATGGGTCTTTATTGATGGTAAGTTGGTATTGGATGTTGGCGGTGCGCATGGTAAGGCTTCCGGTTTGCTGGAATTCGGCGCAAGCGGCGACAAAAACATCGTAACGCCCTATGTCAGCAAGGTGAAAGTAGGTGGAACGGCAAATCTCAATTCGGGCAATTTGGGCAATTCGAACGATTGGGACAATAAAGTCAAAAAGACGATTACCTATCAGGGCAGCAACAACAAAAACGAAAAGATTGATTTCTACTACGCGGGCGACGCCATCGAATATGATAAAGGCAAGACCCACACCCTTACCATGTACTACATGGAGCGCGGCATGTGGGAGTCCAACATGGCAATCGCCTTCAACTTCCCGGATTATAACGAGCTGCAGGTGAAAAAGGAAGTCGACGTTAACGGTGTCAACGACCTTTTCAAAAATTGCTTCAAGGATAAAAGGTTCTTCAACTTCACCATCAGGAACCAGGCTACCCATTATGGCACGACTGATGCAGCGGGCGATGCAGTAACCACCATCAACCTGTTGGAGCCTAACAAGAGTACCTCTGTGCAAAATAACTTCAATACAACAGCGACCCACGCACCAGGCACGAGTGGTGAAAACAGATTCGAAATAGTGAAAAGCCCGCCCAATAAGCTGAATGTCACTGATGGTACAACCCTGTTGAATTGGTTTACCCAGTTCGAAGACCTGACCCCGTCACCGGGTTCCAACAAGGAAAAACGCTACGGTATCCTGACGCTGGACAAGACCATCGACATCACCGGTATGAGCTACCTCAGCTTTGACGTTTATGTCGACTCGAACGAGGGCGACGCCGCGCTAAGCAACATGTACCTGGAGCTGCGGGACAGCAAAAACAAGCAAAAAAGCTGCCTTGGCCAGACGTTCATAGGCGGCAAAGATCTTTACGGCCAGGTCGAAATGCACAACAACCATTGGATCACCGTCAAGCTGAGCCTGGACGATGTGAAGGCAGAGGAAGGCTTTGACAAGGGCCATGTACAGGAACTGCGGTTTGGTTGCAACTACCCGCGCAGCATTTATTTGCGCAACATCGTGTTCTCGTCCAAAGCGGTGCCCCAGACAGTCACCGGCTTTACCACCAAGCAGGAGGACATTGCGGATTACGGCTCAGCCAAAAAGGGCGAGCTGATGCCCGCTGTGAACGCCCAGTACACCTCGGATGCCGAGAAAGGCACGATGGTGGTGGATAAAAACGGCGGTTTTGTCCTTAAAGCTGGCGAGACGATCAGCTTTAAGGATCAGTTCCGCCGCGGCAGCTACCTGTCCATCAACGAGCAAGTCGACAAAAATCTGTTTGACACGCAATGGACCATCTATGAAGATGGGAAGGCGGTTAATGAGACAAAAGAGGGAACCGGCAGCAAGCTAAAGCTTGAAGGCAAGCCTATAAGTCTCAAAGATCGGCCCGGCACTGCCCCGGATGATAGACGTATTGAAAATAAGGATGCCGAAGGCGATGGTACGCAAAACGCCTACGGTGGCCAAAAGCCCAGTACCCAAAATCCAAAGGATAATACCATCGTTTTCCGCTCTTACACGAACCCCGACGCTACGGATGCAGAAGGTGAGACCCAGTTGAAGGTCGTGTTTGTCAACACGGTCAAAACCGGCAGCCTGACCATCAAAAAAGAACAGGACGGAAAAGGCGAAAACTTAGCTAACAGAACGTACACGTTTAAGGTCCGCTTCACCAACGTTGGCGGCCATGCGCTGGAAGACGAGGCCATTGTAAAAGAGTATACGGCGAAAGTTGACGAGCCGTGTGTCATTAACAATATCCCCGTTGGCACACGCTTCACCATTGAGGAAGAAACGCCTAAGGATGGTTCCAAGCTGACGCACGCATCGGTCACCGGTGGTGGCAGCGGCACCATGGTCTTGAGCAATAACACCGTGCGCGGTTCTATCGTTGTAGGCGCTGCAGGTGACGCGAATCAGGCCGTAGCGACCTTCACCAACACCAAGCAGGAACTGCTGGATATTACCGGCGAAAAGGTTTGGAAGGACGCAAGTGGAAAACCAGTAACCAGCAACCTGCCGGACATCTACGTGCAGCTCCAACGCCGCCATGAGAGCACGAAGGATCCGTGGCAGCCCGTCACAGTCACGTACCAGAACAAAAACTACCTGCCAGTTACAAACGGCTACGATGGCATGAAGTTCAGCTTCCTGGGCCAGCCTGCTAAGGATTACGACGAAGACGGCCAGCCAAACTTTGAGTACCGCGTGGTCGAAGGTTCCGTTGACAATGAGGGAGTTTTCCATGCGGTTGAGGATAAGGGAACCATCACGATTGACGAGAAGGTTTACGGCGTCACTTATGAGTATACGAACCCGGAACCCGATGCTGCAAATACCAACAATGCAAAGCAGACCGTGACCATCACCAACACGCAGCAAGACCCGAAGTTTACGCTGGATATTACCAAAGCGGATGCGGAAGATACTAAGCACACGTTGGCGGGTGTTGAGTTCACGCTGGAGAAGCTGACGAAGGACGGCAACGGGAATACGGTTGTTGATAGTCCGTTTGGCAAACGTACAGGCGTAACCAATGACCAGGGCGAGTTGATGCTGACAGACAGCAGCGGTAAGGTGACCCAAGGCTTTACGGAGTTGAAGGCTGGAACGTATCGGCTGACCGAAACCAAGGCGGCGAAGGATTACAACCTGCTGTCGGCGCCGATTGTTATTACCTTTACAAAAGAGGGTCAGTGCCAGATTGGGGATGATGGCCCCATGCAGGCGAACAATAAAGAAATCTTTACGGGTAATGCCGCAGAGGGCTATACGCTGAAGTTGACCGTCTTGAACAGAAAGACACCTGCGCTGCCGCATACGGGTGCGGATGCGCCTAGCTTGTGGCTGCTGATCGGGCTGCCGCTGGCAGTGGCGGGGTTGTTGATACTGGTATTCCGTTACAACAAGAAAGGGGGACGGACGCGTTAATTGTTCCCCAATACAAACCATAAACAAATGAAGAGAGGTAAAGTCATGAAAAAGAAAAGCAGATTCTTAACAGGCTTGTTAAGCGCCGTCATGGCCCTCAGCCTGTGCGCCCTGCCTGCTGCGGCGGTAGGGGAGCCGGGTAGTGAAGTGACTGTCAATAAGACTACCAGCGTAATTGATGAAAAGAAGAGCGGTTCTATTACAATTTATAAGTATCTGCACAGTGAAGAAATTAGTAGTGCGGATGGTACGGGCGAAGTTCAGACTCCGCCAGCTAATACGAAGCCGTTGCAAGGCGCAGGGTTTACTATTTACCAGGTAATGAGCAAGCGTGACTTGATTGCTTATTACAATGGTGACGGCAAAACTAATGCACCGAAAGTTGACGACTATTTTAAGAAAAATGGCGATGGTAGCGTCGTAGGTTACGAAGCAAAAGATTTGGCTGAAGGTATCGCAGAAAAGGTTAAAGATACGGGAAAAACGAATGCAGACGGTAAAGTCCAGTTTACGGGCCTTGAATTAGGCTTGTACCTTGTGATCGAAACCTACAAGCCGGATGCTGTTGTAGAAGCAGTTAAGCCTTTTTTGGTTTCTGTTCCTATGACCCGTGTAAAAACGAGTGGCAATAAAAGCGGCGAATTGACCGAGTGGCTGTACGATGTTATTGTATATCCGAAAAACAGCACACAGATTGCGGGCATTACGCTTGTAAAGTACGGTGCGACCGGCGCAGACAAAGATGGTGCTAAAAAGGCGAACAATGTGCTGGAAGGCGTTCAGTTTAGACTTGATCACTATAATGACACATCTGATAAAACTGATAAATGGGAAACCATTACAACGACAGGTACCAATAAAGAGGGCAAAATCACGGCTAGTGATTTGAAACCCGGTAAATACCGCTTTGTCGAGTTGGGTTATGCTAGCGGTAAGGAAAATAGCTACATTATCAACAAAGATGCTGTATATGAGTTTACCATCGATAAAAAAGGTGAGATTCAGTATACAACTAAACCCAGTGAAAGCGATAATTGGGATTTTGTTATTGATACTGCCAACAAGACGATTGAAGTCTACAACTACAAGCCGGATATGGACAAGAATGTCCAGGACCGCGGAACTAACGATTGGGTTCAGGCAAGTGATTACAATGTAGGCGATGAAGTTCCATATCAGATTACTGTAACGGTGCCCAAGAACATTGCTGATTTGAGAACCTTTAAGGTTACGGATGCTCCGAACCATCTGGCGTATGTTGCAAATTCTATGACTGTCACGGCTGGTGACAAGACGCTGGATGAGGACACTCATTACACACTTGATACGACTGCTCCGGAAAACGGCTTTACTGTCGCATTTGTCCCGTCTGAAATTGCAAACTACGCTGGTCAGCAGATTGTGATTAGCTACAAGTCGAAGCTGTTGGAAAATGCCGCTATTGATGTAAACGGCAACCACAACACTGCAAAACTGATTTACTCCAATAAGACTGGCAAGACTAGCGACCCGAGCGATGATACTACGAACGAAATCGAAGATAGCGCAATTGTCTATACTTTTAAGATTAAAGTTGTAAAGACAGATGAGAAGAAGAAAGCACTTGCAGGCGTAGAGTTTGATCTTTATCGTGAGGTTGCTAAAACGGCAGCAAATGTGCTGACCGATGACAAAGCAAAAGCGCTGGGACTTGAGGTTTCTCCCGATAAGGCATGGGTCAAGGTAAACACGAGTAAGTTGGTAACAGATACTAATGGTGAAATCATCAAGACTAGTGGCGAATTGAAGAACGAGGGTCTTGCCCAAGGTCGTTATGCACTGGTTGAAACGAAGACGGCGGAGCATTACAACCTGCTGAAAGGTCCCATCTATGTTGAGCTGAAGGTCGTTTATACCAAAACTGTCACGGTTGCAGACGTGGTTGTAAATGGCAAGACCACGAAGCATACGGTAGAAGTTATCAAAAAGAATGGCTTTAAAGATGACAAGGATGCCACTATTACTGGTACCACGGAGATTAACGTCATCAACCGCAAGGGCTTTGACCTGCCCACCACCGGTGGTTTCGGCACTCTGCTGTTCAGCGCAATCGGTGCTCTGCTGGTCGTCGGCGGTGTCGGCGTGCTGATGTCCACCAAGAAAAAGAAGGGTAATGGCTGATTGACACCCCTCTTTTAGCAAACAAAACAAATCAAACCATACACCAAAAGGGGAAGGGCCGGTTCCGGCTCTTCCCCTATGGTGGGTTTTGAAAGGATTTTTGCCATGGATACCTCCACCAGACTGAAATTGGGCTTTGCGGCGCTGATGATCCTGTCGGGCATCGGCGTGGCGTCCTACCCGGTCATCAGCAACATGGTGGCCCAGCGCCACGCCAGTACGGCTATCCAGAATTACGACGAGACCGTGCATAGCATGGACACCGAAAAGCTGGACGCCGCCAAAGAGGCCGCCCGCCGCTACAATGAACAGCTGGGCAGCGCGCTGGACCGCGATGCCGCCGGTGAAGCCGAGGACACCGGCACCAGCTACGTGGACCTGATCGACGTGGGGGAAAGCCTTGGCTACATTACCATCCCGAAAATCGACGTAAACCTGCCCATTTACGAGGGCACCAGCGACGACGTCCTGCTGAAAGGCGTCGGCCATCTGGAAGGATCCAGCTACCCGCTGGGCGGAGAAAGCACCCACAGCGTGCTGACCGGGCATCGCGGCCTGGCCGAGGCTGTGCTGTTTACCGACCTGGACAAATTACAAGAGGGCGACAAATTTTACCTGCATATCATGGACGAGGTGCTGGCCTATCAGGTCGACCAGGTCAAGGTCGTTCTGCCCGAGGAGACCGATGACCTTACGATCGTGCAGGGCCAGGACTACTGCACCCTGGTGACCTGCACGCCCTACGCCATAAATACCCACCGTATGCTTGTGCGCGGCATCCGCGTGCCGTATAATGGAGAGGAAGAAACCGGCGATACCCCGCAGGTCGTGCAATATCAGGCCCTGCACACCGGCACGGTGGTCAAGCGCATCGTGGATGCCTGGCCGTGGATCTCGGTGACCGGCAGCGTGATTATTGGCGGCGAAGCACTGCTGCTGCTTCTGCTGCTGCATCGCTGCAAAAAACGGGAGGAGGACGACTAAATGCGGCGTCTGCTTGTAAAAATCGGCGCGTGGCTGGCCATTCTGCTGGGCCTTGCCATGATGCTGCAGCCCACCGCCGCTGATTGGCTGACCCGCCAGCGCAACAGCAAAACGGCACAGCAGTTTGCCGCCAACACAGCCACTGCCGCCGATGCGGCAAACACTGACAGCGCCAGCCAAACCGCCGAGGAAAACCGCCCCTACCCGGAACTGTACGCCGCCATGCAGGCCTACAATGCGCAGATTTACGCCGACGGCCAAAGCGGCCTGACCGACGCCTTCGCCTATGAAAATCCGCCGCTGGATCTGACCGATTACGGCTATGACGAGGAGGTCCTCGCCATGCTGTGGATCCCGCGGCTGGATCTGGAACTGCCCGTTTACCTGGGCGCCAGCCGGGAGAATATGGCCAAGGGCGCGGCGCTGCTGGGGCAGACCTCGATGCCGCTGGGCGGCGAAAACACCAACACCGTGCTGGCCGCCCACCGCGGCTATTATGGAGCGGAAATGCTGCGCAACGTGCAGCAAATCCAAGTGGGGGACAAGATCCAGCTGACCACCCCGTGGGACACTTTAATTTACCGCGTGGCAGAGCTGAAAATTATCGACCCTGCGGATATTTCCTCGGTACTCATCCAGCCGGGGCGGGATCTGTTGACGCTTTCCACCTGCCACCCCTACACCCAGAATTACCAGCGCTACCTTGTGATAGCCGAACGCGACCCCGATGCCGCCGTGACTGATAAGGACACCGACCTGCAGGAAAGCGAGGCCACCTGGGATGCCTCGCCCCGGCAGGTGACGATGGAAACAGACGGTACAACGTCTATCGCTGAGGTGGAACCCCAAAGCATCACCCCGCTGCCGCAGGAGGGCAGCACAGAATCCGAAGGCAGCGCGGTCTCCAACCTGATGATCTGGCTGGAAAACAACGCCCTTTGGGCCGGGTTCGTCTTTATTGCCGCCTGTGTCGGCGTGCTGGCGATCTGGCAAAAACACCGGGAGGAATGACCATGCAATACAACCAAAAGGCCGTTGACGTAGCGGCGGAAGTTTCCAAAGCCGTGTTTGGCAAGCCGCAGACCATCCGCACCATCTGGATGGCCATGCTGGCGGGCGGCCATGTGCTGATCGAGGACATCCCCGGTGTGGGCAAAACGACGCTGGCGCTGGCCTTTGCCCGCGCGCTGGAGCTGAACGAGAGCCGCGTGCAGTTTACCCCGGACGTGCTGCCCTCGGACATTGTGGGCTTTACCGTGTTCCAGAAGGAGACCGGGCGGCTGGTGTACCACCCCGGCAGCGTAATGTGCAACCTGTTTTTGGGTGATGAAATCAACCGTACCTCGAGCCGAACCCAGTCGGCGCTGTTGGAGGTTATGGAGGAGGGCACCGTCACCGTGGACGGCGTGACCCACCCCGTGCCCGCGCCCTTTACCGTTATTGCCACCGAAAACCCCGTGGGTGCCGCCGGTACCCAGATGCTGCCGCAGTCCCAGTTGGACCGTTTTACCGTGTGCGTGGTCATGGGCTACCCGGACACCGAGGCCGAGATGCAGATGCTGGCGGGCCGCGGCCAGCGCACCCTGCTGGAACAGGTGCACCCCGTGGCCAACCAGGCCGACCTGCTGGCTATGCAAAAAGAGGTAGCTGGGGTGTTTATCCATGAGCTGATGTATCGCTATATCGTCGATCTTGCCCAGGCCAGCCGTAAGGACCCGCGCCTGGCGCTGGGGCTCAGCCCCCGTGCGTCGCTGGCGCTGGCCGGCATGGCACGGGCAGCGGCCTACCTGGCCGGGCGGGATTTTGTGGCCCCGCAGGATGTGACCGCCGTGTTTGCTGATGTGGCCCGCCACCGTCTGGTGCTGGCTGACCAGGCGAAGGCGGGCGGCGAGACGGTGGATGTGGTCATCGACGATCTGCTGCGCACCGTGCCGCGTCCCCGCCCGGAAAAGGCCGACCGCCATGGCAGGTAAACTGTGCTGGGCGCTGGGCCTGGTGTTGCTGTTTGCCGCTGCGGTGCTGACGCAGGCGCCGCTGGCCGTAGGGCTGCTGGGATTTTTCTTGCTGCTGACCCTGCTGCTGGTGCTGGAAGTGCGGTACTTGCGCGGCAAGGTGGAGGCCGAACTGATCGTGCCCGACCAGCCTGCCGTGCAGGGCCGGCCCTTTGTGCTGACCGTGCGGCTGACCAACCACAGCCCGCTGCCCATCCCCCAATTGCTGACACTGGTGCAGGCCACCGATGAATGGGGTGGCAATACCATAACTTTACGCTGCAGCGGCATGTTGGGCAGCAAGGCCCGCGCTGAGCAGCGGTTGACGCTGCAGGCCAACAAAAGCGGCGTGTGGCAATTACGGCTGCAAAGCGTGACGCTGTGGGACCATCTGGGGCTGTTCAAAGCCCAATGCGGCCTGCCGCAGACCGCACAAAGCCTGTGTGTGCTGCCCCAAAGTGCCCGCCTGGGCAGCGACACCCAGCCCGACCCTGACGCCGACGGCATGCAGGAGAGCGACCGCAGTGTGCTGGGCGGCAACTACGATGTGCGAGAGTACCGCGAAGGGGACTCGCTGAAACAAGTCCACTGGAAGTTGAGTGCCAAGCTGAACCGGCTGTTGATCCGTGAACCGCTGGCCGCCGGTACAATGGCGGGGCAGGGGAGTGGTGACGGCCCCGGCGAGGGTGAGGGTGACATGTGGGGGAATTTCCCCGCCGAAGCCGCCCTGCACCGGGAAGCACCGCCCACCAAGAAAAAAGCAGTGGCGCTTTCCAAACGCGGCGGCACCGATGCCGACAGCGGCCTGGTGTTTCTGGACCGTGTGCTCATCAGCCCCGCCGTACCCGCGCGGGATACCCTGTGGCTGGTGGTGGACCTCTGCCTGCTGCTGGCGCTGACCTTTGGGCTGGTGTCCGCCGCCGTGACGGCCTTTGCCGTTCACCCGCCCGTTTGGGTGTGGCTGGCGCTGGCCACGTGGTGTGCCGGGTGGTGCCTGTTTGGACGGCTGCCCCGGCGTGTGCAGCGGCTGGGCCTGCTGGCTGGCAGCCTTGTCTATTTGGTGGGGCTGTTTTTGTGCCAGCGCAGCTTTTTGGCCGGGGCACGCCAGTTTGGCGCTGCCGTGGCCGCAAGCTTAAATCAACGTTTTAACGCAAATCTGGCTGCCACAGCGGGCGGCACCCCGGCCCAGCTGGGGCTGTTTCTGGCGCTGGCCGCCCTGCCTTTGGCGGGCCTGCTGGCGCTGGCCGCGCTGCGCCGGGCCGACATTTTGCTGTTGAATCTGCTGCTGCTGCCGGCGGCGGTGTTCCTGCTGCTGGCGGGCAGCAACGTCTCCACGCCCTGCTGGCTGCTGCTGGCCGTGGGCTGGCTGGGGGCGCTGGCAGGCTCCCGCGCCGTGCGCCGCCGTGCGCTGTGGGGGGCGGCGGAGTCAGAAACCTGCCGCCGCAATCAGGCACAGCACAGGGCCATCCAAAAAGGCTCGGCGGCGGCCACTGTGCTGGTATGCGCTGCGCTGTTGGTGCCCGCCTTTGTGCTGCGGCCTGTGGTAGGTTTGCCCTTGCAGGCATTGCAGCCCGCGGCCCAGGTGATGGAATCGGCGGCCATAAGCGCCGCTGTGACCTGGCTGCCCCGCGTCAGCGGCGGGCGGCTGAACCTGCATGTAGAAGCTGCCGCCGGCGGTGTGGCCGATGGTGCCTTAGCCCAGGGCGGCGGCTTGCAGCTGCGCGGGGTCGAGGACCTGGCCCTGACCGCCAGTGACCAGCCTGAGGAAACCGTCTACCTGCGGGGGTTTATCGGTGGCAGCTACGACGGCACCGCCTGGCAGGCCCCCGATGCAAACGCCTTTGACAGCGCCGCCATGAACTGGAAGACCGAGGACGACGCCCGCCTGACTATTGCCAGTCTGCCGTTTTTGCGTGCCGCCTACGATGGCGCCGCCGAGCCGCAATCCCTTACGGTGGAGCGGCTGAACGCGGGGGACGCCTACACCTACGCCCCCTACAACGCCTACTGGAATGACTACTACACCCTAAACGGCGACGGCGCGGCGGACGGCCAGACCGCACAGGACGATGTGTTTTTGTATTATCCGCGCAGCATCGCCAAAGAACTGTTGGCCGCCCGCGCCGAGGGTGACCCCAGCGTGCTGGACCGCATGGAGAGCTCCTACGCGGCCTACGCCAACAGCCACTACACCGCCGTGCCCGATGGCTACGACGACTTGCAGGCCCAGTGCGAAACGGCTGCCAAAGAGCAAAAGCTGACCGACCCGGACGACATCACAGCCTACATCCGCACCTGGCTGAACACCAACTGCCGGTATGACACCAACGCCTCCCAGGCACCGGACGGCACCGACCCGATCCACTACTTTTTGTACGAGTCCAAGTCCGGCTACAGCGTGCAGTTTGCCTCGGCGGCCACGCTGATGTTCCGCATGTTCGGCCTGCCCGCCCGCTATGTGGTAGGGTATGCTGCGCCGCAAAGCTTGTTCACCCAGCAGGCGGATGGCAGCTGGCACGCCGTTTTGCAGGACGATAATGCCCATGCCTGGGCCGAGGTCTACATCGACGGCCAGGGCTGGACCCCCATGGAGATGACCCCCGGTGTGCTGGTAACAGCTGAAAAGGCCGACTACAAAAGCAGCCTGCCGGAGACCACCCCTGCCGAGAGCAGGGCCGCAGCCACCACTGACAGCGCCGATACCCGGCAGGACTTGCAGCTTTCCACCGCCCCGCGCCGTGCCCTGTGGCTGGTGGCTGTGCCGGTGGTGATGCTGGCTGCAGCTACAGCTGCTTTTATCCTGCACCGCCGCCGTGTGCTGGGGCTGGATACCCGCCGCCCCTGTGCAGAGCGGGTGCTGGCGATCTTTGCTGCAATCTACGCGCAGCTGGTGCGCCGCGGCCTGCCTGCGGGTACGTCCTCGGACGAGCAGGCGTTCTCCCAGTTTTTGCTGAAAGAGGTACATGAGCTTTCGGGCGGGGAAATCGAGGCGATGGTATCGCTTGCGCAGCGTGCCGCCTTTGCCGCCGATACCCTGACCGAAGAAGACGTAGCCGCTATGCGCGGCTGGTACAACCGCATCAAAAACAACAAAAAGACATAATTCCACATAAAAATTGCGAAAAAATTGCGAAATTTTTTCCCAAAACACCCCAAAACCGTTGAAATCTACGCACTGCGTATGTTATACTAACCTAAACACCATTGAACAAGGAGTCGATTCTGAGATGCCGCGTCGCAAAAAATCGGATGAAGGCATTATGGATATCACCCGTATGGCAGAGGATCTGGGCGTATCAAAAACGACGGTATCCCGTGCTTTGTCCGGTAATGGCCGTGTAAGCGAAGCAACCCGCCAGCGTGTGGTGGACTATGCCCGTGAGAAAAATTATGTCCCGAACATGATGGCGAAAAGCCTCGTCACCAAAAAGTCGTATAATGTTGCGCTGGTGTTTTCGCGCCAGTTTTCTAACTTCGAGGGTCAATTCCTGCGCAAAACTATCACCGCCGTCTGCGATGTGATGGCCCGCAACGATTACGATGTGCTGCTGGCCATGGTGGGTGAGCAGGAGGCCCAGCCTGTGCAGCGCCTGCTGGTCAACCACAAGATCGATGGCGTCATCCTGGCCCGCTCGCTGGAGCGTGACCCCCTGATCCCGTTGCTGCAGCAAAGCAAACTGCCCTTTATCGCCATCGGCCGCCCGGCCGACCCCACGGTGCTTTACGTCGACCACGACCAGGTGGGCGGCTGCCGTGAGATGACCAACCTGCTGCTGATGAAAGGTCTGCACCGCATCGCCCTGTTGGGCGGCTCCATGCTGTACACCGTCAATCAGACCCGTCTCGAGGGCTTCCGCCAGGCGCACGAGCACAGCCGTTGTAAGATCGATGAAACCCTGCTTTTTTTGGAGTTGGAGACCGACGATCTGCGCATCGACGCCATCCAACAGGCTGTGGCACGCAAGGCGGACTGCCTGCTGTGCATGGACGACCACGTGGCCATGCTGGCACTGAACACCGTGCGCCAGATGGGCCTGAAAGTGCCCAATGACATCCGTATTGCTTCGCTGTATGACGGCGAGGCCCTGCTGGATTGCACGCCGCAGATCACGGCGGTGTCTTTCGACCCCGAACTGCTGGGCAAACGCGCCGCACAGCAATTGTTGGCCGTCACCCGCCGCCAGCCCGTCGAGACCGGCGCCCTGCTTGGCTACCAGGTGGGCCTGCGCACCTCGACACAGACCTGATTTTGCCCCCGTTATTCAATAATAAACAAAGCCGCCCGGCCTGAAATTCTCTTCAGGCCGGGCGGCATTTTCTATGGATGCCTAAGGCAACACCGCACAATTCCCGCCTTACGGCTTAAGCACCGCTTCGGCGGCTGCGGCACGGCATCTGCGTTGTCAAAATGCTCGATAATACACAAAGTATTATCTGCGCTTTTGGCTTAGCAGCTGCCGCACCTCGCTCGCCGTATCGGCACTTAGAATTGTGCGGTATTGCCCTAAATTTATTCAGCGTTGTTCAGATAAATACGTGCCTCATACGGGCGGAAATGTGCCGCATCCGCGGGGGTGTCATAGTTGCCCAGCAGCAGGGTATCCAACGGCAAGGGAGCCACTGCGTCGGCGGGCAGGGTGAGCGGCTCCTCGTAGAAATTGCACAGCACGGTCATCACCTGGTCACCCAGGCGGCGCTGGTAGGCAAACAGAGCCGGGTGGTCTGCAAACAGCAGGGTAAAGTCGCCCTCACTGAAAATGGGATACTGTTTGCGCAGACGAATGAGCGCCTGGTAATAGTGGAACACCGAGCCGGCATCCGCCACCTCGTCCGCCGCATTGATGGCGGTATAGTTGGGGTTCACCTGCAGCCAGGGCGTGCCATCGGTAAAACCCGCGTTGGTGGTGGCGTCCCACTGCATGGGGGTGCGGGCGTTGTCGCGGCTCTTGGCGTGGAGAGAGCGCAGGATATCTGCCTCGCTGTACCCGGCCTGGGTACGCTCGCGGTACATGTTCAGCGTTTCAATGTCGCGGTAGTCGTCGATGGTGGGGAAGGCGACGTTCGTCATGCCCAACTCTTCGCCCTGGTAGATGTAGGGCGTGCCCTGCATGCCGTGCAGCAGGGTGGCCAGCATCTTGGCGGATTCCTGCCGGTAAGCGCCATCGTTGCCCCAGCGGGAGACGATGCGCGGCAGGTCGTGGTTGTTCCAGAACAGGCTGTTCCAGCCTTTGCCGTGCAGGCCCACCTGCCACTTGGTCAGCACCTCTTTCAGCGCCGAAAGCTGCAGCGGAGCCAAATCCCACTTCGCCTTGCCGGGAATCTGGTCCAGGCCGATGTGCTCAAACTGGAACACCATCGAGAATTCCTTGCCCCGCGGGTCGCTGAAGATGGGGGCGTTCTGCACATTGGCGCCCCAGGCCTCACCCACGGTCACCAGATCGGTGCTGCCAAAGGTGTTGGCGTTCAACTCTCGGATATAGGCATGCAGCATCGGGCCGTTGGAGGTAATTCCCAGGTCCGGGTCCTTGGCGATCTGGTCGATGACATCCAGCCGGAAACCGCCCACGCCCTTGTCCATCCAAAAGCGGATGGCCTTGTACAACTCCTGCCGCAGGGCGGGGTTGTCCCAGTTCAGATCAGGCTGTTTGATGGAAAACTGGTGGAAATAATACTGCCCCACCTCGGGCACCCAGGTCCAGGCCGAGCCGCCAAAGGTGGCCCGCATCTTGTTGGGCGGCGTGCCCTCCACGCCGTCGCGCCAGACGTAATAGTCGTGGTAGGGGTTGTCGCGGCTCTTTTTTGCCTCCTGGAACCAGCGGTGCTCGTCCGAGGAGTGGTTCAGCACCAGATCCATGATGATGCGGATGTGGTGTTTTTTGGCTTCGGTGATGAGGTTGTCCATGTCGGCCAGCGTGCCGAACATGGGGTCAATATCGCAGTAGTCGGAAATGTCGTAGCCGTTGTCATCCTGCGGGCTGCGGTAGACGGGGCTGAGCCAGATGGCGTCGATGCCCAAGCTCTCCAGATAGCCAAGCCGCTGGATGATGCCGGCCAGGTCGCCAATGCCGTCGCCGTTGCTGTCCTGAAAGCTGCGGGGATAGATCTGGTAGATCACAGCATTTTTCCACCAGGGCTGCGGGTTTGCCATAGTTTTTCTCCTTATTGATACCTTAGATAAATGTCGGAATTTGAAATCGTTTGCGCCGTTACAATCATAACCGAATCAAACCTAATTTGCAAGATGCCGGGGCTGCTGGTGCCCTACGATTTTTGCGGGGTGGAAGATGTAAATTTTGTATCTTCTGCAAAATACGTCACGCGCCCCTCGTTATAGTAAGCAGAGATTACCAATAACTGGGAGGCAACGACCATGAAAATACTGCTTACGACCGATACCTGGGTTCCTACCATAAACGGCGTTGTAATGTCCACTGCCACCCTGCGTGCCGCACTGACGGCCCAGGGGCACGAGGTGCGGGTGCTGACCCTTTCCGGCGACAGCCATACCTATACAAAGGACGGTGTGACCAGCCTCGGCTCACTGGATGCCGGGCTGGTCTACCCAGGGGCCCGGATGCGCGCCCCGGCATTGAATCGTGCCATCCGTGATCTGATCGACTGGCACCCGGATGTTGTCCACTCTCAGTGCGAGTTCAGCACTTTTGCCCCGGCACGCCGGATTGCGCACGCTGCGGGCGCACCGCTTATCCACACCTATCACACGGTGTACGAGGATTACACCCACTACTTTTCCCCCAGCCGCAGCATGGGGCGCAAGATGGCGGCGCTGTTCACCCGCATGATCTGCGCCGACTGCGACGCAGTCATCGCACCCACGCCCAAGATCAGCCGCCTGTTGGCGGGCTACGGCGTGCACTGCCCGGTGCGTATCATCCCCACTGGGCTGGACCTGCAGCGCTTTGCTGTGCCCCGGGATGATGCCCTGCGCAGCCGCCTGGGCCTGCCGCCGAAAGAGGCAAACAAGACGGTCCTGCTCAGCCTGGGACGGCTGGCCAAGGAAAAAAACACAACAGAACTTGTCGATTCTATGCAGAATTTGCCGGACGCCGTTCTGCTCATCGTCGGCGACGGCCCAGAGCGCGCCGTGCTGGAACAGCAGGCGCAAAGCCTCGGCGTGGCTGACCGCGTGATTTTCGTAGGGGCCGTCCCGCCTGCCGAGGTGCCCCGCTACTACGCGCTGGGGGATGTATTTGTCAGTGCCTCCACCAGCGAGGCCCAGGGCTTGACCTACATCGAGGCTATGGCCGCAGGATTGCCGCTGCTTTGCCATGCAGACCCCTGTCTGGACGCGCTGGTGCGGGAAGGGGAGACCGGCTGGGCCTACCACACGCCTGCCGAGTTGGCTGCCCGTGCCGCTGCTCTGCCCAAAGGCCACCAACTGGCTGCCATGAGGCAAAACGCCCGCCGCGCCGTGCAGCCTTACACGAAGGAACAGTTCGGTCTTAGCGTAGTGCGGCTTTACGCGGCGGCGCTGGGCCGTAAACACGCCGCCCGCAGTGCGGCAGGGGGGAATGTGGCATGATCAAAAAAATCAACCAGGCAGCGTCTATCCTGGGGCTGGTGCTCTGCGCCGTGCTGGCATATGTCTTTTGGAAAGCCGGGCTGTTTGACTCCAAAGAAGCGCTGACCAGCTGCATCAGCCGGTTCGGCTGGGCAGGTCCGGCGGTGTTCATCACATTCCAGGCCGTGCAGGTGGTCATCCCCATACTGCCCGGCGGGCTGGGGTGTCTGGCCGGGGTCATCCTGTTCGGCGTGTGGAAAGGCTTCTGGTACAACTATATCGGCATCTGCGCCGGGTCGCTGGCGGCGTTTGCCATCGCCCGCGCCTGCGGCCGCCCGCTGCTGGAAAGCGTTTTCCCCGCCAAGATGATTGAAAAATATGACCGCTGGATGGGCAGCGGCAGCCGGTTTGCCAAGTGGTTCGCATTCCTTATTTTCATCCCGGTTGCGCCAGATGATTATCTCTGCTTTCTTGCAGGCACCACGCGCATCGGCTGGCGGCTGTACGCGGCCATCATCCTGCTGTGCAAACCGGCGTCCATTGCGCTGTACAGCCTGGGCCTGACCGTAGTTGCGCAAAATTTGCTGGGTCTTTGGAGGTGAACGCCATGCGCACCGTACATATTTATAGCGGCTCGCTGGCGCTGGTCAGCAAAAGCGGGGTAGGGCAGGCAGCCAAACACCAGCGGGCGGCGCTGGAAAGCGTCGGCGTACACGTCGTCACCGATTGGGACTGTCGTGCCGAGGTGGTACACATCAACACCGTGCTGCCGGTATCACTTTGGGCGGCACGCCATGCCCGCCGCCGGGGGCAAAAGGTCATCTGGTACGGCCATTCTACCGAGAAGGACTTCCGCAACTCCTTCACCGGCTCCAACTTGCTGGCGCCGCTTTTCAAACAATGGCTGCGGTTGTGCTATAACCAGGCGGACCTCATCATTACACCCACGCCCTACTCAGCCAAAGAACTGGCAGGTTACCGTTTGCGCCCGACCATCGTGCCGCTTTCCAACGGCGTGGATACCCGGTTTTTTGCCCCCAACCCCGCCAGCCGGTCCATCCTGCGGGAAAAGTACCGCCTGGCGGCGGATAAGTCCGTGGTCATCAGCGTAGGGCATTATATGCAGCGCAAAGGGATACTGGATTTTATTGCGCTGGCTCGCAAAATGCCGCAGGTGCAGTTTTTGTGGTTCGGCTACACCGACCCGCACCTTGTGCCGCATAACGTCAAAGTCGCCATGGCGGATGCACCGGAAAACCTGCGGTTTCCGGGCTTTCTCTCCCAGGCAGAGCTGCGCACGGCCTACTGCGGGGCGGACGCCTTTTTGTTTTGCAGCTATGAGGAGACAGAGGGCATCGTGATATTAGAAGCCCTGGCCTGCGCAACGCCTACGCTGGTGCGGGACATCCCGGCCTATCGCGGTTGGCTGCGGGACAGCGTAAACGTCCACACCTACCGCACCACGCAGGACCTGCCCACCCGCTTGCAGGCACTTTTGCAGCACAAACTCCCCGATACTGCCGCAGCCGCCCGCCAAACCGCAGAGGAGCGGGCATTACCCCGTATTGGAGCACAATTATTGGAATTATATAAAACATTATAGATCCTTTTTCCGCCCCGGAACAGCATCGATCTCGGCTGCTCCGGGAATTTTGTACCTGTCGAAACCTGCCGCACGCGCAACTTGCGCAATGGCCTATGACATAAAATGCGCAAATATGGAGTAAATGTGCACAATTGTGGCGCGCTAGTTTCATAACAACTTACAAACTTGGGCAATGTAGACAAAAACGGGTTGATTTTTGAAAAAATGCCGTGTATAATATAGGCAATCCGAACGGAAAATGTATTCGAGTTGCGCAAACGAATTCACTCACTTGGATCTAACTTGTTTTCTTAAGGAGGAAAACGACCATGAATGCAAAAAAGACCCTTTCGTTGAGCCTGGCCTCCGCCATGGCCCTCGGCCTGCTGGCAGGCTGCGGCAGCAGCGCTTCTTCCGCCGCCGCTTCCACTGCTGACAGCACCGCATCCGCTGCTGACTCCACCTCTACCGCTGCTACTGCTGATGCAGCCGGCAAGGTCTACTACCTGAACTTCAAGCCCGAGCAGGATGAAGCCTGGCAGGATTTGGCCGCCAAGTACACCGAGGAGACCGGCGTTCCCGTCACCGTCGTGACCGCTGCTTCCGGTCAGTACGAGACCACCCTGATGAGCGAGATGGCCAAGAGCGACGCACCTACCCTGTTCCAGGTCAACGGTCCTGTCGGTCTTGCTAGCTGGAAAGACTACTGCTACGACCTGTCCGGCACTCCCCTCGCCGGTGAGCTGACCAGCGACACCTACTCCCTGAAGGACGGCGACGCCACCCTGGGCATCGGCTACGTTATCGAGAGCTACGGTCTGATTACCAACAAGACCCTGTTGGAAAAGGCTGGTTACAGCGTGGACGACATCAAGAGCTTCGCCGACCTGAAGAAGGTTGCCGAGGACATCACCGCCCGCAAGGACGAACTTGGCTTTGCTGCCTTCACCTCCGCCGGTATGGACGGTTCCTCTGACTGGCGCTACAAGACCCACTTGGCCAACCTGCCCATCTACTTCGAGTATCAGGAGGACGGCATCAATAACACCGACGCCATCAAGGGCACCTACCTCGACAACTACAAAGACATCTTTGATCTGTACATCAACAACTCCACCTGCGATCCCACTGAACTGGCTGGCAAGACCGGCGACGACAGCCGTAACGAGTTCCTGAACAACGAGGCTGTTTTCTACCAGAACGGTTCCTGGGAGTACACCAACCTCGTCGGCGATGACAAGCCCTTCACCGATGACGACCTGACCATGCTGCCCATCTACATTGGCGTCGGCGACGAAGCCAACCAGGGCCTGTGCACTGGCACCGAGAACTACTGGTGCGTCAACAAGGAAGCTAGCGCCGAGGACATTCAGGCTACGCTGGACTTCATGTACTGGTGCGTCACCTCTGAGGAAGGCACCACTGCCATGGCGAACGATATGGGCTTTGTTATCCCCTTCAAGAAGGCTATCGAGTCCCCGAACGTCTTCGTCAAGGCCGACAACGAAATGACCGCTGAGGGCAAGACCCCCGTGGCCTGGAACTTCTCCACCATGCCTTCCGAGAACTGGAAGAACGGCGTTGGTTCTGCTCTGACCGCTTACGCCGCCGGTACCGGCAGCTGGGATGATGTTGTTACTGCCTTCGTGGATGGCTGGGCAACCGAGGCTGCTTTGAACGCTGCTGCATAATCTAAGCAAACCTAAAACGCAATACCTGTGGGGCGGGCGGAAATCGCCCGCCCCGCTTTTTTTAACGAAACGAAGCAAGAAAGAGAATCTGAAAAGGGGGCTTTCCTATGGAAAAAGCCATAAAACGCTACTGGCCCGTCTTTGTGCTGCCAACGCTGATCGCCTTTATCATCGGCTTTGTGTGGCCTTTCATCTGGGGTACGGGGCTGTCCTTCTGCAAGTTCACTACCGTTAAAAACGTGCAGTTCGCTGGCCTTAGCAACTACAAAATGATCTGGATCGATGATACCTTCACCCATGCGTTCTGGTTCACGGCGGTCTTTACCATCGTGTCCACCGTGCTTATCAATGTGCTGGCTTTCAGCATCGCACTGCTGCTTACCCGCGGCATGCGCGGCACCAACGCCTTCCGCACGATCTTCTTCCTGCCGAACCTGATCGGCGGTATCGTGCTGGGCTACATCTGGCAGATTTTGCTCAACGGCATCCTTTCTGCCCTGGGCAAGCCGCTGCTCGCGCTGAACGCCACCTACGGCTTCTGGGGCCTCATCATCCTGATGTGCTGGCAGCAGATCGGCTACATGATGATCATCTACATTGCCGGTTTGCAGAACGTGCCCACCGATCTGATCGAAGCGGCCCGCATCGACGGCGCTACCTCCCGCCAGATCCTCCTTAAGATCAAGGTCCCCATGGTCATGCCCAGCGTGACGATCTGCACCTTCCTGACGCTGACCAACTCCTTCAAGCTGTTCGACCAGAACCTCTCTCTGACGGCTGGCGAACCGGCCAAGCAGTCCATGATGCTGGCGTACAACATTTATGATACGTTCTACGCCCGCTCGGGACCCCAGTGGAAGGGTATCGGCCAGGCCAAGGCTGTGGTCTTTTTCCTCTTCGTGGTCGTTTTCTCTCTGATCCAGCTCCATTTCACCCGCTCTAAGGAGGTGCAGCAATAATGGGCAAGACTGCTAAGGATCGCCGCATCAACTCGGTGCTGTCGGTCGTGCTTACCATCGTCTGCATCCTCTGGATGTACCCGGTATTCATGATTTTGATGAACTCGCTCAAGACCGAGCGTGCCATCACCACCACTCACGCCTTCGAGCTGCCCACCGCCGAGACCTTCGTGGGCCTGAAGAACTACATCTACGGCATCGCGGAGATGGACTTCCTCTCCTCGCTGTGGTACAGCTTCATCATCACGATTTCCTCCGTCGCGCTGATCTTGCTCTGCTGCTCGATGTGCGCATGGTACATCACCCGTGTGCAGGGCGTGCTCTCCAAGGGCATGTATTACCTGTGCGTCTTCAGCATGATCGTGCCGTTCCAGATGGTCATGTTCACCCTGGCCAAAACGGCAGATACCCTCAAACTCAACAACCCCTACAACATCTGCATCATCTATCTGGGCTTCGGCGCTGGTCTGGCGGTGTTCATGTTCACCGGCTTTGTCAAGTCGATGCCCATCGCCATTGAGGAAGCTGCCATGATCGACGGCTGCAACCCGCTGCAGATCTTTTTCAAAGTGGTTTGCCCCATCCTGAAGCCGACGATGATCTCCACTGCCATCCTGGAAACCATGTGGGTCTGGAACGACTACCTGCTGCCCACCCTGGTGCTGGACATCAAGCAGTACCGTACCATTCCCATGGCCATCCAGTATTTCCGCGGCAGTTACGGCAAGGTCGAGATGGCCCCCATGATGGCCTGCATTATGATCACGGTCATCCCCGTCATTGTGCTGTACCTGGCCTGCCAGAAGTACATCATCGACGGTGTTGTGGCCGGTGCGGTTAAGGGTTGATAGAGGGCCGGAAAGTATATTCAGTTAGAAAGAGGTCAGTATTTTTATGAGAACCAGCGGTATTTTACTGCCGATTTCCAGCCTGCCGTCCCCCGGCGGTATCGGTACCATGGGAGCTGCGGCCCGTGAATTTGTGGACTTCCTGCATGCGGCAGGGCAGCATTACTGGCAGATTTTGCCGGTTTGTCCTACCAGCTACGGCGACAGCCCCTATCAATCCTTCTCCACCTTCGCGGGCAACCCCTACTTTATCGATCTTGACCAGCTGGCCGAGGCCGGGCTGCTTACGCCCGAGGAGTACCGCACAATCGATTGGGAGAGCGCGCCCGACTGCATCAACTATGGTGTACTGTACGAGAAGCGCTACCCCGTCCTGCGCCGCGCCTGCGCCCGTCTGCTAGCCAACCCCCCAGAGGATTACGAGCAGTTTTTGGCGGACAACGCCTTCTGGCTGCCGGACTACGCCCTGTTCATGGCACTGAAAGATGCCCACGGCGGTAAGTCCTGGCTGGAGTGGGAACGCCCGCTGCGCCTGCGCAAACCGGCCGAGCTGGATAAGGCCCGCCGCTATCATAAGGCGAGCATCGATTTCTGGCAGGCTGTGCAGTATCTCTTCTACACCCAGTGGAAAAAACTGAAAGCCTACGCCAATGCCCGGGGCGTCGAGATCATCGGCGACCTGCCCATCTACGTAGCGGCGGACAGTGTGGATGTCTGGAGCAGCCCGCAGGAGTTCCAGCTGGACGAAAACCTGCTGCCTATCGAGGTGGCCGGCTGCCCGCCGGATGGTTTCTCCGCCACCGGCCAGCTGTGGGGCAACCCGCTGTTTGACTGGGACGCCATGGCCGCCACCGGCTACCGCTGGTGGGTGCGCCGCATCCGCCACTTGTGCAGCATCTACGATCTCCTGCGCATCGATCACTTCCGCGGCTTCGCTGGGTACTACGCCATCCCTTACGGCGATAAGACCGCCGAGCATGGCCGCTGGCGCACCGGCCCAGGCTACAGCCTGTTTGCCGCCGTTAAAAAGGAGCTGGGCAGCCCCCGCATCATTGCCGAGGACCTGGGTTTCCTGACCGACGATGTGCGCGAGTTGCTGGCCAAGTGCGAGTACCCCGGCATGAAAGTGCTGGAATTCGCCTTTGACAGCCGCGACGGCGGCGACTACCGCCCCCACAGCTATCCCACCAACTGCGTGGCCTACACCGGCACCCATGACAACGAGCCTGTACAGGGCTGGTTTGCCACCGCCGATAAGACCGACACCGACCGTGCCGTAGAGTACCTGAATCTGACCAAAAAGGAAGGTTACCACTGGGGTATGATGCGCGGTGTCTGGGCCAGCACGGCCGATCTGGCCGTAGTGCAGGCACAGGATGTGCTGGGTCTGGGGCATGAATCCCGCATGAACACGCCGTCCACCTTGGGCGGCAACTGGTGCTGGCGCGCACTGCCGGGTGCTTTCACCCCGGCGCTGGCGCAAAAGCTCAACCATCTGATGGAGTTGTACGGCCGCCTGCCCGCAGAAGCCGCTCCGGAGGATGCAACCCAGGATCCGGCGGATTCCCCGTCCGTCTGATATAAGGGCCGTGCCGTATCGCGGTGATGACCCGGATTTCTTCTCTTTTTTCTATCGTTCCTTTCTTGCAAACAGGGTAAGGCCCTCGGCAAACCGCCGGGGGCCTTATCCTGTTTTTGCTGCAGGATGGGTCCGGTGGAACTGGCATCCTGTTCTTTCGGCCAAAGCAGCAAGGTCAGCTATCTGCAGATGCTTACAGCGGTGTGTGCTGTGGTCAACGGCGGGCGGCTGATGCAGCCCTATGTTGTACAGCGCATTACCGCCCCGGACGGTACAATAATAAAAGAGGTAGAACCTACAGTGAAGCGGCAGGTCATTTCGGCTGAAACCAGCGCCACGATGTGCAAGCTGATGGAAGGGGTGGTCACCAAGGGCACCGGCACCCGGGCGGCGGTGCCCGGCTACCGTGTGGGCGGCAAAAGCGGCACCAGCCAAAAGCTGGACAGCAAAAACGAGGGCGCCCGCATTGCCAGCTTTGTGGCGGTCGCGCCCATCGAGGCCCCACGGCTGGCGGTGCTGATCTGCCTGGACGAACCCCACAGCTGGACCACCAGCGGCGGCGCCCTCTCCGGCCCCGTCTGCGCCGAGGTCCTGCAAAAGGCCCTGCCATATCTGGGGATAGAGCCGACGGAAATGGTAGAAAAATAAATTTTAAAATTCATTCACGACATTTCTCTGCAAATCTGCTATACTAAAGCTACTTTAAAAAATAGGAGAGTTTTAGCATGCCGCAGCCTTATGTGTTGTTTGACAATGTGTGTAAATATTACCAGATGGGCGATACCCGTATCGCTGCATCAGATCACGTGAGCTTTGAGATCCAAAAGGGGGAATTCTGCGTCATCCTCGGCCCTTCCGGCGCGGGCAAAACCACCGTGCTGAATATGCTGGGCGGCATGGATACATGCGACGAGGGCACCATCCTGCTGGACGGCGAGAAGGTCAGCGGCTTTGATAAAAAGCGGCTGACCACCTACCGCCGCTATGATGTGGGCTTCGTGTTCCAGTTTTATAACCTCGTGCAGAACCTGACCGCGCGGGAAAATGTGGAGTTGGCCGCCGAGATCTGCCGCGACCCACTGGATGCCGACACCGTGCTGGATGAGGTGGGCCTGGCGGACCGCAAAAATAACTTCCCGGCACAGCTTTCCGGCGGCGAACAGCAGCGTGTCTCCATCGCCCGTGCGTTGGCCAAAAACCCAAAGATCCTGCTTTGTGATGAGCCTACCGGCGCGCTGGACTACAAAACCGGCAAGCAGGTGTTGGCCCTGCTGCAGGCCACCTGCCGCAAACAGGGACGCACCGTCATCGTCATCACCCACAACAGCGCTCTGGCCGCTATGGCGGACCGGGTCATCCGTATCAACAGCGGCCGGGTGGTAGATCAGACCGTGAACCCCAACCCCACCCCCGTGGAAAGGATCGAGTGGTAAATGACACGCAGTTATCGCAAAAATACCCTGCGGACCTTCAAAAGCACCGCCAGCCGGTTCGCCGCCGTCTTTGCCATCGTGGCGCTGGGCGTCGGCTTCCTGGCCGGGCTGAACGCCACGCCCATCGATATGAAAGAGTCGATGGAACGTTATATGGATGATGGCAACTTCTACGACCTGCGCATCGTCTCCACCCTGGGTCTGACTGATGAGGATGTGGACGCCTTGCGCCAGGTGGAGGGCGTTCGCCAGGTGCAGCCGGGATACTCGGCAGATTTGCTGGTGGAGGTGGACGGTGACACCGTCGTCAGCCGCGTCCACAGCCTGCCTGCGCCGGAGAATAACACCATCAACCAGCTGAACCTCGTCGAGGGCCGCCTGCCGGAAAAGTCCGGCGAGTGCGTCATCGAAGCCAGCTACACCAAAAAGCAATCTACCTACACCGTGGGCACAAAGCTGGTGGTGGACAAAGCCAACGAAGATCTGGACACCAAGCTGAGCACCACCGAGTACACCGTCGTGGGCATCGTGCACAACGCCAACTATTTCAGCTTTGAGCGCGAGCCCGCCAGCGTGGGCAACGGCACGGTCAAGCTGGTGTTCTACATCCCCCAGCAGGATTTCGCCTACGAAGCCTACACCGAAGTCTACCTGACCGCCGAAGGCGCGTTGGAGCAGGACAGCCTGGGCGACGCCTACCAAACCAATATTGATACGGTCAAGGCCAACGTCGAGGCCATCGCCGATGCCCGGTGTGAAGCCCGCTATGACGGCATCATCGCTGATGCCCGTGCCGAGCTGGATGACGCCTGGGCTGAGTACAACGACGCCAAAGCGGATGCCGACCAACAGCTGGCCGACGCTGCCGCTGAATTGGCCGACGGCAAACGACAGTTGGCGGATGGCCAGAAAGAGGTGGATGACGGCGAGCGCCAGTATGCAGACGGCTTGAACGAACTGACCAGCAACGAAGCCCTGCTCAACGATGGCGCGGCCCAATTGGCGGATGCCGAAGCCCAGCTGAAAGACGCCGAGGCGCAGCTGCAGGCAGGGGAGGACGAACTTGCCGCCAACGCCCCCAAGCTGGAAGCCGCCCGCAAACAGTTGGAGGACGGCCAGGCTCAGTACGAAGCCGGACTGAAACAATACAACGACGGCCTGGCACAGATCGAAACCGCCGAAAAGCAGCTGGCCGACGCCAAGGCCCAGCTGGACGCCAACGCGGACGCCTACCAGCAGGGGATAGCAGCCATTGCCGAAAAGCTGGGAGTGGATGCGGTCCAGGTGGATGCGTTTATCGGCTGGCTGGCCCAGAACTGCGATGCCAACGGCACCCAGCCGCCCCAGACGGTGGAAGAACTGTGGCAGGCCATCCAGAATTACGGCGGTCTGACCATCCCCGCAGGCCTGACGCAGGAGCAGGTGGATGCCATCCGCGCCCAGGCCAACGATCTGCTGGCGGCCATCGATGAAATCCCCGCAGACACCCTGCCGGAAGAACAACAGCAGCGCTTGCAGGAGGCCCGGACGTATATCGCCGCCGTGGCTGATGCTGCCGACCCTGCCGCCATGCAGACGGCTTTGCAGAATGCTGTCGATTGGGCGCGTCAGTTCGCCCCCGAACTGCCCGATGACATCCGGGACAAGCTGAACGCCGCTGTCGAAGCCTGGTGGGCCAGCCTGCCCGAGGACAGCAAAGCCCAGCTGGAAGAACTGGTTTCCGGCGTGGGCCAGCTGACCCAGTACCGGTTAGGCCTGCTGCAATACGAACAGGGCGCGGCTCAGCTGGCTGCCGCCCGTGCCGAGCTGGAGGCCAACGCCCCCAAACTGGCCACCGCCAAGGCCCAGCTGGACGATGGCTGGAAGCAGTACTATGACGGCTTGGCCCAGTACGAGGACGGAAAAAAGCAGCTGGCGGCTGCCCGCGCCCAGCTGGAGGATGGTTGGGCCACCCTGCAGGACAAAAAGGTGCAGATGGCCAATGCCCGCCGCCAGATCGACGACGCCAAAGGCCAGCTGAGCGACGCCCGCAAAAAGCTGGATGACGCCAAAACAACCATTGCCGAAAACCTGCAAAAACTACGGGACGGAGAAATAGAATATGAGGACGCCAAGGTCGAAGCCGAAAAGGCCCTGGCCGATGCCCGCGCGCAAATCGAGGACGGAGAAGCCGCCCTGAACGATGTGGAGTACCCCACCTGGTACGTCTGGGACCGCAGCAAAAACGTCAGCTATGCGTCCTTTACCGCCAATGTGGATAAGCTCACCGCCATTGCCACCATCTTTCCGGTATTCTTCTTCCTGGTGGCGGCACTGGTGGTATCCACCACCATGACCCGCATGGTCGAGGAAGAACGCCTGCAGATCGGCACGCTGAAAGCCCTGGGCTATTCGGGCGCAGCCATCATGCAAAAGTACCTGATCTACGCCTTCACGGCGGCTGCAGCGGGCACAGTAGCCGGACTGGCCGTCGGCTTCAAGGCCTTCCCGTCCATCATCTGGTCCGCCTATGAAATGATGTATTATATGCCGTCTATTGCCACCCCCTGGCGGTTGAGCCAGGCGTTGCTTGCGGGCGGCACCCTTATCCTGCTCACCGTGGGCATCACGGCGCTGGCCTGCCGCACCACCTTGCAGGAGGACCCGGCGGCCCTCATGCTGCCCCGCGCCCCCAAGGCCGGCAAGCGCATTTTGCTGGAACGCATTACCCCGCTGTGGCGGCGGCTGCCCTTCAGCTGGAAAGTTACCTGCCGCAACCTGCTGCGCTACAAAAAGCGCTTCTGGATGACGGTCATCGGCGTGGCGGGCTGCACCTCGCTGCTGGTGGCGGGCTTCGGCATCTCGGATTCGCTGAACTCCATCATCACCAAGCAGTACGGCGACATTTACCACTACGACATGATGACCATCGTCACCAAGCAGGAGGCCACCGAAAGCGGCCCTGTTTACGACTACCTTTATAATAATGAGAACGTCACCGATTCGCTGACCGTTGCCATGGAATCCACCCGGCAGGATGGCCCCGACGATGAGATGGACGTCTACCTCATGGTTCCCCAGGCTGTGGACAAGTTTGCTGAGTTTGCTGACCTGCACGAACGCCTCTCCCGCAAGGCGGTGCCGCTGGGGCAGCAGGGCGTGATCGTGAACGAAAAGATGGCCAAGACCCTGGGTGTAAAGGTAGGGGACACCATTACCCTGACTAACAGCGACGATAAGACAGCTGACTTCACTGTCAGCGGTGTGTGCGAGCATTACGTCAGCAATTACGTTTACCTCAGCCCGGCGGTGTACGAGGCCGGTTTTGGCGAAGCTCCCGCCTACAACGCAATCATGAGCATCCTGCCCGAGGACACCCAGGAAGCCCGCGATACCCTCTCGGCGGACCTGCTGGCGATGGGCAATGTGGCCAGCCTGAACTTCACGCAGGACAACGTGAAACAGGTGCTCAACATGCTTAACTCCATCGATGCAGTGGTCGTGCTCATCATCGTCTGTGCGGCATCGCTGGCGTTCGTGGTGCTGTATAACCTCTCCAACATCAACATTGCCGAGCGTGTCAAGGAAATCGCCACCATCAAGGTGCTGGGCTTCTACGACCCCGAGGTCTACGCCTACGTCAACCGCGAGAGCGTGGCCTTAACGCTGATCGGCACGCTGTTAGGCCTGGCAGGCGGCATTGCCCTGCACAGCTTCGTCATCACCACGGTGGAGGTCGATGCCGTCATGTTTGGGCGGCAGATCTACCCCCAAAGCTTTGCCTACGCCATTGCCCTGACCCTGCTGTTCAGCACGCTGGTCAACCTGGTCATGCAGCGGCTGCTGAAACGCATCTCGATGGTAGAGAGCATGAAAGCGCCGGAATAAAACGGACGCATGAAGCTCCTATAAATAGAAGGAGCCGATTGCAAACATATATCTAATGTAAAATAGGTATCATTATCGTTAAAATCGTTAGATTCGTTAAAGTTATTGGGATCGTTTTGCTAACGAAAGTGACGACTATGATACCTAGGGCAACACCGCACAATTCCCGCCTGACGGCTTAAGCACCGCTCCGGCGGATCTCCGCGCCAAGAGCCGCCGCAAGCGGCGGTTGCGCTCCGAAGCGCCTCGCTGCGGCTCGGTGTGCGGCACGGCAACTGCGTTGCCAAAATGCTCGATAATACACAAAGTATTCTCTGCGCTTTTTGCTTAGCAGCTGGCGCACCTCGCTCGCCGTATCGGCACTTAGAATTATGCGGTATTGCCCTAGATGAAAGCAGGTAAAAGAAAGCTCCCTCTTTGAGGGGGCTTTTTAAAATTCATCTCTTGACATTTTCCCAATCGGTGATATACTATCCAAGTACGAATATAAACAGTTAGCATGCGAACAATTCATGGATGAACAATTCGCAGGCTAACAAAACGACCCGATAAGGAAGGTGAGAACGATGATCTGCCAAAATCCAGCCACGGTTCGGGATGGCTGCGTAAACAAGCATTTCGGTGCGCTGCTCAGCCATACATCCCGTATGCTACGCCGCGCTATGGATACCCGCATTGCAGCCGAAGTCACCCCGGAGCTGACCGGTGTGCGCGGTATGCTGCTGGGCGAGATCATCTGCGCGAACAACGAAAACCGTGATGTCTACCAGCGCGATGTAGAACAATGGTTCCACATCCGCCGTTCCAGCGTCACGGCGATCCTGCAGGGCATGGAGCAGGATGGTTTCATCACCCGCTGCTCGGTCGAGAAAGATGCCCGCTTAAAGCGGCTGGCCGCCACCCCCAAAGGGGTGGCCTACCACGACCGCATCCGAGCCAGCATTGACCGCTTTGAGCAGGACCTGCAACAGGGCCTTACCCCCGAAGAAATGGCCGCTGCCCGCGTGGTGCTGAACAAAATCCTGCACAACGCCCAGTCCATCGAGGCCGAAGCAAAACAATCTACCCCGGAAAGGAGCAATGAAACTTGCTGAAAACACTCGGACGTGAGACAAAGGGATTCCGCCTGGTCTCGATCCTGACGCCGATCTTTATGATCTGCGAGGTTATCATGGAGATGATCATCCCCAAACTGATGGCTTCCATCATTGACGATGGCGTCACCCCCGGCAATATGCAGGTCATCTACATCGTTGGTGCCCAGATGATCGTTGCAGCGTTGTTTGGCCTGCTGTTTGGCATTTTGGGTGCCGTGCTTGGCTCCCATGCCGCCACCGGTTTTGCCCGCAATCTGCGCCGCGGCATGTTTAAAAATATCCAGACCTTCAGCTTTGCCAACATCGATAAATACTCTACCGCCGGTCTGGTCACCCGTATGACCACCGACGTTACCAACATCCAAAACGCCTATCAGATGTTGCTGCGCATGTCCATCCGTGCGCCTGCCAGCATGATCGTGGCGCTGATCATGTCCTACACCATCAACCGCCAGCTGGCTAACATTTACTTGATCGCGGTCATCCTGCTGGGCTGCGTGCTGGTGTACATCATGACGCACGCCACCCGCTATTTCACCGAGGCTTTCCGCAAGTACGATGACCTGAACGAGAGCGTGCAGGAGAATGTTTCTGCAATCCGCGTGGTCAAAGCCTACGTGCGGGAAAAGTTCGAGAGCGAGAAGTTCCGCAAGGCCAGCGAGAACGTGCGCAACCTGCTGATGCGCGCTGAACTTATCATTGCCTGGAACGCCCCCTTCATGCAGTTGACCGTCTACAGCTGCATCCTGCTCATCAGCTGGATGGGCGCACGGCTTATCGTCAGCTCCGGCGCCACCACCTTCACCACCGGTGACCTGATGAGCATGCTGAGCTACTGCATGAACATCCTGATGAGCCTGATGATGCTCTCGATGGTGTTTGTCATGATCACCATGTCCGCCGCTTCCGCCAAACGTGTAGCCGAGGTCCTGGATGAGAAGTCTGACCTGACCAACGGCGAAAACCCCGTCATGGACGTCAAGGACGGTTCTGTCAAGTTCGACCACGTCAGCTTCTCCTACAAGAAGAACGGCGAGAAGGTGCTGAGCGACATCGACCTGGACATCAAGTCTGGCGAGACCATCGGCATCATCGGCGGCACCGGCTCGGCCAAGTCCAGCCTGGTGCAGCTGCTGCCCCGCCTGTATGACGTGACCGAGGGCAGCGTCTCCATCGGCGGTGTGGATGTGCGCCGTTATGACCTGGAGACCCTGCGCAATAACGTGGCCATGGTGCTGCAAAAGAACGAATTGTTCAGCGGCACCATCGCCGACAACCTGCGCTGGGGCAACCCCAACGCCACCGACGCAGAGATCGTGGACGCCTGCAAGCAGGCCTGCGCCGATGAATTTATCGAGCGCTTCCCCGATAAGTACCAGACCCACATTGAGCAGGGCGGCAACAACGTATCCGGCGGCCAGAAGCAGCGCCTCTGCATCGCCCGTGCCCTGCTGAAAAAGCCCCGCATCCTGATCCTGGACGACTCCACTTCCGCTGTCGATACCGCCACCGACGCCAGGATCCGCCGTTCCTTTGCCGAGAAGATCCCAGGCACGACGGTGTTCATCGTGGCACAGCGTATTTCCTCTGTCGAGAACGCTGACAAGGTGCTGGTGCTGGATAACGGCAGGGTCAGTGGCTTTGATACCCCCGCCAACCTGCTGAAGACCAACGCCATCTATCAGGATGTCTACAACAGCCAGACCAAAGGCTCCGGCGACTTTGACGAGAAGGGAGGGGAAGCCTGATGGCACAGCAGCCTAAAGTAGTAAAAATGGGCCCCGGCCGCAACGCAGGCCCCCACCCCAAAGTAGAGAACCCCGGAAAGGTGTTCAAGCGCATCCTGGCCTACGTGATGAAGCAGTACAAGTTCCAGGTCATCCTGGTGCTGTGCTGCATTCTGCTCGGTGTGTTCGCTCAGGTCCAGGGCACCCTGTTTATGCAGACTCTGATCGACAGCTACATCCTGCCCCTGCTGGCCGAAAAGAGCAACGATTTCTCCGGCCTGCTGCATGCCATCACCCGTGTGGCCTGCTTCTACGGCGTGGGCATCCTGGCCGTCTTCATCCAGAACCGCACCATGGCCAAGATCGCCCAGGGCACCCTGAAACGTCTGCGCGACGACCTGTTCGTCCACATGCAGACACTGCCCATCAAGTATTTTGACAGCCACGCCCACGGTGACATCATGTCTGTCTACACCAACGATATTGATACCCTGCGCCAGCTCATCAGCCAGAGCCTGCCCCAGCTGGTCAATACGATCATTACGGTAGTCAGCGTATTTTTGTCCATGCTTTACCTCAGTGTGCCGCTGAGCGTACTGACCCTGGTCATGGTCGGCGCTATGATGCTGGCCACCAAGTATCTCACCGGCAACTCCGGCAAGTACTTCCTCAAGCAGCAGCAAGAGCTGGGCAAAGTCAACGGCTACATCGAGGAAATGGTGAACGGTCAGAAGGTCGTCAAGGTTTTCTGCCACGAGGATGCCGCCATCAAGGAGTTCAACGAACTCAACGATGAGCTGTTCCACAGCGCCGACAGGGCCAACGCCTACTCTCTGGTGGCGATGCCCGTCAACGGCCAGCTGGGCAACCTGAGCTACGTGCTCTGCGCTGTGGTCGGCGGTGCGCTGGCCATCGGCGGCGTCGGCAGCCTGACGCTGGGCAAGCTGGCCAGCTTCCTGACCTTTAATAAGAGCTTCAACCAGCCCATCACTCAGATCTCCATGCAGCTGAACTCGGTCGTCATGGCTCTGGCTGGCGGCGCCCGTATCTTCGCCCTGCTGGATGAAAAGCCCGAGGTCAACGAGGGCGACATCACCCTGGTGCATGCCAAGTTCCAAGCCGACGACACCCTGACCGAGACCAACGAGTCCACCGGCATCTGGGCCTGGAAAAAGCAGAACGCCGATGGCACTGTCACTTACACCCAGCTGAAGGGCGACATCGTCTTTAAGGATGTGGACTTCGGCTACGATGAGGGCAAAATCGTCCTGCACGACATCAACCTCTACGGCCGTCCGGGCCAGAAGATCGCTTTCGTCGGTTCTACCGGCGCCGGTAAGACCACCATCACCAACCTGATCAACCGCTTCTACGACATCCAGAAGGGTCAGATCCTCTACGACGGCCACGACATCAAGTCCATCGAAAAGAACGCTCTGCGTTCCTCTCTTGGCATCGTGCTGCAGGATACCCACCTGTTCACCGGCACCGTTATGGAGAACATCCGCTACGGCCGCCTGACCGCCACCGATGAAGAGTGCATGGCCGCCGCCAAGCTGGCCAACGCCGACAGCTTCATCAAGCATCTGCCCGATGGCTACAACACCATGCTGACCGGCGACGGCACCAACCTGAGCCAGGGCCAGCGCCAGCTGCTGGCTATTGCCCGTGCTGCCGTTGCTGACCCGCCGGTGCTGATTTTGGACGAGGCAACTTCCTCCATTGATACCCGCACCGAAAAACTGGTGCAGGACGGCATGGACGGCCTGATGTACGGCCGTACGACCTTCGTCATTGCCCACCGCCTGTCCACCGTCCGCAACTCGGACTGCATCATGGTTTTGGAGCAGGGCCGCATCATCGAGCGCGGCACCCACGACGAGCTGATCGCCCAGAAAGGCCGCTACTACACCCTGTACACAGGCAATTTTGCCGAGAACAGCTGAACATATTGACAGCATAGTGTACAGCGTTGCTGCGCAAAAATTGCAGCAATCTGGTGTACAATCAATCAAAATTGCCGGGATGGCTTGCCGCTGTCCCGGCTTTTTTGTGTAAAATGCCGCATTACCGCCAAAAAGTTGACGAATTGGTAAAAAGTGGTTATAATAGGTGACGTAGCCACGATTATTCGGCTGCATAAGATACCGCGGCAGAGGGTACAGCGCAACCGATTAGGCAGCGCCGATATAGGCCGCATGGATACGTTTACAGAACTGTTTATGAATAGGGAGGTAGCCAATATGGCAGCCAAGAAGAAAATTGCACAGACCGTGATCACCGAGGGTAAGTACTACACCATCAACGCCGCCAACGGCAAGGTCGTTGAGGTTGCCGATTATAATATCGAGAACGGCGCCAAGATCCAGCTGTGGGACGACGCCAATGCCGAGTGGCAGCAGTGGGGCTTCGTTGCCGCAGGTGACGGCGTCTACCGCGTGCAGAACCGTTTCACCGGCAAGATGATGGACCTGGATATGGGCGGCGTCAGCGACGGCACCCGCGTACACCAGTGGGAGGGTGCCCCCGCTTCCAGCCAGCTGTGGGTGGTCGAGCCTTCCAACGATGGCCGCGTTAAGATCAAGAGCAACCTGGCAGGCAAGCTGCTGGATGCCGGCATGAGCGCTGTCAACGGCACTCCGCTGCAGATCTGGGCCGACGTCAACGGCGAGAACCAGTACTGGACCATCAACGAGGTCACCCGCAAGCCCAAGACCAGCGTGAAGGCTTCCGCCGTCAAGGCTAAGGCCGCCGCTGAAAAGGCTGCTACCGAGATCGTCGACGCTGCTGCTGTGGCGGTTGCCCCCGCTGTCGAGAAGGCTGCCAAGGCAGCCAAGCCCGTTGCAGAAAAGGCCGTCAAGGCCGCAAAGCCTGTTGCCGAGAAGGCCGTCAAGGCTGCCAAGCCCGTAGTTGAGAAGACTGTCGAGGCTGCTAAGCCCGTGGTTGAGAAGGCTGTTAAGGCTGCTGAGCCTGTCGTCGAAAAGACCGTCGAGGCCGCTAAGCCGGTCGTCGAGGAAGCTGTCAAGGCTGCTGCCCCTGTTGTGGAGGAGACCGTCAAGGCCGCCGAAAAGGCCGCTGCCGAGGTCAAGACCGCTGTGAACACCGCCGCCAAAAAGCGCGGCCGCAAGGGCAAGCGCAAGTAATTTGCACCTGCGCATTCTTGCCCGATAACCTCCTGCACCGAATTATGCTGTAACAAGTTGCCCCCGGTACCGTTAAGTACCGGGGGCTTTTGGTTTTATATTAGGTTTTTACAGGCAAGATCAACCCAACGCCGCGATGCTCTCTTTGATCTTCGCGGTCTTTTCCTGGGCGGCGGCCAGCTTGGCGCGGGTCTCCTCCACCAGCTTGGCGGGGGCTTTCTCCACGAACTTCGGGTTGTTCAGCTGGTTGGTGAACATGCCCAGCTCCTTCTCGGCCTTGGTCAGCTCCTTGTTCAGACGGGCCAGCTCCTTCTCACGGTCAATCAGCTCCATCATCGGGATAAAGCCCTTGGCATCCGGGGTAGCCACGTTTACCATGCCGTCGGCGCTGCCCTCATACTTGGGGGTCACGGTCACGTCGGTGGCAAAGGCAAAGCGGGCCAGGTAGGCGCCGCCCTTCTCAAAGGCAGCGGGGCTGGCAGTCTCAATGACCATGCTGGTCTTCTTGGCGGGGTGTACGTTCATTTCGGCGCGCATGGTACGCACAGCCTTGATGTAATCCATCAGTTTTTCAAAGTCAGCGCAGTCCTCGGCCCAGATCTTCATGTTTTCATTGCCCGGCCACAGCTGGGTCATGATGGTCTCGCCGCTGCCGGGCAGGGCCTGATAGATCTCCTCGGTGATGAACGGCATGAAGGGATGCAGCAGCTTCAGTGCGCGGTCCAGCACATACACCAGCACCTTGCGGGCGGTGTCGGCGGCCTGGGCGTCGTCGCCGTTCAGGCGGGTCTTGCAAATTTCGATGTACCAGTCGCAGTACACTTCCCAAATAAAGTTCTCCACCTTCTCGGCGGCCAGGCCCAGCTCGTACTTATCCAGGTTGGCGGTAGCGTCGGCGGCCATCTTGGCCAGCTCGCTCAGCACCCACTTGTCGCTCATGTCCAGCTGCTCCTCTGCGGGCAGGCCGGGCTGGAAGTCCTCGGGCAGGTTCATCTGCACAAAGCGGGAAGCATTCCACAGCTTGTTGGCAAAGTTACGGGCAGCCAGCACCTTTTCATCGCTGTAACGCATATCGTTGCCGGCGGTGGAACCGATGATGAGCATCAGGCGCAGGGCGTCGGCACCGTACTGGTCAATGACTTCCAGCGGGTCGATGCCGTTGCCCAGGCTCTTGGACATCTTGCGGCCCTGGCTGTCGCGCACGATGCCGTGGATCAGCACAGTGTCGAACGGGGCCTTGCCGGTGTAGGCCAGGCCGGAGAAGATCATGCGAGAGACCCAGAAGCCGATGATGTCGTAGCCGGTCACCAGCGTGTTGGTGGGGTAGAAGTAGTTGTAATCCTCGGCGTTCTCATCAGGCCAGCCCAGGGTGGAGAAGGGCCACAGGGCAGAGCTGAACCAGGTGTCCAGCGTGTCGGGATCCTGGGTCAGATGGGTGCAGCCGCACTTGGGGCAGACGGACGGAGCCGCTTTGGCAACCACGGTCTCGCCGCAATCGTCACAGTACCAAGCGGGGATCTGGTGGCCCCACCACAGCTGACGGCTGATACACCAATCGCGGCCGCCCTTCATCCAGTTGATGTAGTTCTTGGTGAAGCGCTCGGGCACGAACTTGATCTCGCCCTTCTCCACGCTCTCGATGGCGGGCTTTGCCAGCGGCTCCATCTTGACGAACCACTGCTTGGACACCATGGGCTCGATGGTGGAGTGGCAGCGGTAGCAGGTGCCGACTTCGTGCTTCAGAGGCTCGATCTCCTTCAGGAAGCCGCCCTCCTTCAGGTCAGCGAGGATGGCCTTGCGGGCCTCGAGGGTGGTCATGCCGGCATACTTGCCGCAGTCCAGCACATGAGGCTCGTTGACGGTGTTCTTGCCTGCAGCAAACAGAGCGTCGGCAGCAGCCTTGTCGGCGGCGCCGGTCATGCGACCGTCGTAGGTGAAGACGCGGACGATGGGCAGGTCATGGCGCAGGCCGACCTCAAAGTCGTTGGGGTCGTGGGCCGGGGTGATCTTCACGACACCGGTACCCTTGGTCATGTCGGCGTGCTCGTCGCAGACGATGGGGATCTCCTTGTTCAGCAGGGGCAGGATGACATGGCAGCCGTGCAGATGAGCATAGCGGGGGTCATCGCCGTTGATGGCAACAGCGGTATCGCCCAGCATGGTCTCGGGACGGGTAGTAGCCAGTTCCAGCATCTCGCCGGTCTCCTTGACCGGGTAGAGCAGGTGCCAGAAGCTGCCGTCCTTTTCCTCATACTCCACCTCGGCGTCGGAAATGGAGGTGTTGCAGTGGGGGCACCAGTTGACCATGCGGTTGCCGCGGTAGATCAGGCCCTTGTCATACAGGCGGACGAACACTTCCTTCACGGCGTTGGAGCAGCCCTCATCCATAGTGAAGCGCTCACGCTGCCAATCGCAGGAGCAGCCCAGTTTCTTCAGCTGGCTGACGATGCGGTTGCCGTAGGTGTTCTTCCAATCCCAGGCGCGCTCCAAAAAGCCGTCGCGGCCCACCATCTCTTTGGTCAGGCCCTCTTCGCGCATCTTGGCCACGACTTTGGCCTCGGTGGCGATGGAAGCGTGGTCGGTGCCGGGTACCCACAGAGCGGCGTAACCCTGCATGCGCTTGTAGCGGGTCAGGATGTCCTGCCAGGTCTCATCCATGGCGTGGCCCATGTGCAGTTGGCCGGTAACGTTCGGCGGCGGCATCACGATGGTAAAGGGCTTTTTGCTGCGGTCGATCTGGGTATGGAAGTAACCCTTGTCGCACCAGTTCTGGTAGATGCGGTCCTCAGTGCCCTGGGGCGCATACTGTTTGGCGAGTTCTTTTGGCATTGTGTAAAACCTCCTTGAGAATTGCGGGGCGTGTAATCAATAGAAAAAGGCCGCCCCATGAAGAAGATCATGGGACGGCCTGAAAAATTCAAGTCGCGGTACCACCCAAGTTGCCTTGTAAAAGGCCGCTTTGCGGCAGGGCAGACACCCCGCCTGCCGGGATAACGGCGGCAAACCCGTGCACGGCTACTAAGCTTCACCGCACCTGCTTGAAAGCGACAGCACACAGCGGGCCATGCCGGGCTTGCATCACCCCCGGCTTGCTGGAAAAGCCTGAACCTGCGCGCACTCTTTCGCACTGCATTGTATCTTATAATGTACCGCACAGTGCGGGAAATGTCAAGTAGGAAATTGCAGAAGGCTCCCTCTGGGAGGGGGCTGGCTGCGCGCAGCGCAGACTGGGGGGAACTATCCCAAAGATCAGATGTTTTGCCTGCTTACTCCCACTTCTCCCACACTTCCGGGCAATACCCCACGGTAGCCTGCCGCCCGTTGCGCACGATAGGCTGGCGCAGCAGCTGCTGATTTTCAAACAGCTTGTCCGCCTGCTGGCTTTCATCCAGCCAGCGCAGCAGGGCCAGTGTGTCCTTGTCCTTGGCGTTTTCGTCCACCAGCTTGGCCCAGCCGCCCACGGCGCGGCAGACGTTGTCAAACTCGCCGCGGCTCATGCCCTTCTCTTTAATATCGATCATCTGGAATTTAATGCCCCGCTCCTTAAACCACCGCTGGGCCTTTTTGGTATCAAAACTTTTATTGGTGCCGAAGATCTGGATGTTCATACGTACTCCTTTTTGTCTGCTTCGTATCTGTAGGGGAAGATGCTTGCATTCGCCCGCAAGCCCTGCGGCGAGGGATATTAGGCAACACCGCACAATTCCCGCCTTACGGCTTAAGCACCGCTCCGGCGGATCTCCGCGCCAAGAGCCGCCGCAAGCGGCGGTTGCGCTCCGAAGCGCCTCGCTGCGGCTCGGTGTGCGGCACGGCAACTGCGTTGCCAAAATGCTCGATAATACACAAAGTATTATCTGCGCTTTTGGCTTAGCAGCTGCCGCACCTCGCTCGCCGTATCGGCACTTAGAATTATGCGGTATTGCCATTAATTAAAAACAGCATACCACACCAACCATTTATTGACAACCACACCACAAAAAATATATAGTATATGTGTATACCAACCACGCAAAAGAGGGAGAAGACAAACTATGGAACTTGCTGTCATCACGGCCAAACAGGTGGCGGAGCTGCTGCTTATGATCCTGGCCGGTGCGGTCTGCTGCAAAGCGGGCGTGTTCAAACCCAAAGAAAAATCCGTCCTGGCCAATTTGCTGCTGTACCTGGTCGTCCCGGCCATGGTGCTGGACAGCTATATGGTCGAGTACGATCCCGCCACCTTCCACAACCTGATGCTGGCCTTCGGCCTGGGCGCTCTGGTGCTGCTGGTGGGCCTGGGCGTGGCATTTCTGGCAAGCTTCAAGGTGCAAAAGGACGCCCGCGCCATCCTGTGGTTCGCCTGTGCGTTCTCCAACGCCGGGTACATGGGTTTCCCACTTATCAAGGCGCTGTTCGGCAGCGAGGGCCTGCTCTACGCCAGCGGTTTTGTCACTATCTTTAATATTTTGATTTGGACCATCGGCTACGTGGTCGTCTCCGGTCAGGTCGATCCTAAGCAGACCGTGAAAGCCGTGGTCACCTGCCCCTGCATCATTGCGGTAGTGGTGGGCCTTATCATTTACCTGGCCCGCATCCCGCTGCCGGAAGTCCTCACCGGCCCCATCGGTGCCATCGGTGATATGAACACCCCGCTGTCCATGATCATCACCGGCGCGACCATCGCCTCCAGCGACCTGAAAAAGCTGATGAAAAATAAGAACCTCTTCCTAACCTGGGGCGTGCGTATGCTGGGTGTCCCGGCGGTGGAGCTGCTGATCTTCGCTCTGCTGGGCCTGCACGGCACCGTGCCTACCATCGTGCTGCTGCTGGAAGCCTGCCCCTGCGCCGCCATCACCACGATGTTTGCCATCCAGTTCCACCACGATGAAGAACTTGCAGCCGGTGCAGTGGTATTTTCCACCCTCTCCAGTATTCTGACCCTGCCGCTGTATGCGCTGCTGCTGACGATGGTGTTAGGGTAAAATAGCTTGCGCTCCCCTCAAAGGGGAGCCTTTTTCTTTGCTCGTACACTTGCCCTCCCACCCCTTAGGTGCTATAATAATGTTTCAAAAGAGGAGTCCTCACATAAAAGGAGCACTATGCAACAACAAAAAACATCCCACTGGCTCATCGCGTTCCGCGTTATCTTTACGGCGGCGCTGCTGGCCTGTATCCTCTTTATCTTCCGCAATTCCATGCAGACAGGCGAAGTCTCGTCTGCCAGCAGCCAGGCCGTTACCATGCTGGTCAACGGCTTCCTGGGCAAGTTCGGCCTCGGCCCCTTGTCCGAGCATATCATCCGCAAGCTGGCGCATTTCTCCGAGTTCATGCTCGAAGGTTTCCTGCTGATGCTCTGCCTGCGGGTCTACACCCGGCATTTTGTTCGGCATATCAGCTGGCCCCTGCTGGTTGGCATGAGCACCGCCCTCATGGATGAGACCATCCAAATCTCCATCCCCAACCGCACCTCGTCTGTCACCGACGTGTGGATCGATATGGCCGGTGCCATCGCAGGACTGTTTGTGGCCCTGATTATTCTCTTGATTTTACGCGCTACGATGGCGTTTTATCAGGTGAAACGCGAAAACAAAGCACTGCGCGCCGAGCAGGAAGCTCTGCGTCAGCGCGAACACGAACGTCTGGCCCGCCGTGCCGCCCACCGTGCGGCCCAGGGCGAGGACAACAACGAGGAGGAAGACGAAGCATGACCACCCAACAGGCAATCGAAGCACTGCACGCTCTGCCGCGCCTGGGGCAGGGGGCACCCGGCCTGGCCCGCATGCAAAACCTGATGGATCACCTGGGCAACCCGGAAAAAGACCTGCAGTGCATCCACATTGCGGGTACCAACGGCAAAGGCAGCCTGGCCGCCATGACCTCGTCCATCCTGACCGCTGCCGGCTACAAGACCGGCCTGACCATCAGCCCCTACGTGGTGGATTTCCGTGAGCGGTTCCAGATCGACGGCGAGATGATCCCGCCCCGCACCCTGGCCAACCTGGCCCAGAAGGTGCTGGACGCCATCGATGCCATCGAACTGGAGGGCGGTGAGATCCCTGTCCAGTTTGAGGCTGTCACTGCGCTGGCGCTGCTCTGGTTCGCCCGCGAAAAGTGTGACCTTGTCGTGCTGGAGACCGGCCTGGGCGGCCGCTGCGATGCGACCAATATCGTGCCCAACAAGCTGGTGGCCGCCATCACAAAAATCGGCCTTGACCACACCGAGATCCTCGGTGATACGCTGGACAAGATCGCCGCCGAAAAAGCCGGTATCATCAAAGAAGGCTGCGCCGTTGTCAATTACCCCGAGCAGCCCGCCGAGGCCATGGGCCCCATCCTGGGTGCCGCGGCCGAAACGAACACCGTCATCATCACGCCCGAAATGGACGACATCCGCCTGCTGCGTGGCAAGCGCCTGGAAAACCGCATCGACTACGGCGGTTACAAGGCCAGCCTGCAGTTCCCCGGCGCCCATCAGGCCAACCACGCCGCTATGGCTGTGGAGATCGCCCTCGCCCTCTGGCGGGAGTTCGGCTACGACATCTCCGACGATGCCATTGAGCAGGGCTTGAGCAGCGCCCATATGCCTGCCCGCATCGAGGTCATGCGCCGCCATCCGCTATTGCTGCTGGACGGCTGCCATAACCCGGACGGTGCCAGGGTCCTGGCCGAAACGCTGACCAAAGCCGAGTATGAGGAAAACCTCGTGGGCGTCATGGGCATGCTGGCCGATAAGGACTACAAGGCCATGCTGTCCGACCTGGCACCCTGCTTTGCCAAAGTGTTCACCGTCACGCCCGCCTGCCCCCGCGCCCTCTCTGCCGAGGCCCTGCAAAAGGAAGCCCGCTTCCACCTGGATGCCGAAGCCGCCGCCAGCGTGCCTGAAGCCCTGCACAAGGCCCTCGACTACTGCGAGGAAAACAACCTTGCCGGTGTGGTCGTCTGCGGCTCGCTCTACCTGGCCGCCGAAGCCAGGCCGCTGATGCTCAAAGAGGCAGAAAATTAACGCGCCACCGCCCTGTTTTAACAAAATATGCACTACGAAGCCTGTATCGTAATGGTACAGGCTTTTTCTATTTAAAAGTAAAAGGGGCAAGCACTATGGCAAAGGTTTGTTTTGTGCCGGGCAGCGGCACGCTGGCGGCGTATTTAAGCGGTGAGATCGACCACCACGCCGCCCAATCCATCCGGCGGGAAATCGACGCCCAGGTGGACGACCGTCTGCCGGAGCTGCTGACGCTGGATTTTTCGGGCGTCACCTTTATGGATTCCTCCGGTGTCGGGCTTATCCTCGGCCGTGGGCGGCACATCTCGGCCCTGGGCGGCCGCCTGACCGTGCAAAACCCGCCGCCCGCCGTGCGCCGCATGCTGGACCTGGCCCGCATAACCTACGCGTAAAGGAGAACTGCCATGAAGATGCTCAATCAGGTAAAGATCACCTTTGCCAGCCGTTCTGTCAATGAGGGCTTTGCCCGTGCGGCGCTGGCAGCGTTCCTTGTTCAGCTTGACCCCACCGTTCCGCAGCTGGCTGACCTCAAAACTGCTGTGTCCGAGGCTGTCACCAACTGTATCGTGCACGCCTATCCGGAGGGTATCGGCCCTGTTACCTTGACGGCGGCCCTCTATGAGGGCGGCGTGGTGCGCATCACCGTCACCGACCGCGGCGTTGGCATCGCCGATGTAGAAAAAGCCATGCAGCCTATGTACACCACCGGCGACCCCGAGGAACGCGCCGGATTGGGTTTTGCCGTGATGCAGAGCTTTATGGATAAAGTACATGTCTCCTCGCGGCCTGGGCGTGGCACCCGCGTGACACTTACCAAACGGCTGGACACCCGCAGATGACCTTTACATATTTGTAAGGAGGATTCTGCCTATGCCAGCCCAGACCATCCAAACCATGCCGCGCGAGAAATTTATTGAGAAGAACTTAGGCCTTGTCCATGCCTGCGCCGGGCGATTCAAAAGCCGGGGGATCGAGTACGAGGAACTGTACGCCGCAGGCTGCCTGGGATTGGTGAAAGCGGTTGACGGGTTTGATACCACACGCGGGGTGTGCTTCTCCACCTATGCGGTGCCCGTGATTCTGGGCGAGATCAAAAAGCTGTTCCGGGATGGCGGAACCGTTAAGGTCAGCCGATCCTTAAAAGAACTGGGCCTGAAGGTCAACGCTGAGCGGGAACGCTGCCTAAAACATACCGGCCAGGAACCCGGCGTAGCCCAGCTGGCTGAAATCCTGCAGACTACCCCGGAACAGATCGCTCTGGCCATACGCGCCTCGCTGCCTGCACTGTCTCTTACACCCGGCAATGATGAGGACGGCAACCGTGAATGGGATGTGCCTGTGGACTCGCCGGAGGAAGCGCTGGCGGACCGCATCGGCCTGCGCGAGGTGATGGACAAGCTGGAACCCAAGGATAGGGAACTGATCCGTCTACGGTTCTTTGGCAACCGCACTCAAACCGAGACCGCCAGGATCCTTGGCAGCACCCAAGTCCAAATCTCTCGCCGTGAACGTAAGATACTGGCATGGATGAGGGTGCAGCTGCTTGAAATATAACTCGCTGTTCTGTAAGGGCCGATGCTTGCATCGGCCCGCTATCTATACGCCTGTTTTTAAACTCTCTCGTCAACCTGCACGTCTCGACACCTTCCGCCTTGTGCATCTTCCCAAAAGTATTACAATCACTTGACACACTCTTTTCAATATGATAAGATACTTCCATCGCAGAAGAAACGTTGTTATAAGGTTGTTTCTGAACAAGATACGAAAAAACTTGAAAAAGTTTTAAAAACCTGTTGACAAACCGTATCTGCTGTGGTATCATAATCAAGCTGTCCGGCGGGACACCCCGTAAGGAGAGCGCAGCAGGACCTTGAAAATTGAACAAAACTGAAACTTGTGGAACCTTGAACG